>Ga0163215_101419_pt1 | contig 14341 bp, 11 predicted proteins | sample SynspAceP_FD_185934 | JGI IMG/M metagenome (GOLD analysis project Ga0163215, IMG submission 185934) | Saline lake microbial communities from Ace Lake in Antarctica - Synechococcus sp. Ace-P (Hybrid Assembly) | ecosystem: Environmental > Aquatic > Non-marine Saline and Alkaline > Saline | place... | reverse complement strand
TCGGCTCTTGGTTGTTGGGTGTTGGCTGTTGGCTATTGGCTGTTGGCTGTTGGCTATTGGCTGTTGGCTATTGGCTGTTGGCTATTGGCTGTTGGCTATTGGCTGTTGGCTGTTGGCTGTTGGCTATTGGCTGTTGGCTGTTGGCTATTGGCTATTGGCTGTTGGCTATTGGCTGTTGGCTATTGGCTGTTGGCTGTTGGCTATTGGCTATTGGCTGTTGGCTGTTGGTTGTTGGTTGTTGGCTGTTGGCTGTTGGCTGTTGGCTGTTGGCTGTTGGCTGCGAGCGGTCGCTTTCCGCGGGGGGATGCCGGATCGGCGCCGAAGCGGCTTGAGCCGGCCTACGGCGCCACGCCAAAAGCCAAAAGCCAATCGCCAAAAGCCAAAAGCCCATTGAGCCCATTGAGCCTGGTTCTTCACGCTTGCTGTTATCAAATTCGTCCCCGCCGACGCTATGCCGGATTTTGCTCTTCGCCCTCCTCTGCCGTTTTGCTACAAGCGTCATCTCAGTAGCGTTTGTCCATCTCATCCGCATTTTCGGCAAATTCGATCCCGTGGAACATTACGACATTTTGATGGCAATCGTCCTGATCGGCGCGATGCTGTTTGGCGCCATCAAAGGATTCGCCTGGCAACTCGCCTCGATCGCTTCGATCGTTGTCAGCTACGCGGTCGCGTATCACTACCGTGAACCGTTCAGCCAGAACATTCATGCGGAGCCGCCGTGGAACCGTTTTCTGGCGATGCTGATTTTGTTCGTCGGAACGTCTTTGGTGATTTGGGTGGCTTTTCGGATGCTCGCCGGGACGATCGATCGGATGAAGTTAAAGGAATTTGACCGTCAGATCGGTGCGCTCTTCGGGCTCGGCAAAGGCGCTATCTTCTGCACCTTGATCACACTTTTCGCCGTCACGTTGTTCGGCGACCGGACCCGCGACGCGATCTTCCGCAGTCGCAGCGGTCACTGGATCGCGGAACTGCTCGATCAATCCGACGCGATCATGCCGGAGGAACTCGCCGCGATCGTTCGCCCGTATCTCGATCAATTCGAATCTCAATCCGAATCCGCCGGCTTCGCTCAACCTTGGCTGAGCGAAACGCCAGCGACACCGCCGACGACGCAGTACCCGGCATGGCAACCGCAGCCGAAATCACCGCAGGCTTGGTCGGCTGATGGTGGGCAATCCGGGCGTGGGAAACCAGCCACTGCACCGGGGTGGAATGCACCGAGCCAACCGTTTGCCCGGCCCTCGTTCACGCAACCGCAACCCCAGTGGCAACAGGCACAGCAACCGGGGCAGCGAAGTGGCTTCTGAGGCGACGTAGTGCAGGTTGGCAGCCTGCGTGTTCAGGGCGATTCAAACGCAGGTTGGCAGCCTGAACTACGAAAACCAAGCGTTCTAGGTGGTTCGAATACAACATAAGAGGCATTATCGGACGTTGCGTTTGCGTGAATCTTCCGTGGGATTGCCAGTCCAACGGTCGATTCGGTCGTACTCGCAACCATGCCTGGAGTCGATTACCAATTGCAAAATGAACATTTCAAATGGCAAATGAATGGCTCGAAATCACCGACCCAGCCCTCGGTTCATTCCTCCAGGAACACACCGATGCGTCGGTACTTTTCGTAGCGTTGTTCGACGAGTTCATCGATCGGTTGCGACTCCAAATGCGTGAGCTGCCGCGACAGATAATCTTTCATCCTCGTCGCCATCTGGTGATGGTCGCGGTGGGCGCCGCCGAGCGGTTCCTCAAGCACGTCGTCGACGATCCCGAGTCGTTTCAAATGGCCGCTGGTGAACTTCAGTGCGGCGGCGGCCTTGGGTGCGTGCTCGTGGCTCTTCCACAAAATACCGGCGCAACCCTCCGGACTGATCACGCTGTAATAGGCGTGCTGCATGACGGCCACGCGGTCTCCAACGCCAATGCCCAATGCGCCGCCTGAACCGCCTTCTCCGATCACAACGCAGATAATCGGTGTTTTCAACCGGCTCATCAAAAACATGCTCTCGGCGATCACCTGAGCCTGGCCGCGTTCTTCGGCTCCGATTCCGGGATACGCACCGGGCGTATCGATTAAACAGATCACGGGCAGTTTGTACTTTTCGGCGAGTTTCATCCGTAGCATGGCTTTGCGGTAGCCCTCGGGATGGGCGCACCCGAAGTGGCAGGCGGCGCGCTCTTTGTAAGTCCGGCCTTTTTGGTGACCGATCACCATGACCTTGAACCGGTCGAGTTTCGCGAAGCCGGTCAACATGGCGCGGTCGTCCCCGAAGTGACGGTCGCCGTGTAGTTCGACGAATTCATCGAATGCGAGGTTCAGGTAATCTTTCGTATACGGTCGGTTCTTGTGCCGGGCGACTTGGACAGTCTGCCACGAGTCGAGCGCCCCGTAGGTCTCCTTGAGTTTCGTCACCCGAGCCATGCGCAGTGACCGGATTGCCGACTCGATTTCGCCGCTACGGTCGGTAGTCCGTTCGAGCGACGCGATTTTCTCTTCGAGGTCCGCGATCTCGTATTCGAATTCTAATCCTGGCCCAGCCATTACTTATTGTCCCTTCATGCCCTGTGAATTGGTTTTGTCGTTGCCGTAACGGAAGTCGCCAAGACTTTCGTTTTCATTGGCACTCGAAACTCTTGACGAGTTCCGCTACGCCAGTCGTTTCTCCAGGACTTTCTGTCCTCGCCGCTAACTGTTGTCTTTCTTTTGACCCTTTTTCGCCTGCTCCAATTTCGCTTCGCGTCGTTTCTCCCGGCGCTTCCGCTCTTGCTCCTCGTCTTTTTCTTTTTGGTCCGCTAATTCGTAATTGCCGTCGGGGCGTTTGATCATGTCCTCGGCCGACTTCATGCCTCCGGTATCATCGAACACGCTTTCCTCCGGCGCACGAGGTCGTTTTTTCCAGATCTCGATTGTCCGGAACTCCTTCAAGAACTCCCAAACCGAATCGGGTCGATCATCCGGTTTCTTCGCCATCAGTTTCTTGGTCAGCAAGGCGAATTCTGTTGTCACGTTGTCGTTGTAGACGATCGGACTGGGGATCGACGCGGAGATGTGTTTTGACAGCAGGTCGTTGGGTGTTTGGCCGGTGTAAGGTGGTTTGCCGGCGACGAGTTCAAACAGCACGCAACCGAACGAATACAAATCGCTGCGTTCGTCGCAGAGCTTGCCGCGAATTTGTTCAGGCGGCATGTAGCTCCGCGTCCCCTGCACGTTCTTGGCTTTGTAGAGCATTTTCTTCAGGCCGGTGCGTTTCGGTTCGGCGATCGTAAAGTCGATCAGTTTGGTTTCGCCGTCGCGGGCAACGAGATAGTTGTCCGGTTTGATATCGCGGTGGATCCAGTTCTTCGTGTGCATGTAATACAGCCCCTCGGCGGCCTGCTCGATGATCTTGTCGAGCATGAAGGCGAGCGAGTCCGGCCCCTTGCGGAGCGCCTGTTTCATGTTCAGTTCGCTGAACAGTTCGAGCACCAGGAACGGGCGGCCCTTGTCGACCTGGTGTTCGAGCACCTTGATGATCCGGGGGCTCGCGAGTGCTTTGCCGACGGTGAATTCGTGCTTGAGCAGCGCCAATTCGCTCTTGCTCTCCGAACAGCTCGCACGCAGCACCTTCAGTGCGTATCGCTTGTTGTCCGACGTCGATTCGTCGACCGCTTCCCAAACCTCGGCCGTGGAGCCGATTCGGATCAATCGGGCGAGTCGGTAGGGACCGAGAAAATCGCGGGATTTGGACATTGGGCAGCCACTCGGGACGGGACGGGAAACGCGGCTCAGGTAAAGTATGCGGGCATATCATATCCCAAACCGCCCCACCGACGAAAGGGAAGTCCAAACGATGAACATCCTCATTCTCACCGGCGCCGGAATCTCGGCTGAATCCGGCATCCCCACGTTTCGCGATGCCAACGGATTGTGGGAAGGCCACAGCGTCGAAGAAGTTGCGACCCCGGCGGGTTTCGCCCGCAACCCCGTGCTCGTACACCGTTTTTACAACGAACGCCGCCGTGCCCTGCTCTCCCCCGAAATCCTCCCCAACGCGGCCCATATTGCGTTGGCGGAATTCGAACGCGAGCACGCCGAACGATCCATCGGCGAATTCCTGCTCGTCACCCAAAATATCGACGACCTCCACGTTCGGGCTGGCAGCCGAAAAGTGCTGCCGATGCACGGTGAACTGCTCAAAGTCCAGTGTCTCGAATCGCACAAAAAATACGATTGGCGGGAAGACCTCGGTCCCGAGACGCCTCATCCCGATGCCCCCGACGACGAAGAAATGCAAGGCTACCTCCGCCCCCACGTGGTCTGGTTCGGCGAAGTCCCCTATGGCCTCGACCGAATCGAACGAGCCGCGATGGACGCCGATGTGTTCATCGCCATCGGAACCTCCGGCCTCGTCTACCCCGCCGCCGGCATCGTCCGATCGACCAAGCCGACCTGTCGAAAAATCGAGATCAACTTGGGCGATACCCCCGCCTCGGACGCCTTCGACGAATGCCGCCGAGGCGCCGCGAGTGTCGAAGTCCCCAAACTGCTACGGGAAATCCAAGACAGATCGTCGGATCAATGAATGGGGATGCTTGAAATGGTCGCTCGGACCTCCTAGCCGAAAGCGATCGTTTCCAACGCATTCGGTTCGGAGAACCGAGCGACATTCCTTACCCCCGACATTTCTTACCCCCGACATTTCGAACCGCCCTGCCCTGCCCCGGCTATCTGGGCACGTTCATCTGATCGCAAACGAGATCCGTTATCCTGTGACTGACTGACGCTGCCCATCGACACGCAATCGACGCATCTTCGTTGACCTCGAAACCAAATGTTCGAACTCATGATTTCCACTGATCGAGGGAAACCCGCTTTCACTTTCATCGGATTGCTGGCCTTGACTCCCGCGTGCGGTCCCACCCCGAGCGACAAGGTTGTCCTCGACAGCCACCGCGAAATATTGGATGCCCGCGAGCAATTCGATTCCTCACTGAGCAACTCCACCTCGGCCCTCGGGCGTGACGAAGCCCGAGCCGAATACCAAGGCAAACTTCTCGACGCGATTCAGAAGGTCGCCGACGAAACCACCGGCCCGCAGCAGGAAGCGGCTGTGATCTTGCAACAACTCACCGAACAAATGGCGATAGAGAACGAGAAATTCTCCACCGCGTCCGCGTCCGTTCTCGTCCAACGGATTCTCGATCCGGCGGTCATGACAACGCCGCAGGAGTATCTCTTCCAGCGAGAAACTCTCACGCATTACGTCAACGAATCGAACGCCCTTGATGACTCTGCAAGGAAATTCTTCGATGACACTGAAACGGAACTCACCAGTCTTCCTGAAAATGAATATACCACCGGAATCCTGGAGGGCCTCCAGCGCTCGCGAAGCAGCCAACTTCCTGCTCTCGAATCCTCCTGCGAGGCTCACCAACGCTACGGCGAGCGAATGTTAGCGATCGTCGAGTTGCTCGAATCGCGTCACGGCGACTGGCGGATTGTGGTCGATGAGATTCGATTTCCATTGAACGACGATCTCGAACGTTTCACCGAACTCACGAATTCCCAGGCCGCAGCAGAGACGGAGTTAAATCGGGTTCATCCAGCGGACGCGTGCGCCGGAGGTTTTCCAGGCATGACTCCCGTGTCCAACGAGATTGGTGCCCGAGTAGGGATGCTGGTAGACAATGCAAGCCGGAAGAAACGCAGTCGAGCTCTGCAGAGGTGCCACTCGACAAGGGATCTCTCGGTCGCCAGCGTCTTCCTGCAAAAGCGGTGCGCCCATGGTGCCGACGGTCCTCGGCGGATGTCGGCGGATTTCGGTTCACCGAGGACGATTTTTCATCAAATCATGGGACACTGGAGACATGCCTTGAAAAACCTCGATCCTAGGGTCTGCGCACGCTTCCGTCGGATGAACCCATTCTTTGCCACCGAATTCTGAACCGCCCTGCCCTGCCCCGACCCTCCGGAGTGCTCCGATTCGGAACACTCCGCCAATCGTGTGCTTACCACAAAAGGCGATGACAGGAGGATTGAGGACAGGAAAATTCCAGGGTGGACGGATCCTGATTCCAGGCATCGCATATTCCTGTCCTCAATCTTTCCGTCAAAAATTACGCCTGTCAAAAATTCCGTGTCGAGATCGCGGGACGTCGTCAAGTGAACCGTCGGCTCTCGCAATCATTCTAAACGGCTTCCGGACGGTCGAATACTTCACGAACGTTGACCTCGAAACCTGGAATCAAGATTGAAACGGCGAGTTGCTCGCCGACGTAGCGGCCCGCTTCGGCGTAGGCGCTCGTTGCCGGATCGAGACTGAGCACGGTGACGCTGCGGTCACGAGGGTCGACGATCCAGTATTCGGGGATGCCTGCGGCCGCGTAGTCGCTTCGCTTATGAATGAGATCGCGAGCAGGATCGTCCTCGCTGACGACTTCCATCACGAGATCCGCACCGTGCCAGAACCGGGGTGTGCGTCGCTCGCGATGCTCGGTCAACATGAACATCACATCCGGCTCGCAATAATTCCCCTCACGCACCCTCACTCGAAGCGGCGCGACGCAGGGTGATGCCACGATTCGGCCAGCACGCTCATGAGGGCGTGTCTCTAGCGTCCAATCGACTGCTTCCGAGCGATACGCCGACTCCGACAGAGGAACCCGGTAACACGCATCGGTGTGATCAACTGACGCAGGTTCCTTCGATGACTTCACGGCGACCTGCCGACATGGATTTCGGCTAGAGTGTCCGGTATTACCAAGATTTGTCCAGATTCGCGGCAGGTTTCTTGAGTGGCGGCGGATAGAATATGTATGAACGATCAAGAACCGCAATTTGAACTTGCCGAGCCCGACTTTCTGGCGTTGCTGGTGAAGTTTGAGCCTGCTCTTCGGGCGTATGCTCGTGGTCTCGTTCCGGACTGGGATTTGGTGGACGAGGCGTTGCAGGAAGCCAGTGTGACGATGTGGCAGAAGCGAAGTCAGCTGGAGAGTGCGGATGGTTTCGTTCCTTGGGCCAGAGTCATCCTGCGGTTCAAGTGTCTGCGGCAACTGGAAAAGTTGCGTTCGCGACGTCCGCTGATGAGTGATGAAATGCTCGAAAAGGTCGCTGAGCGAAGTGAACGCCGACCGGTGCAAGAGCTGAATCGATGCGGGCAAGCACTCCACGCGTGTCTCGGTCAGTTTTCGGCAGAGCATCGGGAGTTATTGCTGGCTCCGCATAGTTCAACCTACACGGTTATTGAACTTGCAGGGCGCCGAAAAAAGTCGCCGAACGCTTTGTACAAATTGCTGGGTCGGCTGCGTGAACAGCTCGCCAATTGTGTCCGACTCAGGATGGCTGATGAGGTACCACAGGGATGACATCGAACGAACTGATTCATCGTTACCTGACGGGGCTTGCCACTGAGCACGAAGTGCGGGAACTCGAAGCTCGTCTGACCAATGACGACACGCTTCTCGATGAGTTCCTGTTTCAGGCAGAAGTCGACACGCACCTGCGACAGGAAGCTCAGTCTGCCGTGACACCAGTTGACATAGCGAATCAACCGATTCCACATTCCACGTCGACTTTCTGGAAGTGGGTATCCGGTGTTTCAACGCTGGCGGCGACAGTTTTGCTGTCGCTGACGATTCTCAACTTTCCGCAGCAGCAAACAGCGATGGCGTATCCGTCGCTTGGACATTTGACTGTCGAAGTCTCCCGTACCGAACACAACATCTGGGCGGCAGCGGCTGACGGTGATCTCAATGCAGTCGGCAATCAGCTTGAAAACCACGTGTCTGTCAATGCGAAGGCAGAATGTGGACTGACTCCTCTGCACGTCGCGACTCTGTTCGATCAGTTGGCGAGCGCCCGACTGTTGCTTGCCAGTGGAGCGGATGTGTCGCTGACCGATCCCGAAGGGAATACAGCTCTGCACATGGCAGCTTTCCTGGGACGAACGGACATTGTCAGTGTACTTTTGAAATCTGGAGCAGATCCCGCCGTTCGCAATCATCTCGGATTCAACTCCGTGGACAACGTGGCCATCAAGTGGAGTTCGGGTTTGGAAGCCTACTACCACAACGTTGAAAAAGTGCTGAACACGTCATTGGACCTGGAACGGATCAGGTCCGAGCGGCCGAGAATTTTGCAACTGCTATCCACCGCGAACGTCGTATCAATCAACCGCTCGCCCACGATCAGCCTCTGGCAGGCTGCCATCACCGGCAACACAGCAGCGGTCGAGCAGCATATCGCGGCGGGCACCGACCTGGAGGCAAAGGAGGACTTCGGAGGCAGCACATCGCTGACTTTGGCCGCGATTTTCGGGCAGAAACAAGTCGCGCGCATCCTGATCGATGCCGGAGCCGATCTTGAGTCGCGAAGCAACTCGGGCGGGACAGCGCTTCACCAAGCATGCTTTTACTGCCGCCCGGAGATCGTGGAATTACTCCTCGACTTGGGAGCAGACCCGAATCAAATCAACAATCGCGGACATACTCCCCTAAAAATCGTGACGCTCGAATTCGACGAAGATCTTCAAGGAGCGTACCTGCACGCGTACGACTGGCTCAACCTGGAACTCGACCTAGACGACATCAAGAATGCCCGAATTGAAATCGCAAACATTCTCAGCAAGTACACACGACCGAAAGATAACAATTGATGACGAGTTCGGAACCAGCCCGCCGATACGATCTTGACGCATTGCGAGGGTTCGCAATGTTACTGGGAATTGTTCTGCACTGCGCAATTTCGTTTATTCCGGGGGTCGGAGTGTTCTGGGGAGTCCAGGATTCTCAATCGAACGGGCTTTTTGGAATCTTGCTGGCGTCGATTCATGGATGGAGAATGCCGCTATTCTTTTTGGTTAGTGGGTTTTTCACTGCGATGCTTTGGAAGAAACGAGGCTTGCGAGCACTGCTTGTCCATCGATTCAAACGGATTTTCTTGCCTATGCTGCTGGCGATGGTGACGATCATTCCCGTGATGTTGATCGTTTCAGGATACGTGCGTTCGCAACCCACGTCTGAACCCACACCGGCGGTGAACACCTCGACGGCGAAGGAGCGTGAAGCGAACGCACTGCGGTCTGGCAGTGATGTACGTGGTGGTGCCGAAATTGATGTCTCGGCCGCTGTGGTGCTCGGCGACCTGAATACTCTGGACGAATATTTGCGAAACGGAGGAGAGGTCGATGCGAAGGATGCATTCGGATCGGCTCCGATGCATGTGGCCTGTCTATTCGGGCGAGCAGATGCGGCAAAGCTGCTGCTGGCTAACGATCCGAGTTTGGAAGTTGAGAACAACGACGGTGCCACTCCCGAGCAGCTCCTTGCACTCGATTGGGAAACAACTGCGTACATCGCTGGACTGGTACAAGTGCCGGTTGACCGCGAAGAGTTGCTCACAGGACGCCAGCGGATCGCGGATGCAATCAATGAAAAAACAGGGCGAACGGCTCCCGTGATGACCGCACGTGACGCACAGGAAAACGGTTTGGAAGGGCTCATTGGCCTCCTGTTTTACGTTCCAGTCTTTCACCACTTGTGGTTTCTGTGGTTTCTTTGTTGGTTCGTCTGTGGATTTGCGTTGCTTGTGAAGCTGCTGCAGACGCTACGAATTCCAGCCGTGTCAGATAAGTGGCTAACGTCCAGTCTGCGCTACGTCTGGCTGATCCCGCTTGCCGCCGTGCCTCAGTATTTCATGGCCAGTTCGCAATACGCTTATGGGCCAGACACGTCGATCGGACTACTACCGCTTCCGGCCGTCTTTGCTTACTACGCGATGTTTTTTGGCTACGGGGCGATGTACTTCGGCGCGAATGATCAGGCGGTCGCTGTTGGCAAAGGATATTGGTGGAAACTCGCAGCGGCGGTCCTCCTTCTTTTTCCGATTGGGTTCGCCCTGCAGGGGCCGGACCAGACCAGCGGTCGAATCCTGTTTGCTGTCATGCAAGTCAGCTACACGTGGATGATGTCATTCGCAATGCTGGGCTTGTTTGACCGGCTCTTTCGTTCGCAGCGATTCTGGGTTCGCTACTTGTCTGATTCGTCGTACTGGCTTTATCTGGCCCATCTCCCACTCGTCATGCTCTTGCAGTTTATCGTTCGAGATTGGTCGTTGCCCTCGCTGGTCAAATTCGGATTCGTTTGTTCGGTCACCACCGTTTTGCTGCTTGTCAGCTATCACTTATGCGTCAGAAACACCTGGCTGGGAGCTCTCTTGAATGGGAGGAAATATCCAGGACGTGACAAGAATACACAGATGCCAGAGTCAAACTTACAGGTTTCATCACCTGCAATACAGGAGTCGAACTGATGAAGATCATCCTACTCACGTTGTCTTTATTTGTCGCAGCTGCCTCGTTGGTGTTAGTGGCAGACGGCCTGCCTGATGGCGGCGTTGGAACTGGTTCAGGCTCTCCAGATGCAAACGCAACGCGCAAGGCGACACCACCGGAATTTCAGGTCGTCGGCCATCCAACGTTTGTGAGTCCGCATGTCAACCCGATTGCCATCAGTGGTGACCGCGTCTTTGTCGCGAATACTCCCGCAGATACTGTTGACGTGATTGATGTCGGGACGAAGACACTTGTGCATCGCATTCCCGTGGGCGTCGATCCGGTCAGCATGGCTGTTCGACCCGATGGGCTCGAAGTGTGGGTGTCGAATCACGTTTCAGATTCTGTCAGCGTGATCGACAATGATTCGACCAGCCCGACGTATCTGCACGTCGTCGCTACGATTCAGGAGTTCGATTCGAAACATGCCACTACGTTCGACGAGCCAGTCGGGATTGCCTTCGCGAGCAACGACAAAGCATACGTCGCTCTCTCATCGGAGAATCAAATTGCCGTTGTGGACGTGGCCTCTCGACAGGTCACCAAGCGGTTGACGATTCCGGCTCAGGATCCACGAGCCATTACAGTGCGTGAGGGCAAGCTGTTTGTCATTCCGTTTGAGTCCAACAACAAGACGCAATTGTCCGGCGGCAACAAGGACGACATCGACGGTGAACTGGTGACCTTCGATGCGTGGGAACATTCGATCATTCACAACAATGTGCTGTCGCTCGGACATGTGGTCGACATCATCAAGCATCCTGACGTACCCGACCGGGATCTGTTCATCTTCGATACGGAAACCGATCAACTGGTGGAAACCGTCGATTCGCTGGGAACGCTGCTCTATGGTCTGGCCGTCGCGTCGGACGGCACGGTCTTCGTTGCCCAGACCGATGCCCGCAACGATGCAAATGGGCGATCGGGAACGAAAAAGCACGACCTGAGTCAGCTCGAAAACCGAGCGTTTCTAAACCAAATCACGCGCGTCGAATTTAATGGCAAGGGAGAAACTCGCCAGCCAGAGTTCATCGATCTGGAGCCTCTTCCGCCTATGCATCCAGAGCAGGGACAGGCTCTCGCCACTCCATTTGCAATTCAAATCAGTGACGACGATTCAACACTGGTAGTGTCAGCGGCCGCTTCAGACAAGGTGTTTACGGTCGATGCAAAAAGTGGAGAATTACTGGGACGCATCGACGTGGGCGCTGTTCCGCATGGAATCGCGTTGCAGCAGAACGACGGGCGACTTGCTTCGGCATGGGTGCTCAACGCGGTCGCCAACACAGTGAGCCTTGTCGACCTGACCAATCGCGAAGCTCCGCAAGTCATCTCGACCATCACGCTCAGCGATCCGACTCACCCAGCGGTCAAACGAGGGCGAATGGCGTTCGAGACTGCGTCGGCTTCGTCAACAGGAACGTTCTCATGTGCGAGTTGTCACCCCGATGGACATACCGATCAACTGCTTTGGGTGCTGAAGACGCCGATTGTCACTGGCGGTGATCAGATCATGCCGCGTTCCACAATGCCGGTCCGCGGACTGCGCGACACGGAGCCTTATCACTGGGACGGAATTCCTGGCGATCCCTTTGGCGGCAACAACAGCGCTAACATTCACAGCAGCGTTCCGCCAAACTCTGAACCCGATGACCCAGCCAGCAGCATCCGGCATTTGATTGATGGCGGACTCGCTTCGACGATGGCCTTCGCGGACGAGAGTTCCCGCAACGACGAAAACAAAGTAGGCCAGCTTTCGGCGGCTCAGCGAGACGACATGGCGACGTTTCTGCTGAGTGTTCCCTATCCGCCCGCTCAACGTCGGCCCTACACTAGCGAAGTGACTCAGCGGGCTCGCGACGGATTTCGCCTCTTCCACATCGACGGTGACAACGATCCGTCCAAACGCAAAGCCAACGTCTGCGGCGACTGTCATCGCATGCCGCATCTGGTCAGCACCAATACGCCCGGCACGGGCATGGACGCTCCGACTTGGCGCGGTGCGTATGATCGTTTTCTGATTCTGCCGCAGGGACGATTGAATCTTCACGAGTTTCCGTTCTATCGCGACGTTGCCGAGCGCGGTCAGTCGGAAGAAGAAATATGGCGTTTCTCTTGGGGAGGCCGCCAGCGGTTTAATCCCGTATGGGACATGGTGCTCGAAATGAGCACCGGTTACTCCGGCGCGTTTGCACGGCAGGTAACGCTGACCAAAAATTCGCTTGCTGATGAATCGACGTTGGAGCTGCTGGGTGCTCTTGAAAGCGCGGCGGAAGAAGGTGCGGTTCTGTTGGAAGGCAATGGCGTTCGGATTGACGGCGATTCAATCACTGCGGTCAACCTACAGTTCGGCCAAGACGGTCAACATCACGACCAATCTAGTGACTCGTCATTCACATCCGATCAGCTACTTGAAAACATCGGTAATGGCAAGTGGATTGTTACGTTCACCGCTCGCCACGGCGAACACTGCGATGCTGAACATCCTCAGCCCGCCATCTGGACGGTTGGGCCAATCGAAAAGCAACGCGGCGCTCAAAAGTTTCCAGTGCTGTATCCTGGTGAATCCGAAATGCTGGTCAGCGGACGCAACGTTGACCAGCAGGCTCGCATCTTCGTTGATGGACATCGAGTCGACGGAGAGGTTTCGCTGAAGAAGAACGAACGCATCGCGATCAACCTGAAACGACGTCCAGAAAACGGAATGCATCTGCTGCAACTTCAGAATCCTAGCGGCCAATTCAGTAATGATTTTATTCTCACCGTTGAACAGGCGAAGCCAACCGAAGGTGACGAAAACGAAGGTGACGCCAAACCACCAAAGCCAGAAACTTTGGCCGAGTCCTTGAAACGATCCGGCTGGGATCGTCTTGTCGGAACGTGGGTTGACGAAGGCAGTCAGGGCGACGGCCTGAAACTGTCGTTCCAGTGGAAAATCAAAGACCGAGTGATCGAAGCAGAATCAATCGATCCAGGTCGCTCATCGGTCTCGCTGATTAGCGTCAACGCGGCCAATGGAGAAGTCTTTCAAGTCGGCGCTGACAGCACCGGTTCATCTCACCTGGGCACCTGGGAATTTCAAAAGACCGGCGACGCTGTCCTTAACCTCGGCTACACCGACGGCAACGGAACGCAGGGCGAAATTACACTTCGCTACAAGTTGGTCGATGACGACACGCTCGACTTCACGTTTGCCCTTCCCCAGCCAATCCACGTTCGTTTGGTCCGGGCGTCTGAATGACCCGATGTATCTGCTCTTGAACAAGCAACTCCCAACTTCACGGGTACGGGTCGGGGACAGGCCACGGGTTGCTGTGCGAAGTTCACTGTTAACACGTCTAGGATTAACCCAAGGGAATTGATCTCGCCTTAACGCAGCCTGACCCCAAGACTTCGTCCCGTTCACGAAGCTGTCTGAGCAAGGGGGAAGAAAAGCATTGTCATGGTCAAACTAGAAATTTACGATGCGCGCAAACCGATAGCGGCACTACCGACAGGGTAGTTTTTTCGGGACTCAAAGTCCAGTGATTTGTTCGCCGCCAGCACTTCTCGGTCAGCATGCAGTGGTTCAGTCTCGCCACCCTGGTAGATATCCGAAGCTCAGTAGCCTCACACTGTCTTAACTGACACGAGGGGTTTATCCGGCGTTTGAACCGCTGACAGAGCGTCGCGCTTTTTCCGCGGGCTTGTGACGCGACCTAGGTCGCGTCGATGCCCTCAGGGTCGATGGACGTTGTCAGTGTGCCTTGCGGCGTTAACAAATCAGTGCGGACTACGAGCTTCGGACGAGTCGGATTCTACTCCAGATGGACCTCCCACTCCTAGACGAATTAAAAGCGGTAACAACAAGTCGCCGATGGATTTCACACCACGGCTTTTCTTCTTGGCGAGTTCTTCAAGCGGCTTCGCCTCGGCCCCATAAGCCGACTTAGGAAGCCAAGCAAATGCCTCCGTCATGTCCGCAACGGTTTGCTCAGGTGTCGAATGATGAGTGCGGTGAAACTCGCGTAATTTCAAAAGTAGGTACTCGC
>Ga0163215_101417_pt1 | contig 14363 bp, 26 predicted proteins | sample SynspAceP_FD_185934 | JGI IMG/M metagenome (GOLD analysis project Ga0163215, IMG submission 185934) | Saline lake microbial communities from Ace Lake in Antarctica - Synechococcus sp. Ace-P (Hybrid Assembly) | ecosystem: Environmental > Aquatic > Non-marine Saline and Alkaline > Saline | place... | reverse complement strand
CGGATCTGAGCAATCGCCTGACGACGGGCATGCAGATCGCCGCGCTTTGCAAGCGTGATCAGTTTCTCAACGACCGGGCGAAGCTCTTTCGCCTTTGGCAGAGTTGTAACGATCTGCTCATGAGTAATGAGCGATGCGGACATATTTGCGAACATCGCCTTACGGTGGCTGGATGTACGATTGAGCTTGCGACCTGATTTGCGGTGGCGCATGGCCCTCTCCTCTTTCTAATGCCCCGGACTTGATGAGGATCCGTTGTGGATACTCACTTCGTTTCCGGGGACTTCTTAAATTAAGCGGCTTTCACCGCATCTGGTTCTTAGTATTGATCTTCGAAGCGCTTAGCCAGATCATCAATGTTCTCAGGTGGCCAGTTTTCGACTTCCATTCCAAGATGGAGGCCCATGCCAGCAAGAACTTCTTTGATCTCGTTCAGCGACTTACGACCAAAATTCGGCGTCCGCAGCATTTCGCTCTCGGTCTTTTGAATCAGATCGCCAATATAAACAATATTGTCGTTCTTCAGGCAGTTTGCAGAACGGACAGACAGTTCCAACTCGTCGACCTTTTTCAACAAGGCAGGGTTGAAAGCCAGTTCCGGCGCCTGATCTTCGACAACCTCTTTCTGAGGCTCTTCGAAATTCACAAAGATAGACAGCTGATCCTGAAGGATACGCGCCGCAAATGCGACAGAATCTTCCGGCGAAATCGAACCATCAGTCTCGACAGTCATCAACAATTTGTCATAATCCAGAACCTGTCCCTCACGGGTGTTCTCGACCCTGTAGGAGACTTTGCGAACCGGAGAGTAAAGACTGTCAACCGGGATGAGACCAATTGGAGCATCTTCAGGGCGGTTACGCTCCGCGGACACATAGCCTTTACCGGTATTCACAGTAAATTCGATGCGCATCTCAGCATCTTCATCCAAAGTGCAGAGCACCAGATCCGGGTTCAGAATTTCGACATCGCCAACTGTCTGAATATCCGCAGCAGTTACGGCACCAGGCCCCTGCTTGCGAACGGTCATCCGCTTGGGACCATCACCTTCCATCTTCACGGCAATGGCTTTAACGTTCAGGACAATATCCGTAACGTCTTCGCGTACACCTGGAATTGATGAAAACTCGTGCAGTACACCATCAATCTGGACTGCCGTAACAGCAGCACCTTGGAGGGATGATAGAAGAATGCGGCGCAGGGCATTGCCGAGTGTCATGCCAAAGCCACGCTCAAGCGGCTCAGCTACGATGGTCGCTATACGGAGCGGCTCGTCACCGGGCTTCACTTCAAGCTTGGTCGGCTTAATAAGTTCCTGCCAATTTTTCTGGATCATATCACAATCCTTTCTCGGCCAGTTCAAAGGCCTTTTTCAGCACCGAAATAGCATCCTGTCGTCACAGGTTGGTTTCGGCAAATTTGCTTCTCGGCTACGGCATCAATTCCAAATGTGGGAACGGAACGACCGGCCAGAAAACACCAGATGGCTGCAGGGACTCGCCCAACAGCCACAATGCGGTAAACTCTAAACGCGACGTCGTTTAGGAGGACGGCAACCATTATGCGGGATAGAAGTTACATCCCGAATTGTGGTTACTGTAAAACCAGCGGCCTGCAGAGCACGCAAAGCTGATTCACGACCTGAGCCAGGTCCGCGCACTTGAACCTCAAGGGTCTTCATGCCGTGTTCCTGCGCCTTCTTGGCAGCATCTTCACTGGCAACCTGCGCAGCATAAGGGGTCGACTTACGAGACCCCTTGAAACCCATTGTACCGGCAGAAGACCACGAAATCGTGTTGCCCTGTGCATCGGTAATGGTGATCATTGTGTTGTTAAACGTAGAATTAATGTGAGCGACGCCGGAGATAATATTCTTTTTCTCGCGGCGACGCACGCGTGCTTCTTTAGCCATTTGGTAGTCCTTTCGATCTCAGCACCGCCGTAAACCAGCGGCTCCACCGAACAATCCGAAGAATGTCAGTAATTGATTATTTCTTTTTGCCGGCAATTGCCCTGGCCGGACCCTTACGGGTGCGGGCATTGGTATGGGTCCGTTGACCACGTGTCGGCAATCCACGACGATGGCGCAGACCGCGATAGCAGCCAAGATCCATCAGACGTTTGATATTCATAGCCCGCTCACGGCGCAGATCGCCCTCAACCATATGGTCTTGGTCGATGGATTCGCGAATCTGCAGAACTTCCGAATCGGACAGTTCGTTCACCCGGCGTTCCACCGGAATGTTGACCTTGGTCACAATTTCCTGAGCTTTCGCGGCACCAATGCCGTGAATATACTGCAGGGCTATGACCACGCGTTTGTTGGTCGGAATGTTGACGCCAGCAATACGTGCCAAAACCGTCTCTCCTTAATGGATCATCAGAACTGTAGCTGATGAAGTAAATCTGCTTCCATTAGAACGAACATGACCACCTCGGCCCCGGTTTTTCCGGCCCCAATGTGGTCAGTCATTCAATGTATTTGCGGTTATCTATAGGAGTTGGGACCGAGTCGTCAACCGCCAATTCCTAATAGATGACCCGTTACGCTATCTCTTTCAAGACCGTCTCGATTGACGCCCTTACTTCGTCCATGGATTGCATACCATCGACGGAACTAAGCAATCCTGTTCCGCTATAATAATCAATCAATGGCTGTGTCTGCTCACGATACACTGACAAACGCTTGGCAAGTGCTTCAGCATTGTCATCCGTACGCGGACCACCTTCTGTTTCTTCAGCCCGCTTGACTATACGGTCCAGAAGAATTCCTTCGTCAACGGCAAGTTCAATCACCGTATCCAATCTCAAACCCTTTTGCTGCAGCATTACATCCAATGCCTCAGCCTGGGCAACTGTGCGTGGAAATCCATCAAGGATGAAACCCTTTGCACAATCCACCTCATCAACCCTGTCCGATACAATGCCGACGACAACTTCATCAGACACCAGATCGCCACGGTCCATAATTTCCTTGGCCTGAAGGCCAATGGGAGTCTTTGCTGCAACCGCAGCTCTCAGCATATCCCCGGTAGACAACTGGGCTATGCCGTGTTGTTCCACCATGAACTGTGCCTGGGTCCCCTTGCCTGCCCCAGGAGGCCCCAGCAAAATCAATCTCATCTACGTTTTCCCCCGCGCAACTTCGACTTTTTGACAAGTCCCTCATATTGGTGCGCGAGCAAATGGCCCTGCACCTGAGAAACCGTATCCATGGTTACGCTGACCACGATCAAAAGGGAAGTCCCACCAAGGTAGAAGGGTACGCCGGTAGCAGAAATCAAAAACTCAGGAAGAAGACACACGACAACCATGAATATGGCGCCGACCACAGTGATACGGGTCAGAACATAATCGATATAGGTCGCCGTACGCTCACCAGGGCGAATGCCCGGTATAAACCCACCATGACGCTTCAGATTATCCGCTGTATCTGCCGGATTGAACACAATAGCTGTGTAGAAGAAGCAGAAAAACACAATCATGGACGCGTAAAAAATCATGTAGAGCGGCTGACCATGGCCAAGCCATGCAGCTACAGCGTTCAGCCATTCAGGTCCAGTTCCGCTTGCAAAGCCTGCAACAGTCGTTGGCAGCAATAGAAGCGATGAGGCAAAGATCGCCGGGATCACACCCGCTGTGTTCAGTTTCAATGGCAGGTGAGACGAATCACCCTGGAACATACGATTGCCCATTTGCCGCTTGGGATACTGAATGAGAAGACGCCGCTGCGCCCGCTCCACAAAGACGATCAGCATGATTGTGGCAATAGCCAAAACAATAATGATCAGAATGAGTAGCGTTGAAATCGCGCCCTGACGGCCAAGTTCCAGTGTGCCGGCAATAGCGCCTGGCAGACCTGCCACAATACCAGCAAAGATGATCAAGGAGATGCCGTTACCAATGCCGCGCGCTGTGATCTGTTCACCCAGCCACATCAGGAACATTGTACCACCGGTCAAAGAAATGATCGTCGATAGCTTAAAGAACCAGCCTGGATCGGTAACAATATTGGTACCGCCCTCAAGCCCCGCCGCAATACCATAGGATTGAAGCACTGCCAGAAAAACCGTTCCGTAACGGGTATACTGGTTGATTTTCTTCCGGCCCTGCTCACCCTCTTTCTTCAATTGCTCCAGCGTTGGAACAACTGTCGTCATCAGCTGAATGATAATCGAAGCGGAAATGTAAGGCATAATGCCGAGGGCAAAAATTGCCATCCGTTCAACCGCACCGCCGGAAAACATGTTGAAAAGACCAATGACACCCTGCTGCGCCTGATCAAAGGCCGCTGCAAAGGCATCAGGATCAATACCTGGCAATGGGATGTAAGTTCCAAGCCGATAAACAAGCAACGCACCTAGTGTAAACCAGATGCGCTTCTTGAGTTCAGTTGCCTTGGAAAATGCGCCAAAATTGATATTTGACGCGAGTTGTTCAGCTGCTGAAGCCATTCATTTTTCTCCAAACACCGCCTAAACAAAACCGGGCTGGCGACAAGAAGAAAAAATTGCCTTCGGCCTGGCAGTCAAACGGGGTCTTATCAGGCGTCGCCACCAGTCTCTTTTGCGTCGGATTTTGTCTCAATAATTGTGACAGATCCGCCTGTTTTTTCTATCGCTGCAAGCGCCGGTTTGGAACCACCAGCTACTGAAAGCGTAACTTTGCTTTTCAACTCACCACCGCCAACAATGCGAATTCCGTCTTTCACACGACGTACCACGCCTGCTGCTATCAGAGCAGCCGCGTCTACAGTGTTGCCTGCGTCCAGTTTCCCAGCATCAATTGCTGTCTGAATGCGGCCCAAAGACACTTCGTTGAATTTCTTTGAGAAAATATTGTTGAAGCCACGTTTCGGCAAGCGCCTGTGAAGAGGCATCTGACCACCTTCAAAGCCCTTGATGGACACACCACTACGGGACTTCTGGCCTTTGACGCCACGTCCACCGGTTTTACCTTTGCCCGAACCAATGCCACGTGCAACGCGCATCCGGTTCTTTACAGCACCATCATTGTCCTGAAGTTCATTGAGTTTCATCGTTACAATTCCAGACTTGCCGCGACACTGACGCCTTCATATCGGCTGATATCGTGTGGCAGATATCGAAGTTCAAGCCACCAATTTCAAGGCGACCATGATTATTGTTTACAACCGTCGGCCTATTCGACCACACGAACCAAGTGGCTGACCTTGCGGATCATGCCACGGATAGCAGGTGTATCTTCAAGTACAGACTGGCGTTGCATCTTGTTAAGGCCAAGACCCACAAGCGTTGCGCGCTGCTCCTGAGGACGCCGCAATGGGCTTCCCGTTTGAACAACCGTAACAGTATTTTTCTTGCTATCAGCCATGATGGCCTCCACTCAATTCTATTGGGAAGCCTAAGCTTCCGCCACTTCGCCGCCTTCAGCCGGGGTACGGCGAGACTGCAATGTTGATACCTTGATCCCACGACGAGATGCCACGCTGCGCGGGCTGTTCTCATTCTTGAGAGCTTCGAAGGTTGCCCGGATCATGTTGTAAGGATTTGACGTTCCAACAGATTTCGCAACAACGTCCTGGACACCCAGGGTTTCGAAAATCGCACGCATTGGACCGCCAGCAATGATCCCGGTACCCGCAGGTGCCGACCGCATTGTGACACGCCCTGCTCCGTGACGACCGGATGCATCATGATGCAATGTCCGACCTTCGCGCAGCGGCACACGGATCATGCCGCGTTTAGCAGCTTCAGTCGCCTTGCGGATTGCCTCAGGCACTTCACGAGCCTTACCGTGACCAAAGCCAACACGACCTTTCTGATCACCGACAACCACCAAAGCGGCAAAGCCGAAACGACGGCCACCCTTGACCACTTTGGCCACACGGTTGATGTGTACAAGCTTATCGACGAATTCGCTGTCGCGCTCTTCACGATCTCTGCCAGCCATGTTCACTCTTTCCAATTCTGTGGGAACCAGTCCCAGTTAGTATCAATCAGGCCTTAAACAGCCTTAGAATTCCAGGCCACCTGCACGGGCAGCATCACCAAGCGCTTTGACGCGACCGTGGTAGATGAACCCACCGCGATCGAACACAACCTGCTTGACGCCGGCAGAAGCTGCACGTTCTGCAACCAATTTACCAACGGCTTCAGCCGCATCCTTGTCAGCGCCGGTTTTAAGACCGGAGCGCAGTTCTTTATCCAATGAGGAAGCTGCTGCAAGTGTCTTACCAGCCGCATCATCAATGATCTGCGCGTAAATGTTCTTAGACGACCGGTGAACGCTCAAACGCGGACGACCGGTTGAAGTCTTGTGAAGTGAACGACGAACACGGGCGCGACGACGTTCAAAAAGTGTCAAATTCTTTGCCATGATATCAGCCGCTACTTCTTCTTGCCTTCTTTGCGGAAGATGTATTCATCCGCGTATTTGACGCCTTTGCCCTTATAGGGCTCCGGCGGACGATATTTGCGAATTTCAGCCGCAACCTGGCCAACCTTCTGCTTGTCTATGCCAGACACACTGATTTCAGTGGGTTTTGCACAGGCAATCTGAATGCCTTCAGGAATTTCATACAGAACTTCGTGGCTGAAGCCGAGTGCCAATTGCAGGTTCTTGCCCTGCACGGCCGCGCGGTAACCAACACCGTTGATCTGCAAATCTTTTTTGAAGCCCTCTGTAACCCCAATCATCAAATTCTCGATGATTGTGCGGGACATACCCCACATGGCACGTGCCTGGTTAGAACTATCAACTGGCTTCACTTCAATGCCATCATCACCCATGGATGCAAGTACCTTATCAACCAATACGGCTGACAATTCACCCTTGGGGCCTTTGACATTGACCTGCTGGCCATCAATCGTGGCTGTTACCCCCGTAGGGACCGCCACTGCTTTTTTACCAATCCGAGACATCTGACTTACCTGTCCAATTCCCGTTAAACTTCACGACCATGCCAATGTCTTAGAAGACGCGGCACAATACCTCACCACCAATATTCTGGGTCCGTGCTTCATGATCGGCCATCACGCCACGCGGCGTAGACACGATAGAAACACCCAGTCCATTAGCAACCCGGGGAATACCATCTGCACCGGCGTAAACACGACGGCCAGGTTTGGATACCCGTTCGATTTTTTGAATAACAGGGTCGCCATCAAAATATTTCAGTTCGATCTGAAACTCTGATTTACCCTTGTCATACTCAACTTCACTATAGCCACGGATGTAACCTTCAGACTGAAGAACATCCAGAACACGTGCACGCAACTTGGATGCAGGTGTTGAGCATGAGCTCTTACCGCGCATCAGAGCGTTGCGAATACGGGTCAGCATATCGCCGAGTGGATCAGACATTGACATGACTGTTTCTCCTTACCAGCTGGACTTGACGAGGCCAGGCACTTTGCCGGCGGAACCAAGTTCACGCAGCGCGATACGCGACATTCTCAATTTACGATAGAAACCACGCGGACGTCCGGAGACTTCGCAGCGGTTACGAACACGAATTTTGGATGAATTGCGAGGCAACTCAGCCAGCTTCAAATGGGCCAGAAACCGTTCCTCAGCAGGAACACTCTCATCCCGAGTCTTCGCCTTGAGGGCAGCACGCTTTGCAGCATACTTGTCCACCAATTTACGGCGATCATTATTCTTTTCAACAGCGCTTTTTTTAGCCATGCGTCTTAGTCCTTAGCGACTAGTTTCCAGATCCCTTACTTAGGGAATGGAAAGTTCAATGCCTTGAGCAATGCTCGTGCTTCATCATCATTATCTGCAGTTGTACAGACAATAACGTCCATGCCCCAAACCTGCTCCACCTTGTCGTATTCGATTTCGGGGAACACGATATGTTCTTTAATACCCATGGCGAAGTTGCCATTTCCATCAAAGCTCTTCGGGTTCAGACCACGAAAGTCACGAACGCGTGGCAGTGCGATTGTTACCAACCGATCCACAAATTCATACATTCTGGTCTTACGAAGCGTTACCTTCGTACCAAGGGCCATGCCATCACGAACCTTAAAGCCAGCGATAGATTTACGAGCCTTTGTAATAACGGCCCGCTGACCAGCGATCAGTGAAAGATCCTCAGCAGCTGCCCGGACCTTCTTCTGGTCACCAACGCCTTCGCCGATGCCCATATTGATTACGACTTTTTCAAGCGCTGGAACCTGCATTGGGTTCTTGTAACCAAACTCTTCAATCAGTTGAGCGCGAATAACGTCGTTGTAATGCCCTTTAAGCCGGGCCTGCGTTGCAACATCAGCCATCGATCATTTCTCCGGAGCGCTTCGCAAAGCGAACCTTCTTGCCATCGTCATTTGTCTTGAAACCAACACGGGTCGGCTTGCCATCCTTGGGGTCTTCCAATGCAAGATTGGACAACTGGATCGCCGCTTCCTTGTTGATAATGCCACCCTCAGTGTCCTGTGTCTGACGCTGATGCCGCTTTACCATATTGATACCCGTTACGAAGGCACGGCCATCTTTAGGTACAACCCGGATAATTTCGCCGCTGCGACCCTTATCCTTGCCGGTGAGCACCACTACGCGGTCACCTTTTTTCAATTTAGCAGCCATTAGAGCACCTCTGGCGCGAGCTGAATGATTTTCATGTGGTTCTTGGCGCGCAATTCACGTGGGATCGGACCAAAAACGCGGGTGCCAATTGGCTCCTTGTTATTGTTCACGATCACAGCTGCATTTCCGTCAAAACGGATCACGCTGCCATCGGCACGGCGCAAATCCTTGCGGGTCCGCACAACAACGGCTTTCAGCACGTCGCCCTTTTTAACACGGCCCCGTGGAATAGCCTCTTTAACGCTGACGACAATAATGTCGCCCACGGATGCATATTTGCGCTTGGAACCACCAAGCACTTTGATGCACTGCACACGACGTGCGCCGGAATTATCGGCCACCTCGAGGTTGGTTTGCATCTGAATCATAACTGGCTGCCTTTATGTTGTTGAACAGCAATTTCCGACTGCTGAACGTTCCAGTTGTTTGCTCCCGGTGAAATCAAAATCGCTTGCTTAAGCGTTTTCGACAACAATCCAGGTCTTATCTTTCGAAATCGGCTTGGTTTCCTCAATGGAGACCAGTTCACCGGTTTTGCGCTGATTAGTCTCATCATGCGCTTTATACTTTTTGGACCGACGAACAGTCTTTTTCAAAAGCGGATGCGTAAAACGACGCTCCACTTTGACAACTACTGTCTTATCGCTTTTGTCGCTGACAACGACGCCCTGCAAAATACGTTTTGGCATCGAGGCCTCCTTAGCCTACCGCAGCAGCTACACGCTTTTGCGTAGCTACTGTATTAATACGCGCGATATCCCGGCGTAACTGCCGAAACCGTGCTGTGTTCTCCAACTGTCCCGTCGCACGTTGAAAACGCAGATTGAACTGCTCTTTTTTCAACTTAACAAGCTCATCATCGAGCTCGTCGACGGTCTTAGTTGCCAAATCATCTGCCTTCATGGCTCAAACCTTCAAATTCTCTAGTCTCGGCTATTCGCCGATACGCTGCACAAAACGGGTCTTGATCGGCAGTTTTGCTGCCGCCAGACGAAACGCTTCGCGCGCTACTTCCGGTGTTACACCGTCAATTTCAAACATGATCCGACCCGGCTTTACACGAGCGGCCCAATAGTCCGGCGAACCCTTACCTTTACCCATACGGACTTCGGTAGGTTTGCTGGATACTGGAACATCCGGGAAAATACGGATCCAGACACGGCCTGCACGCTTCATATGACGTGTCATTGCACGACGAGCAGCTTCGATCTGTCGCGCTGTAATACGCTCTGGTTCCAAAGCTTTCAAGCCAAAAGCACCAAAATTCAGATCTGTTCCACCTTTTGCAAGACCGTGGATACGGCCTTTATGCGCTTTGCGGAATTTTGTTCGCTTCGGTTGCAGCATAATTGCCTGCCCTCGCTCTTATTTCTGTATCTTCGACTCAGCGCTTACGCAGATGGTCGACGACGATTTGCTTCAGGACCTTCGTTCATACGACGCTCGGACGCCATGGGATCGTGTTCCATGATTTCGCCCTTGAAGACCCAAACCTTAATTCCAATGATACCGTAGGCCGTAGCGGCTTCGTAGGTTCCATAATCGATATCAGCACGTAGTGTATGAAGCGGGACACGCCCCTCACGATACCATTCAACACGAGCAATCTCGGCACCGCCAAGGCGGCCACCACAATTGATCCGGATGCCTTCAGCGCCGAGACGCATGGCATTTTGAACAGCACGCTTCATAACACGGCGGAAAGAAGCACGACGCTCCAACTGCTGAGCAATCGACTGAGCGATCAAATTCGCATCAACCTCAGGCTTGCGCACTTCAACAATGTTGAGATGCACATCAGAAGTGGTCATTGCGCCGATCTTCTTGCGCAGTTTTTCAATGTCTGCACCCTTCTTGCCAATCACAATGCCTGGACGGGCGCTGTAGATGGTGACACGGCACTTTTTGTGCGGACGCTCAATGACGATTTTCGAAACAGCAGCCTGCTTCAATTCAGCTTCCAAAAACGTGCGAATGCGCATGTCTTCATGAAGCAGCACACCATATTCACCAGTATTGGCGAACCAGCGTGAATCCCATGTCCGGTTGATGCCGAGGCGGAGGCCAATCGGGCTTACTTTATTTCCCATTAAGCTGTCTCCTCAACTTCACGAACAACAATCGTCAGATTTGCAAATGGCTTTATGATGCGGCCAACACGACCACGAGCACGTGGCTGCCAGCGCTTCATAACGATGCTTTTACCGACATAAGCTTCAGAAACAACCAGCGCATCTACATCAAGATCGTGATTGTTTTCAGCGTTTGCGATTGCCGATTCCAGCCCTGCCTTAACACTGGTAGCGATACGACGAGGCGAGAAAGAAAGTTCGGCCAAGGCCTTTTCAACTTTCTTGCCACGGATCGTTGCCGCAACCAGGTTCAGTTTCTGTGGGCTGACGCGTAGATTGCGAACGACCGCTTTGGCCTCGCTGTCGCCCAATACGCGTTCGCGTTTTGCCTTACCCATGATTACTTCCTCTTCGCCTTCTTATCGGCGCCGTGACCGTAATAAGTGCGGGACGGAGCAAATTCGCCAAACTTATGGCCAATCATATCTTCCGAAACCTGCACCGGAATGTGCTTATGACCGTTGTAAACGCCAAAGGTCAGACCAACGAACTGCGGCAAGACAGTGGAGCGACGGCTCCAGATCTTGATCACGTCGTTGCGACCCGAAGCCTGAGCTTTCTCGGCCTTTTTCAACAGATATCCGTCGACAAACGGACCTTTCCAAACAGAACGTGCCACTATGAACCTCTAACGACCTTTGCGCGCATGACGCGAGCGCAGAATGAATTTATCAGTCGCTTTGTTGCGACGTGTCTTCTTGCCTTTTGTCGGCTTGCCCCAAGGCGTAACCGGATGACGACCACCCGATGTACGACCCTCACCACCACCATGTGGGTGATCGACCGGGTTCATGGCAACACCACGAACACTTGGACGACGGCCCAACCAGCGGGATCGGCCGGCTTTACCAAGGCTGATATTGCCGTGATCCGGGTTTGAAACCGCACCAACCGAAGCGATACAGGCAGATGGTACACGGCGCTGTTCGCCTGAATTCAGACGAATGACAGCATAACCGGAATCACGACCAACCAATTGCGCATAAGCACCGGCTGAGCGAGCGATCTGACCGCCCTTACCTGGCTTCATTTCCACATTGTGGATAATGGTTCCAACAGGCATCGCACCCAATGGCATTGCGTTGCCAGGCTTAACGTCTGCTTTTTCGCTGGCAATAACCTTGTCACCAACCTGCAAACGCTGTGGTGCCAAAATATAGGCCTGCTCACCATCGCTGTATTTAATCAGCGCGATGAAAGCGGTCCGGTTTGGATCATACTCCAGACGCTCGACAGTCGCTTCAACGTTCAACTTCGTGCGTTTGAAATCAATTATACGATAGGTACGCTTGTGACCACCACCACGACGGCGTGCTGTGATGCGCCCTGTATTGTTACGACCACCGGATTTGGAGAGCCCCTCGGTCAAAGTTTTGACCGGTTTACCCTTCCAAAGGCCGGACCGATCCACAATCACCAGCTGGCGCTGGCCCGGTGTATTCGGTTTGAACTTTTTCAATGCCATTGTTCTTGCCTATTCCCTTGTCGTAACCCGGCCTAAAGACCGGTCGTTACGTCGATGGTCTCACCGTCTTTCAACGTGACGACTGCTTTTTTCACGTCAGACTGGCGACCTTTGATACCGCGAAAGCGTTTGACCTTGCCCTTACGGACAAGTGTGTTGACCTTCTCGACCTTCACACCAAACAGTTTTTCGACTGCAGATTTGATTTCTGGTTTCGTCGCTGTCGGTGCCACGTTGAAAACAACCTGATTATGCTCGGAAGCATTGGTTGATTTCTCAGTGATAACCGGGCTGACGATAACGTCATATGCGGACAGCTTGATCATTTGAAGCGCTCCTCAAGTGCACCAAGTGCAGCCTTGGTCAGAACCAGAACGTCACGACGCAGAATGTCGTAAACATTGATGCCCTGAATTGGCAGCACATCGAGCTGCGCAATGTTACCAGCAGCACGTGCGAAATTTTCATTCACCTCTGCGCCGTCTATCACCAATGCATTGCTCACACCCAGTTCCTTCAGCTTAGCTGTCAGAACCTTTGTCTTTGCATCGGAAAGATTTGCGTCTTCCAGCACGATCAACTCAGAAGCCTTCGCCTTGGTAGACAAAGCATGTCTCAGAGCCAGCGCCCGAACCTTTTTAGGAAGATCCGTTGCATGGTCACGAACAACAGGACCAAATGCACGACCACCAGAACGGAACTGAGGCGCCTTTTTATTGCCGTGACGTGCGCCGCCAGAGCCTTTTTGCTTAACAAATTTCCGTGTCGAGCCAACAACATCAGCACGGTTCTTCACCGCATGCGTGCCAGCACGACGTTTGGCCAGCTGATAACGGACCATACGGTGCAAAATGTCTGTGCGTGGTTCAAGACCAAACACGTCATCTGCAAGAGAGACGGACCCCGCATCGGCGCCATCAAGTGTTTTAACAGCGAGTTTCATTATTCTGCACTCTCTTCGCTAGCTGGCGCTTCTGCAGGCGCTTCTTCAGCAACAGGAGCCGCAGCGGATGCTCGAATAGCAGCCGGCATTGGAGCCTCAGCAGGAAGTGTGCGCTTGATCGCGTCAGAAATCATGATCCAGCCGCCCTTGGCACCGGGAACAGAGCCCCGTACCAGGATAAGTCCGCGGTCAGCGTCTGTCTTGACGACAACCAGGTTCTGGGTGGTCACACGTTCAGCACCAAGATGGCCAGCCATCTTCTTGCCTTTGAAAACCTTACCCGGATCCTGACACTGGCCGGTAGAACCGTGTGCCCTGTGGGAGACTGATACACCGTGAGAAGCACGCATGCCGCCAAAATTGTGACGTTTCATCGCACCGGCAAAACCCTTACCGATCGATGTGCCCACAACATCCACATATTGTCCGGAGACAAAATGGTCAGCGGTGATTTCAGCACCAACGTCAACCAAACTGTCTTCGCTTACGCGGAATTCAGCAACACGACGCTTCGGCTCAACATTGGAGGCAGCAAAATGCCCCCGCAGAGCTTTCGGCGTGTTTTTAACTTTTCGGGTACCAACGCCGAGCTGAAGGGCCGTATAGCCATTCGACTCCACTGTACGTTGAGCTACAACTTGGCAATTGTCCACTTTAAGGACAGTTACCGGAATGTGTTCCCCAGCGTCGCTATAGACGCGGGTCATACCCATTTTTTGTGCGATAACACCAGAGCGCCTGGTCATCTTCATTCCCCCGCCGCTTTAAAGCTTGATCTCGACGTCGACACCGGCCGCAAGGTCGAGCTTCATAAGCGCGTCCACTGTCTGCGGTGTCGGGTCGATGATGTCGAGAAGACGCTTATGAGTCCGAATTTCGAACTGTTCGCGACTTTTCTTGTCGATATGAGGTGAACGGTTCACCGTGAATTTTTCTATGCGTGTCGGCAGTGGTACTGGGCCACGCACCTGAGCACCTGTGCGCTTTGCAGTGGAGACGATTTCTTTCGTCGACACGTCTAGCACGCGGTGGTCGAACGCCTTTAGGCGAATGCGGATGTTTTGACCGTTCATGGATCTGTCCTTTGAAGACCTGCCCCTTGGCTGTAGATGCCGGGCAGGTCCGAATGGCTCTTAAGTATTATTCGATGATGCTTGCAACGATGCCGGCACCGACGGTACGTCCGCCTTCACGAATGGCGAAGCGCAGGCGCTCTTCCATTGCGATTGGCACGATCAGCTCGACATCCATT
>Ga0163215_101416_pt1 | contig 14372 bp, 14 predicted proteins | sample SynspAceP_FD_185934 | JGI IMG/M metagenome (GOLD analysis project Ga0163215, IMG submission 185934) | Saline lake microbial communities from Ace Lake in Antarctica - Synechococcus sp. Ace-P (Hybrid Assembly) | ecosystem: Environmental > Aquatic > Non-marine Saline and Alkaline > Saline | place... | reverse complement strand
GCCGGTAGTTAATCAAGCTTCTGTAGATAAGATATTGAGCTACATTGAAATCGGTAAGAAAGAAGGCCGACTAGTATTAGGCGGCGAGCGAGCCAAAACAGAGAATGAGGGCTATTATATTCAGCCAACTATCTTTGCAGATATAGACCGTAATGCAAGATTAGCGCAAGAAGAAATATTCGGCCCAGTTGTGGCATTTATTAAAGCAAAAAGCGTTGACGAGGCTATTGAAATTGCCAATGACACCAATTATGGTTTAACAGGCGGATTCTTTACTAACAACCCGAAAACTTTAGCTAGAGCTGCACGCGAATTTAATGTGGGAAACTTATACCTGAACCGAAAAAATACAGGTGCTCTTGTTGGCGCACAGCCTTTTGGTGGGTTTAAACTTAGTGGAACCGATTCTAAAGCTGGTGGCGCTGAGTACTTGAAGTACTTCACCAATCCTAAATCGATTACGCTACGTCCGATAAATGGTATAGACTTCGATTTGGATAAATTTAACTTCGAGAAATAAGTAGGTAGCTACCTAAGTTATTTACTCTGACTTACTAAAGGGTTGTATTTTTTATTAAATACAGCCTTTTTTTATTTAATCTATCTGAATACAGACTACTACTATTTACAGTAAATCAGTAATTCAATAGAGGGTCCACTTATAAATTTTGAGAATAGCTCTAATCTACTTGTTTGGGATAGTTTTACTAGTAAACGACTTTTCATGATCAGTTTCAAAACTATGAGGTTTAACTAAAAATGGAAAATAATATTGTGGAATGTATATAATTATTCTTTGCTCTTCTGCGTCTTTGCGTCAATTCTTTTCCAACTGACCAAAATAGAATTTATATATTTTTGGGCGCTTACCGCCGTTGCGAGTCATATGTGATTAACCTTTTCTCAAAGCGTCTATGCAAGGCTCATTTTTATTAGGGTTCACTAATGGTGGAGATTCTTCCTGCATATCGGTAAGTGCTGACACCGCTAAACCGCCACCAACTACAGCTGCGCCAAGAATCCGCCTTTCTAACAAGTTAAATTTATCAACATGCCTATAATTATCGATCACATCAATATTGAAAGATCTTAATTTTCCGTCCTTCATAATGAAATCAACTTTATCCTGATGAACCTTATCTGTGCCCTGTAATTCGAAGGTATAGCCATATACTAGAACCAAGTCCCGCTTGTAATATTACCATTGTCAATTTGCAATACAATAACCACTGACCCAGCTATAGAAGCAACCACTCCAAGTATGCCATCCCTAGTTCGTCTATTCTTTTTTACCATTTGGTAGTATTTCACTTCATTGGTATCATAGCCAAACACCCTATTTTTTGCATGGAAAAAGACCGAATCTTGGGTCACTTTTTTAAAAGCATCCACTACTCTACGGTCTCCACTATACAAAAGAACCATCCCTTTTCTATTATTAGGGTCATTCTCTATTTTTTTGACCACTAGCGTCTGTGATTAGTTATTTGGTTCTACGTGTATTTTGTACTCGCACAAAACTATACAACTAATAGTAAGATCTATAAGCTTACTACAAACTTAGAGCTGTATTTATCGATAGAATTCATTTCAAATTATCAATTATCAATTATCAATTATCAATTATCAATTATCATAAATAGAAAATACCAAATAATTTATAACTTATAATTATATATTTAGGAACCTGCGCCTCTGTGTCATTTCTTTTAGATTCCTGGATTCCTAGCAGTCAATCTGCTAATGCGTCTTTATTTGGAATGATCGGTTATCGAGCGTAGCCGAGATACTACATCGCATCCATTTTTAAGCGAAAGTCTACCGATACTTGATCGCGCACCTTAATGGCACCAAAAAATTTCTGTGGTCTGTCTAAACCAAATTCCGAAAAAGTAAATAGCTGGCTTCCCATTAAATATTTATTTCCCTTTTCATCTGTGCTCACGTTACATGATATGGGATACACTTTAGCTCTTCCCGCCATTTTAATCTCAACATTACCTGTAAGCTGGCTGTCGTCATTAAGCGCTGGATCGGTCGCTAAGTCAATAAACTTTATTTCAATTTCTGGGAATTCATCAGCATTCAAGGTTTTTTTAAAATCTCTGGTCATAATTGGGTGCTGACAATCAAATCCTTTGGATAACATTACAATCTTGCCATTATAGGTTCTTACACCAGTTGAGTCATTACAACGCTCTACAATGCTATCTTCGCCCTCATAATTTATAGAAAGACATTCAAAGCTATTAATATTGGTGCTTCCATTTATCACCAAAGTGCTGCTTCCTTTAACCGACCATCTTGTATTGCAGTCAAGAATAGAGACAGTTAAGCTAAGTGCCAGAAAGTAAAAGGTTAGTAGAAAGTTGAGTGTTTTCATACGTACTAGTTATAAAAAAAGAGTGCCAGATTCAACATCTAACACTCTTTTAGGAAAATTAACAGAAATCCATAAATGTTTAAGCTTTTAAGGAATCCATTTAGAAGCTTATTACTGCTTCAATGTTAAACCCGTCGAATTGACCACCAGCGAAACGCTCTGACCAGCCAGCGCCTTCGTAGTTCTGGGAAACATACTCAACTTTCATCATCATATTATTGGTCATAAACCAGCCACCGCCAAAGTTCACTCTATTAGCATCTTGAGCAGCTGCGCCTTCTATGGCTTCACCATTTACGCTGTTATAACGTCCACCTAAGTAGTATTGAGAGTTTCCGCCAAAGCGGTATAGTAACTCACCAGATATTTGCGTGAAGGAGCCATTGCCTAGTTCATCGCTGTTGCCGGCAACTTCATAGATTCCGAAGAATTCAAAATTACCAAACTGAACGAAAGGATTAATTTGAAAAGCAGTCAGTTGACTAAATCGAGGATTAATACGACCATCAAAATCTCCACCTTCAGTTTCTGAATGCATAACGCTGTAGTAACGTGAACCAGCACGATCACCACCATACAACCATGATCCAGTTGTAGTACCCTGGTTGGTATAAACTGAACCCGTTAAACGAAGACGTAAATCATCATTTATTTGTCTGTCAAAACCAAGCTTACCAAAAACAGATATTTGATTATCGCCATTATTTCTTGCAGAAACCGCTACGTTTTGATTCAATTTACCATTAGTAAGACCAAATACACCAATAAAGCCACTTCTTTGGTATGTGAACTCACCAAAAACTTCAGTAGAGAACGAGTCCATTAGGTAGTTTCCAACGAATGGGTTGAAAATAGCACGTGCGTTGTCAGAACGACGGAAGTGGGAATCACCGTAGTTGAACTCATCTAAACCAATACGAATGGTTGAGTAGTCCATCAAACCAGATAGGAAACCTTCAGAAACAAAGTCTAATTTGTCCATCTGAATATGACCACCTTTTACCCAACTTTCCGTATGGTGCCGGGCAGATAGATAAGTACGTAAATGCATGCGAACACCATCTGCTAGCTGTGCATCAATATTTAGGTTTGCTGTAGGAAGGTTGAAATTATTTACTAGATCAACAGATGTACCAGCTGTATTGCTTTGGTTTAAACCTTGATACTGTATAGCGAAATCACCACCAACGCGTACTTTAAAGCCATCAAACATAATGTCGCTAGCTTTAGACGTTTCAAAGACATTTAAACCGTCTTTATCGTTAGATCTGAAATACTGTAATTCTGGTTGTGTTTGTGCATAAGCTGCAACAGAAACCAGCATCATCAGAGCTGCCATTATAAGAGTTGAACAAATTTTCATTTTTTTCATTGTTTTAATCATTAACAGGATTATTGGTTTTGCATAAATAGGGCATTAAAAGTAAGATCTAGCTCATCTCCGGTTTTAATTGTACCAAAAAGTGCTTTAGGCGGATCTATTTTAAAATCTGTGAATTTGACGGGTAGGCGCCCAGTAAAACGAACACCATCTTCTTCAATCGTATAAGCTACATTCATGCTTACGTCTTTACTTACACCAGAAATGGTAAGTGTACCCGTAGCTATCAATGTATCTGTACCACTCTGTTTAAGTGCGCTAAATTGGAATGTGATACGCTCATGTTTCTTAGTATCAAGTGCTTTGTAAGCATTCTTGTCCATTCCGCCTTTTCCACTTTCTAAAGACTTTGCAGGAAAACTAACTTCTAGCGAGTTGATGCTTTCTACCATCTTTCCATTTACCATTAAATCGGCAGTTCCAGTAGCTTTTGTGCTAGTCATGTGCCAATCGTGTATAGTAGAAGTACCCTCTACTTTTAACTCTTGATCTGGTGCTAATACAAATTGCTGTTGTTGTGCTTCCAACAAAAATGGTGAACAAAGCGTCAGTAACACTAGCGGCACGTAATTGTTTAAAAATCGTTTGAACATTTAACCCTCTTTGATAATTTATTATTTAAGCTTATTAAGTCTTAAATAGCTTATATAAAATAAAAGACTTAATAATCATTAATTCAACATCTAAGACAATATTTTTTATGATTCAAATTAAAGACCAAAAAGTCTTCTATTTTGAACTAAACATCGATAAACATGCTAAAGTGCTCAAAACTAACGACTTCACTTTTAAAAAAATCCGTTCTTATTCTTCATTTAATCGAAAAATGGGAAGAAAAATGGGAATTTGAGGCCATGCTGCTTGTAGAAATTTTACACCTATGTAAAAACAGCTATCGTTCCGCTATTGCTAAGAAATGTTCTATTGTCTGCCTATACAAACTGGCCCAATGCGGTAATAAAACCTACAGATAGATACTATTTGCCAACGTTATTGGGAAGGCTACACATCCTTACCATTCAAAATTAAACGTCTTTCTGTTCCTTAATTTTATCTGTTTTGGTAACCCCTTGAACAACTTCAATCTGAATACCGTCAGATAAACCTACCTGAACCTCACGCTTTTCAAAGGTATTAGGTGCCGTTTCAATTTCAACAAATACCTTCCCGTCAGTAAATAGTAAATCGCGTTCCTGAACCGTAATTACGCTCTTACGCTCATCTAAAATGATGTCTGCATTTGCACTATAACCCGCTCTCAAGAAAAAGCCATTTAAATCTTTAGTGTCTATTTCTGCACGTATCTCAAATTGTATGGCGCCTTCTTTATCTGCTCCTTTTGGGGAAATATATTCTAGCCTTGCCATAAAATTCTGGTCTTGAATAGCACCAATTTGTAACGATAGCGGCATACCTTCGGTTATTTTGCCAACTTCAGATTCATCTACAAAACCTTCAAAAATTAAGTCCGTCATATCTGCAACAGTAGCAATGGTAGTGCCATCATTAAAGGTATTAGATTCTATCACAAAGCTACCTTCTTTCACAGGCACGTCTAAAACCATGCCCTCAGCTGTGGCCAAAACAATATTCGCCTTATTCCCTGATTCTTTTGCAGAACCTTCTCTAACCAACTGTAAATTTATTTTTGCGGCCTCTAAATTTTGCTCTTCCAACTCAAACGACAATATTTGCTGGTTCATATCAAACTCTGATACCATTTGTTTATTAAAGAGTTTTTCTTGCCTGCTTAGCTCTCTTTTAGCATTATTGAAACTGATCTGAGCGCGTTTAACATTGGCTTCTGCGTTATTCAAATTAACCACATTCGGCATAATCCGGATTTTTGCGATTCTATCACCTTCTTTCACAATTTCCCCTGCTTCTACATAAAGTTCCTCAACTATACCGCTTAAACGCGACTTTAAATCAATCTCTTTGCGTGGTTTAATGCTTCCGGTTGCAACAGATTTCTTCTGAATATCTTTGATGGCTGGTTCTATTGTGGTATAGACAACTGGTGCTTCCTCGGCTTTTTTATAAATATAGTAGCCGGCATAACCCATACTACCAACAAAGGCTATAACGAAGATGGAAATGATAAATTTTTTCATAATGAGATGATTTTGTTGATTTTATAAAATATTATTCAGCACGTATAGCTTCAATGGGCGATACTTTTGCTGCTTTTAATGCGGGAATAAGTCCTGCTAGTGCCCCACCTATTACCAGTACAGATAATCCAATAAGCGAAATTTCTAAGCTCACAAATGGCTGATGAAACATATCGTTTGGATCTGGTATTTCAGGTATTTGTGTTCGTATTAAGGCTAAAATTAATTGTGCTGCACCAATGCCAATTCCCCCTGCTACAGTTGTGAGAAAAACAGATTCTTGAACAATCAGCGAGATAATTGAGGACGGAATAGCGCCCATGGCTTTACGAATTCCAATTTCAGGTACGCGCTCTCGAACAACTATGAGCATAATGTTAGAAATGCCCACCATTCCTGCTATTAGCGTACCAATACTCACAGTCCAAACAAAGAGATTAATGGCTATGAATAGGTTTTTCATTTCGTTGAACTCTCTACCTAAACTAAATGAACCTATGGCTTGATCGTCCTCAGGGTGTACAAAATGCCTTTCTGCGATTACCGCTTTTATATCATTTTCAATTTGATCTACGTTCACATCTTCTCTTGCAGAATAGGCGTACCAACCACTCCATTCCCCTCGTTTAAAAGCATTATTGAAACCTGTAAATGCCGTATGAATTGATCTATTCTCTTCATTTCGATCTTCCCCATTTCTCAATGATGAGAAAACACCAACCACTTGAAAACTAAAACCTCTAATCTTTATAATCTTGCCAATGGCCTGTTCGTAATCTTCATTTTCCAATTTACTTTCATTGTCCAAACCAAAGAGTGTAGCAGCAACATCTTGACCTATATAAGCCGACTTTCTGGCCAAGTCTATGTCTAACTTGTTTAAGGCTCTGCCTGCAATGGTTTTACTTTTTCTAATCTGAAAGTACTCCGGGTAATCGCCATAGACTTCAAATTTATCTGATTCTACACCATATTGAACAGTTACCGTGCCTATCTGATCTCTCGGTGCTAAAAGCTCAAGACCTGAAACCTGTGATTTCACGGCTTCAATATCAGATAATTTGAATCGAATTTGCCTGCCAGGCTGGAATCCACCATAAGCTTTATTAGTCTGCTGGCCCCAAACAAAGCCAGCATTTGTTGCCCAAGCTGAAAAACCAGAAACCGCACCACGCTCTAAACCTGCGCCACCACCTAAAAGTATGACCAACATAAACATGCCCCAATACACCCCAAACATGGTTAATGCAGAGCGTAGTTTATTGTGCTTTATGGTGGAGAAAATCTCTTGCCACTTATCAAAGTCAAACATAAATATGTCCTTTTACTCGTCTCTTAATGCTTCAATTGGGGGAAGTTTAGCCGCTTTTAGTGCAGGGAAAAAGCCAGCAATTGCACCGCTAACAGCAAGTAAAACGGTTGCTGTTATGGCGGCATTGACGTTTACATTTGGATTTCTAAAAAATTGCACCCCTCCGCCATTTTCCATTAAAAGGAATTGGATACCCTCTATTAAACCTAGACCTGTAATTAGGCCCAAATAACCCGCTATAAAGGTTATTAAAATAGATTCTTGCAAGAATAAGCTCACAATACTAAAGGGCGTAGCACCTAATGCTTTGCGAATGCCTATTTCTCTGGTTCGCTCTTTTACTACAATTAGCATGATGTTACCAACGCCCACAATTCCAGCTACAATGGTGAAAATGCCCACTATCCAAAGTGCAAGATTTATTGCACTAATTAGCCCCATAATCTGTTTAAACTCTTGCAATAAATTAAAGGTACGAATGGCTTCTGGATCATTTGGATTCACGGTATGTCGCTGTTGAAGCAGCGATTTAGAATCGCCCTCTATTCCCAAAGAAACCCCAACATCTTGAGTTGCCATAGTCACCAGTATCTGATTCACATTATTTGATCTACCGTAGGCTAATTGTGCTGTCGATATGGGAATATAAATGACACTTGATTGGCCTTCATCGCCCTCATCTCTGAAAACGCCTACCACTTGAAAGGCTATACCAGCAATATTTACCCATTTTCCGCTAGCTTCTTCAATGGATCCAAATAAACTCTTCGCTACTTCATCACCAACCAAACAGATTTTTCTATTCTGTTTGATATCAAATTCATTGATGAATCTTCCCTGTATCATTATGGTGTATTCAATGTCTTTGTGGCCTGGATGCACGCCCATTAACCTATAGGCATATTTTTCTTTGCCGTATTTAACTGTTTTGCTGCCTAAAAAGACCCTTCCTGAATAACTCTCAATGCCACTTACATCTGTCAGTAGACTTGATATATCCGAATTTTTAAACTGAATTCTTCTACCCTTTTGTAGGCCATCTGAGGCAATAGTGGTTGAACCTGAGTTAATAAATAGGGTATTTGCTGCATCGTCTCTGAATTCATATTCAACCCCGTTTTTGAATCCTGTTCCGCTTCCTATCATAAAAATCAGAAGGAAAATCCCCCATGAAACAGAGAAAGCAGTTAGTAAAGTTCGCAATTTATTTTTGCTAATAGTGGCCCAAATTTCTTGCCAAGTATCTAGATTAAACATTTGCTTTACTGCTCCTGATTAAGCTATTTCAGATAACTGCTGGAAGGAATGTTGTGGCTCATAGGCCTTACTGTTAAGTTCATCTTTAACTACTAAGCCGTCTTTTAAGCGAATAATTCTATCAGTTTGCTCAGCTATATCTTCCTCATGAGTTACAATAAGAATAGTCTTACCAGAAGCGTTGATTTCCTTGAATAAATCCATTACTTCGAGCGTAGTTGTAGAGTCTAAAGCCCCTGTTGGCTCGTCAGCTAGCAATAAGCTGGGGTTGGTTATTAAGGCTCTAGCGATAGCAACTCGTTGTTTTTGGCCACCAGAAAGTTCATTTGGCATGTGGTGAGCTCTGTCACCTAAACCTACACGTTCTAAATACTCCATGGCTAGTTTATTTCGTTTTTTGCGGGAAACACCTTGGTAATAAAGCGGCAGTGCTACATTTTCTATGGCATTTTTAAAGCCCAAAAGGTTGAAGGACTGAAATACAAAGCCAATGTATTTATTACGGTAATAGGCGGCTTGTTTCTCTTTTAAATCTTTTATCAGGGTATCTGCTATATAATAATGACCTGCTTCGTAGCCATCTAAAATACCAAGGATGTTAAGAAGGGTAGATTTACCTGAACCCGAAGAACCCATTATTGACACAAACTCACCAGTTTCAACTTCAAGTGATATGCCTTTTAGTACTTTTAACGCTGTTGCACCAGTTTGGTAAGATTTCTCAATTCCTTCTAATCGTAACATTAATAGCCTATCGAATGGGTTTGATAATTGGATGTTAGAACCTCACTCATTACGCCACCTACATTTATTGGTTACGGTTATGTACCATTTAGAATTAGGGATCTTTAATCTTAATGCTCTGTATAGCTTGACCCCACCCAAGCCGTAGATTTAATCAAATCTTGATATTCAATATTATGAAAATTGTGTTCCTGCTCCCTTAGGGTTGCACGAATAGGCTTTTATAATTTCTAGCCTTGAACTCGTGTTAGAAAAGGTTTCCCTCGGGCTGAACCTACCCGTTTAGAAATGCGAGCAAGTGTAGCGTTTAAAAATAGTGCGTGTTTGAGGAGGCCCTAGGCCGACGAGTTTGCAGTTTTTTAGTGGAACCAAACGCATTTTAGGGTAGGAGTAAGCCCTTGATCTTTTGCTTACTTTTCTATCAAGAGAAAAGTAAGAACTAAGAAATTGCAAAAACTGATGATACTTACAATAATGTATTCCCCAGTGCTAAAACCACCCAAGCAGTAGATTTAATCAAATCTTGATATTCAATATTATGAAAATTCCGCATATTCTCGTCTTAAAAACAAATTCAGCTTTTCTACAACTAAACTTAGCATTCAGCAATGGCCTCAAACAATCACAAGTTGCCGTTAATAGACCCTAAAGAGGTGGCAAAGGCCATAAAATTGGACAATAAACTTGGTGGCGACTTACTTGTTCGGTTTTTGATGCAACTAACCAACCTAAATAAAGTTAATGCCCTCTATGCGTCTTACAGCGAAGACCAAGCCCTAGCTTTTATTGATCATGCACTACAGGCTCTGAATGTTACTTTCGATATTAATGAGGCTGACCTAGCTAAAATCCCAAAACAAGGCTCTTTTATCACGGTTTCTAATCATCCATTAGGTGGCATAGACGGCCTTATACTGATGAGTATTTTACTTAAAGTACGGCCTGATTTTAAAGTAATGGGTAATTTTCTTTTAAATAAGATTGTGCCCGTTCAACCCCTAATTATTCCTGTAAACCCCTTCGAGCAATTCAAAGATTCTGCATCAAGTCTTGCTGGATTAAAAGCCTGTTTAACACACCTTTCAACTACTTCTGCACTGGGTATCTTCCCAGCAGGGGAAGTCTCAACTTTTCAAAATGACGCGAAGGTTATTATTGATAAGCCTTGGAGCCCAACCATTGCAAAGTTGGTAACTAAATCTCAAGTACCTGTAATTCCAATTTATTTTGAAGGCGAAAACAGCGTACTCTTTCATTTATTAGGACAAATTCACCCCTTACTACGCACAGCAAGGCTACCAACAGAGTTATTCAATAAAAAAGGAAAACCCGTTAAAATTCGGATTGGCTCGGCTATATTGCCAAAGCAAATCAATGAATTCTCAAAGTCTGCCGAATTAACGGCTTATTTAAGAGCTAAAACCTATGCACTTGGCTCAAAACTAGAAGTCCCCTCATTTTTTAAGCGTTTTTCTTATAGATCTACCAAAAAGCAACTTCCCATTATCAAGGCCATTCCAAATGAGCTGCTAAAACAAGAAGTTGAGCAAGCGCTAATTGATTACCCCTTATTAAAAAGCGATCCTTTCGAGGTATTTTGTGCACCGGCAATCACCATTCCTAATGTGTTGAAAGAACTTGGTAGACTTCGGGAAATTACGTTCCGGGAAGTTGGGGAAGGAACTAATAACAGCACTGACTTAGATCCTTACGATTTGTATTATCATCATCTTGTTATTTGGGATAGAGTAGCCGAAAAAATTGTGGGGGCTTACCGATTATGTAAAGGAAAACTGGCACTTCATCAGAATGGGAAAAGAGGTTTCTACTTGAATACGCTTTTTAAGATTGATGACGAGTTAATTCCAATGCTTTCAGAATCCATAGAGCTGGGGAGGTCATTTATAGTTAAAGAATACCAACGTAAACCATTGTCGCTCTTTTTATTATGGAAGGGGATATTTTATTATTTATTAAAAAACCCAGCATATCGCTACCTAATAGGCCCTGTTTCTATATCAAATGACTTCTCTTCTTTTAGCAGAAATTTGATTGTAGAGTTCATAAAACGTAATTATTACGATGAAGACATTGCGCAGCATATTAAGCCAAGGAAAAAGTTTAGAATTCCAGATAATCGGAAGATTGATAGTGGCTTATTACTCACAAGCTTAGAAAAAAGCGTTACAAAGTTAGATGCCTTTATCAAGGATATTGAGTTTGGTTTTGGTGCCCCAGTTCTGCTAAAGAAATACTTAAAACTCAATGCAAAAATAGTGGGTTTTAATGTTGACCCTCAGTTTAATGATGCACTTGACGGCTTAGTTGTGGTAGATATTTTGGGAATTGATCCAGATTTCATCAAGTCGCTAACCAAGGACATTGACGACCCTAGTATCTTGAAAAGATTTACGTCTTAGCTGGTCGCCTGCATAGCAAAAATAAACTGTGTAGGAAATACTAGAATCGATGTATTATACGAAAAACAGTATAAAAGCCTGATAACACTGTCTCAAAATGACTAGATTCTTGCCGCTTATTTTATCTTGCCATCTATTTTAATAGGTAGCATTAATTACTTCATCTGTTCATCAACAAATAAGGTTTGATCGTTTTATTCTTACTTAAAGGCATTATTTCAGGTATAGCTGTTTCTGCACCACTAGGGCCTATGGGTATAATGTGCATTAGAAATGCTATTCAGAATGGCTGGTTAAGCGCAGTTTACATTGGCTTTGGTATTGCCCTTGCCGACACCTTATTTGCTATTATCGCTGGTTTCTGCTTAGCCATATGCAGCGTTTACTAGATGAGTATTCCCTTATTTTACGCATGGTAGGTTCTATAATTCTCATCATTTTGTCATGGAAAATTCTAGCTAGTCACCCGGCAGAACCATTTAGAAATAAGGAAGTTAAACCTCATTTAATATGGCGAGATATGCTTAGTGCATTTGTTGTAACGGTTTCAAATCCACTTACTATCCTATTTTTTGGCAGTTTCTTTGCCTCTGCGGTAGTTCCTAACAATGCAGACTATCAACAATCTATACTTTTATTAGTACTTGGTGTTTTTTTAGGCGCTATGTGTTGGTGGGTATTTTTGGGGGGAATAGTTCATAGGTATAAATCACAGTTCAGTATTCGCCACATATTTTGGATTAACCGAGTTACAGGTATAAGTATTTTATCATTAGGCGTTTGGGGGTTAATTGGAACCATTTGATTCAAAGTGCTTCATACCTAAAGTTTAGATCCTAACCGGCTTTCATGTAATGACCTCAGCATCTATCTAACACTTTTGTGCTAGGGCAAATGTGCTTATTTTTGATGTTATTTACTTTACTCTATATGTCTACTATGAAAATAACTATTACCACTACGATCATAAACCTAACGCAAAAGAAGAATTTGGCGCTGCCTTTTTCTGCTCTTTTGTTAGTGGTATTTATGGCTTTAGGAAGCGCTAGTTCATTGGTTGCCCAAGAGGCAAGTCTAAAAATTCAGAAGAATATAGTAGAACGCATAGACCGACTTGACGAATATATACGCGATACCATAGATCCGAATATGATGCGGAATAATAACGCAGCTTGGTCAAGGCTAAAAAACCTGAAAGATAGCTTAGAAGTTCTGCAATTAGGTATTCGAAGTTGGAGTGCTTATCAAGATTCTGTTTCATCATTATTGCTTAATCAACAAGATTTGATAGGCTCTCAGCAGCGAATGATAGATGCAATTAATTGGCAAATTAAAGATGTTTTGAGCGAAAGTGCTGATTTAAGACAAGCTTTAGGAATACAAACGGCAAAAGCTGACCAATTAGTGTTAGAAAATCTAAATCTGCTAAATAATCTTCGTATTTTGCGGGAATCAAACGATAGCTTAACAGCAAAATGGAGTATCAATGAAATGCTCCTCAACGAAATTTTAGCCATATCAAAAGACAATCAGCGAGTGATTAAGACACTACCACCAGATACTGCTTTAATTAGAAGTATTCAGGCTGATTCAACAACATCAAGAAATGAATTTTAATCAAAACCTATCAATTAACGTTATGAATCATAACACAAAAACGCTTTTAAGCTTACTTGTACTGCCTGTTATTTTTCTAATTGGCTGCAACAAAGAAGTTCCGCTTTTAAAGCAACAAATAGCCCTACAAGACTCTATCATCAAATCTTCACAACAAGAGCAAGATGTGTTGGTTAAGGCTTACGATCAAACCTTCGAAGAGCTTTCAATTATTGCGAGCGGTGGTATTCCTAAAAAAAATCCATCTGAATCTATCGAAGACTATGGTCAGTTCTTAGAAGAAAGAGAGTTTGTGATCAATAACTTCAAGAATGATTTAACCAATTTACGCTCGCAATTAGATGAAGTAACAGCTGAGTTTAATGCAGCAAAAAATCAGATTAAACGACTTAGAGCTGATAATGCGCAATTGGTAGAAAAAAATGCGGAGCTTAAACGCATTTTAGATCAAAAATTCCGTGAAATGGATGCTCTTACAAACCAGTATGAATCTGCACTCTCTAGAATTGAAGAACTGCAGGCTGATAATTCTGAACTACGCGCTGAGGTTGACCAACTACAATCAGATATTTCTGACTTACGTGGACAATACAATATCGCGATGGAAGATTTAAAAACCTTCTACACAGCTTACTACACCATTGGTACTCGCAAGAGCTTAGACAAATCTGGAATCATTCGTGTTAGAGGTATTGGAAAACCTTCTAAAACTGCTTCCCTAAACTATGATGGTTTACGTGAAAAAATGAATGAAATTGATAAACGTTCTCAAACAGAGTTTGCCGTACAAGGTGCTCAAACCAAAAATATCACCTTACTTCCACTACGCGACGAAACCAGCTTTTCTTTAGAAGAAACAGAAGAAGGTAACGTTATTGTACGCATTCTTGATGCCGATATTTTCTGGAAGACGGGTAATTACTTAGTGATAATATACTAATAGAATCTTGGCTCCGCTCTAAAATTGCCACACAAATTACGTCTTCCTGAACAGTGAGCATAGCGAACAGATTCTGGATCGATTAGGCGATTAGGCGATTAGGCGATTAGGCGATTAGGCGATTAGGCGAAATCTACAAAACTGGGGTAGTTATCAATCTTATTTGACTGGTATTCCCCTTTTTTTATTTGTAAGAACTAATGG
>Ga0163215_101415_pt1 | contig 14395 bp, 18 predicted proteins | sample SynspAceP_FD_185934 | JGI IMG/M metagenome (GOLD analysis project Ga0163215, IMG submission 185934) | Saline lake microbial communities from Ace Lake in Antarctica - Synechococcus sp. Ace-P (Hybrid Assembly) | ecosystem: Environmental > Aquatic > Non-marine Saline and Alkaline > Saline | place... | reverse complement strand
TCAGATGGTTTCATCTTGCAGTGCTTCCAAGGCAACCCACACCACGCGCCGTCCTCGCCGCAGCAGTAGGAATCCTGCCGGTTGGACCATGTGCATAGCTAATGCGAATTGAGCCTTCAATTTTGCTGTTCGATCATGGCAAGAATGGCGATCGCCATCCCGCCGAGAAGTTCGCTGCGGCGAAAGACGATGTCGTCAATCTCTCCGGCGCGGGTGATAGCGGGGTCAACTTCAAGGCTGTCTGCCATGTGCGGCAGGATCCGGCGGGTTTCAGCGTTGTAGCGTTCTGCAAGGGTCATGGTTTTGTCTCCGGTCAAGCGTGTTTGTGTGAGACCAGATTCGTTCTATCGCGGAGTGTAATCAACTCAATTAGATCGTTATTCCTGTTTATTTCCAATATGTTGAGGTCAAACCAATCGCCATGGAAGGACTGTCTGAACGCGCCTATGCAGAACGCTCCCGCCTCTCGCGCGGTGCCGTGCAGAAGGCCCGCAAGAACGGGCGGTTGGTGCTGTTTGCAGACGGGTCGATCAATGCAGCGGCATCGGATGCACGCCGGGGTGCGATGACCGATCCTGACCAACAGCTTCGGTCGCGCGGCGGTTTGGGCGCTGGGGGTGATAGTGGAGTGATCGGGGGCGGCAGCGTCTCCGGTTCCGGCGACAGCACGTCCTATCTGAAGGCGCGCACAGCGCTGACGGTCTACCAAGCGCAGGAGCTCCAGCTGTCGATCCAGCGCAAAAAAGGCGTGCTGGTCGACCGTGCACGGGCGGAAACGCTGGTGTTTCGCCTGGCGCGCCAGGAGCGCGATGTCTGGGTCACTTGGCCTACCCGTGTGTCCGCCTTGATGGCAGCGCAATTATCCGCAGAAATGGAGAAGGTGTCGGGGGTGCCCGTGACAATCGAGACTGCGATCCTGCAAAGGGTGCTGGAAACCCATGTCCGAGAGCAGCTCAACGCCCTTGCCGACCTCAGGGTCTCGCTTGAATGAAGGAGGTCGTGATACTGATCTAACCGAGGGCCTTGATCTCGGCTTTGACGGCGCCGAGGACATCCTGCGTGTCTGGCGCCGTGGCTTACGGCCCGATCCGGATCTGACGGTGTCGCAATGGGCGGATGCGCATCGCAAGCTGTCATCGCGGGCAAGCGCCGAACCCGGGCAGTACCGCACATCTCGGACGCCCTATCTGCGCGCGATCATGGATGCACTCTCGCCCGGGCATCCAGCGCAGCGGGTTACATTTATGAAGGCCGCGCAGGTTGGGGCCACGGAGGCAGGTAATAACTGGATCGGCTTTGTGATCCACCACGCGCCAGGGCCCATGCTGGCCGTGCTGCCCACAGTCGAGATGGCCAAGCGCACATCGCGCGGCCGGATTGATCCGCTGATTGAGGACAGCCCCGCGCTGAAAGAGCGCGTCCAGCCGGCGCGGTCGCGCGATGCGGGCAATTCGATGCTGTCGAAGGAATTCCCAGGCGGCATTCTTGTGCTGACCGGGGCTAACAGTGCGACCGGCCTGCGGTCGATGCCCGCGCGCTATGTGTTTCTGGATGAGGTCGATGCCTATCCAGCCTCGGCCGACGAGGAAGGTGATCCCGTCACGCTGGCCGAGGCGCGGACGACGACCTTCGCGCATCGGCGCAAGGTGTTCATGGTGTCGACCCCCACCATCCGTGGGCTGAGCCGGATCGAGCGGGAATTCGAAGCCTCCGACCAGCGGCGCTATTTCGTGCCCTGTCCGCACTGTGGTGCGATGCAGTGGTTACAGTTCGAGCGGCTGCGCTGGGCCAAGGGACAGCCAGAAACGGCGGCGTATCATTGCGAGGCCTGTGATAAGCCCATCGCAGAGCACCACAAGACGCAGATGCTGGAACGAGGGGAATGGCGGGCGACGGCAGTGTCGGACAATCCGCATGCTATCGGCTTCCACCTCTCAGCACTCTATTCTCCGATCGGCTGGAAAAGCTGGGAGCAGATCGCACGGGACTGGCGGGCAGCGCAAGGCTCAGACGAGATGCTGCGCGCAGCGCGCAACACGCTGCTGGGCGAGACCTGGGTTGAGAGCGGTGAAGCCCCGGAATGGCAACGGCTGGCAGACCGGCGCATCACCTTTCCGGCCCAGATCCCCGCAGGTGGGTTGTTCCTGACCGCAGGGGCCGACGTGCAAAAAGACCGCATCGAGGTCGATGTATGGGCTTGGGGGCGCGGCTTGGAAAGCTGGCTCGTCGATCACATCGTGATTCCGGGCGGGCCGGATGATCCTGCCTGCTGGGACAAGCTGACCAGTCTGCTGAGCCAGACATGGACGCATGAGAATGGTGCGATCATGACGCTGGCGAAGCTGGCTATTGACACCGGCTACGAGTCCGCCGCCGTCTACGCATGGGCGCGCAAGCAAGGGATCGCACAGGTGGCACCCGTGAAAGGCTTGGAAGGGTTCAACCGAGCCACGCCGGTATCGGGGCCGACCTTTGTCGATGCCACGGTGAATGGCCGCAAGCTGAAGCGCGGTGCGCGGCTCTGGACCGTGGCCACAGCCACCTTCAAGGCCGAGACCTATCGCTATCTGCGCATCGAGCGGCCCAGCAATGAAGACCGTGCACTTGGGGTGGCGGATCCTGCCGGCACGATCCATCTGCCCGACTGGGCCGACAGCGAATGGCTCAAACAGCTGGTGGGCGAACAGCTCATCACGATCCGCAACAAGCGCGGCTTTGCCCGGCAGGAATGGCAGAAGCTGCGCGAGCGGAATGAGGCGCTGGATACCCGCGTTTATGCGCGGGCTGCCGCATGGATCCTCGGCGCGGACCGCTTCGACGAGCGGATGTGGCGGCAGCTGGAGAAGCAGGCGGGCGTGGAAACAGCAGCAATCACGCAAACCGCTGAGACCGAGAAATCGACCGAACCGCAAGCCGGGCGCATCACCACCCCGCGGCGGCGTGACTGGAAGATCAGCACGCCCAAATACATGGAATAAGCATGACCCTTGATGATCTGAAACTCCGCCACAGCGCACTCCTGGCTGCGCGTTACAGCGGCACACGATCAGTCAGCTATGACGGCAAGACCGTGACCTATGGCTCGGACGCAGAGCTTGCTGCAGCGATAGGGGATATCGAGCGCCGCATCGCGAAACTGGAGCGCGGCGCTGGGCGCATTTTGCGTCCCTATGCCGTGAAAGATCTGTGATGAACTGGCGGCAGCGTTTGGGCGCTTTCATCGGTGGCTTTGATGCGGGTCAACACCATCGGCGGCTGCGCGGGTTCCACGCGACGCGCGCACATGTGAACGCGCTGATCGCAGCCTCGGGCCCCGATATCACCGCCCGCGCCCGCTGGCTGGTGCGCAACAACGGCTATGCCGTCAACGCGGTCGAAAGCTGGGCTGCTAATACCGTGGGCGATGGGATCAAACCGATCTCGAAGATTGCCGATGCTGCCCGCAAGGAAGAACTGCAGCGCCTGTGGTTATCCTGGACCGATGAGGCGGATGCCGAGGGGCTGACGGACTTCTACGGATTGCAACGCCGCGCCGCGCGCGAGGTGTTCATGGCTGGCGAGGTGTTCTTCCGGATAAGGATGCGCCGCGCGGGCGATGGGCTATCTGTTCCCCTGCAGTTACAGATGCTGCCCGCAGAGATGTTACCGTTGGAACAGACGGGCGTCGCAGCCAACGGCAATGCCATCCGGCAGGGCATTGAGTTTGACCGGATTGGACGCCGCACCGCCTATCATTTCTTCCGTCGCCATCCCGGTGACAGCACTGATCCAGGACTGGCAGGGGAGATTGTTCGTGTGCCCGCATCAGAAGTGATCCACGTCATCGACCCCGTCGAGGGCGGGCAGCTGCGCGGGGTGTCGAAACTGGCGCCAGCCATCGTGAAGCTGTTCCTGCTCGATCAGTACGACGACGCCGAGCTCGACCGCAAAAAGGTTGCGGCGATGTATGCGATGTTCGTGACCTCTCCGGCGCCAGAGAACCCTCTTGCTCCAGCCGAGGACGAGGATATGCCAGCGGGTGTCGAGATCAGCCCGGGCCAAATCGTACGTCTAGATCCAGGCGAGGACGTAACCGTGGGCCAACCCGCCGACAGCGGGGCAACCTATGAGCCATTCCAATATCGGACCCTGCTGCAGGTCGCATCTGCGCTGGGCATTCCTTACCCTTATCTGACTAATGACATGGTCAAAGGGATCGCGGATTCAACTCACCAGTGCAACAGGTTGGTCGGTGTCTAAGAATAGTTGATTTGGCGTCTTGAAGCCAAGGCATTTTCTAGGCCGCTTGTTAATCTTCTTGATGATCTCAGCAACGTCTTCATCACTCAGATCATCAATGTCTTTTCCCTTTGGGATGTATTGCCGGATCAGACCATTTGTGTTTTCGTTGAGGCCTCGTTCCCAGGAGTGGTAGGGGTGCGCGAAGAAGCCTTCGGCGGCCAGCTCGCGGGCGATCTCTTCATGGTAAGCAAATTCTCTGCCATTGTCGTAGGTCAAGGTGAGAACCCTTTCCTGATAGGGCTTCAGGTAATCACAGATCGCATCCGTGACAGCCCGCGCTGTTTTATTGACGGCCTTAATGGCAACGGTAAATCGCGTCTTGCGCTCAACCAGCGTCACAAGGACTGAGTGTCCCTGTTTGCCGATCACGGTATCGGCTTCCCAATCCCCTATGCGGCTGCGCAGATCGACGATTGCAGGGCGTTTTTCAATGGATATTCTATTCTTGATCTGGCCGCGCCGCTCGATACTGCCATAGCGCTTGCGCCGTTGCTTTTGACACCTCAGGCGGGTGTGAAGGTCGCCACCGTTTCTCTTATCTGCATAGATATGCTGGTAGATCCACTCCGGGCTGACGCTTGGCTCACCAATGTCTTTCAGATGACCCGTGATTTGCTCAGGGCTCCAGTCTTCGCGGATCATTTTTTCAATCCCAGTCCACGTCGCATCCGCAATACGGGTCCGGCGAATTTGTGACTGCCGTACACAAGCCAGGCGATGCGCCTGCTTGGGGCGATATCCGCGCAGACCTGCGTTACGCTTAAGCTCCCGGCAAATTGTCGATTTGTTGACGCAGATCTGGTCTGCAATGGCGCATTGCGTCAAACCAGCTTTCTTCAATGCATAAACTTGGTTACGCTCACCTTCAGTGAGGCGGTGATAGGCTCGCATTCGTGTTCCTTTACTTTCGACGGTGAGAAGCACTTGGGCATCGCTGCCTCACGCATCATACCGTGGGTAAAGTTGCACTGGCGAGTTGAATCCGCGGACCTTTTCGAACTCCAGACTTGCACTTATCGAATTTCGACGCCGCGTCTCTGCCTGGCAGCATTCCGTCATGGTCTACCAGCTGTGCCGTCCAATCTATGCGCGTTGGATGGATGCCGCCGTACTCTCGGACGCTCTAACCCTGCCCAGCTATGAGGCGAACCGGTCCCGGTTTTTGACCGCTGACTGGCTGCCAACCAAATGGGATTGGGTCGATCCGCTCAAAGACGCCAATGCCGAGATTGCCCAGATCGAGGCAGGCCTCAAATCCCGCACCCAAGCCATCGCCGAGCGCGGCTATGACGCCGAACAGGTTGATCGCGAGATTGCGGCAGAGCGGGAACGTGAGCGATTGCTGGGCCTCGACTTCCGTCGCCCCGGTTCCCCCGCACAGGGTGTTCAGGCGGTGCCGGTCAACGACGACGACAGCGACGATGATGATGATGGCAACGATGACGCAGCCGATGACGTGACAGCGCGGTCTCGCACTGAAGAGGACCAATCCTGATGCTCCACGCCCGCATTGCCGCGCGCGCCTTCAACACGCCGCTGCTTGTTGAACCCTCCAAAGCCATGGCGTTTCTGTCGGGCCTTGGGCCCCGGATCCTTGGGCGGCGGGTCGAGCTGGCAGAGCAAGATGGCGTGATAGAAGGTCCCGCATCCCTGCCCGCCCGCGCCAGCATCCTCGCCGGAAGCCTCTCCGGACGTTTGAACCAGCATGGTGATGCACCCTACCCGGTCGTGGACGGCATTGCCGTGATCGAAATCTCCGGCGTGCTGATCCATCGCGGTGGATGGATCGGGCAGTCGTCCGGTCAGACCAGTTATGAGGGAATCTCCGCGCAGATCGAGGCCGCGGCCAATGATCCGGCTGTACGCGGCCTTGCGTTGGAAATTGACAGCTTTGGAGGCGAAGTAGCCGGTGTTTTTGATCTTGCAGATCGCATTCGTGCAACTCGAGCAGAAAAACCTGTCTGGGCTTTTGTCGCAGAACACGCTTTCTCGGCTGGATACGCGCTCGCTTCTCAGGCCGATCGCATCCTGCTGCCGCGCACCGGCGCGCTGGGCAGCATCGGCGTGGTCGTGATGCATGCTGATATGAGCGGTCAGCTTGATCAGGATGGGGTGCGTGTTACGCTGATCCATTCGGGGCGCCACAAGGTCGACGGTAATCCCTATCAGCCAATCCCAGAGACCGTACACGACGATATCCAGCGCGAGATCGACGTGCTGAGGTTTCTCTTCGCAGAAACCGTGGCAGCTGGCCGCGCCAGTTGGCTGAGCCAGGAGGCCGCCATGGCGACCGAAGCTGCAACCTATCGCGGCACGAATGCCGTCACCGCAGGTCTCGCCGACGAGGTCACCGATCTGGCCCGCGGCTTTGCCAGTTTCCGGCAGATGCTCGCCGCAACTTCAATACTTCCACCTGCGCGCATTCAGCGCGCATCCCTTCCTCAACCCAGACAGGAGGCAATCATGGCCACCAAGAACGAACCCGAAGACAGCCTGCAGGACACAGGGCCAGACGAGATGGACACTGCGAATAGCGAAACGGATGCCGCCGATGCTCCACCTGCTGCTCCGGCCACACAGCCCACAACATCTCAACTGCCCGCGTCATCGACGACAGCCGCCGTCCCAGTTGCAGCGCAATCCAGCAATCTGGCAGAATTGTCGGCGCAAATGCGCGAGGCGGCGGCGGAGATCGCCGATATTGCGGCGCAAGCGGGGCGCCTTGGCATCGCAATCGATGCAGCAAAAGCGCTGCGCGAGGGCACCGCACCGGAAGTCCTGCGCCGGCTGGTTCTGGAGCGTGCCAGCGCCGCCGCAGATGCCCGCGATATTGTGGCGGCCCCACCATCACCCGTTCTCCCCAAAACCGCTGAAAGTCCGATTGTGGCTGCCGCGAAGAAGGCTGCCTCGGCGGGCAGCAGGGGCTGAACCGCCCGCCCCTGACATCTGCACCGCCCACCTGATCCCCCGCCGTTCCTCCCCGGCGGGGGATTTCTTTTTGCCCCATCACCCAGAAGGATCCCCAAGATGACCGTCCTGCGACAGCCCGCCACGATGGGCGATGTCCTCAAATATGAGGTCAATCCCAACTTCACCCGCGAAACCATAACCCTGCTGGCTGGCAGCGCCTATCCCGTCGGCGCCGTGCTTGGCCGCATCACCGCAAGCGGCAAATACAAGCTCTCCACCTCGGGTGGATCGGACGGCGCCCAAACAGCCGCAGCCATCCTGCTCTACGCTGTCGACGCAACGACGGCAGATGCCACCGCCATCATTCTCGCGCGCGGCCCGGCCATTGTCTCGAAAGCAGCGCTCGTCTTTGACGCCACCGTCGATGACGCCCCCAAGACCGCCACGAAGCACGGCCAGCTGGCTGCGCTGGGCATCATCCCACGCGATACCGCCTGATCCAGCTGCCTGCATCTACCAAGCATTCCCCTGCCCTCTTTCCCCGGAGTTTCCCCATGACCATCACCCGCAACCCGTTTGACGCGGGCGGCTATTCGCTCGCCGAAATGACGCAGGCCATCAACATCCTGCCCAACCTCTACACCCGCCTCGGCCAGATCGGCCTCTTTCGCTTTGAGGGCGTGACGCAACGCTCCATCGTGATCGAACAGCGCGAAGGGGTGCTGAGCCTCCTGCCCTCGGTGCCGCTGGGCGCACCCGCCACCGTCGGCAACCGCGAGGCCCGCTCCATGCGCAGCTTTGCCCTGCCATGGATCCCACATGATGACGTGATCCTGCCCGCTGACATTCAGGGGATGCCCGCGCTGGGCTTGTCGGACGCAGCCGATCCGCTAGTTGAGGTGATGAACCGCAAGCTGACGCTCATGCGGCGCAAGCATGCCCAGACCCGCGAATACATGGAGATGAACGCTCTCCGCGGTATCGTGAAGGATGGGGCCGGCACGACGCTCTATGATTATTTCGTCGAGTTCGGTCTGGAGAAGATCTCGGTCGACTTTGCCTTTGGCACCGCTGGCACCAATGTGCAGGGTAAGGTCCGCAGCGTTCTGCGCGCCATGGAAGACAACCTGCTTGGTGAGACCATGACCACCGCGCATGCCTTGGTCAGCTCCGAATTCTTCGACAAGCTGATCAGCCACCCCAAGACCGAAGAGGCCTACAAGTTCTTTTCGGCCACCGGCGGCCAGCCCCTGCGAGAAGACATGCGTCGGGCATTCCCCTTCGCCGGCATGCTGTTCGAGGAATACAATGGCTCTGTCACGCTCTCGAACGGCGCATCGGAACGTCTGATCCCCGCTGGCGAGGGCATCGCCTTCCCGCTGGGCACCTTCGATACCTTCACCACCTTTGGCGGCCCGGCCAACCTACTGGAGACGGCCAACACGATCGGGCTGCCGCTCTATGCGCGTCAGATGATCGACGCCAAAGGCCGCTGGATTGATCTGATGACCGAAAGCTCGATCCTGCCCGTCAATAAGCGGCCGCGCATGGCGATCCGTTTGCACTCTGGTAACTGAGGCTGAGCCGTCATGACAGCGTTCTCTGCAGCGCTGGACGTGCTGTTCAGCGATCCGAACCTCTCCACCCCGGCGCTTTATCAGCAGATGGGCATCGGGCTGGAGGTGCCGATCCGCGTGATGCGACGCAGCCCGGACCGCATGGTCGAGTTCGGCGCGGCGCGGCTGATCAGTGACAGCGTGGGTCTGGATGTCCGCATCAGCGACTGTCCTGAACTGGCAGCAGGCGATCGCTTTGAGATCGGGGCGGAGATCTTTGTGGTGCAAGGCACACCCCAGCGCGATCGCGAGCGGCTGGTTTGGACGGCAGAGCTCTTGCCATGGTGGCCTGATCCACACGCTGATGTCTCAGGATAAGGGAGGCGCGCGCTATGATAAGACTGGAAGTGCTTGGCGACATCGGGGCCATGATGGCCGCTGAAATCACCGCTGGTGAAAAGGCTGTGACCAAGGCTGTCGGTGATGCCGGTAATAGCCTCAAGACAGCCTGGCGCGAGCAAATCACGGGCGCAGGGCTGGGACAACGGCTGGCGCGCACCATTCGCGCGGCGCAATATCCCAAAGGCAAGCCCAGCTTGAATGCTGCGGCGCTGGTTTGGTCAAACGCGCCAGTGGTTGTCGGCGCTCATGACACCGGCCCGCTGATCCGGTCCCGAAATGGATTCTGGCTGGCAATGTCAACTCCCGCTGCGGGCAAATCTGCGCGCGGTGGGCGCATCACGCCAGGAGAGTGGGAGCGTCGGCGCGGGCTGCGACTGCGGTTTATCTATCGCCGCAACGGGCCAAGCCTGCTGGTGGCCGAGGGGCGCTTGAACGCCCGCGGAGTTGGCGTGGCCTCGCGGGCCAAGACCGGGCGCGGGCTGACGACGGTGCCAATTTTCCTGCTGGTGCCGCAGGTCAAACTGCGCAAACGGCTCGATCTCGACCGGGATGCGAAGGTCGCGCAGGCGCGTATCCCGGGCGCAATCGTGGCCAACTGGGTGGATGGAAAGAGAGGGTAGGCCTGTTTATCCTTTATTTTACTGACATTGCTGTGCAAGTAATCAAAGATAAAATCAAAACGAGGGCACTGACATGACGAAACCTATGACCAAAACGCAGCTGATTGCGACGCTGGCAGAAGAAGCTGCGACAGATCGCAAAACCGCTGCGGTGCTTCTCGATAGCTTGGCTAACATCATCACGCGCGAAATGGCGGCCGGTGGAGCTGTGACTGTTCCTGGTATTGGTAAATTCGCTTGCCGGGCACGCCCAGAGCGTCAGGTCCGCAATCCTGCGACAGGTGAGACAATGACGAAGCCTGCCGATCGCGCAGTAAAAGTGACCATTGCCAAAGCGTTGAAGGATGCTGTGAACGGCTGACAAAACCCACACGGGTTAAAAAGGCCTCGGGGCGTTTGCCTGCGAGGCCTTTTTCTATTGTGCGCCATGAAGGCCATGACTGAAATTGATTGATTAGGTGATCACGATGCCCTCCCCCCGCGAAACCATCCTGACCGCCCTGGCGGACCTGCTCAGCACAGTGCCGCATGTGCCGGTGCTGCGCGGCGAGGTCCTGCCCGAGCGGATCCCGCCTTCAGGCCTGATGATCCTGCGCGATGGCAATCCCGGCGAACCGGGCGTGACGCTGTCGCCGCTGATGTATCACTATCAGCACCGCGCCGAGTTGGAGGTGATCGTGCAGACCGGCGAAGAGCGTGATGCGCGGTTTGATCGGCTGATCGGGCGCATCGGCGCCGCCATTGCAGCCGATCGCACCCTTCGCGGCCTGTGCGACTGGGTCGAAGCTGAGGCCCCAGAACCGGTCGACCTGCCTGTTGAGGGAGGGGCCACACTGAAGGCCGCCATCGTGCCGATCATCCTGCATTACGCCACCAGCGACGCGCTGGCCTGATCATACCAAATAGCTGAGATTCAAGGAGAGACACGATGGCACGAGCACAGGGTGCGCGGGCGCAGATGGCGCTGGCGTTCGAGACAACCTATGGCACGCCGCCAGCGAGCGGCTTCACGCGGATGCCCTTCGCCAGTACCACGCTCGGGGCCGAGCAGCCACTTCTGGCCTCGGAATTGCTCGGCTATGGCCGCGATCCGCTGGCACCTACCAAGGACGCGGTCACGGCAGACGGCAATGTGGTGATCCCGATCGATGCGGCTTCCATCGGCTTCTGGCTGAAAGCCGCCTTCGGTGCGCCAACAACAGCCGGAACTACAACCAAGACCCACACTTTCCAGTCGGGCAGCTGGAATCTGCCGTCTTTCGCCATTGAGACAGGCATGCCCGAACTGCCACGCTATGCGATGTATGCCGGCTGCAAGCTCGACAGCCTCAGCTGGCAGATGGGCCGCGCAGGATTGCTAACCGCGACCGCCAGCATTGTGGCCCAGGGAGAAACAATAGCGACCACATCTGCCGCGGGCGCACTGGCCGACCTGACCTTGACGCGCTTTGGCCATTTCAACGGATCGATCAAGCGCAATGGGCAATCCATCGGCAATGTGGTCACGGCCGATATCACCTATGCCAATAACCTCGACCGCATCGAGACCATACGCTCGGATGGCAAGATCGACGGGGCGGATCCATCTGTCGCGGCGCTCACCGGCAACATCGTTGTGCGCTTTGCGGATCAGACCTTGGTCACCCAAGCGATCAATGGCGAGGCTTGCACGCTGGAGTTCGACTATACGCTGACCGGAGGTGTTGGCCTCAAGCTCACCGCCCATGCGGTTTACCTGCCACGCCCGCGCATCGAGATTGCGGGACCGCAGGGTATTCAGGCGACCTTTGATTGGCAGGCAGCCCTCGCAGCAGATCCTGCACGGATGTGCACGGTGGTGCTGACCAACAGCATGGCGGGGTACTGATCATGCTCAGACTGCAACTGACCAACACACCCGACTGGCTTGATCTGGGCTACGGAGTGCGCGTTCTGGTCGAACCGATGGGCACAGCCATGATGATCGCCGCCCGGCGCGATCCCCGGGTTGCGGCCTTGGGCGACGGTTTTGAGGAGCTGAACAACGATGATCTTGCGCTGGTCATGGCCAAGGCCGTCGCGCGCATTGCGATAAAAGACTGGGAAGGCGTCGGGGACGCGGATGGCAAGCCGGTCACAGTGACGACAGAGCGTGTCGACGCCCTGTTGGAGGTCTGGCCCTTGTTTGAGGCCTTCCAGACCAAATACGTAAATTCCGGCTTTTTGCTGGAGCAGGAAAAAAACGGCTCACCGCTCTCGCCCAATGGGAATTCGGCGGGGGCGGTGACTATTGTGCAGCCTGCCAAGGCGCGTGCCCGGACTGCCCGCAAATCCTGAACGCACCGCTGAGCTATGAGGGCTGGCAGATCTGGGATCTGGTCCAGCGCCTCGGCGGTCAGCTGCGGATTGCAGGCACATCCGTGATCGGCTGGGACATGGGCGCCGCGCTGCAACTGGGTGCTGCTCTCGGTGTACCGTCACGGGCAATGGCGGAACTGCTGCCACCGATCGAGGCCGCAATGGTGCGCAAGATCAATGAAGACGCCCAGGCCGCATCCAGCGGTCTTTGCTGAGTGCGTTCTACTGACGAACGCAGTGACCAACTAAGGACTGCCACTCCATGACCACCAAACAAGTTTCTGTCCGCCTCTCGGCGGTGGGCGGCCGGCAGGTGCGTGCTGAACTGGAGGGTGTGGGCGAGGCTGGCGCCCGCGGGTTTGGCCGGCTGAGCCGCGAGATGGAGGCGGCGAACCAGCGCATGGCGCGCTTTTGGCGGCGCACCAGCCTGGGGCTGGTGGCCCTTGCCGCAACAATCAAGACCACGGGCGCGCTGATGATCCGCTCGGGCCTGCAAACGGTGGACGCGCAGGCCAAGCTCGCTGCCTCGCTCGATACCACCGTCGCGTCTATCCAGGTGCTGGAGCGCGCAGGCGATCTGGCGGGCGTGTCGATGGGGCAGATCGAGCAGGCCACGATGCAGCTGACGCGGCGGTTATCGCAGGCTGCCGCGGGCACAGGTCCTGCGGCAGACGCGCTGGACAAGCTGCGCTTGTCGGCATCCGAGCTGCAGCGCTTGCCGCTGGATGCGCGTATTGCCCTGATCCAGGAGCGGCTTGCGGAGTTCGTCCCCGAGGCCGAACGCGCGGCCGTGGCCTCGCAGCTCTTCGGCGATCGTGCCGCCCTGGTGTTCACCCGCATCGATAGCGCCACGTTGCGCCAGGCCAATCAGGACCTGATCGATTTCGGGGTGATCGTGTCGGATCAGGATGCGCGACAGATCGAGACCACCAATGACGCCATCTCCCGTCTGGGGCTGCTCTGGCGCGGGGTTGCCAACCAGCTGACAGTCGCCGTGGCACCGGCGCTGGAAGCCACGGTCAATGGGCTGGTGGCATTTGCACGCGTGACCGGCCCGCTTGGGGTGGCGATCCGGTTTACCTTTGACAATCTGACCCGTTTTGGCACCTATGCTGCGACCCTCATAGGGCTGATGGCCGGGCGATGGGTGCTGGCTATGGGCCGCGCGGCCCTGTCGGTCAAAGGTCTGACCACGGCATTCGTGTTTCTGAAGGGTGCCATTCTGCGCACCGGTATCGGCGCGCTGATCGTTGGCGCCGGCGAGTTGGTCTTCTGGTTCACCAAACTGGTCCAAGGTGCCGGTGGTTTTGGCAATGCGATGGCGCTCCTGAAGGATGTGGCCGCCGAAGTCTGGGGCCGGATCAAGATGGGCGCCTCCACAGCAGGGGCCGCTGCCACAGCGATGTTCTTTGACCTGAAGGCCGATGCCGCCTCTGGTATGGCCTCGGCAATCGAGAGTGTTGTAGGTTTTGGCAACACCACCGTCAACACGTTCCAAGGCACGTTTTATGCGGTGCAGGCTGTGTGGAGCGCGCTGCCGGATGTGTTTCGCCGCATTGGGGCGCAGTCGATCAATGCCCTGATCGAGGCAATGGAGAGTGGTATTGCCGGCATCACGGATGCCGTCAACAACCTGCTGACCTTGGGCGGCCGCCGCCCGGATTGGGCGACTGCGCCGCCTGATCTGTCGGGCTGGATGCGGGTTGTGCCCGAGGCCGTGGATATCGGCGGGCGCGCGGCAGAAGGATTTGCGCGCGGGTTCGAGAGTGATCTCCTGACAGCGCCAGATCTTGGTCTAGGGGATATCGCTCGCGAGGCGCTGGCCAGTGCCAATACCTATCGTCAAGCGGCAGAGGACCTCGCTGCAGGTGCCACCTGCCACTGGCCAGCTGGCAGGCGCTCAGGGATGCTATCAGCGGCGCCGATACGGACGGCCAAGAGGCTCTAAGCGGTGCATCCGCTTCTGCCGCGCGCTTCAATAACGAGCTGGAGGACACCGAGGAGACCGCCACCCGCGCTGGCGGTGCCGCGCGGCAGGCCGGCACAGACGCCAAAGAGGGCGCAGAGGTTGCCGCCACAGGCTGGCGGGCTGTCTCGGAAGGGCTGGCCCGTTACGCAGAGGATGCGATGAACTGGGGCAAAGGGATCAGTGACACTCTGGTCGGGTCGTGTCTCGGAGTTGGTGGAAATTTGAAGTTGGCGTAATCTCCGGGTGAACCAAACCCACCCAAACGGCGGTTGGCACCGCCACAGGAGATCACGCCATGACACAGAATACAGACACCAGCG
>Ga0163215_101414_pt1 | contig 14406 bp, 10 predicted proteins | sample SynspAceP_FD_185934 | JGI IMG/M metagenome (GOLD analysis project Ga0163215, IMG submission 185934) | Saline lake microbial communities from Ace Lake in Antarctica - Synechococcus sp. Ace-P (Hybrid Assembly) | ecosystem: Environmental > Aquatic > Non-marine Saline and Alkaline > Saline | place... | reverse complement strand
CCTATAAAATTGGCTTATTCTTGTTGCTTTTGATCGTGTCTATACTTGGCTTCAAAAATATTGTGGATGCCAGAAAAGTTCTTGAACTTAAAGATGAGTTAAGAGTGTATGAACGGACCTTAAGCGCTCAAGGTCAACGTATTACTAAGCAAAAAGATGAGTTTAATTCGGTAACTAGAAATGTAAATGAAGTGGTTAAAAGTGAGTTAGCAAGCCTCAAGAAGTCTGAAAATGAACTACTTGTGGCTTTAAATACCGCAAATTTGGGATTTTGGGAATGGAACACCAAGACAGACCACATGCAGTTCAATCAAAATTTTTATGCTATGCTGGGGTACTCTCCAGGAGATTTGAAGCCCACCACGGCATCATTCGTAGAGCATATTCATCCAGACGATCGCTATATAGTAGCTGAAAAGATGCAATCTAGTATTAGAGAGCTCAAAAATTTTGAGCTAAACTTTAGAATGAGAAATGTAGAAGATCGCTTTCGCTGGATGCTCTGTAGAGGCAAAATTGCCACTATTGATAGCAAAAATGAAGCGGTTAGGGTTATTGGTATTTTGCTAGATATCCATGAAATACACCAAAAAGAAACCAAGATTTTAGATCAGTCTATTCAGCTTAATAAGAGTTTTAAGCAGTTAGAAATGGCCCATAGTGAACTGAAAATAAAGAGTGAGCGCATACGTGAGTACTCCTTTATGATGTCGCATAAGGTTAGAAAACCACTTGCTAATATCTTGGGTTTGCTGCAATTAGCTCAAGATGATGACCTAAATATGGAGCTAGATTTAGATATGGTTTCTACCGCAGCCAATGAAATGGACGATATGATTCAAGAGATGCACCGGGTATTAGGCATTCATATAGATCAAATGGGCACAGATATCCCAATCATTAGGGATGAAGAGCTAACGAAAAAGAAAACCCCAGAACAGACTAAGAATTCGTAGATTAACCAACATTTATTTTTCGCATTAGTCGCAACCTTTGAATGCTTTTTCTATTTTCCTTGCTTAAATAAAAAGGCATTTGCACAATGAGCTAATGCTTGCTATATCAACTGTTCACTTTCATATTCAAATTACGTCTCAATGAATATCCACGAGTATCAAGCCAAGGAGATTCTTCAAAAATATAATGTTGCCGTACCGAAAGGTGTTGCAGCTAAGTCTGTAGAAGATGCAGTAAAAGCAGCCGAAGCAATGAAAGCTGATGGCTCAACCCTTTTTGTTGTGAAAGCACAAATTCATGCAGGTGGCCGAGGTAAAGGTCGTACCCTAAAGAGTAACGCCAAAGGCGTGATCTTATGTAAAACGGTTGAAGATGTACGCGCAGCGGCAGAATCTTTGCTAGGAGATGTTTTAGTAACTATCCAAACAGGCGAAGCCGGCCAACTAGTTAAAACTATTTACGTTACTGATGGCGTAGATATTGAAAAAGAATTTTACCTAGGTATCTTGTTAGACCGCGGTCTAAGCAAAAATGTAATTATGGTTTCTACCGAGGGCGGCGTCGAAATTGAACAAGTTGCTGAAGAAACCCCAGAAAAAATTATCAAAGAATGGGTCGAGCCAGGCATGCCCCTTCAACCAAGCCAAGCCCGTAGATTAGCTTTTGCACTTGGTTTACATGGTGATGCGCTTAAAAAAGCCGTTAAATTCATAATCTCATTATACAATTGCTATGCTGATACTGATGCTGCAATGGTTGAGATTAACCCATTGGTGCTAACACCAGATCAGGATATTATTGCATTAGATGCGAAGGTTAGCTTTGACGCAAACGCACTATACCGCCAAAAAGAAATCTCTGATTTAAGAGATCTATCCGAAGAGAATGCGCTAGAAGTAGAAGCATCTAAGTACAACCTTAATTACATCAAATTAGATGGTAACGTAGGCTGTATGGTGAACGGTGCTGGTTTAGCTATGGCAACTATGGATATCATTAAGCTTTCTGGTGGCGAGCCTGCTAATTTCTTAGATGTAGGCGGCGGAGCTAATGTTGAAACCGTAAAAAATGGTTTCCGCATTATCTTAGAAGATCCAAACGTAAAAGCAATCCTTATCAATATATTTGGTGGAATTGTACGCTGCGATCGTGTAGCTAATGGTGTAATTGAAGCGGTTAAAGACGCTGAAATTGCGGCAAAAGTGAACAATATTCCAATTATTGTTCGTCTTCAGGGAACCAATGCTACAGAAGCAAAACAAATTATCGATAACTCTGGCCTAGATGTAATCTCTGCCATAGAGTTAAAAGAAGCTGCTGATGCAGTAACTAAAGTAATGAGCCAAGCTAGCTAGTTCACTCAGTATTTTATACAATTCTGCGCCAAAAAAAGAAAGCAGATAGGTTTCCTATCTGCTTTCTTTAGTTTATATAGGCTTTAATTAGAAGTGCAGGGGATTCTGGGGATTTCTGATTCACCGTAGCGAACGGACTTTCTGATAATTTATTATTTTTATTTATAAACCTAATAGTTAATAAACTTTATTTTGATGTTGTCTTATGTTGTCTTATTAGCAATCACCATTTGTATCAAGTCCATGTGATTGTTTGTACCAAACAGCTAATTAATCAAACCACACAGCTATGTCTTTTATAAGATCTCCTAGTATATGTATGTCAACCCTATCGTTATTAATGACAGGATGCACTCAGAACGCAGTTTCTGAGATAGAAGTACCAATAGAAGTAAAGAATGAAACTTTTAGTGTTTTGGATGGGAGGGTTGTATTTAAAGATTTTAACTCCTATGCTAATTTTGTTCAAAAAACTGAACAAGTATTCATAATTGGAGCAGTACAACAACTAGTAAATAAAGCTGATTACCAAGATCCCTTTGATTCTATTTTTAAAAGACAGGCTTCAAAGCAACAACTGGCTAATGCGCAGACCTACAACGAGGATAATGAATGGCCTTCTAACTCAGAAATCTTGCTAAGCTTGTTAAATGACAAAGCTATTCTGCAAGTAGGTGATAAGGTTATCCGCTATACCAAACATTATGACTTTTCTACAAATGTGGAGTATGTCGATAAACTGCAGGACGACACCTATCTAGCAAATTTGATTAAAGAAGATGTGTCATCGAATAAAGCATCTAACTCTTCGATGGCCGGTGTTAGTGATGTTCAAATACATCCAATAGTTTATTCTACTACAGATGATTGTGCGGTAGATTTTATTGATGATGGCTCTGGTTTAACAGACCCATGTGAAGATATAAGTAACGGGCCAAATCCTCCTACAGCACCACCACCACCAACAGGGCCTATCATTGTTACAGACTATAGCACATCACCAATTAATAGCGGTAGGTATGTGAGATATGTAGATGACAGGCGGGCCCAGCTTCATGTTAACTATAAGACGTCTGATGGTAGACTAGAAATAAAACCAGCTATTGATCGGCATGAAAGGCGTTCAAGGCTATTTGGAATCTTTACATGGGATAAATCATATGCAGATGTGCTATACGCGGATGTTTATGAAGTGGTGCTTACTAAATACTTTAATAATTCCTGGTCTGGACCTTCAGAGTCTTACACTCCAAATGTTCCATATCCTAGTTTTAATAATTTCGAAATAGCTGCTACTAACCACGGTACAAAAGATCATTATAGACATGAACGTGCATGGTTACATTTCCCTTTAGATTTATCATTAAGCTATAGAATAGAATCAATTAAATCTATCCATTATATTGAAGCAGAACGAAGTGGCAAGATATACAAAGTTAAAAGGATTGTTGAAAATAACACAAAAGCAACATTTAGATTTCCTTAAATGATATATAAATTTTATTTAACATGTATAGCTGTAGGTATAATTACTTGCAGCTATAATAATGGGTACGCACAAATTACGGATGTGAATACATCTGTGGGTTATATCATGCATCCAACCAGTAGATCTAGTTTAGGTATGAACCAGGTTGTAAACCAGACAGCGCCAGTACATGATATCGCAATAGGGTTTAAGGTTTTTAAAACCCCGTTTAGATTAAGGTTTAGATTTGCCTATCCTAACTCTGAATTTATTGCCTATAAAAGTGATCCGTTCTATAATACGGATAGTTCTGAAGGTTTTTTAGTAGGTTACGCCATAGAAAAAGTTTTACCTATTTATCATTCGAAAAAACATGTTATTTCATTCAACACCGGTTTTGCCATTTATGGTAATAATATTAAATCTGACAATGATAGTTTTGCTATTAATATACTGGCATTTACTGAACCAAATTATAGAAAGGATGTAGAAGTGCGTCCAGAACACATGAATACATCGGTTAATCTTTATCTCACAAATAGCCTAAATTATTCGCTTAAAATTTGGCGAAAAGTGAATGTAGGCATGTATGCTCAATTTGATTACGGTTTTGGGGAGAGCGCAGACTTTTACCTGTCTCAAACAGTTTTACGATCATCAGGTTTTATGGACGTTGATCTTTATACTGATACAATACAAAAGGTATCTATATTGCGTAACTTTTTGTCATTTGGTTTCACATTCGGGGTGGGTTTATGATACAATTATTAAAAATAGCTAGCATAGCATTGCTAACTATCTTATGCTCTTTAAGTGGTTTATCTGCCCAAGATTGGTCTATTGGTATTAACCATAAAACCATTTTGACCAAAAGTAGCTCATTTAGCCAACATGGGTTTGCCGTGTTTAACGATCAGGTGTTTACGCCTATTGGTATTGAATTTACGAAGGAACTCAATTCTAAAATCGCTTTAAAACTTAATGCTTCTACAACACAGCGTAGTATTGAGTTTTCATTTGATAATTTTTTTGAATTCAATTCACCGATTGAGCGTGAGGATTTTGACCCTACTGTTGAAAATGATATTTATTTCTTTTCAACGGCATTGCATTATGAGATAGCGTCTTACAATGGCTTCCGAATACGACCGCTTATGGGGTTTTCATTGTTGTTAGAAAACGAAGAAGAATTATCACAATCTGCCTTATTTAGAAGTAAAGTATTTGAAGACGAATCAGCAATTGCTGAATTTTCTCAGCGTTTAATTAATGAAATAAATCCATTTTTTGATATTGGTATAGAAGTAGTTATTCCCGTATTTAGTAGAGTAAATTTAGGTATTTCTTACCTACATAGCCGACCTATATTTGGTGCTTACTATACGCAGAACTATGATTTCGCTCAGCTAATTGGAAATTTTAATACTACTGGACCTGGATTGCAACCTTTGCCACAGCGTTATGTTGTTAATGAGCGTTTCACGGATAAATTAGTACTAGATACTTTTAGTTTTTCTCTGAGCTATAGGTTTAGATAGCGATTTGTAATATACTAAAATTGTTATCTAGCTTTATAATTTCAAAGTATCAATAACTACAAAAGCAGTATAAGTTAATCAGCTTTATTATTTTTTGCGTTATTTATTCTTTTAATAGTATGCTCTTTGAGAAGTAAGCTATCTAATACAACTTCAATTCCTGTTACTACACTCTCAGTGTTACTATCAATATATAATCCATCAGGGGAGATTAATATATGCCTAGGGTGGAATGCACCAGCGTAATCTGTTTCAAACTGTCTTCTATGTTCACCAGCTAGATGTAGTTGTACGCCAAATGTAAATTTTTTATTGACCATCCTTACCCAGTCTACTTTGTCTTTGTACATAGATAAGCCAATAAATATTATATTTTCTTGCCCATATTTAGTTTGAAGTCTTTTCATTTCTTCAGTTTCACGCAAATATTGAGAATACATAATATCCCAATTAATAATGTATATGTATTTACCTATATAATCTTGTACAGAAACCGTGTCACCCTTTAAATCCACAGCTGTAATTGGTATAAAAGGCATTCCCCGCATCAAATGGCTGTAATCTTCAAAGTTATGTTCAAGAATATTGATTTGCTCTCCACTAAGTATTGATTTATTATCAGTATATAAATCAGCAGCCCAACCAACGTCATATCTTATATATTTTTGGATTATTTGATGTGTCAGCATAGCTTTTGTTGTAGTATCTATAGCGCCTTTAATTTTAGCTAAATCCATATTTTTCGACTGAGCATAATTTACAAACCGATAATTCTCTTCAAGTAGTTCTTTTATAGAATCATAATATGCATTAAGTGAATCTCTACCTGAATAATTTAAGTAACTTGTAGAATAATTGTCTTTAAACTCTTCTTGAATTGTTATTCTACTAGTAAATTTGTCAAATTTATTTATGTATTTAGTTAATGATTTTGGCTTTTTACGTGTGTTTTTTTGCCAAATGTAAGCATATATATAACTCATGTACAAAGCATTACTTTTTTCTTTGAGTATCCAATCTTTATTTTAATTGTTTTTATATTTTTCTATTAATACCATCTGGTTATCATTTACTTCATTTAATCCTGCATAGTACTTAGCGGGAGTTAATCGACCATTTTCCAAATTATAAAATGCATCTAGTATTAGGTTCTTTTCTTCATAGTCTGAATTTCTATGTATATCACTCAATAGGATAGTGTCAGCATGTATAATTCGAACTGTATCACCCGCAGTCAGACAAAATGATTTATATGGTTCATTTGAACCAATTTTAACATTTAAATATCTATTGGTTTTATAAGTAAATGGATCAACACCTATTCTATACCACTGTGTTCCATTTAAGACATCATCTACATGAACAGCTGTGGTATTTGGCGTTTCATTAATAATTACAAATGAGCTACTTAATAATTGTAATAGTAGTGAAGTTAAGAGTATAACTAGCATATTTCTGGGGATGAAATATTAATGTTTATTCAAATAAGCGAAAATTTTTGAATTTTCAAAAGGTTGAATAATTAGCATAATAAGAGATTTTATTTAAGGACAAGATTACTCTCTCTCTTAACTAATGACTAGAACCTGAAGTTTATTACTCTGCTTCATCTTACTCTAACTCTTGTAAACCATTAAAAAACCTATTCATAAATGCTACGAATAGGCTTTTGATATTTAATATTTGAGGCTATTTATTCTCAATTTCTTCTATAGAAATAGCTTTCTTGAACTTATCCATACTCAACTTCCCGGCGCGGTATTCTTCTAATACCGAAGAGGAAAAGCTGATATTAACAATGTCAGGCATTTTTTCATCAAAACTAGGGCAGGAAGGCATCTTAATCTCGAATACAACGGGTTTTGACTTCTCTAATGATCGCATAGTTATAGCGTAGTCTGCCAAGTTGTTTATAAAATTATCCTTCCAAATTAGGTAAGAGTCTAAAACAAATTGATCTTTATCTTTCTGTGATACAAAGGCATCTTCTTTAGCTACTATTCGAAAAGCATTTCCTTCCCTATATGAGCTATAAAAAGCAAAATCGAACCTGTAACCAATATTTCCCAAATCTGAAAAACTAACTTGTTCACTGATAAAATAGTCAACGGTTTTATCACGACTGTACAGAGTTTCTAGTATGTTATTGAAGATAGTTACATCAGTAGGTATTTCTTTGGGTAGTGATATATCAAATGTGATGCTATTATTGAATTGATCTCTGTTTAAACGGTCTTGATTCAACGCTCTAACATCCTTCATTCTTACGCTTGCCTGTAATTCCTTATCACCGTCTCCACCATTTGAAGCTAAAGTTGAGTTAAAGATTGATGAATTAGAGCTAACTCTGTAAAGATATCTTGATTTATTACTCTTAACAACAATCGTTACTGTGGCGTTATCTGATAATTCACGCAGGAGTAAGGTGTAATTAGCAAAGAAGTCTTCAATTTTTGGTTTTAAATCTTCAAGCTTCTGTTTTTTTGACTCTTTGTTAGCAACACCGCTAAGCTTTTTCTCCTCATCTTTTAAGCCAATAGTAATACTACTCACAGTATCATTTTTATTGACTGAAATAGACCTGATACCTTCAACAGCTATATCAGAAACACTATTTATTTGATTTAACGTCATAACTATACCCTTATCGCTTATTATAGTCTCAACTTTATTTGAGTTAAGTAGAAATAGGTTTCGAGAATTACTTTCTTTATCAAAAAGTACTTTTTGCAGAATATCTTCTAGGATTTCTACCTTTTTTTCAAGTTCAGTATTTGTAGTTGATGATTGAGCTAATGCTGAACAATAAAATATTGTTGTAAACATTAGGCTTAACAACAGTTTTGTAATTTTAGCCATGGTCTTTGTTGGAATTGTTTTCATTAAATCTACTCCTCATTTATTGTTCTTGTTTGATCGGCAGTAGTAACACCTGCGTATTGAATAAGTCCGTTTATGACTTCACGGTTCTTTGCTATTTCTGTGCTGCTGAAAGCTCTAGTTTCATCTAATTCCTGCATAATTTGTAATAAATCACTGCGTCTTTGGATGCTAATTTCTTCACTTATTTGATGAATCAAGTTCTGGTAAATTAGTTCTTGATCTTTGATGTTATTTATCAATAATTGTTCATAATGTTGGTTTTGAGCTAGCATAGCTTGGCCTAGTTCATCTTTAATTAATGATTCTATGACGCTGTTTATTACTGGCAGTTGTGAGCTCAACTCTCGGAAAACTACATTGCTTACATCTTCTTCATTCAAGGTAGTTGAGTTTTCAAATTTTTCTCCAAACTGAAATGTTAACGCATTTTCATTCCATTCAATTTGGACATCTAGCAGTTTAGCTACTGTAAAAAAAAGTGCTATTATTGCAGCCCATTTTAATATTGGATATAACTTTTTAGACCAAATTTGGGGCGTATTTTTTTCTTGATAGAAAGATGGGAGAATCATTCCATATGCCATTGGTTTCTCGTTGGTTTGGAGAAGATCTTTGGTTGATCTGAGTTCTTTAAACTCTATAAATAAGTCTGGGTGCTGCTTTAACCAATCTAGAAATAAGGTATTTATTTCTGGTTTAAGCTCACTATATAATGAATCAACATAGTACTGTTGTAAGGCTTCATTATTGTGTAGTAAATAATCTAAATCTGATAATTGTGTTGGCTGGTTTTGGTTATTCATACCATAACTCCGCTTTTACGGTTTGATCTTTTTCAAAATGGGTTTTCAATTTTTTCAACGCTGTATATAAGCGTGTCTTTACGGTGTTTTCAGAGATATTTGTTATCTCTGCTATTTCTCTAAATGTTAAATCTTGGTAGTGCTTTAGTAGAAGTACTATTTTCAGCTCTTCTGGTAAGGTCTGGATTCCTTTTTGTAACAGCTCATTTCGTTGTTCTTCAATTAGTCCAAAATCTGTTTCTTCTGAAGACTGGGACAGTGTATTTTCTAAATGGGTTGTGTTTTCAAGAGAAACCATAGTATCTGTCTTTAAAGAAAACCACTGACTCAATTTTTTAGATTTCGCTTTGCGTACCTCTTCATGGCATTGATTGGTTACTATTTTATAAATCCATGCTTTGAAATAGTTGGGGTCATTCAGAGATGAGAGCTTATTCGCCACCTTGATAAAACTCTTTTGCGTTACTTCTTGTGCTATTTCCCTCTCACCAAAGTATTTAAACGCATACCTGAATATTGGTTGATACCACTGATTTAATAGCCTATTCAAGGCAAACTCATCGCCTTTAATAGCTTTTATCACCAAAGGGGTATCAATATTTTTCACGTTGTATTCTTTGTTAATCTTGTTGACACTATAGATGCAATTTTTTGTGTAATAGTTTTATAAAATAAAAAAAGCCGACCTAAGTCAGCTTTTTGAATTACTATAATGTTTGAGCGTAGTTCTACTTATTCACTTGATACATGTGAACATCTCTTTGTGGGAAGGGAATACTAACGCCATTCTCGTCAAAGCTCTTTTTAACCCGTTCAATCATATCAAATCTTGTTGGCCAGAAATCTGCACCTTTTACCCACAGCCTAAGGGTAAAGTTAACAGAACTATCAGCCAGTTCACTAACAAGAACAGCAGGAGCTGGATCTGCAAATATTCTAGATTCATTTTTGATGAGTCTGTTTAATAAAGACTTAGCTTTATCTATGTCATCGTTGTAACCTATACCAAAGGTTAGGTCTAATCTTCTTGTTTCAAAAGCTGAGTAGTTTTTAATAACTGAGCTTGCCATAGAACCATTTGGCACAACTATTAACTCGTTGGTAGGTGTTTTTAGTACCGTATAGTATATTTGGATTTCTTCAACCGTACCTGATTCACCAGCACCATCAATATAATCGCCTTTTTTGAAAGGTTTAAGCATCAGCATCATAACTCCGCCAGCAAGGTTCGATAAATTATCTTTGAGCGCTAAACCTACAGCCAATGAGGCACCACCTAGTATTACTAAAAGAGATTGTGGGTTAAATCCCAAGGTGCTCAGCACTATAATCCATAGAACAGCGGTAAGCGAAATACGAATTACATTTCCTAGAAAATTTCTAACAGTTTCATCAAAGCTAGACCTTTGCATCAGCTTCTCAGCAGCCTTTCCTAAATAACGCTTCAAAATCTTACCTACTACATAGACAATTATTGCGGCCAAAATGGACCAAAAAAAGTCTAACCCATTGGTTTGGAGCCAATTCCAAATAAGTGCAGGGTTGAGTAATTCAGTACCTGTAGATTGAAGGATCATAAGAGTATATATATAGTTGTGTTTAATAGGAGATAGCTAATCTAACAAAATAATTCCTTGGGTCTGAAGGAATTATACCTGGGCCTGGATAGCCGTCAGCTCTTCTAGTAAAATACATTTCATTAAAAATGTTTTGAACACCAGTTTCAATAACAATTCTTGTGTTTAATCTTCTGCTAAGTATTAGATCTGTTACTTGATAGCTTGGGATTACCCCATTTACTGCAGTAGCAGAGCGTACGGTATTTGTAGCGTCTGAATAATGCCGCTGAGTATAGCTATGTTGTAACAAAAATGAAGTCTTATTTAGGCTGCCTTCGAGTCCTATTCTAAGTGTAAGTGGGCTAACTAGTTCAACCTCTTTACCCCGAATAGAAAGATCATTGGTATTGATGTACCGGCCTTGCTGAACTGAAATATTGGTAAATAGGCTTAGTTGCTTGAAATGGGTTTTAATAAAATCAAAACTTCTTAGATCTGCCTGAATGAGCGATTCAATTCCTATAGTTCTTGAATCGGCAATATTTGTTCTAAACCTATATGGAACGAAGAAGGGTGGAAGCCCAATTTCACGCTGTTCCCCTAAAAAAGCTGGTTCATCTGTTCGTAAAACCAACCCAATTCTATTGTTATACCTAAGGTAAAAAGCTGAAATATCTATTTGAATGGAATTAAATAACCGTCCTCTAATTCCAAGATCAAAGTTGAAGCCTCGTTCGTCTTGCAGCTCAGGGTCAACCACAAAATTTGGGTTTGCTACACGTAAATCGCTAAAAGTAATAGCTCTATAATTCTGAGAAAAATTGGCATATATCTCTAGCGGATTGAACAATGAACTACTTAAACCAACGCCTGCCAAAAGAAGCCGTCTACTTCTATTTATCACTTCATCAATTTTATTGTCAACCAAGATATTACCTGCAAAATCTAATACTCGTTGGCGGTAAAACCCATCTGCTTGGGTATTAATGTATTCAACGCGTACTCCAGGTGTTATGGTTAATAATGGATGAACAGGTAGAATAATTTCGGAGAAAGCCGCATAATTTGTTGAGGGAAAGGAAAAATCTGAATTCTCTAAATCGTTTGGGTTTAGAAACTGAAAATCTGCGTTTGATTCAGCAGAGCCATCGCCTTGCTGTCTAAGCGTAGTTCCTGAATATATCCGAAAACCTGTTAACCAAGTGGAAAGTCTATTGGCAAAATTGAAGGTATGAATCAAACGGGTTTCATTTCCAAAATTATTAAAGTTATCTGAAAGCAGTGTTCTATTTTGACCCAGGTCTGCGACCGTTATTCGTTCTAAATTTCCTAAAGCTTTCCTAGAACTATGGTTGGAAAAAAAGCGTGTATCAAAACGGGTTTTAGCAGTAAAACGGTGATTTAAGCGTAGGCTAAATATATTCCAATTGACTTTAAACCAGTTTCTCGCCCGAATAGATTGTTGAGGATTGTTTTCAAAGTTTACATCGGTAAGCCCACCTGGTTGTTGAGAAAGGTTTCTTAAAAGGGTGTATTCGGCCCTAACTTTTGTTTTTTCTGTGAAAGCGTAGCCAAGAGAAATTCCTGCGGTATGAATATCGAAGCCACCATTTGGTCGCCATTGTTCGCCACCTCTGTATTGGTAGAAGCTATATATATCTAGCTTATCATCTTTAAAGCCGAATTCAGTAAAATTATGCATGAGATTAAATGAACCTACGCTATTGTTTTGAGAGATAATAAGCGGGTTTTCCTCAGTAGCTCTTTTCAGCTTGAAGTCTAGAAGTCCACCAAACTGTGTTCCAAATTGCAATGATGCCGCGCCGCGCACTACATCAATATGATCAACGGCTTCCATTGGTGGCGTATAATAGCTCTCTGGATAGCCTAGTGCATCTGCTGCAATATCATAGCCATTTTGGCGGACGTTGAAATTAGCCGTTCTATTTGGCGATAAACCTCTTGCGCCAATATTAAGCTGTCCGCCTGATCGGTCACTTTCCCAAACATTAAGCCCGGCCACCTTTGCAAAAGCCTGACGAGCATTATTCGTGGCTTTATTAAATGTGAGTTGGGAAATTTTTATACGCTCGGTTTTTCGAGCAGCATTAATTTGCATGTTTTCTACATCAGCTAGGGTCGTGAAATTGCTTGTAGAAGTGCCTTCAGAACGAACAATAATTTCTTCTGATTCAGTTTCTAAGCTACTAAGTTGTACTACCAACAAATTTGAAAAAGGTGTGGAATCCAGGGCTTTCTTTTGCGTTTCAAAACCGTAGCTAAACACAATTAACGTATCTGGCAGACGTATATTGAAATTTGCGATGCCAGCGTTATTGGTATACTGCAGCTGTTTATTTTTCTGGAAATAGACCGTGGCACCTTTTATGGGGGCTTTATTCTTGTCAATAACTTCAATTATTAATTTGTCGGCTGATGCTTGCGAATAAACGGCAATTGGACAAAATAGACCAATAAGTAGAAGAAGTGGGAAATGGAATTTTGCTATTTTTTTCACTATTTGTTGGACAGAATCCATGTTTTTTTAGCATAACCTCTTTTCTGCATGGTCAAATCTGTGCTTGGATCTATTAATAATTTGGAGCTGGCCCCATTTAAACTGACGTAAGTCTCACAACGAATGGAGGGATTGACATATCCATATTTCTGGATCATGGTTTTTTCTAGATGGTGCGCGTACTGCAAGATCATATCTGGTTGAAAAGCCATCTGCTTTTCTTGGTGTAAGTTCAAGTATTCACTATTAATGATAGATTTTTCTGTATTTGCATTAGCGCCTGTTTCCCGAATAAAAAATGTAGCTGTTCCGGCTTTCTCAGCAAGCATAACACGCCAACCAAACCGATAGCCTTCTTCGGTCCAGAACATGTTGCCGCTGTACAATAATGGTTGAAATGGCAATAAGAGTTGAAAAAGTAGATGTGTGCCAAATAGCCATTGTAAAATAGGTTTTGGAGAATAGCTCTTTAGAATAACTGCGTTTTTGAATGGCTTGAGAATTCTATTATGGGTTTCTTGGTCAAAGAATATGGGCGTGAGAGCAATCATAACAAGTGGGAAAACCCCAATTTGAAATAGAATACCCGTAAGTAGATGAAAGACTACAACAGCTAAATAGGCCACTATTCTGGTTCTTTTCCACCATAAAAAGAATGGGATAGTACAGTCGAAAAGCATACCAAAGAAGGAGAATGCGTATGGAATCCAGTCAAAAGTAAATAAAGGCCCAATTATGGGAAGACTGTTTTTAGCTGGAAGCCATATTTTTAGCGGAAGCGCATCAAAAAGCCAATCGGGGTTTATTTTCGCAATTCCAGCAGCTATATAAACGATAGCAATCTGTAGCTGTAGGAGAAGAATCATCCAGTTTGGGATACTTTCTATGGCCTTTACTCGGTTTAAGCGGCTATCTAAGGAATAGTTTTTTTGTGCGGGGAGGAAGATTAGCATGAAGGCAACTACACTAACAAAATAATAGTGGTTGAGGTAGTAGCTTTTATCTAATAATTCAATGTATGTGAATGATAAAAAAAGGAGAATGCTGGAAATTCTATAAAAGTAACCAAGTAGAACCCCGACAGCAGAAATGAGCAGAATACCAAAGATCCCATAAATAAGTGCATTATTGTACGGTTGTATCCAGTCAAAACCATAATAAGTAAAATGATAAGTTGGATCTAGATATTGATTTTGAACCCAGCCCAAAATGATAAAACGCAGCGTACTTATTAAAACAAGTGCACCAAAGGCAATACGAAAATAAGCCAACGACGATATGGACGTTGGCTTATGTAAAATGCTGGTTACTAGATGAGGGAAATT
>Ga0163215_101410_pt1 | contig 14431 bp, 6 predicted proteins | sample SynspAceP_FD_185934 | JGI IMG/M metagenome (GOLD analysis project Ga0163215, IMG submission 185934) | Saline lake microbial communities from Ace Lake in Antarctica - Synechococcus sp. Ace-P (Hybrid Assembly) | ecosystem: Environmental > Aquatic > Non-marine Saline and Alkaline > Saline | place... | reverse complement strand
GGGGGGAAAAAGCAGCAACGATATTGATTACAACAACCTGATCAGCAGCCTCAAGAAAGTGCTGAAGGCAAATCCGACAACATCAGACGATCAAGCAGCATATTGCGCATTTCGCAGCTCGTCTCTGGAACCAGAAGACAGGCGTTGCACGCGGCACCGTTCACCAATGAGCCGTCAAAGTGGGCCTGTGGAGTGCTCTCGGAGCAAATCGGGTCATTTGAGCAAACTTGCATCTTTTCGATTGCCGCGTCCAGCAACGTGACGATCTTGGGCGCCATTGCGACTAAGCCGCCCAACGAACCCTGTGCACCAGATGCGGACGTGTAGATCAGGATGCCGAGGCGGCCGATGGCACCCTGTGTACCATCTGTTGGCAAAGCGTACACACGCTCCTTAATGGATGTGGCAGGGTAGCCGCACTGCAAAGCAATCTCGGACATCAGCGCATGTGAAAGCGAATGCAGAAAGGTGTAGGCCCCGCCAGGGAATGTTGGGGAATTCTTGAATTTTCCAGCCCAATCCTGATAAGCTAAGCGTAGGGCAGTAATCCGTTCTGAGTTAAAATTGGATTGAATTATTTTTCCAACCATTTCTGGATCGAACTGCAGGAAAATGCCCTCACCGTTTTGTTCGATTGCAGGAAGCCAATCTGCGTCGCCGAGGCTGGCACCCTCAACGGCTAGCAGGACTTCTTCCAAACTGCCATCCGAAGCGACTGGGGCAGGCTCTAACCGTGTAAACCCATATAGGCAGGTTACCTCAGTTAGCCGCTTGACTGCCACGACGCGAGAAAGCAATCGCTCAAGGCTATCCCCGGTTTTCCATTCAACATCTAGAAGTGTCGTAGCATGCAGCCGGGAGTCGATTGAGTTGGTGCCTATCGTCGCTTTTCCGGAAGCTAAGATATCGAATTCGGCGACCTTCGGCGAAGAACTTGGAGTGTCAGTGTCCTGATTGGTAGTATCTTTCAGTTCCTGAATTCTGGAAAAAATTACGTTAGGATCAACGTTTCCAAACATATTTGAAAGTGCCGGGCTGAAGCTGAGGACCCCAATAAGCTGATCAACACTCGTGAGAGGTGCAAGGTTGGCAAGGTTTGCCTTGATTATGTCGCCGATATGATCGGCATCAACAGGTAGGGCTATGACATTTGCGACTTGGGGAAAGTACGCGTTTGTCGCGCCGCGAACGAGGAGCTTGAGATTTTCGTTGCAACCGTTTGCGTCAACCGATTGATCGCCAAGCCATGGCTGATGACCGTTGCAACCGCCGAGGATCCCTTCAGCAAAAAGGTACTCGAATTCAACACGTGCACCGCAGTCGCATTCAATCGATAGGTCTTTTGGGTCTGCACTGGTGCCGCGATCTAAAAACCACATTGCAGATCGGCAGCCAGTTTGGCCTTGTCCACGATGAACGAGACCCCGCCAGTTGATATCCTGCATATGACCTTTTTTGCATGCCGCAACGAACCGCATCGGGGTGACACTGATGGTCTTGGTTCCATCCTTGAATTTTCCGGTTGCCCATTCAAGTTCTTTCCACTGGACCATTCGTCGTCGCGATCCGCCGGTCGATGGAGCTGTTCCAGATTCAGGATCGCAGACAAACCACAGTGGAAAGACCAAGGCGGGGACATCACGCTTCATCCGATCTGCATCATTCGTAGCATAAGGCGGTTGACGAAGAGTAAGCCTGACTCCTTCGGCAAGCCGCCCGCTTTGGGACAGGCTACGCTCAAGCATTTCCTGTAGTCGCGGTTCGACAATGATCCTTGGCTCTATCTGCTGTCGCCACAACGGTAGGCCACCGACGATGATCGAACGCGAAGGGAGGTCTATCATCGCCCCAGGCCCAAACCCCATGATCATTTGGCTTAGGCGAATTTCATTATCGCTCATTCTTTTTCCTTAACTCTTAAGTGGTCGGGCATTCGGACCACATATGTCTAGCCTGACGACAGGCTCAACATCCCGCATGGATCGACCTGCTGTGAAAAGTTGCCTCTCAGGATCAAGTGTTTTGGTTTGGGGATCCAGAACATCCTGCAGCAGGCTGTTTTGCCCCCGCCGATTATAGCTGAGCCTTCCGCCGTTTTCTGTCTGCGATGAAGCAGTCCTCGCCCAGATATCCGCAAGCGACGCGATCTGGCGTTCAAGGTCGGCGGGCTCGTCAGTGAATGGTGTCGCGCGATCCAAGATGTAGGAAAGCGCCCGATCATATACTGTTTCAGGTAAGGTAAATGCCCCGGCCGCTTCGTCACCGCCATACTGGCTATCAGCATGTCGAATAATCGCTACTACAACAGCAGCCAGAGCTCGATCTAGCGCCCTGTCTGCCCAAGGCGTAACGCTGGTCGCCTCGACGCCGCGGTAGAAACTTTCATGGAAATACCCAAATCGTTCATAGTGTGCGCGGTCGCGTGGTTTGTGGACGTTCAGCAGAGAAAGAACCAGACCTGGTCGCTGATGGTCACGCCCGACGCGGCTGGTTGCCTGGATGTATTCAGCTGTTGCCTTCGGTTGACCCATAACCACCATTAAACCAAGTCTCGTGATGTCCAACCCGACCGAGATCATGTTCGTTGCAAGAGCAACATCAACGGTGTCTTTTGAGCCCGCTTTTGAGTCGAGTCGTCGTTTCGATTTCGCTACATCGTCGGTACTTTCGCGCGACGTCAGTTCCACCGGTGCTGCGATCTTCCGATTGGCGAAGGGTATATCGGCAGGGTTGATTCTTCGCCGTTCCGTGCCATAGCGCTGGGCGCGGTCACGCACTTCGTCTTCCACAATACGTCGAGCGCCACCCAACTCCCGTAACGCATTGAAATAGCACATTGCTGTCATGTACGGATCAGCCGAGTTTCCGTCAGTGACCCCTTGCGAGTCGAACTCTGACTGTGCGGCAGCTTCAAGGGTCACGAGCGCGCGCAGGAAAACGAGTTTAGGTCCGCGCCCGAGGGCGGCCAAGCCAACGTATTTCCTGGCCGGATTTGCCTCACTGGCTGGAAGTGTTTCTGCGAAGAAGCTGTTGCGGCGGCTGATCCCTGGCGGCGGAAAGATAGCAGTTTCGTTTCGATCAAATAGGGCCCGGATCTGGGTTTGGGCACGTCGAACTGTCGCAGTCGATGCAACGATTTTGGGTCTGATCCTAACGCCACCTTTGGTCCTTGTCGCCAGATAGTCGATCACTGTCTCATAGAGACCGGCAACAGTCCCGAGGGGGCCGGAAATTAAGTGCAGTTCGTCCTGCACGATCAGGTCTGGCGGATCAAGCTTCCAGCCGTTGTTTAGCCTCGCTCCACTTCGGGGTTCGGATGCCCCGTAAAACCCTTGGCCATCTGCGCGATCAACGTGGCCAAAGAATGCACCTGTCTGTCCGACCCAAGGTAGGGCAGCGAATTTGTCGATGGTCGCTACGATAAACGCAGGCAGTCGGCGATAAATTTCGTCGTCGGTAGCCAAGATTGGCAACGCGCGATCTCCGGTGAATTCGCAATCAATATTCGGGCACACGATCAGCATGCGCGATGGCACCTGTTCATTCGGCCAGCATTTGAAGCTGGTATGGTCCAAGTTGGTGCCGCACCAAGGGCAGTTTCGGATCGGCGCGGGTGCGGGCCCGCTTCGGCGTTTGTAGGCCCGCACCCGCGTCACTGCGCGATCATCGCCCGTGTCGCCTTTACCGCCCAGCTTGTTCGGTGATGCCGCAGAGCCGATCCACAGACCAATCTCGATATCCCAATCGCCGAGCATCCGTCGGCCCTGATTGTCTTTCCAGGCATCCGAACAACGCATCAGTTCCAAGGCACAAATTACGCCTGCAGCCCGCCCCAACTGATCCAGTGTCAGCAGACGCAGGGTATAGCGCATGATCACTGTCACTCCGGCACCCAACACACCCGATGCACCAAGCCGTCGCAGCGCAATGGTGTAGGCTGCGAGGCCGAGGTAGGCTTCTGTCTTGCCACCACCCGTGGGGAAGAACAGCAGGTCAACGATTTCGCGGTCAGGGTGGGCCTTGTCGGTGAGGCCAGACAGGTTCACCAGAATAAATGCCAACTGGAACGGCCGCCATTTCAGCGGGTCGATCTGTTCAAGCGGCACGCCCCGCTCAGACGCGAAGCGGCGACGACCGGCGGTTTCCACCGCCTCGTTCATCGCAACGAATGCCGTGCGTGCCATTTCGTTGGTTAGCAGCAGCTCGATCCCGGCTTCCATACGCGCCTTGGTCTCAGTCTGGGCTTTGATCAGATCAAGTGCCGTGTCGCGGCGGCGTGGTTCACTTGCGAACTGATCTGCCAAGGGGGATTGGGCGGCGATCCAATCACCATAGTGGAGGGGAAGATCGGCAAGGGCGGCGCGCAGTGGCTCAGTCCCGGCGCGGGCGGCGTCGCGCAGGGCCACCATGTCAAAGGTCACCCCGGTGATGGATTCGTTCGGGGCGACGCGTTCCACTTCGGCCACCGGCATCGGTTCGGTGTACACACGGCGCACCACGCCGTCGGCGTCTGCCTCATGCGCGCAGGCGGTGTTACGGCCAGCGGCGTATTGCGGGACATCGTGGTAGTGGAGATCGTGGGTGCGCAGATCGGCGTCATTGGAACGATAGCCGGTCAGGTCATGGCCTGCGACGATGCCCAGCGCGCAGCCCACCGTCATCCGCACTTGGAACGCATAGGACATCTCGGCGAAGCGGCGGTTGCGGACTACGGCGCGGCGGTTCACCACGAACACAGACAGCGACCAGATATCGACATCCGGCCCCTCGGCCTGGCGCATCTTGGTTTTGCGGCAGATCATCGACAGGACCAATGCACCGGGTCGATTGATCAAGGTTTTGCTGTCGGGCAGAACCTCGTCCCACTTACCTTCCTTCAGCACCAGCGTGTGATCCACATGCCGGGGTTTGCGGCTCCAGCGGACGTCGGGCATGGCGGTGCGGCCCTCGGCCTCCAGGATCGCTTCGGGGGGCATCGGCTCGGCGATGTAGTCGCCCCAGTCGAGCGTGACGGTCACTTCGGTCGCCGTGATCGGCAGAGCGGTGGAGAGGCCGAGCGAGGTGGGCAGGAAGCGTTTGCGGGCGGTGTGATCTTGGGCGGTGCCTTCGTCATCCGGGGCGGTGCTGGGTGGCTCCAAACCGGCAAGGGTTTCTTCGGCCGGGGCGTCAACGTCGTCTTCGTCCAGCGGGGATGTGCCGTCCTGAGTGGGGGCGATCCAGCCAGTCAGATACCATTTTGAGGGTTCCTCGGGCAGGATTTCCTCGGCTAGATCGGCATCTTCCGGGGTGGGATTGGGGCCGATCAGGTCGCGGCGCAGTTTGGTTAATATTGTTTCGCGGACTTCCAAACTCGTCGTCATTTAATCGTCCTGTCAAAAAGGGGGCCTTCACCAATATCCAGCGTGTTCTGCTTGGGCCGTTTGCCGGATTGAGCGCCAGAGTGCGGCGCATCCGGTGCGGTTGCAATGGCGACGCCTTCATTCGCCTCTGCGGCGAAGCGTTCGCGGTTGAGGTCGAGCAGGCGGGCAAGCACTTCGTCGCGGAAGTCAGATGGCCAGAACAGGCGGCCCTGATAGGTGAATTCCGTCTCGGTTTCCTCGGTCAGGAAGACCGGGTTGGCGGCTTTGGCCAGATCGTCCCAGCCATAGGCGCGCAGCACGGCGCGGTCCATGTCGGCATGCAGATCGCGCAGGCGTTGGATTTCGGGGGCGTCGTCGTAGGAGTCGTTAAAGCGGTTGTAGGTGGGGGTCAGGCCCTTGCTAGAGGAGATCATCAGTTGTGCGCGGTAGTCGTGATACGCTCGGCCTGCCGCTTCGAGATCAGGGTTCGCGTCGTAGTCTTCAGGGAAGGGGAAGGTGACAAAACAATCGGACGGGGCGTAACGAAGGCGGTCTTCAAGCGACGAGGAGAAGAAACGCGCCCAGATTTCATGAGGCCGAGATTGGATTGTTCCGAACGCTGCTCTGGAAGATAGTGCGATCACTGCCAACGTGTTTGCGAAGACTGAACCGTTTTCAAGGTCCGCGATTGCAAGATGCGGTGACGCTCCGCAGTTCGACGCCAGAACTCGTGAATGCCCAAGTGTGGCGGTAGCAAGTTCCGGTCGAGAGCGAAGGTAACGCCACCAGATATCTTTACCGACTTGGTCGTTTTGCTTTTTCCTTTCGGGCCTCACCAGCCGCTCGACGATGGATAGCAGGTCCGGCCAATTCGCGGCAACTGGACCAGGATAGTCAGAGGGAACGACCCCATTCTTCAGCCAATCCTGCCTGCGTTTATCGCAAGTTTCAGTTCCTTGGTTGAGGAACCATGACTTAAGACTTGAATCTTTTTTCAGCGGGAAGTCTTCGAAATCAATAACGTAGCGATGGTGCTGATGGCGTGGGTCATTGGCTACTTCGTCGCCGCCGATGTAGGGTTTGATGCGTTCCGCGTTGCTTGGGGTAACTGAGATCAACCGCTCCATCTCAGCGATAGAGCATGCCGTTCCTTTTGCCGCCGCAGAGTTGTCAAAGGTGAAGCCCATTCCCAAAAGGATTACACCTTGGAACGCCTTTCCCTCATTCTCCGCCAGTGGCATCGGGCTCTCGTCGTTGTCCCCATTTACCAGAAAGGCAGAAATGCGTGCAGTTGGGAGCCCGTCGATCTTAACTTCTGGAATCTCGTTGTGGGATAGCCCTTTGGCCCCATGGACTACCGACACCACCACCTGAGCCTCGCCCGGCCATTTCAGCCGTCGCACCGCACGATACAGCACTGTGCCGTGGGCGATTATCTGCCGCAGCCCGCTTTCACGAGTGTCGCCCTGCGCGATGGTGTTGGAAGCGATCAGGCCAAAGCCGCCACCTTTGCGCAACAGCCCCTCGGCCCGGCGAAAGAAATGCGCCACAAGGTCGGCGTTGCCGTGGGTCTTGTCGTGCACCTGCTGCAGCCACTGGCCGTAACCGGCGCGGTTGCCCTTTGCGATGGTGTTCTTGCCCGCAAAGGGCGGGTTGCCAACAATCAGGTCAAAGCCAGGATTGTCGCGGCCAAACACCTCGGGGAATTCGATCTGCCAATGAAAGGGTGCGATGGGGTGCTCGCCGGTGCGCAATTCGGCGGCCAAGCGCGCCGCCACATCCCAAGCGTCGGCGCGGCGCTCGGTAAAGGCGACCTGAAACGCCTGCAGCTCTTTCTTGCGCGCGGTGGCTTTTGCGGCGGCAAAGAAGGTGGACACCAAAGCATCGCCGACATTGCGGATGGTCGACAAGGATCGCTCCGCCTCGCGCAGCCGCACCTCTTGCAAGGCAAGGGCGACATCGTCGGGGGCGCTGCGGATCGCCTGCCGCCCCTCGCGCCATGTCTCGACACTTTCCTTGATATGGCCGATCAGCAGCGGCTTCGAGATCTTTGGATCCCAGGTCAGAGTGCCAATCTCGGCTGCCGTCAGGCCCACGAGGCTGTCGCCAGATTTCAGGGCGTGGTCGAGGAAGGTGAATTCATGATCGCGGGCCAAGGTGGCGAGCCACAACGACAGCCGCGCCAGATCAACCGCCATGGGATTGCGGTCAACACCATAGAGACAGCGCTGGGCGACAAGACGGCGGGCGTGCAGGTCTTCATCCTCATCCTGCGGCAAGATCGGGCGTTGGTCAGGGTTCCGCTCCCAAGCGCGGGTGAGCTGCGCCGCGAGGGCGCGGCAGGTTTCTACCAGAAAGGCACCCGATCCCATCGCCGGATCGCAGACCTTGATGTCGAGGATCTGATCGGGCGTCGGAGTGTCGCCAAGGTGAAGCAGCACAGGCTCCAGCGCCTCGGCCACGATGGGCTGGGTCAGGCTGCGCGGGGTATAGTGCGAGCCGCTTTCGCGGCGTTCATCGGTGGGTTGCAGGATTGGCGTGCCTTTGGGGGCCGCGCGTTTATGCGGCGAAGCGCGCTCATCGACGATGGCATCAAGGGCGGCGGCCAGAGTTTCGACCGAGGTGGCGTCCTTAAGCGCGTCTTCTTGCCGCTTGGTCAGGTTTGAGCGCTGACATTCCTCCTTGAGGTATTTCTTCCGGTCGGCGGGCTTGCGGGCCAGCAACGCGTCGAGGTCAACATAGACCGGGGTCTTGTTGTTCTTGCCCGCCTTTATGGCCAGCATCGGGCCGCTGGCCCGTTCCACACGGAACCCCATGACGGTTTCATAGACCGAGCCGATTTGTTCGACATCGAGCGCCTTGTACGACAAGCGTTCGCCTTTGAGAGACAGAAGTCCTTCCAGTACATTCAGGATGCAATCATCGGAAATGCGCAATACGCGGGCCTTGTCGTCCTTTGCCGTGCGGCCTTGCAGGAACAGAAAGACATCCGGATCGAACAGCCGCCCGCCACGCGACCTGATAAAGCCGCTGCGATGGCCACTGTGGATCATGCCGAACAGCGCCAGCAGACGGCCCCATCCACCAACCCGTTCATCCATGGTGTCCGGGTTTAGCGCGCGATCTTCCAGCAGACGGTCATAGAGGCCCCGAGCGGAGTAGTTTTCGTCATAAAGGATGCGGGCTGAGTCCTCGGTCATCGAGGGCAGCAACTCGCGGTCTTCGGCAAAAAGGACAAACACCAAGCGGAGGAGGACAGTAAGCAGGCCTTCATAAAGCTGGTCGGGGTCTTCGTCGGCAAGGAATTCGATCAGCTCACGGGCATCGTCATCAGCGAGAAAGCCTCGCAGAAGCTCATGCAGAGCACCAAGGACTTGCTCGGCCAGAGTGATCGAGACGATTGCTTGCGCCTCACGCGAGGCTTTCAGAACTGCGTGCAAACGCATGTTGGCTGGGGCTGTAAACAAGCGATCAGTGCCCAGCGCCGACTTAAGCCCACCCAGCATGGAACGGCCAGCGACCGAGTTCAGATCATGCAGAGGCCAGCCGATCCAGCCTGCTGTTTCACCCCGTGGTGCATAGACAAGTCGCAGCTGCAGGTCGGAAAATAGAATTCCAGCCTCGACGCCGCTTTCGCGGAGCAGGCGTTCAAATCGCTGCTGGGGCGATGCTTCCCAACCGTCAAGTGCGCCGCGGGCGTCCGGATCAATTCCCGGGTCTTCGGAGCGCACGAGTAAAAGCACTCGATCTTCTGCACGAGTGTCGATCAGTGCTAAGTCGGCGGAAAGCACGGTGTCCAGCTCTGGAAGAGCCAACGTCGCAAGTTCCGGCAGAGATGGGCCACCGGGAGCGCCAGCGAGACGACTGACTGGCCAGCCAAGGGCGGACTGCAGAAAACCCAATGGATCAGCAACCGCTGGTTCGTCGCGCGTAGTGGCCAGATGGGCGGCAACTTCTTGACTGTCAAAGCGCGTTTGCTGAACGGGACTGATGCCAAGATCTTCAAGAATGGGTCTGGCAAAAACCAATCCTTCGCGCTGGACATGATCAAGCCATTCAAATGGCGCGTATTTCAATGGCTCAGCAATGATCATCAAGTCGCCTCCGGCCAGAGATAAATCAACCCTACTGGTTCAAGACGACAAGCGATGACGTCAAAGCCTTTACGGATTTTTTCAGGCTCAACGTCGATCTCGGTTAATAAGCGGTCCAGCTTTGTCTGCCAGTGTCGACGGTCAGCATCTACCTGGCGCTGCTCTTCAAAGTTGAATTCACTCTGTTCTGGTTCGTGCGCTCGTTTCTGCAGGCGTGTGCGCTGGTCGATCAGCAGCTGACGCATGCTTTCCTCTTCTTTCCTGCCAAGCTCGTGTAGCTGTTCGGTTACAGCTTGTGCTATCGGGGCCGAACGCAGTTCGAACTCAGTGCGCAGGCTTGCAACATCGCTCTTTCGGCGGCTCAGGGCCTCGGTCGAAATGGCGTCACTCGCCGCTTTCCCATTCCGAAGTGAATCGTCAAGGCTCGTCAAAGTGAGTGCCTCAGCATCCAGTCCTTGGCGCAGCAGGCGCAATTGTCCATCTGCACCAATGCGCCCTGTTATCGGTATGACTTCCTCGTGCAGGCGTACCCCTTTGGGCCCGTAGAGCGACATTCGACCGAGGAGGACGACACGCCGCTGTGCGTTGGGGACGAAGAGGACACAAGCGCGGTTCAGGCGGGTACGGAAGCCCTGAGAGACAAACCGAGCTACCAGTCGCCGCACCAGCCGGTGTTCGACATGCAGATGGCAAACTTCGGGTGCATCTCTTTGATCAGGCAAGATAACTGGATCGAAGGACAATCGCTTCAGCGGCTGTGCTGCCCTCCACTCGTTCAGCTTTTGTCCCTTAGCGGGTGGAGCAAGACGTAAGTCATCCAAGATGGGTGCCCATCCTGGCCCAGAAAATACCGGATCGTTCTCCTTGATCGTGAATACCTTGGCGCTGGGCACTGCCGACACCGACGAATGTGTCATCTGCCCACCCGCTTGCGAAAGAGCGATTCCAATGACTTGCTGAAGATCGCCGCCCTCAATGCCAACGCGCCGACGTGAATCCTCTAGCGTCTTGCGAAGTTTGGCATTCTGCTCGCCAACTATCTTGCGGCGTTTTTCTTCGCTGCCATTCAAAGCCCGAATCTCGTCGCGATATGCAGCGGTTTCGTCATCACTCTCCAGCTCTGCCACCAGCGCTACAGCCCTGTCGCGTCTGATGCCCTCGGATGTCAGACGTTTCATCAAGCGATCTTCGATAACACGACCGACGGCACCAAGTTCATTCCTTATTCGCTCAGTCTTGCGAACCAATGCAGCTTGTACAATGTCCGTGGGACGTTGTGCGTACCTGAAGTAGCGACAGAATACCGTTGGTGCTGGCTGCAACTTTCTGTCGATGCGACCATTCCTTTGTTCCAAGCGCGATGGGTTCCACGGAAGGTCAAAATGGATCAGGTCATGACAGCCCTTCTGAAGGTTGATCCCTTCCCGCGCCGCGTCGGTGCAGATCAGCAACCTCAATGGGCTTTCGGTCGGGTTGCAATTGAAAGCGAATTTGATGCGCTCCCGATCATCCAATGAAGTCATACCAGTGAGGCTTGAAACGTGTTTTTCAGGATCGAGGTCATCAAGAAGCTCAAGCAGGCGATTTTGTAGCCACAGCCGCGTATCTTGGTACTCTGTGAAAACAATTAACCTGCGGTTGTTCCAATGCCCGTTAGATATCATGTTCTCACGAATCCAAGATGCCATCCATCTGACTCGAGCATCTGGTTTCAGGCTGGCCTTGCGTGCGACTTCCAACATCGATTTCACGAATGCTTTTTCGTCTTCGACGATTGGTTCTGTAGCCCCTGCGAGACCCACCCTGGTTGCCGCGATAACGAGGCTCGGATCATCATCAACGTCATCGGTTGTGGCCAAAGAATAGTTAAGGTCATCCTCATCAAACCCGTCCACCTCCTTTCCATCTGCAAAGGTCGTCGCCAACGAACTGAGCGTTGAACGCTCGGATTCGGTGGGAGCTTTCATGGCCCGCAAATGAACTTCAAGTGTTTTCTTGAACGCTTCTGGCGATGACAGAAGCCGCTGCTGTAACCCGGAAAATATCAGCTTACCTTCCGCCCGTGCACGGGCGGTCATGGCGTGTAGCCGAGCGTCTCGCATCGCGCCATAGGATTCCAGCATTTCCGAGAGCTGTAAATCAGCAGCATCAATTGCCAAGCCATCAATTTTGATTTCTTCGACAATACGTTCTGGAAAATGCTCGCCCAGCGCACGGAGATCCGATTTCAGCCGCCGAACCATAACGGGTTCTAAATCGGCTGTCTCCACAGGAACTCCGCGCGTAAATCGGTGCGGATCAAGAATCTCTAAAAGTGCAGTGAAACTGTTTGAATGACCGTTGTGCGGAGTCGCACTGAGGAACAAGCGATGTTCAAAACCTTGTGCAATATCGCGTATCGCCCGGGTGAATTGGCTGTCGATGGCATAACGACCTCCGCTGGCGGGGGCGGCATGATGCGCCTCATCAAGAATCAGCATCGAGTTCGACCGCATTGAGCCGAGAACCTCTCGCAAGCCCGAGGCGTAGGTCTCGTCAGCTAGAAGGCGGTGAGAAACTAGAAAGCAAGACCCAGAAGCCCATGGGTTGGTGCCGAAGCCTCGCCTTCGGCGAACCTGAGCTAAATAACTTCTGTCGAGAATAGTCGCCGTTATACCAAATTTCTGGCCCAGTTCTTCATGCCATTGCATAATCATCGAGGGTGGGCACGCGATTACTACAAAGTTTACCCGCCCGCGAAGCATCATTTCCCGCAGCACGAGCCCAGCTTCGATCGTCTTTCCCAACCCCACGTCATCAGCAATCAACATGTTGACCCTTGGTAGTTCTAGTGCTTTTTGAAGCGGAGCAAGCTGGTAAGGATCAAGTCGTATTCCTGCGCGAAATGGTGCCTGGAATAGCCCTTTGTCTGCAACCGATGTCGAATTCCAATCGACTGTTTTTAGCCACGCGGAAAACGTAGCCGCAGTGTCTGTTCCCGATGATCCAATTGCACCCCAAAGGGAATCTGTTGCTGAATGTGCCGAAACCTCCGCATCCCAGATTACTGTCGCTTCTTCGCCTTGCGCATCGTCTTCAATGCACGAAAGATGTAGGACGTTCAGGTCTTTTGCGAGGATATCCGCACCTTGTGACAGCCACTTCCGACCTCTGAGTTCTACAAACTCACCAAACTCACTGCTGTCGAATGGTTCTTCGTGCAAATTCCAACTCCAAAACCCAACATACAGAAATACGGTGCTTACCCAAAGGCCGCCAATCACCGACGCCTTTTTCCAAAATAAAATTGCATTGTGCTGGGTCAGATGCAATGGGCACAGACGCACAAACTGGGTCTTTAAAGTGGGTAGGTAGGCTCAGAACGGAGGTGGCCGCTTCCATGGCCGCACCTTCGGCATCGCCGCCGTCACCTCCACATCCCGCAACATGCGCCCTACCACCAAGCCATCGCGCACCCAGTCCAGCGCCTGCCACCAATCCTCGTAGCCGCGCCGTGCGGAGGCGATCTGTTCAGGATGCGGTCGCCAGGTGACCGGGCAGGCCAGAACCTCGACCGTGCGCCATTTGCCCCGGGTCAGTACCCGTTCAGTGCCAACCACCACCGTCGTCGACCGCTCGCCGTGCTGATTGCGCTTGGTTTCCACCGGGACACAGCGCGGAATGGCGCCGGGCATCCAGTCGGGGGTCAGTCCGGCGCGGGCCAGTTCCGCCACATGAATTGCCATACGGATGCCGCCGAGGCTGTCGGGCATCCCGGCGACGGTGGCGGCAATCACCTCGGCGTCGGCGTGGGTGTAGCTGCCGATCTTGTACCGACCGCCATCGACCTGACAGCCCAGCTCGGCGCGCTGCATCAGGACATATTCCAGGCCGAAGCCAAAGCCCTTCTCGACCACATCCTTCGGCGGGGGTAGTTCCAGCTGCGCCTTTTCCACCCGGAACGCCCATTCCAATATCGCCTGCACGCCCAGCGCGCGTTTCACCCGTCCGCCGCCCGCGCGGCCGATCCGTCCCTGCATGCTCATGGCAGCAATCCTTCAAAGAGTGTCATCTGCGCTGGGCTCTCCGGCCCCTCGCTCGGCCGCCAGATCCAAGGGCCCGATGAGGACGGCGCGGGGCCAGTCTTCCCACTCGACGAAGGCGCGGGTGTGATAGCCGGGCTCGGCCAGCATGAGGCCCAGATCAAGGCCTCCGCCGCCTGCGCAGAGGGATAATCCGTGCCGGGGACGTGACACCATGCCATTCACCGCCCCTTTCGCAGCAGGAGCCGCTCGCGGGTGACAAGACCACGCGCTAGCATCGCCTCACACATGGCGTTGCTGATCATGCTGGCGGGCAGATATTCTTCGGAGTTCACCTTGGCGGCGTAAAAGGCTGCGAGTTGATCATCGTTGGGTGGAGGGCCCAGATCGCGCTTGCGTTGCCGTTTTGCTTTCCCGCCGCGGGCATCTGCGGCAACCTTCTGCGCATCGCGCTGGGCGGCGCGTTCCATGAACCGATCCAGCGCCTTGGGTCCATCTGGCGGGTTCGGATGGTCGCGCCGGGTCTCCGTCGCAACTTCGATGATCCGATCCTCAGACAAGCCAAGGTCATCGATCCAACGGCGAACGTGCAACCGCGCAGGCCCGCCCTGCCACCAGGCCGGGAGGCTGGCATTGGCGGCAAAGCCCAGCGCACCGAGCAGTTCTGTGAAAAAATCTAAATCAGAATCTCGCGCAGCCGCGTCCTCCTCCTCCTTTACTGGTTTACTTAAAGGTTCTCTTACAAGGTTAGTGTCCGGATTCCGGACACGGCTTTGGTCATTTTCCGGACACGGGTCGGGGCAAAATCCGGACACGGCTTGCGCATCAATCCCGTGTCCAGAATCTGGACACGGCTCGCCCGAAATGGCAGCGGAGGGGTCGGTTTCAGCCGAAGTTTCAGTATCGTGGCCGAGGGGAGAAAACCCGTGTCCGATTTCCGGACATGGAACCGCATCAACGGGTGTGAAGCCCGGCT
>Ga0163215_101409_pt1 | contig 14431 bp, 17 predicted proteins | sample SynspAceP_FD_185934 | JGI IMG/M metagenome (GOLD analysis project Ga0163215, IMG submission 185934) | Saline lake microbial communities from Ace Lake in Antarctica - Synechococcus sp. Ace-P (Hybrid Assembly) | ecosystem: Environmental > Aquatic > Non-marine Saline and Alkaline > Saline | place... | reverse complement strand
ACGCATTCTTCGACACAGCACGAACCCAGAAGGCGGCATGAAACCAACCCGATTACATCTTAGCTGAGCCGCAAACCTGTCCTAAAAAGCAGGACCACTTCACCCCTTGATTTTGATCGAATAGCTTCGTCGTGCCCCGGACGGCGGGCGCGGGAACGGTTGGGCCTTTTTTACTACTGCCAATGCCGCACGATCCAACGCCGCTGATCCCGAAGAACGCGCTACACTGGCCGACGCCAACCCGCCGTTTGCGGCTATTGAAAACTGGATAACTGCTTCCCCGCGTGCAGACGTGCGCGGGCGTGACACGCGCGAAATGCGCCGCATTACCTGTCCGGGATAATTTGATGCCGCCGCGTTACCTTGCGCCTTGTTTGTCGAAGCCTTGCTGGCCTGGCGAGGTTGAGCCGGTTTGCTCGCCTTTCCGGTTTGTGTTCCGGTCTTTGCGTTCTGCTTGGCGTTTCCGGCAGGCTTTGCCGATTTGGGAGCGGCTTTGGCAGTTGTGCTTTTGGGCGCAGCGTTAACAGTAGTTCTCTTGGGCGCAGGTCTTGGTGCAGCCGGTCGGGTGGCGGGTAATTTAGGTCGGGCCGAGATTGGCGTAGCACCAGTTGTATCCGGTAATGCGGCCAAAACCCTTGCGGGGACGACAGACTCGGTTTCACTTTTTGCAGACACTGAAGGCACCAATCGCGCAAGCGGCATTGGTAAATTTACGGCATGTTTCGTTTCGCCGGGCCCAGAATCCGACTGTGTAACCGCTACGGGGGCGATAGGTTTCGTAGCGGTTTGAGAGGGAGCGGCAGGCATCTCTTCCATAATCGGCTTATGCGCTTGATCGACTCTTGTCGTTTGGCTCGGCACAAGCGTTGTTTGCTTCACCGCTTTAGCAGTCACGCTCGTAGACGATGTTGCTTTGACTGAGGGAGAGTTCAAAGAAATTTCGGCATCGGCAACAGGCAGTGGCACTAACGCCTCAACTGTTTCAACGGGCCGTTGAATACCTGCGGCAAGGTCCGTAAAACTCGAACCAAGCGAAGACTCTGTGCCCTGCGCACCGCCTTCCATCTGTGCTTGGGGTTCATCCATCGCCAACGTAATCGCACCCAAATGCAGGCCGAAAGACGCCCCCAAAACCGATGCGAAAACAAGGCGGGAGTGCGCAATCATCGCAGAGCCCTTTGTGTGGAAATCATGATCCGCGCCACGCCTTGCGCACGCAACTGCGCTGATACGCGAAGGAGGTCGACCGCAGGTAGATCCCGATCCGGCAACAGCCGCACAACATCACGGGCCCGGCTGTCGGGGCGATCAAAAAACGCCGCCACAGATGTGAGGACAACACCTCGGTGACGAAGCTGTCCTGTTTTGTCGATTACCAGTGCATCAGGTGGCTCGCGCCCCTCCAATTCCGCAGTCTCGACGAGCGTTATGTCGCGATCAAGCGACGGCGACAGGGTGCCAGTGACCATAAAAAACACCAACATAAGGAACACGATGTTGATCAATGCGATCGTTGGTTCTTTTCTGCTACGGGGGGCGGACTTTCTCATGACGGTGCCAGAATGCTGAAGCCGAGTTTGGGCTGGGCACGCAGGACCACCAACACATCGGTCAACCGTTGCGAAGACACCTCATTTGACAAGCTGAGTAACAGCTTGGCGTCGCCGTCTACCAGATCGCCGAGGCGTGCAGACAGTTCACTTATGTCAATCGACGACGTGTTCAGGCGAAGCCCACGTGGCGTCACTTGAAGAAATAGAGTTTGATCAACAGTCCCTGCCGATTGCCCCCCGGCCCCCACCAATTCAACTTCAGCGAATTTGGAGAATGTCGAGGACAACATGAAAAAAAGGAGCAAAAGAAAAATGACGTCGATCAAGGATGTCATAGACAACGCACGGCGACGGAATGCTGCCTTACGCGACATGTGCGAAGCTCTGTTCACCAGCGAAATGCGGCGCGGAAGCAGGACCGATCGGTGCCAGGATCACGGCCAGACTCCGCTCGACCAACACGCGCTCGGATGCCATCCGGCTTTCGAACCATGTCAGCACAACAGAGGTAGGCATGGCGACAGCAAGTCCTACTGCCGTGGTCAATAACGCCACCCAGATGCCACCCGCAAGCAGCGAAGGATCCACTTGACTACCGGCGGCTTGCAATGACTGGAATGCCTCTATCATCCCCAGCACCGTGCCAAACAACCCCATCAACGGCGCGAGTTGCGCCACTGAATCAAGCAGACGAAAGCCGCGTTCGAGTTGCGCAAACCGCGTTTCCGCCTCCGCCTCGACCCGGGCGCGCAGATCGGGAACACTGCGATGTTCCATTGCCATGCGGAACGCTGGTGCGAGGTAGCTCGTGCTCGCCTCAAGTTGGGTCGCAGCTTGGGTGCGGTCATCATGGTCCCACGCCGTGATGGCGCGTTGCAGCGCCTTGTGCCGACCGACCCCCGCCTGTTGGAATTGCCAAATCTTGTAAAAGACAACGCCTACCGTCAGGATGGATACGGCGATCATAACCGCAACAACAGGCCCACCCAGATCAAGCACTTGTAAGGCGGCTTTTTGCAATGACTGGAGCATGCTCATCCTGTCAGCTCCGTATCCGTGCGCGTGTTCAACTTAAGAGACTGGCCGCATACTGCACTATCCTCCCCGGCGATTCTGCAGGTGCTGGCACCGTTGATCAGCACCTGTCCAAGTTCTTCGCACGCCAACCCTTCGACCTGGAACTGGCGCACACGCGGTCTGCCCGCAGGAAGGCTGCCAAAATCGAACAGCGTCAACCTATCCACCCCCCCCGCCTTGTTAAACAGAACGGTTTCAAAAACCGCCGCTTCGACATCCTGCGCGTGGCCGTTACTGACCATAAAGGTCAGCAGGCATCCGGCCTCGGATATCGCTTGTGCATTCAACTCGACCGAGAGAGCCGCTTGTGGTTCATCGGCAATCGCGGCCGATCCAACGCAAGACAGGAGGAGGATGAGATGTTTCAGGTTATACATGAGAGTGACCTTAAAATGTACGGGACAGGGACACTTTGAAGTTCCGACCCGGTGCCGGACGTGTATACAGATGCGGGGTGTAGTCACGATCAAACAGGTTTTCGACGCCAACGCGAATTTGCGTGTCCTTCAAAACGCCACTTTGCGGAACATAAGTGGCGCGCAGGTTGTGAATGCCGAAACCAGCAACCGAAACAGCGGCGGTATCCACCGATTTGTTTGCGACAACTTCCCAGCTTAAATCCAGCTCGTCGCCGAATTTTTTGCCCAGCGTGAACCGCACAGAATCCGACGGCGACAACCGCCAGTCAGCGTCCGGCAACCCAGTTGCATACTCAGTGCCGTTCAAGATGTTTGCGTTCATATCCATATAGAGGCCGCTTTCCATGGCGTAAGAGACCTCAACCTCCAAGCCTTCGGTTTCGATCCGGTCCAGTGCCGGAGCTGGAGGGCGCGCGCCGGGAACCAGATAGCTGGTCACGTCGTAAAGGCTGGTTTGATAAACTGTGCCTTTGACCGCGAAATTATCGCCGCTCCGTAACAGATCGGCGCGATCAAAAGAGGCCCCGAGCTCGAACGTGCGTGATTTTTCCGACTGGATAATGGCAGATGGTTTGGCCAAATCATCAATGATCGGAAGGCCTTCGGTGTATGCAGCGCTGCCGAACAGGGCCAACCCATTGCCAAATGCATAGCGCACCGAAAGTCCGCCCATCAGCGCGTCTTGTTCATAGGTTCCATCATTAGGCGCAGTTGAACCGGTGATCTTGGAAGTCTCATACCGAAGTGCGGGGGTGACCGTCCAAGCATCACCGATCCGCATGTCATCAACTGCAAACAGCGCCACGCGCTTGTCGACACCGCCCGAAGCGTTGCTCGCATCAAGCCGTTCCCTGCGGATGAGCTCAAGCCCAGTGCGCAAGTCGTGGCTGACCGCTCCAGTGTTGAACAGGCTGGTATTTTTAAAGGTCAGCTTGGTCGTCTGATAGCGATGATCGGCGTTAACCAGCGCCAAAAGTCCCCCAGCGGAAGGTAGTCCTTCCAGTGGCGAACTGCCCGCCACATAGCTTTGGTCGATTTGCTGATCCGCATAAGAAAGGATCACGTCGAAATCTACCAGATCATTGTCTGCGGGGTTGAAGTTGTAACGCAATACAGCGGTTGTGGACTCTGTATCGCGGTCCACATTGCCAAAGGAATCCGACGTTGTGGTGAAGCTGTCGAACGGCACATCACGGTCGCTGGAAGACGTTTGGGAATAGCTGAAAGTAAGTGATTGATCACGGTTCTGGCCAAAGGTGTATTTCGCTTTGAACAGGCCCGATGGCAGGGTGAAAGCACTGTTACCAATCACATTGCCGCCACCGTCTTTCTGATCGTCCTGATCGCGCCAAGTGTAGTTCAACAGAAATTCCATTTCCTGCGTTGGCTGCCATGCCAGAACGCTGGACGACGTGATGCCGTTGCCGTTGCTGCCAAACTCTAATGTTTGCCCCAATACAAAACCAATCTCGCCACCGGTGAAATCCGATGCGTCTTTGGTTTCCAGCTTCACGACGCCTCCGACAATGCCGGAACCGTATTCAAAGCTGCCCACAGTGCCACGGATGACGCTGACGGATTTATATAGAAACGGATCGGTGAAAAGCTGCGTCCCGATGCGGTAGAGTCTTTCAGCGCCTACTGTCGCACCGTCCACCTGCACGGCAACTTTCCGGTCAGTGCCATAGGTGCTGTTGGCACCAAAACCACGGATGTTGATGCCGGACCCTTGCGGTGTTGACCCGTTCACCAGACTGACCCCGGGCACAGAGTCGATCAACTCCGCTACCGTGCCAGCCTGGCGGTCGCTTATTTCGTCCTGATCAACTTCTGTTATCGGAACCGCGGTATCCGTCTGCACCTTGCGCTTGCTTTCGCCCAAAAGCAGCGTCCCGAGGAAGCCGCTCCCGACCTCCTGCGCGCGCAGCATACCAGTGCCGACTGTCAGGAGAATCAGGCTTGTTGTGCCCAGCAAAAGCGCACGTGTTCCGGCGGTCATAGTCGTCATAAGAATCCTCGCAAGCGTATATCTAAGGGGCCGGTTGCTTGCGATTGGCTGGCGTGGGCATATTTGTTTGCACCAATTTGTTTGGTGCTCTTGCAGCTTTTAGAAAGACCTACTAAAAGTGTCAACTATAAAGGTTGAGTATTTTACTCAGCCTTATGCCAGCCAGTGCTTATGCGCACCTTGCCAGCCAAAATCCCATATCGAAACACAAGCGCAAGGTACTGCATGACCCATACTGATTCCCCTACGCCCGACCATATTCGCGCCTTTCGCGCAGAAAATCCGAACATGCGCGAGCGTGATCTAGCGGATAAGCTGAACATCAGCGAAGCACAGTTGATTGCCGCTTACTGCGGTGAGGGTGCCACCCGCATAGATGCGCACCCCGACAAGATCATGGGCGCCGCACAAACGCTTGGCGAGGTCATGGCTTTGACGCGCAATAATTCATGTGTGAACGAAAAGGTTGGCGTTTACGATAACTACCACCCCGGCCCACATGCCTCGATGGTTCTGACCGAGGACATCGACCTGCGCATTTTTCCGAGCCATTGGCAGCACGCCTATATGGTTGAAAAAGATACTGACAATGGCACACGCCGTAGTCTTCAGGTCTTTGATGCCGCTGGTGATGCAGTTCACAAGATTTTCATGCGCGAAGGTTCTGATCTTGCCGCGTGGGATCGTGCAAAAGTGGAGCTGCAACTCGACGATCAGGCGCAGTCGTTGAGCGTTGGTGAACGCAAGCCTGAAGAGACCCCCAAGGCGGACGCCACTAAACTCGATATACTGCGCAAGGAATGGGCGCGTATGACCGACACCCATCAATTCATGCGCCTCACCTCGAAGCTCAAGATGAACCGCCTTGGTGCCTACCGCATCGCAGGTGAACCGTTTGTGCGCGCCTTGGCGACCACGGCAGTTGACCAGATGTTGCAGCAGGTTGCCGCGAGCGAGTTGGAAATCATGGTATTTACCGGTAATCGCGGCTGCATCCAGATCCACTCCGGCCCTATTGAAACGATGAAATCCATGGGGCCATGGCAAAATGTCCTTGACCCCCGCTTTAACCTCCACCTGCGTCTTGATCAGATCGCCGAAGTCTGGGCCGTTGACAAGCCGACCCAACGCGGGCCAGCGGTATCTGTCGAAGTATTCAATGCCGAAGGCGGGCTGATCGCTCAGTTCTTTGGTGTTGGAAAAGAAGGCCGCGATTGTCGTCCGGCGTGGGGCAAATTGGTGGCGGGTCTTGAAGGTCTTGACGCAAAGGTGCCCGCATGATCCGCGCCGCAACTCTTGCCCTGTCGCTCATCGCCGCACTTCCAGCGGCCGCACAGGAAAAACCAGACGGGATCGTTGCCATTGGCGGGTCGGTGACGGAAATCATCTACGCCCTTGGTGCCAGCGACCGCTTGATCGCCCGCGATACAACCTCCAGCTACCCGCCCGAGGTCACTGCCCTGCCCGACGTCGGCTACATGCGTGCACTGTCACCCGAAGGTGTTTTGTCTGTAGATCCGGCGCTTATCATTGCCGAGGAGGGTGCTGGCCCGATAGAAACGATCAATGTGCTTGAGGACGCGAACATCCCATTCGTCACGGTGCCGGACGCGTATTCCGCATCCGGTGTGAGTGCAAAAATCATCGCTGTGGGAGACGCGATCGGTGAAAAGGCGAACGCCAAGGAGCTTGCAGATACTCTGCGCCGCGAGTTGGATAAGATTACGCGAGCATCTGTTCAATCAAAGGAAGGCACCCCGAAACGGGTGCTGTTTATCCTCAGCACCCAAGGCGGGCGCATTATGGCGTCAGGCACGGGCACGGCCGCCGCGGCCATGATTGAAATGGCGGGCGGCGAAAATGCGGTGAGCGCGTTTGAAGGCTACAAACCACTCACCGATGAGGCCGTAATTGCCGCCGCCCCGGACGCGATTTTGATGATGGAGCGTGAGGGTGATCACGACAGCACGGTAGTGGATTTGCTGCAAATGCCTGTGATTGCGTCCACTCCGGCCGTCAAAACCCGCGCCGTGATCCGCATGGATGGCCTTTATCTGCTCGGGTTTGGTCCTCGCACAGCATTGGCGGTCGCCGATCTTAACCGCGCCCTCTACGGGAGTTGATCCTATGGCAATCATCGCAGACACCAACCTGCCGCAGGATCGAAGGCACACCGCCCGTCGCGCACATATCTGGCTGGCTGGTTTCCTGTTCATTGTCAGCATCTTCAGTCTTGCCATCGGCGCATCCGGGACCTCGCTTTGGGGTGCATTGCAAAAGCTGGTTGCAGGTCAACCGCTGAGCAAAATGGAACAGGTCGTGCTCTGGGACATCCGAATGCCGCGGATGATCCTTGGCATCTGTGTGGGTGCGTCCCTCGCCGTATCGGGTGCCGTGATGCAGGGGCTTTTCCGCAACCCTTTGGCCGATCCGGGGCTTGTTGGCGTTAGCGCCGGTGCGGGCTTGGGTGCGATCACGGCCATCGTTCTGGGGGGGCTGCTTCCGCTGGGTGTCATGGCGCTGGCTGGGTATTGGCTTGTCCCGCTCGCGGCATTTTTGGGCGGTTGGGGATCAACAATGCTGCTTTACCGCGTCGCCACACGACGGGGTCGAACATCGGTTGCCACCATGCTGTTGGCCGGTATTGCACTGGGCGCATTGGCGGGGGCGTTGTCAGGAATTCTGGTTTACATAGCCGATGATGCGCAACTGCGGGATCTGACCTTCTGGGGTTTGGGATCTTTGGCCGGTGCCACATGGGTAAAAGTGCTGGTCGCCTGCCCGGTTATCCTCATAGCGATATTGGCGGCTTCTTCGTTAGGCCACGGCCTGAATGGTCTGGCCTTTGGCGAAGCGACCGCCGCCCACATGGGCATCTCAGTTCAACGGGTGAAAAACGCGGCAATCTTAACTGTTGCGGCAGCGACGGGCGCAGCCGTCGCGGTCTCGGGTGGCATCGGATTTATCGGAATCGTGGTGCCACACCTCTTGCGGCTTTCAACCGGGCCTGACCATGAACCTCTGTTGCTTAACGCGGCACTGCTTGGGGCCAGCCTGCTTTTATTTGCTGATATCGTTAGCCGGGTCATTATTGCGCCCGCCGAACTGCCCATCGGGATTGTGACCGCCGTTCTGGGCGCGCCGGTTTTTCTGTGGATCTTGTTGCGCCGTCGCGGATTGGTGGACTTATGATGCTTGAAGCCCGCAACATCCACGCCCACATCGGCAAAAAGAAAATTTTGCATGGCATTGATTTTCAAGCCCGCGCCGGTGAAATCACTGCCATTGTCGGTCCCAACGGATCGGGCAAATCAACATTGCTCAAGACGATCACCGATGAGGTCACATTCACCGGAGAGATCATTCTGAACGGGCAAGACACGGCAAAGATGAAACCATGGGAACTCGCCACACTGCGTGGCGTGCTGCCCCAATCAGCAACACTCGCATTTCCTTTCACGGTAATCGAAGTCGTGCGCATGGGGTTAATGACAGGCATTTCAGGAGACCGGATTGATATCCCGGCACGCGCACTGGCTGCCGTTGGCCTTGTTGGATACAGCGGACGTTTCTATCAGGAGCTATCAGGCGGGGAGCAACAACGCGCCCAATTGGCCCGTGTCTTGTGTCAGGTTTGGCAACCCGTTGTCGATAATATCCCGCGTTGGTTACTGTTGGACGAACCCGTCGCCAGCCTTGACATTGGTCACCAGCTTTTGGTGATGCAGCTGATGAAAGACTACGCATTGAGCGGCGGAGGCGTGATTGCTGTAATGCACGACCTGAACCTGTCTGCCATGTTCGCAGATCGGATGGCGATGATTATGGACGGCACAATTCTGACAGCCGGGCCACCCAATGAAGTCATTCAAACTGACATTCTATCAAAAGCTTACGGCTGCTCCCTGACAGTCAACAAAGTGCCCGCCCCCGAGCATTCCTTTGTCTTGCCGCATCTTGCAACAATGGAAACCGTCAAAGCGAGGCCATGGTAGTGCCCAGCAATCACCATGGTGGTTAAAAGTCATTAACCCAGCCTTTTTGTCACCTACTGAATTGACGTAACCTACTAAATTAGCAGGTTATTATTTGTGCGAGCCCCTTTTACAGATGGGAAGAATATGTATCCTCAAACAGACTCTGGCATCTCGAAAGATGACCTGCGGCAAATTTCCGATGTCCATTTTGTGCAGCGCGAAGTGCCAATGCGCCGAAGCGAGCTGATCCGTGCAGCATTTGACGGAGGTTCTGAAGGTGGAAGTCTATTCGAATACCTCTGCTATCAGGCTGAGAGCCCGGCATGAGCAGTCACGACGATCACGCGAAGACCAAAATCCATCAGAGCGTTCATTGCCAACATGGAAAGTGAGCGAGTTAACAGCCTGTGGCGACAGGGCAAGTCTGCTGCATAACGGAGCAGTATACACAGTACGCGTCACCTAAACGGGAAAGTTAATCCTAACGAAGTGATCGGTTTGCTTTCCCAAAATCAAAAACTCTCCAACTTTTGGACCAGCGTTTTTAGAGTCTCCGATTTGTCAAACAAGTTTGAAGGTCTGAAGCCAGCCTGCGGCGACAGCAGCAGGCTGGCCCATTCAAAGGTACGCAACGCAAGGATGGTGTCCAGACCACGTCAACGGGTGTGGCAGTGATCAGTCAGACAGACACAACTTTTTGCCATCGAGGTCTCTCACATAGGCCGAAAATTTCGGCCTACGCTGATTGGGTGCCCCTTCGCAGGTGCCGCCAAGATTAAGCGCCAAGGCGTGTATCCTTGCAACGCCCTCTTTGGCGTCGACGCAAAAGCCGACCATGGTGCCATTTCCATTGGTCGCCGGCCTTTCGTCGAACGGTCTTGCGACGGCGAACTCCTCTCCCATCCAGTAGGTCATGCGCTCCAATGGAGACATGTTCTGGAGCCCTTCGCGTGCAAATGGTATGTCGTAGAAGGTCCTCGATACGCGGATGTCGTTCGTTCCGACGACGAAGTAATTCATTTTCATGTTAGTCTCTCCAATTGAATGAGTGGATCCGGTACTGATTGTACTGCAAGCCTCTCACACTAAGACGACATTGCCGCGCTTGTGGCCTGTCTCGACATAGACGTGCGCCTCGACGAGGTCGGAAAGAGGGTAGATGCGGTCCATAACCAAAGCGATACGGCCCTCGTCGATCTGGGTCAGAATCCGGGACAGCATGGCCCGCAGGCGCTGCGGCTTTTCGAGGCCCGCGGCTGCGAACAGGGCGCGTTTCCGGCGCACAAGGCCTGAGAGCAGGATCGCGGGAAGCCGCCCCAACGTCAGCACCGGGCAGAGGTAGCGCCCCGCCTCGACAAGCGCAGGCTTGGCAGCCGAGAAAGACGCGACGCCCAGCGTGTCAAAGATCACATCGTAGCCGACCCCGGGCTGCAAGGCTTCCTCGGTGGCGTAGTCGATGACGCGGGTGGCCCCGAGCGAGGCCACGAAGCTGACATTGCGCGCACTGCAGGTGGCCGTCACATCTGCGCCCATGGCGGTGGCGATCTGCACTGCGGCGCTGCCGAGGCTGCCGGCCCCGCCCAAGATCAGGACGCGGTCGCCGTTTTGCACCTGGCCGAGGGTGCGCAGGTAGTGCCAGGACGTCAGCACGCCATCACTCAGAATCGCCGCATCCTGATGCGACAACGCTTCCGGTTTGGGCATCAGAACCCCTTCCTCGTCGAGGCAGATGTGGCTCGCATTGGCGCCGAAGCGCATCCCGGCCACGCCGAAGACCATATCGCCGGGCGCAAAGCGACTGACCTTGTCGCCAATCGCGATCACTTCGCCCGAGAGGCCGGTGCCAGACAGCACGTTGCGCGGATGCCGCAGGCCAAGGAATGGGCGCACAAACAGCGGCTCGCCTTTGCGCATCATGCCATCGGCGCGCGTCACGGCAGAGGCATGGATGCGGATCAGCACCTCTTTCTGGCAGGGCTGCGGCATGGGGAGTGTGACGGCAGTAAGGGTTTCGGGGCGGCCGTAGCGCGGGATTTGCCAGGCGGTGCGTGTCGAAGTCATTGGGAAGCTCTGTGATTTTTGGACGTGCTAAAATTAATAGAGGTTCCTTTTCGATCCGAAGATTGGCCAATATGAACCATGATGGTTCACAAACGATCCGGGTAGGTATGGATTGGAAATCTCTTCCGGCCTTTCTGGCTGTTGCGCGGAACGGCTCGCTTCGGGCCGCGGCCGAACAAATAGGCGGCACCCACGCAACCCTGCGTCGCCAGATTGAGGCGCTCGAGGCGCAGCTTGGCATCCAGCTTTTCCGGCGGGGCGCAGACGGCTTGTCCCTGACCGCCACGGGGCAACGCCTGCTACCGCAAGCGCTCGAGGCCGATGCTGTCGGGCGGAAGCTCTTTCCCTTATCCATCGGCGTGGTGGCCTCACGCGACTACATCGACCGCGCCCTACCTGTCGCGGGTCGTAAGGAGCAAGGGTTGAGCTGGATCGGATATGGCAACGTGCCCGAGCTTGCGTCCATGATCGCAGCCTCGGCCTTCCCCGAGGCGCGGATCCGCCACTCTGTGCCCGATCCCGAAATGCATCTGCATCTTGTCCGCGCGGGCGCAGGAATGACTTTCCTTGCGACATGGGTCACGTCGGTCTTCCCCGAGCTGCAACGCGTTCCAGGCACCAAGCTCGACCAGCGGCGCGCGACTTGGGTTCTTCTGCATGGCGAGCTGCGCCGGGTACGCCGGGTCCGGCTCTTCGTCGACTACCTGTGCGACGCGCTACTGGAACGACGCGCGGCGTTCCTACAATCTCAATCCAACGGAATTCCGGGTCGTGCCGGGACGTAAAATCAGGACGATATCAGCCCGAAGCAGACATCGACCGAACCTTGCTACGCTGCGGCGCAGCTTCTCGGAAGCGAGCATTGGTAATTTGATAATGGAGCGCAGCATTTTGGCGAGGACGATGACAGCAAGGCAGGACACTGCTACAATTTTCTATGGCAAGGCCCGCTTTAGGGTATCCAAAAAATTAGGCTGCCCATGAAAAAATGCCCTCCACGGACGGAAAAACCCCGCTGCCAACGGACAACGGGGGTTCTGTTTATTCAGCGCCAAAAGCTGAATTAGATCACCCTTCGCGTTCCAGCTTCTTTCGTGCCAGCTTGCGGGCACGACGGATCGCTTCTGCTTTCTGACGGGCGTTTTTCTCGGAAGGTTTCTCGAAATGTTGCTTGAGCTTCATTTCACGGAATACACCTTCCTTTTGGAGTTTTTTCTTTAGAACTCTGAGAGCCTGGTCGACATTGTTGTCGCGAACACTAACCTGCATGTGGTTTTCACCAACTTTCTTGTTTGGAGTTGCAATGATTTGCATCAACTTTCCAAATAGCAACCCTGAACGACCTTGTACAGCAAGGTCAGCTGTTGGTCGATGTTTACGTGTCAGGTCCAACTTGACACCTCCAATACCAAAACCGTATTAAGAGTGCGGTTTTTGTGTACCCGCCGCCTGCGGACGCAAGTCTCGGTGAAGCTCAACTTGACAACGACACGCACCCTCGCAGCATTTCGCAGGTGGCAATGCAGGCTCCCATCCCATCAGAAATGCCTCATCTGAGGAGTGAATGATGTCGTATGGAAACGCATCCGAAAATCGATTTTTGACCGCTACGCCGGGGCGGATTTTTGTCGCCAATGCGCTGCCTATGATGCTTATAATGGTGATGAGCGGCCTTTTGATTGTCGTAGATGCCGTGTTTCTGGGCCATTTCGTGGGAGCTGATGCCCTTGCAGCCGTTAGCATCGTATTCCATGTTATCATGATTACTATCGCACTCTCGACCCTTGTCGGTGGGGGTATGTCCAGCCTTCTCGCACGTCATTTGGGGGCAGGAAATCATAGTGATGCGGTTGCTCTATTCGCACTGGCGCATGGTCTGGCGCTTTTTCTGTCGCTTTTGCTCATATCGGCCTTTGGTATCTTCGGCGGAGTCGTCATCGACGCGCTTGCGGACGGCCAGCCTGACATTGGGCACATGGCTTATACCTATCTGGGTATCACGATCCTCGTGACGCCTGTGCAACTGTTCTTGAGCGTCCATGCGGACGCGGGGCGCAACGAAGGGCGTGCGGGTCTGATGGCGTTGATTTCAGTCGGCGTCACATTCGCCAACATCGCATTGAATTGAGTGTTGATCGTGCGCCTCGACGTGGGCGTTGCGGGGTCAGCTTGGGGAACGGCAATGGCACAGGGGATAGGCCTTGCGCTTCTTTTAGGCTTGCGCTTAAGCGGGCACCATATCTCGTCCCTTAAGGCTCTTGGAAACGCACGCTGGATTGGAAAATGGCAAGCGATATTGATCCTTGGAGCCCCTGTCAGCCTTAGCTTCATCGGGATCGCGCTGGTTTCCGGCACGGTGATCACGACTCTGCGGCTGACGTCCGACACCGGGTATGTCGAGGGCATTGCCGCTTACGGCATTGTGACCCGGACTTTCAGTTTCACATTCATGCCGCTCATGGCCATTGCATTGGCAACCCAAAGTATTGTCGGAAACAACGTGGGCGCAAAGCTTTACCACCGCTCCAATGCCGTCCTGCGGATCGCACTCACTGTAGCCGTTCTTTATTGTGCGGTCATTGAGGTGATCTTGCTTGCCGGAAATGGTTGGATTGGCCGTGGCTTTGTCAACGATCTGAACGTGATCGCACAGGTTGGGGTCATTTTGCGCCCAATGTCGTCCCTTTATCTGTTTGCTGGTCCAGTTCTTGTGCTTGCCCTGTATTTTCAAGCCATCGGGAAACCCAGACATGCGGCCTCTCTTACTTTGATTAAGGCGCAGCACATGGGTAAACGACCTTACAAAACAACAATTCAGGTGAAGTGGCGGAGACGAAGGGATTCGAACCCTCGAACGCTTGCACGTTACTCCCTTAGCAGGGGAGCGCCTTCGACCACTCGGCCACATCTCCGCCGACGGGTATAACCGCGCAAACCTTAGGTTTACAAGGGCAAATTTAAAAGAAACCGCAGACATCGAATACGGCTATATCGGCACCAATCGGAACTGTTTTGGGCAATATCTGGTCATTTCCCCGCTTCCCAAAAGCACCTTGGGAATTCTTGGTCAGAAATCTCTCCAAAGCATTGCGCACCCGCGTTCGAGAAAAGCCCTGCATCAGATTCTGTGTCGGTCAGATCGATACAACCTTCCTACCAACAGGTAGTAGGAAGGATGACATGCAGCAAGCAAACGCCAGGATCAGCAACCCTCAAAGAGTTGAAGGTCTATTCAGCGGGCAGCACGCAGCCCCGGCAGACGCCACGCTAGTCTCGCTACCGTCTGGCGGCCGGGCATTAGGGTCGCCGCACTGAATTTCCGCCGTCGATGATCCG
>Ga0163215_101406_pt1 | contig 14488 bp, 16 predicted proteins | sample SynspAceP_FD_185934 | JGI IMG/M metagenome (GOLD analysis project Ga0163215, IMG submission 185934) | Saline lake microbial communities from Ace Lake in Antarctica - Synechococcus sp. Ace-P (Hybrid Assembly) | ecosystem: Environmental > Aquatic > Non-marine Saline and Alkaline > Saline | place... | reverse complement strand
ATCCGGACCAACGTATCCCATAAGCCAGTCCGAAAACGAACGAACCTCTACCATTTCGTCCACGCTTTCTGAAATGCCTGAGTGACGCCGATCCGCGTGGATCCGTGCATAGCATTGCTCTACAGCCTCACTCTCACCTTCCAGAACCTGGAAAAACAGGTTGTCATGATACATGAGCACCCCGGTGATGCCATCGCGCTCGTTATTTCGAACAGATGCTTCAAGTATGTCCGACAAAACCTTAGGCGTTAGCGGTGAGGTAGAAAGGCTTACATATCCAATATGACGAAACACAGTTTAATGCTACCCTTTGAAAAAATTCAGAATTATTGTGTCGATACAAAATTATCCGAAGTTATCCTCCGAAGCAATTAAAGTCAATTACAATCGCCGAATGAGTTGAACTACATTTTCTACAAAAAGGCTGACCGCAAATGAATCGTAACGACCTTGCCGCTTTGCCGCGAGAGGCATGAGTTTAAGTCGTTCTCAACGTCGGCGCTCACTTTACCGCCATGACCCTCTTGCGCATGCAGCGAACGGTAGAAAGGTTCGCATTGCATACGTCCACGTCAATCCTGCCCCTCATCCAGATACCGCTTCCCCTCCACATCAAAAATCCGCCCGTCCTTCCCCCGCACAAGATTGTGCGCGCTCAATTCCTGATCCCCCAGCCGCGCGCGCCAGTCCACGCGCATCAACTCCAGATCAATGTCGCTCGCGTCCGGCCCCTTGATCACCGCCGCCAGCCGTCCGTGCATCCACGCCGACAGCACATCGTTCATCCGCTGTTGATACCCCGGCCCCATCTTGCGAAAGAACTTCACCACATCCTCCTCCAGCCGGATCGTCAGCCGTGTCTTGGCCCGTCGCGCCTTTCCTCGCGCAATCTCGTGCCACGCCTCCGGCACACGGCCCGTATCCAGCATCTCGCGGTGCAGATCCCATTCGATCTGCTTCATGAGATCCACATAATAGTTAAAATGTTCTTGCTGAACCTTGCCCCGCGCCGCCATGATTTAACCTTTCCGAAATTTCCCATGGGCAGCCTCCGAAAATATCGTTAAAAACATCCGAACACAGCGTATGCACGTCCAGTGTACGCGCGGTGTACACTGTGTGAAATCTCCGCGCCCCAGGCGGTTATCCACAGGCATTAACCACGCCAAGGCACTACGATTAAAGAGGAATCCAAGATGTACACACCCGCGATCACAGGCACAGGCGTCTTCACGCCCTCTCAGGTCATCACCAACGCGGAACTGGTGGAATCCTTCAACGCCTATGTGGACATCTACAACGCTGAAAACGCCGACCGCATCGCCACAGGCGAGCTGCCTGCCAAAGAGTATTCTTCCGAGGAATTCATCTACAAAGCCTCCGGCATCAACCAACGCTATGTGATTGATAAAACAGGTATCCTCGACCCCCACGTCATGCACCCCCTGCTGCGTCAACGCAGCGATGATGAGCCCTCCCAGATGGCCGAGATGGCGCTGGACGCCGCAAACAAGGCCCTCGCAGCCGCAGGCAAAACCGCCGCCGATGTAGATGCCGTGATCTGCGCCGCGTCCAACCTCGAGCGCGCCTACCCCGCCGTCGCCATCGAGATTCAGGATCTATTGAATATCAATGGCTTCGCCTTCGACATGAACGTCGCATGCTCTTCCGCCACGTTCGGAATACAGGCCGCCGCCGACATGATCCGCTCCGGCTCTATCCGCAGCGCGCTGGTGGTAAACCCCGAAATCTGTTCGGCCCATCTGGAGTGGCGTGACCGAGATTGCCACTTTATCTTCGGCGACGTCGCAACAGCCACCCTGATCGAGCGGGCCGAGGATGCCACAGGCCCTTATTTCGAAATTAAATCAACCCGTTGCGCTACTGAGTTCTCGAACAACATCCGCAACAACAACGGTTTCCTGCGCCGCTCGCGCCCGGATGGCGTGGCCGACCGTCGCGACATGCAATTCATGCAAAACGGCCGTAAAGTCTTCAAGGAAGTGCTGCCAATGGTGTCCGAACATATCGCCAACCACATGGCAGCCGAGGGCATCGAGTCATCTGATCTGAAGCGCGTCTGGCTCCATCAAGCCAACAAATCCATGAACGATTTTATCGGCAAAAAAGTTCTCGGGCGCACGCCAGAAGAAGGGGAGCAGCCGAATATCCTTCAGGACTACGCGAACACGTCCTCCGCCGGATCTATCATAGCTTTTTCGAAGTATTCCGATGACCTTAAAGAAGGCGACACCGGCCTTATATGCTCTTTCGGCGCAGGGTATTCTGTCGGATCCGTCATAGTAGAAAAGCACGCCTAGATAATGTTTCGCGCCTCTAGCTGACAGCGCAGGCGGCACTCAAAACCCTGCGGAGTGCAAATAATACGGTCTTTCGCTTCATACGCTCTCGTCTTCGAGGTGCAGCTTCATATCCACCAGAACCTGTTGCAGAAGGGTAGTTTCCTTAAGCAGCCTTTTGGCCTCATTTACGGTGATTTTTCCATCCGCGATGGACTGCTGATACTCACCCATCAACATGGCAAACCGCTGGCTCAATGCGATGACGTCCGCGTTCACACCGCCCTTGGATTGATCGTTTGGCCGCCGCCCGTCATAGTCGATGTGCGCGCCTGAAAGTTCGGCCAGCGCTTGGGTCACATGAGGATAACCTGCTGCAACTTCCAGCGCCGCCACAGCGTCAATCGGCATGAACCGGTCTGCGTGCTCATCATGGTCCGAATAATAGCGACCCAGCGTCGCCTTCGACTTACCGGTAACTTCACAGGCTGCTTCAACACCTACGGCTTTCACCAAGGCTTCTGTGTGCTTTTTCAAATAGTTGCCTGCTGCATCCATTGTCTTAACCCTTACTCGCAAAATATTTGCGATAACATATAGCGCATATTTCCACAGGCATAGCGCAATCTGTCTACAGCGCTTCAAATGAACCTATAGAGCCTTGCAGAACAGCATCCGCGACAGATAAACAGCCGCATGGCAAAATTATACTTCAATTACTCGACAATGAACGCCGGCAAATCGACGGTTCTGCTTCAGGCCGCGCACAACTACCACGAGCGCGGAATGGTACCCTATTTGATGACAGCGCAATTGGACAATCGCGCGGGCGAAGGGCGGATCGCGTCACGGATCGGGATCGGGCAGGATGCCGATACCTATGCGAGCGACGAAGACCTTTACGAGAAGATAACAAACCGCCTCGCAGAAGGACCATGCGCCTGTATATTCGTGGATGAGGCGCATTTTCTGAGCGACGCACAGGTCTGGGATCTGGCCCGCGCAGTGGATGATCTGGGCGTCCCGATCATGTGCTACGGTTTGCGCGTGGATTTCCGCGGCAAGCTGTTCCCCGGTTCGGCAGGACTGCTCGCCCTGTCGGATGAGATGCGCGAAATCCGCACGATTTGCCACTGCGGCAAAAAGGCGACAATGGTCGTGCGCATGGACGCGGATGGCGCAGTAGTGAAGAGTGGCGCACAGGTACAGATCGGCGGCAACGAGAGCTATCTGTCCCTATGCCGCCGCCATTGGCGCGAGGCGATGGGCGAGGTCTAAACCGCGTTTGGCGGCGTATCTCCGCGCAGAGCAGCTTGCAGGTTTTCAACCGCCATATACCCCATATCCACACGAACCTCCCGTGTTGACGTACCTAAATGCGGCAAAAGCACCACGTTATCCAGATCACGCAGCGCCTGGGGTACATCGGGTTCGAATTCGTAAACATCCAGTCCGGCACCGCCAATACCCCCCTCTTGCAGCACCTTGATCAGCGCGGCCTCGTCCACTACGTCGCCACGGGCGATATTGATCAACCGCGTGTGGGGCTGCATCGCGTCCAACACCTGAGCATTGATTATATGTCGCGTGTCCGGCGTGCTGGCGACAGAGGTGACAAGGATATCGGCAACTGCTGCCATCTCGCTCAAATCACTGTGAAAGACCGCATCAAAGGTCAGTTCTTTCGCGCTGCGCCCGAAGTAGTGAACCGGCATGCCGAACCCGAAATGGCACCGCTGCGCGATCGCCTGACCGATCCGGCCCATGCCCACAATCCCCACGGTCTTGCCCGTGAGGTGCAAACCCAGCATCTGCGTCGGATGCCAGCCCTCCCAAGCACCAGACCGGACCAGACGCTCGCCCTCCGCCGCGCGTCGGGCGCTCATCAGCATCAGGGTCATGGCGATGTCTGCAGTGGCATCAGTGACGGCTCCGGGTGTATTCGTCACCGTCACGCCTGCGGCCTGTGCGGCCTCTACGTCGATATGGTTATGCCGACACCGAAGTTGGCCAGCACCTTACAGCGCGGTGTCGGCACATCGGCGAACACGTCCGCCGAGAACGTATCGCCCAGCGTACACATCACACCGTCAAAATCTCGAAGCGCTGCACGCATCTCGTCCCCGCTCAGGGGGGTCGTCAGGTCCCGGCGCGTCACGTCCAGACCTGTCAGGCTCTCGTACACTTCGTCGGGCAACTCACGGCCAATCAATACTTTCTTCAATGCATGCGTACTCCGATTGGGGTTTCCTGATCAGGCGTGACCAGCACAATTTCGCCGTCCGCATCCGGCACGCCCAGCACCAATATCTCCGACATGAACGGGCCGATCTGACGTGGCGGAAAATTCACCACCGCCATCACCTGCCGCCCGATCAAGCTCTCGGGGGTGTAGTGGGCGGTCACTTGCGCCGAGGTCTTGCGCACACCGATATCGCCACCAAAATCCACCCACATCTTTATCGCAGGCTTGCGCGCCTCGGGAAAGGCTTCAGCCTTGATCACGCGACCGGTTCGAATATCAACCTTCATGAAATCGTCAAAAGAGATGTTATCCACGCGCCAACTCCCGCGAACGGTCCGCCGCCGCTGCCACCGCGCGGCGCATCAAGGCGGGAAAGCCGTTTTCCTCATCCATCAGCACCTCAAGCGCCGCCTGCGTCGTGCCATTCGGACTGGTCACATTGATCCGCAGCTGCGCCGGGTCCTCATTCGACTGCATGGCAAGCGCCCCTGCACCCGCCACTGTGGCGCGCGCCAGCTGCATCGCCATGTCCGCAGGCAGCCCCTGCTCCACCCCTGCAGCCGCAAGGGTCTCGATCATGTGGAAGACATATGCCGGTCCTGAGCCACTGACACCGGTGACAGCATCAATCTGGCCCTCTTCCTCCAGCCGCACCACTTCGCCTACGGCGGACAGCAGAACCTCTGCCTCGTCCAGCCCTTGCGTGCCTCCGCGCGCATTGGCCACGATCGCCGTGATGCCACGGGAGATCGCGGCGGGGGTATTGGGCATCGCGCGCACGACGGGTGTGTCTGCGCCCAGTGTCTCTTCGAAGAACGCGATCGGTGTGCCCGCTGCGACGCTCACGAATAGCGTTTGGCCGTTGCCCATCGCACGCAGGGACGGCAAGGCTTCGCGCATCATCTGCGGCTTGACCGCGACCAGCACAATCGCGGGTGCGGCGGGTAGTTCGGCGTTGAGCTGAACGCCAGTGCCGCGCAACCAGTCTGACGGGTGCGGGTCTTTTACCCATACGGATGTATTCGGCAATCCGCGCGCAAGCCAGCCTTCCAGCATGGCAGAGCCCATCTTGCCGCAGCCCAGCAGCACCAGACCATCGGCCGCTATGCGTGAATTCTTCATACTGTTCCCCCAATCATGTTCGGGGGACAGAGTTACGCGCGCCCGTAGCCCTCTGCAATGGCGACTTGCAGCGCGTCTTGTGGCGTGCGATCGCCCCAGACGACCAGCTGCACGGCGGGATAATACCGCTCGGCGCTCATAACGGCGGCGCCGATCATGGTGTCAATCTGCTCGGGCGAGGCAACGTGCCCCCCCGACAGGACCAGCCCATAGCGGTAGACCATCATCTGCTGCTCGGCCCAATAGGTGAATGCACCAGCCCAGCAGCGGTCGTTCACCTCGTTCAGCAAGCCGTAGAGCGCAGGCACCTTATCGGCGGGCGGCTCCATCTCGAAGGTGCAGATCAGACGCAGGGTTTCGTCGTAAGCAGACCAGGCCAGCGTCACCGCATAGGTGCGCCACTGTCCTTCCACCTCCATTGAAATCTGCTCGTCCGAAATGCGGTCGAACACCCAGTCATGGTGCTCCGCCAACGTCTCGACAATGTCGATCGGATGAATATCGTCGTCCAGATACTGCTCGGACAGGGCCATTTCGCCACCTCATTTTTATGCTCAAAGCGGTGGGGCTTGTTGCCGCCCCCCTGACTTTGGGTGCTTACGCTATAGAACGCGGATTTGCCTGTGCGTCCTACAATATATGGTGGCGACCCCGAAAGGGTGTGGCAAGTCTTTTTCTGGGGATAACCCGAATCAGTCGGGGATAAATGCGTTTTTCCCCGCAAATACGCCGCTCACCTATCGGATTCTTAAGAGAATTTAACAAAAACGCCCCCGGCAGATGCCGGAGGCGTGTCCTCAAATCCTTTTTTTGACGCTTACTTGGCTTCAAGCGCGTCCAGTCGCGCCTTCAGCGCTTCGTTCTCTTCGCGCGCCTTTTGCGCCATTGCGCGCACGGCATCGAATTCCTCACGGGTGACGAAATCACGGTCCGCGAGCCAGCGGTCCATCATGCCCTTCATGGCATTCTCCGCCTCGTCCTTTGCCCCCTGCGCCACGCCCATCGCGTTGGTCATGATCTTGCTGAGGTCGTCAAAAATCTTGTTGCGCGTCTGCATCGGGTTTCTCCACTGACTATAGAATGTATATGGGGCGGGATGCCGCGCCATGCAAGGTTGACTTCCGCGCGCGGGCGCGCTCAATCACCGCATGCACGCATTAATCCCCTTCCCCGACATCTCGCCCGAGATTTTTTCCATCTCGCTGTTTGGCATGACGTTTGCCCTTCGCTGGTATGCGCTGGCCTATATAGTGGGTATTCTTGTCGGCTGGCGTCTGGTGTTGCGGGCAGCCAAAACGCCCCGGCTGTGGCGCAACGAGACCCCTGTGATGACAGCGGCCCAGATCGAGGATCTGCTGACATGGGTCATTCTGGGCGTCATTCTTGGTGGGCGCATCGGCTATGTGATATTCTACCAACCCGGATTCTACCTCAGCAATCCCGCGCAAATCCTGCGGGTCTGGGAAGGCGGCATGTCCTTTCACGGTGGCGCACTGGGTGTGATCATTGCTGCCTTTATCTATACCGGCCGCCACAAAATCGCGCGGATCAGTGCCGGTGATCTGGTCGCACTCGGCATTCCGCCGGGTTTACTGCTCGGTCGACTGGCGAATTTCATCAATGCCGAATTGTGGGGCCGCCCGACCGAGCTTCCTTGGGGCGTGGCCTTTCCGACCGAGGCAGCGCAGTTCTGCCCCGGTGTGGTGGGCATCTGCGCGCGCCACCCTTCGCAACTCTACGAGGCCGCGCTGGAGGGGCTGCTGCTTGGCGGCGTCCTTCTCTGGCTGGTCTGGCGGCGCGGCGCGCTCAAGAAGCCTGGCGTGGTGATGGGCACCTTTCTGGCAGGCTACGGTATTGCCCGTTTTGTGGTTGAATTTGCCCGCCAGCCCGATGCGCAGTTCGTGACCGAAGGCAATCCGCTGGGCCTCGCGTGGCAAATGGGCGGCTACGGCCTGACGATGGGGCAGATCCTGTGCTTGCCGATGATCGCTGTCGGCCTCTACTTCATCCTGCGCGCAAGGCGCCGCGGATGAGCCTGCGGGACATTCTTACGGCGCAGATCCACGCTCAGGGACCAATGCGGCTGGATGACTATATGTCCACCTGCCTGCTGCATCCGCAGCACGGCTACTATACCACCGCCACCCCCTTTGGCACGGCAGGTGATTTTATCACTGCACCCGAGATCAGCCAGATGTTCGGCGAGTTGACCGGCCTCGCGCTCGCACAGGCGTGGCTGGATCAGGGCGCCCCCGCCCCCTTTACGCTGGCCGAGCTTGGCCCGGGGCGCGGCACCTTGATGGCCGATGCCCTGCGCGCGACATCCCGCGTTTCGGGCTTCGTAGAGGCAGCAGAGATTACTCTGCTAGAGGCTTCCCCTGCGCTGAGGGAGGTGCAGGCGAACACGCTGAAGGGCCATACACCCCGCTGGATTGACCGGATCAGCGAACTGCCCGAGCAGTCCACTTTTCTCATCGCCAATGAATTCTTCGACGCGCTCCCCATCCGGCAATTTGTCCGTGACGGCTCCCACTGGCGCGAGCGGCATGTAGGCGTCACCGACGGCCAGCTGACCTTCGGCCTGGGGCCGGCACAGCCGCAACCTGCCTTGGCGCACCGTCTGGAAGATACGAAAGACGGTGACCTGATCGAGGATTGCCCTGCCGCTGCACCGCTGCTCTCCACAATCAGTACCCGGATCGCCACCCATGGCGGCGCCGCACTGGTCTTTGACTATGGCGACTGGCGCACACTGGGGGACACGCTGCAAGCGGTGCAGGATCACGCGCCCGCCGATCCGCTCGATTCCCCCGGCCAAGCGGACCTGACCGCCCATGTAGATTTCGAGGCGCTGTTGCAAGCTGTGCCGCCCTGCACCGCCAGCCGTGTCACACCCCAAGGGGTCTTTCTTGAACGTCTCGGCATAACAGCCCGCGCACAGGCGCTTGCCAAGAGCCTGTCCGGCGCAGCGCTGGAAGCCCACGTGGCGGCACATCGTCGCTTGACGCACCCACAGGAAATGGGAAATCTGTTCAAGACTTTCGGAATCGTCCCCCAAGGTGCAGCCATGCTGCCCGGATTGGAAACATGACGCTAGAGATCCTCACGTCCGATGCCCTGCCCGTGAAACACGGATTCTTCACCCGCAAGGGCGGTGCCTCTTCCGGTGTATTTGCAGGTCTCAACTGCGGTCATGGGTCCAGCGACCAGTCGGAGATCGTCGCAATCAACCGCGCGCGTGTGGCCCAGGCGATGGGGGTCGCGCCTGACTACCTGCTGGGCGTGCATCAGGTCCATTCGGCCATTGCGGTGCCTGTTGACGCACCTCTGGCAGATAAACCGCGCGCCGATGCGCTGGTCACTGCCACTCCGGGCATCGCCCTGTCCGTTCTGAGCGCGGATTGCCAGCCGGTGCTGTTTGCCGACCCCAAGGCCCGCGTCATCGGGGCCGCCCACGCAGGCTGGCGCGGCGCGCTGGAAGGTGTGTTGCACGCCACCGTGGACGCTATGGAAGCGCTGGGGGCTGCGCGCGACAACATCACTGCCGTGATCGGCCCTGCCATCAGCCAGCGCGCCTACGAGGTCGGCCCGGAGTTTCTGGACAGCTTTCTGGACGAAGACCCCGCCTACGCCCGATACTTCATCAACGGCGAGGGCGACCGCATGTTGTTTGATCTTCCTGGCTTTGGCCTGAACCGGTTACGCGCGGCGGGCGTAGGCCATGCGGAGTGGACGCGGCACTGCACGTTTTCCGACCCAGCGCGATTCTACTCATACCGCCGCACCACCCACGCCAAAGAGGCCGACTATGGCCGCCTGATCGCCGCGATCACCCTATGATCCGGGCGCAATCTGGGCAGCTCCCGCCATTTTTGCGCCCCATTCACTAACCCGTACGCCGCAAAACAATCACCGTCATTGTTTCCAAAGCCGCCACAATCCGCGCAATTACCTTTAATTTATTGCACTTTTTCTGAATAAGGCCGGGTTGCCATATTCTTCACCCGACGCTCGCGCAGATTTTCGGAAATTTCTTGGTACGGCCCAAAACCAGCCTGATTCCCTCGTCATATTCAGTGTCAAGCAAGGGCAGCGCCCCATAACAAACTGATATCGAGGACCAGAGCCATGAAAACCAACGCACGCTTCATCAAGTCGATCACCAAAGCGGCCGCCGAGAATGACACCGTCATGCCCTGGGCCCGCGGGACCCGCCGCGCCGCCTTCATCGCCAAGCGCCGCGCAGCCGAGACGACACCACAGCGCAAGAGCGCCTGACACTCTTCTCCCGACTGGTAGACCGTCCGCTCCTCCCCTGAACGGTCCCTAAACATCCAACCCTCCGCGCGCCGATTCGCACGGAGGGTTTTTTGATTCCGGGCCCAAATGTGGCGGGATATTTTGATTTCATTGAAACAAACCACAGTAAAAAGCAGCGATTAGGCCTCAAACTGACCTAAATGTAGATCAAATTTTGACAATGCGGCGCAAACGTGGCGAATTGGTTCTCACTAAAGACACGAAATGACATCCACCCGTTATTTCCGTCGTTGTCGGTGGGGGCCGACGAAGGATGTGACAAACCAAGATAGGTTGCTCGCATGACACTGACTGCTAATCCAGCCGCCGCACGCCCGGCGCCACGTAACACAGGTTTTGGACCGATGGCCTCTTCACAGCCTAACGCCGTCGCCCAGATGGCCAAGCGCAATTACGAAGTCGCCGCCCTGCGCGAGGACGGCTCGCTGTTCATCGGCCAAAGCTCGGCCCCTGCGATCCCCCTGTTTGAAAATGCATTTTCGGCGCTGACGCATGGCAGCCTCGTGCAGACCACCATGGGCCCGGTCGCTGTAGAGGATCTACAGCCCGGCGATTTGGTCCAGACCGCCACCGGCGAGGCGGCAGAGCTGGTCTGGGTCGGCACCTCCACCTTCTCCCCGGCGGAAACAGGCAAGCGTACGACCCTGATCCGCATCATGCCCGACGCATTGGGCCAGTCACGCCCGGAACGGTCGCTGACCGTCGGACCGGGCGCGCGCATTCTGCATACCCCCGCTGCCCTGCGCGGTGTGGCGGATGGCCGTCAGTTGCTGACCAATGCATCGCGGCTGGTTGATGGTGTGAATGTGATAGAGATCACCCCGCCAACGGCGGTCCGTTTGTTCCACATCTGCCTGTCACGTCACGCTGTGATCAATGTCGACGGGATCGAGATGGAGAGCTTCCATCCCGGTGTCGATGCTACCCGCGATGTCACACACTCGCTGCGCGACCGCTTTATCTCGATGTTTCCGCGCATCAGCAATCTGTCGGATTTCGGCCCGTTGGCACACCCTCGCGCGCCCGAGTCTGACGCTCACTAATTCTCTGTGCGCGTGCAGCTCTTCTCAGGCTTGCACGCGCAGTCGTTCCTCCAAAACGTCAAACGGAACGCCGGGGTCATCCTTGGCGTTCCGGATCACCAAAGATGTCTTGACGCTCGCCACATTCGTAGCGGTCAAAAGCTGGCCAGTCAAAAAGCTCTGGAAGCTCGACAGGTCCGGGGCCACGCATTTGAGCATGAAATCGACCTCGCCATTGAGCATGTGACACTCGCGCACAAGTGACCATGCGCGGCAGCGGTCCTCGAACGCGGACAGATCCGCTTCGGCCTGAGAGTTCAGCCCCACCATGGCGAACACCTGCACCTCGAAGCCCAGCTCACGCGCGTCGACTTCCGCATGATAGCCGCGGATATAGCCCTGCTCTTCCAGCGTGCGCACACGGCGCAGGCAGGGGGGGGCGGAAATGCCAACCCGTTTGGCCAATTCAACATTGGTCATGCGCCCGTCCGCCTGCAATTCGGCCAGAATTTTCCGATCAATCGGATCAAGACGTGTGCCTGCCATAGTGCCCCCTGTGGATTTGCGATTGTTATACAGACTGTGCAGGCTTACGCAATATTGTTTCACCGGCACGCAACATTGTGAATGGCATGCTTTGCGCTTTATACAGCTGTGCCCCGAGGGGTTTAAGAGCGTGTGCCGTGCGTATATATCAGCCTCAAGACAGATTCCAGCACACCAAGAGGGCACATCATGGCCGAGACACGCAAAACCAAGCTTTTGATCATCGGCTCCGGCCCCGCAGGGTATACTGCCGGCGTTTACGCCAGCCGCGCCATGCTGGAGCCTATCCTTGTACAAGGGATTGAGCCGGGCGGCCAGCTGACCACAACAACCGAAGTTGAAAACTGGCCAGGCGATACCGAAGTGCAGGGCCCGGATTTGATGGTTCGTATGGAGGCACACGCCAAGGCGATGGGCACCGAGATAATCGGCGACATCATCACGGATCTGGACTTGTCCAAACGTCCCTTCACCGCCACAGGCGACAGCGGCACGAAGTATATCGCAGATGCAGTAATCCTCGCGACCGGCGCACGCGCCAAGTGGCTGGGGCTGGAGAGCGAAGAGAAGTTCAAAGGCTTTGGCGTCTCCGCCTGTGCCACCTGTGATGGGTTCTTCTACCGTGGCCAGGAGATCGTAGTGATCGGGGGCGGCAATACTGCCGTGGAAGAGGCGCTGTTCCTGACAAACTTTGCCTCCAAAGTCACCTTGATCCACCGCCGCGATGAATTGCGCGCGGAGAAAATCCTGATCGACCGTCTGGAAAAGAACCCCAAGATCGTACCGATGTGGTTTAACCAGCTTGAGGAAGTCTACGGCACAGACGCCCCCTTGGGCGTCGAAGGCATCAAGGTCAAACACACCAAAACCGGCGAGATCACAGATATTCCTTGCAAAGGCGTCTTTGTCGCCATCGGGCATGCCCCTGCAAACGAGTTGGTCAAGGACACGCTCGAGACACACATGGGCGGCTATGTCGTGACCAAACCGGACAGCACGGAGACGTCTATTCCGGGCGTCTTTGCCGCCGGTGATCTAACCGATCATAAATACCGGCAGGCCGTCACCAGTGCGGGCATGGGATGTATGGCTGCACTGGAAGCCGAGCGGTTTCTGGCCGAAGTGGGAGACGATTCGGGCAAGGATACCTCGCTGCCGCTGGGCTATGGCGCAGAAGTTACGTCCGACGCCTGAAACCTTCCCGTTTTCGGCAATGGCCCGCTCTTTCGTGCGGGCCATTGCTGTTAAAAGGCAACAATCGCGCGGATTAACATTGTTTTGTTTCCACATCGCTGGAATTCCGCCACATTCCGCCTCTAGGAGACACGCGAACGGGCCACAAACGGCCCAGCGACGAGGCCGAGACATATGACAATGCTACCAAACCTGGCTCCGATCCCGGAGCTTTTCGTTTCATACGATTCCGCACAGAAGATGAAGGGCGAGGCAAGCCAGCTGGTCAGCCATGACCTTACACCACGCCAGATCTGCGATCTGGAGCTCTTGATGAACGGCGGGTTCAATCCACTGAAGGGCTTTCTGAGCGAGGAAGATTACAACAGCGTTGTCGAGAACATGCGCCTTGCAGACGGCAGCCTGTGGCCGATGCCGATCACGCTGGATGTGTCCGAGGAATTTGCAGCCAAACTGGAAGTCGGGCAGGACATCGCCCTGCGTGACCAGGAAGGCGTGATCCTTGCGACCATGACTGTCACCGACAGCTGGGTACCGAACAAGGCGCGCGAAGCTGAAAAAGTGTTCGGCGCTGATGATGATGCGCATCCGGCGGTGAACTACCTGCACAACCAGGCGGGCAAAGTTTATCTGGGCGGTCCCGTTACCGGCATCCAGCAGCCCGTGCATTATGACTTCAAAGCCCGCCGCGACACCCCGAACGAGCTGCGCGCCTATTTCCGCAAGATGGGCTGGCGCAAAGTCGTGGCCTTCCAGACGCGCAACCCGCTGCACCGCGCGCATCAGGAGCTGACCTTCCGCGCCGCGCGCGAAGCGCAGGCCAACCTGCTGATCCACCCTGTCGTGGGCCTGACCAAGCCGGGCGATGTGGATCATTTCACCCGCGTGCGCTGCTATGAGGCAGTGCTGGACCAATACCCGCAGGCCACCACATCCATGTCGCTGCTGAACCTCGCCATGCGTATGGCGGGCCCGCGCGAGGCGGTCTGGCATGGTCTGATCCGCAAGAACCACGGCTGTACGCATTTCATCGTCGGCCGTGATCACGCAGGCCCCGGCAACAACTCCAAGGGCGAGGATTTCTATGGCCCCTATGATGCGCAGGACCTGTTCCGCGAGCATCAGGAAGAAATGGGCATCGAGATGGTCGATTTCAAACACATGGTCTGGGTGCAGGAACGCGCCCAATACGAGGCCATGGACGAGATCAAGGACAAGGACGACGTCACCATTCTGAACATCTCCGGCACCGAGCTGCGCCGCCGCCTTCAGGAAGGTCTGGAGATCCCCGAGTGGTTCTCCTTCCCCGAAGTCGTGACCGAACTGCGCCGCACCAGACCGCCACGCGCCAATCAGGGCTTTACTGTGTTCTTCACCGGCTTCTCCGGCTCGGGCAAATCCACTATCGCCAACGCGCTGATGGTCAAGCTGATGGAGCAGGGCGGCCGCCCCGTCACGCTGCTGGACGGGGACATCGTGCGCAAGAACCTCTCCTCCGAGCTGGGCTTCAGCAAGGAACACCGCGATCTGAACATCCGCCGCATCGGCTATGTCGCCTCCGAGATCACCAAGAACGGCGGCATCGCGATCTGCGCGCCCATCGCACCCTACGCCACCACCCGCCGCGCGGTGCGCGAGGACGTGGAGCAGTTCGGCGCCTTTGTTGAAGTCCACGTCGCCACCACAATTGAAGAGTGCGAGCGCCGCGACCACAAGGGCCTCTACAAGCTCGCGCGCGA
>Ga0163215_101404_pt1 | contig 14526 bp, 12 predicted proteins | sample SynspAceP_FD_185934 | JGI IMG/M metagenome (GOLD analysis project Ga0163215, IMG submission 185934) | Saline lake microbial communities from Ace Lake in Antarctica - Synechococcus sp. Ace-P (Hybrid Assembly) | ecosystem: Environmental > Aquatic > Non-marine Saline and Alkaline > Saline | place... | reverse complement strand
ATAAATCCACGACTAAAATCTCCCGCCCTCCCTGCAACCAGAAAGGGCCAAAGTGGCAACATTTTACGTTGCCCGCAGCGAGATTATCACGCCACTTCCGTGGCAAACTTTTGCACTGCCGTTCTCAAACGCCCTGGATGCGATCGACCCGGCCATCCGCCGCGCGGGGCGTTTTGATGCCACGCTGTTGATCCCGCCACCTGACAAGCAGGGCATGGCACAGATTCTGCGATACCATATGGGCGCCGCACAGGACGCTGAGCTCAAGGCGGTCATCACTCTGGCTGCCGCACGGCTTGTCGGCACAAACGGCGCCGAAGCCGCCGCCCTTGCCCGCGCCGCAATGGCCCACGCCCGCGGCACGGGCGAGGCGCTGGCCTCCGCCTTACAGAGGGAACTGGATAGGCGCTTGCCAAGCAGATCAGAGAATGACGACCGCCGCATCGCGCTGCACGAGGCGGGCCATGCCGTCGTGGGCCTGCTCAGCGGCCTGCCCGCACCCCACAGTTTGCGGATCGACCGCGACGGCGGGGCCGTCATCTGGCCGATCACATCCTTGCATACCCATGACAGCGCGCTGGCCGAAATCCGCACCTTCATGGGCGGCCGCGCGGCAGAAGACGTCCTGCTGGGCAACGTGTCCAGCGGCGCAGGCCTTGGACCTGAAAGCGATCTGGCCCATGCCACCGACCTTGCTCTCAAGCTCGAAACCGAATGGGCGCTCGGCGATGGCGGCCTGATCTGGCAACCAGCCACCCCGCTCAACCTGCGCGCGGGCCAGCCATGGCTGCGCGACAAACTCAACCACATTCTCGACACCGCCTACGCCGAGGCCCGCACCATCATCGCCACCCATCGCGATCTGGTGGTCGAGCTGGCCGAGGCTTTGCTGCTGGAGCGGGAACTGACCGGCCCAAAACTGAGCAAAGAACTGGAGAAAATCAGGCGCGTCGGGCGATGGGAGGAAGGACTGATCGGTGGATCAGCATCCTCAAGCAGGATGATTTAGTTGGCACCTGACCGACATTTGTGAAAAATGTTGAAGAGAGCATAAGAGGGATTAGGGAGTTAGACGTGCTTGCGGTCTGCTAGGTTATTCAACTCACCGGATCGCAACCTTTCTATTTTTCATCCTGCTCGAAAAATGAACTGTGCACGGTCACGTCACCAGGCCAAAGACGAAGTGGTTAATTACTTCATTTGAATAATAAAGTCGTATTTAAAAAAGTGGTCTCTTGCTTCACTTGGATATACCGGACGCGCTTTTCCGAGCGGGGTAATATGCATTTTGCCAAATTTTGCATATATCCCACCGCTTTTGCCGCAATCTTTGGTCATCTGCGTTCAGCCATCCTGTCCGCCGAAAATCGATACTCCAGCCCCCTACCCCTTGATGGTCCGCAAGATCACGTTCGTTTGCGCGCTGGCGACAGCGGGAATGCGGAATAACACGCGTTCAAGAAATTCGTTATAGGCCTCGATATCGGCGCTGACGACATGCAGATGGTAATCAGCCTGTCCAGTCGTGGCATAGCAGGCGCGGATTTCGGGGCGATTTTGCACGGCACGGATAAAAGCGTCAAGTTGCTCGGGGTCGTGGCGTGTCAGGTGGACATGGACGATAGCCCCGAAGCGGAGGCCTTGTTTGTCGTCGTCCAGCGCGACGGTGTAGTGCCGGATCACGCCGCTTTCCTCAAGCGCCTTGACCCTGCGCCAGCACGAGGAAGGCGACAGCCCTGCCCTGTCAGCAAGATCGGCATTCGAGATCCGGCTATCCGCGCGCAAGGCGTCGAGAATGCGTTCGTCGGTGGGATCAAGCTCTGGCATTGTTAACCATTTCTTCATTATTTCCTGACAGAAGATTTCATAAAATTAACCTTTCATCAATCATTCTGACCGGAAATTTCAGCCCGTTCGTGCGATCCTGCCTATTGCCAACAGGAGACCAGATATGACCACGCAGGACAGCCGCTTTGCCACCTACCAGCTGGAGGACCGGTATACCCGCACCGAAGGGCGCGTCTATCTGACAGGCACGCAGGCCTTGGTGCGGATCATGCTGGATCAGGCGCGGCGGGATCGTGCGGCGGGGCGCAAGACGGCGGGTTTCGTGTCGGGCTATCGCGGCTCGCCCTTGGGTGGGCTAGATATGGAGTTGTGGCGGCAACGTGCGCGGCTGGAGCAGGAACAGATCGAATTTTTGCCTGCCGTGAACGAGGATCTGGGCGCGACAGCAGTTCTGGGTGCGCAGCAAGCCGTTCTTGATCCATCCTGCGAAGTCGAGGGTGTGTTTTCCATGTGGTACGGCAAAGGCCCCGGCGTGGACCGGTCTGGCGATGCGCTGAAACATGGAAATGCTTATGGATCGTCGCCGATGGGCGGTGTTCTGGTCGTGGCGGGGGACGATCACGGCTGCGTGTCGTCATCCATGCCGCACCAATCGGATGTAGCCTTCATGTCGTGGTTCATGCCGACGCTGAACCCGGCCAGCATCGCGGAATATCTGGAGTTTGGCGCCTACGGTATCGCCCTGTCGCGATTCAGCGGCACTTGGGTTGGGTTCAAGGCGATTTCCGAGACAGTCGAGGCGGGGCAGTCTGTGGAGTTGCCGAAGGATCGTACCTTTACGCAACCCGCGTTTACCGCGCCTGCAGGTGGTCTGCATGTGCGCCGTTCCGACATGCCCAACCCCGAGATCGAGACGCGGATCGGGGCCAAACTGGACGCGGTCGAGGCGTTTGTCGAGGCTAACCCGATCGACCGGCGCATTTATGACATCGCGGATGCGCGGTTCGGGATCGTCACAACGGGCAAGGGCCATCTGGACCTGATGGAGGCGCTGCGCCTGCTGGGACTGGACGAGGCTGCCTGCCGCCGGTTGGGGATAGACATCTACAAGGTCGGCATGGTCTGGCCGCTGGCACGGCGCGACGCGCTGGCCTTTGTGAACGGCAAGCAGGAGGTGCTGGTCGTCGAGGAAAAGCGCGGCATCATCGAGAGCCAGTTCAAGGAATATTTCTATGACTGGCCGGGTGACAAGCCGCGCAAGATGGTGGGCAAGCATCGCGCAGCAGGTGATCCTTTGCTGCCCTGGACGGGAGAATTGTCACCGCTGATGCTGGTGCCTGTTGTGGCGGAACGGCTGGAGCGGTTCTTTCCAGCGGAAGGGTTGGTTGAAAAGGCCCGCGCCCTGACGGCCACCCCTGCCCCTGTCCTGTCGGTCAAGGGTGCGACCCGCACGCCCTATTTCTGCTCGGGCTGTCCGCATAACACATCCACGAAACTGCCCGAAGGCAGCATGGCGGCCAGCGGGATCGGCGGCCATGTCATGGCGGGCTGGATGGATCGCAACACGGTCGGCTACGCGCAGATGGGGGGCGAAGGCGTGCCATGGGTCGCGGCCTCGCGGTTCAACGGGCGCAAGCATATCTTCCAGAACCTTGGTGAAGGCACGTGGTATCATTCGGGCTCGCTGGCCATCCGGCAGGCGGTCGCGGGACAGGCGAACATCACCTATAAAATTCTTTATAACGATGCGGTGGCGATGACCGGCGGACAGCCTGTGGATGGCCCCGTCAGCCCTGCCGCCATTGCGCAAAGCTGTCGTGCCGAAGGGGTGGAGCGGATCGCGCTGGTGTCCGACAATCCCGGCAAGTTCTATGCGCGCGATTTTCCCGTTGGCACCACAATCCACGACCGCGCCGATCTGGACCCCGTGCAGCGGGAATTGCGCGAGGTCAAAGGCGTGTCGGTCCTGATCTACGAGCAGACCTGCGCGACCGAGAAACGCCGCCGCCGCAAGCGCGGCAAGATGGAAGACCCCGCACGTCATGTGATGATCAACCCGCTGGTCTGCGAGGGCTGCGGCGATTGCTCGCTGGAATCCAACTGCCTGAGCGTTGAGCCGCGCGAGACCGCGCTTGGCCGCAAGCGCAAGATCAACCTGTCCAGTTGCAACAAGGATTTCACCTGCCTGAACGGGTTCTGCCCGTCTTTCGTGACAATCGAGGGCGGCCAGCGCCGCAAGCCCAAGCCTGCAGGTCTGGATATGACGGCGCTGATGGCTGGCCTGCCGCGTCCGGTCGAGGCGGACCTCGCGCGCCCCTACAATCTGTTGGTGGCGGGTGTCGGCGGCACTGGCGTGGTGACGCTTGGCGCGCTGGTCACGATGGCCGCGCATCTTGAGGGCAAAGGCGCAAGCGTGCTGGATTTCACCGGCTTCGCGCAGAAATTCGGCACGGTGCTGGGCTATGTGCGGATTGGGGCCACCCCCGATGCAATCCATCAGGTGCGGATCGAGGCCGGGGCAGCGGATGCGGTGATCGGCTGCGATGCGGTGGTCTGTTCCGCGCCCAAAGCGTCCCTGCATTACCGGCGTGGCACGCAAATGGTGCTGAACCGTGCGGAAATGCCGACAGGTGATCTGGTGCTGCACCGCGATGCGGACCTGAAGATCGACGAACGCGAGGCGCTGATTGGCGCGACTGTGGGCGAAAGCAACATGCTGGCCTTTGATGCCAACCGCGTGGCGGAGCGTCTGATGGGCGACACGGTTTTCGCCAATATGATGCTGTTGGGTGCTGCCTTTCAGCAAGGCATGGTGCCGGTCAGCGAGATGGCGATGAAACAGGCGATCCTGTTGAACGGGGTTGCGGTTGAAAAGAACGGCACCGCCTTCGATCTGGGGCGGATCATGGCGGCACAGCCCGAGGTTCTGGGCGATCTGCTGATTGATGCGCCCAAGGGACCGGACACGCTTGAGGTGCTGATCGCGCATCGGGCCGATTTTCTGGCGGGATATCAGGATGCCGCCTATGCAAAGCGGTTCACGGACCGGATCGCGCGGTTGCGCGCGGCGATGCCCGATGCGGGGGATGATGTGATCATGTCGGCGGTCAAATCGCTGTTCCGGTTGATGGCCTATAAAGATGAATACGAGGTCGCGCGCCTGCACACCGAGGGACGGTTCACAGCCGAGGTCGCAGCGGCTTTTGAGGGGGATTACACCGTCAAATACCACCTTGCACCGCCGCTGCTGCCGCTGCTGCCGCTTGGCACGGATGCGCGCGGACGGCCCAACAAGCGCGCATTCGGGGCGTGGATGCGCCCTGCGTTCAAGGTTTTGACGCGGATGAAGGGCCTGCGCGGCACGGCACTTGATCCTTTCGGCTATAGTGCCGATCGCAAGCTGGACCGTGATTTGCTGGACTGGTTCGAGGGGGTGATGGCCTATGTGGAACGCAGTATTGATCCGGCTTACCCTGACGAGGCTTTGGCCCTGCTGGCTGCGCCGCAGGAGATCAGGGGCTACGGTCCGGTGCGGCACAAGGCAGCGGATCAGGTCATGGTCGAAGTAGCGGCGCGGATGGCCTGATCAGACGCGGAACTTGTCCAGCCAACCCAGACCGTGCAGCGTGCCGTTGCGCGGTTTGTATTCCGCGCCGATGGGGGCGGTGTATCCCATGTTGCCCAGTTCCTGCATCAGCCAGCGGTAGTCGACCTCGCCCTGATCGGGCTCTCCACGGTCGGGGATTGCGGCGATCTGGATATGGCCGATCAGGGGAAGCAAGTCGCGCAGATGCACGGCATGATTCCCCTGCATGATCTGCATATGATAGCAGTCATACATCATTTTGATATTGTTTTTGCCGACAGCCTTGATCGTGCTGACGGCGTGATCGGTGCGCGACAGGTGATAGCCCTGCACATCGCGGGTATTGATCGGCTCGATCAGGATGGTGATGCCGTGGGGGGCGGCGAGATCGCAGGCATGGGCCAGATTGGCACGGAATGTCGCCTCGGCCGCATCGCCGCCATCGGTCCGGCCCGCCATGACATGCACCGCTTTCGTTCCTGTTGCCACGGCATAATCCACGGCCTGTGTGATCGCGGCGCGGGCCTCATCCTCGCGCCCTGTCAATGCGGCAAGACCGAAATCGCCCGCCGCCTTGTCACCCGGCCATGTGTTCAGGCCAAGCATCGTCAGGCCTGTTTCCTGCAATGCCTTTGCCACCTCTGCGGCTGGCACGTCATACGGAAAATGACATTCGACCGCGTCAAAGCCTGCATCCTTGGCGGCATGGATCGCTTGCGGCAGGGGCAGTTCGGTGAACAGAAACCCCAGATTGGCGGAATAGCGCATCAGTCCCACTCCAGATCGAATTTCCGCACCAGCGCGCCGATCTGGTCGTCATCCAGCGCACGGGGTGTATGGCCGCGCAGCAGCAACGCCAGCTTTGCGGTCTCTTCGAGTTCTTCCATCGCGAAAACTGCTGCTTCCAGATCCTTGGAAGCCACGACAGGGCCGTGATTGGCCAGCAACACGGCGGACCTTTTGCCACCAAGCCCGCGCAGCGCATCGCCCATAGCCGCATCGCCCGGCAGGAAGAAGGGCAGCAGCGCCACCTTTCCCACACGCATCACCGCATAGGGGGTCAAGGGCGGCAAGACATTGTCGGGGTCGGTATCCGGCAGCATCGACAGAGCCACGGAATGGGTGGAATGCAGATGCACCACAGCGCCTGCGCTTTTGCGTGTCTCGTAGAACGCGGAATGCAGCGGCATCTCCTTGGTCGGCGCATAGCCCCCGATATGCTGGCCCGCAGCGTCGAAACGCGACAAGCGCGCGGGATCAAGACGGCCCAAGCTGACGCCCGTTGGCGTCACCAGCAACCCGCCATCCTCTGTCCTGACCGAGATATTGCCAGACGCGCCGCCTGTCAGCCCGCGATTGAACATGGACGCGGCCCAAAAGCAGATATCCTCGCGCAGCTTTGCCTCACTCATAGGGTTTTGCTTTCCATCAGGGCCGCAGCGCGGGCAAAGAAATCGGGGGCACCGAAATTGCCGGATTTCAGCGCCAGCACCAATGTGTCCGAGGCGCGGATCATCGGCACGCCTGCGTCGATCTCTGGCCCGATTTGCAGGGCTGACAGGCCCAAGCCTTCGACCACCGCGCCCGAGGTTTCACCGCCTGCGCTGATCAGACGGGTGATGCCGCCTGCAACCAACGCACGGGCGAGATCCGCAAACAGAGCTTCGATCTTTGCGGCGATGATATCCTTGCCAAAGCGGTTCTGTGCATCGGCGACCACGGCAGGATCGGCGGAGGTATAGACCAGCGGCAGACCTTCTTGTGACAGCACCCAATCGGCAAGCGTTTGCGCCGTCACCGCGCCGGACATGACCTGATCGGCAGTGACCTCGCGCGCAGGGTGGGTTTTGGCGTGTTCCATCACCTGTCCCCGCGTGGCGTTGGAGCAGGAGCCGGACAGGATCGCGGCGCGCCCACCCTGCCCTGTCCATGTGCTGGCACTGGGCGACAACAGTCCTTTGGCGCGGAAATTTGCCGGCAGACCCATTGCGATACCGGAACCGCCTGTGATCAGCGGCAGATCGGCAGCAGCCTTTCCCAACGTGATCAGGTCATCATCGGTGATCGCATCCGCCACCAGCAGGCGATGGCCTGCGGCATCCTCGGCATGCATACGGGTGCGTATGGCTTCGGCCCCCTGCATCACGACCTGCGCGGGGATATGGCCAACGCTGCCCTTGATCTGGTGGCCCAGCCAGCGGCGGATGTCAGGATCGGTCATTGGGGTCAGAGGATGGTTCTGCATCCCGCTTTCGTTCAGCAGCTTGTCGGTGACGAACAGATGACCCTGATAGATCGAACGTCCGGCGGCAGGAAATGCAGGGCAGACCAGCACCTGCCGCGCATCCAGCGCATCGGACAAAGCCTCGGCCACAGGGCCGATATTGCCGTCGGGCGTTGAATCAAAGGTCGAGCAATATTTGAAAAGGAACTGTGTGCAGCCCTGAGCACGTAGCCACGCCAGCGCCTCGAGCGAGAGTTTGACAGCCTGATCCACCGGAATGGAGCGGGATTTGAGGGCGACAATACCCGCCTCGACATCACTGGCAGCGGGCGCATCCGGCACGCCGACATACTGCGTTACGCGCATGCCCGCCTTGGTCAGCGTGTTGCCCAGATCGGACGATCCGGTGAAATCATCGCCGATGCAACCCAGCAGCATCACGCATCCCCCGGCAGTTTCAGACCGGCACGGGTGGCCACAAGTTTCGTGATCGCGGCATCATCCTCCAGCCCCAAGCCAGCCTCGGCTGCAAGGCGATACTGTGCCAGCGCTGTTTCGGTCAACGGCAAGGGAAGGCCCGCACCAGCAGCGATGTCCGTGACGATGCCAAGATCCTTGGGCCAGATATTGATGGTAGAGCGCGGGGTATAATCCGCCTCGATCACATGCGGGGCGCGGTTTTCGAACATCCATGATGTGCCCGCAGAGACCTTGATCACGTCAAGCACGCGGGCCAGATCCAGCCCTTGCGAGGTGGCGAACCCCAGCGCCTCGCCCATTGCGGCGATATGGACGCCCGCCAACAACTGGTTGACCGCCTTCATCGCGGAACCGGGTCCGGCTTGGTCGCCCAAGCGGTGCACGGTCTGGGCCATCGCGTCCAGCACTGCGGCGGCACCGTCAAAGGCGGCAGGAGTGCCTGACGCCATGACCGACAGCGCGCCTTCGGCTGCACGGACCGATCCGCCCGAAATTGGTGCGTCCAGATAATGCAGCCCGCGCGCTTGGGCTTGGGCTTCCATTGCCCTTGCGAAATCGGGTGATACTGTCGCGCAGGACAGGATCGTACCACCCTGCTTGACTTGGCCCGCCCAGCCATCGGTGCCGAAAAGCGCGGATTCAGTCTGCGCCGCGTTCAGCACCACGCAGACCAGCGCATCCGCGGGGGGTGCGGCTTGCGTCAGCGCATGACCGCCTGCGTCCTCAAGTTTTGCAACCTGCGCCGCGTTCAAATCCAGCCCATGGACGTCATGACCCGCGCGCAAAAGCGACAACGCCATGCCCAGCCCCATTGATCCCAAGCCAATCACATAAACAGTCGTCATGGTTATTTCCCGAAAACAAAATCAACCGGCCACAGTGTGATGGCAGGCACATAGGTGATGATCATCACTGCACCAAACACGGTCAGCACAAACCATACCAGATGCGGAATGATCTTTTCGACCGGCAGTTTTGCCACGGCAGCGGCAGCAAACAGGTTCACCCCCAGCGGTGGCGTGATCATGCCAAGCGCCAGATTGACCACGATGATCAGACCAAAATGGACAGGGTCCACACCGTAAGCCACGGCAATCGGCGCAAGGATCGGTGCCAGCACCAGAATAGCCGCCGAGGTTTCGATGAACATGCCCACGATCAGCAACAGCACATTGACCGCCAGCAAAAAGGCGATGCGGCTTTCGAACATGTCCTTGAACCAGGCCGCCACCTCGTTCGGAAGGCCGGAACGGGTGATCAGGAACGAAAACAGGGATGCCGCCGAGATGATGATCATGATGGCCGAGGTCGAGATGATTGTCTGTTTCAGGATATCGGGAAGCATGCTGAATTTCAGCTCGCGGTAAATGCCAAGCCCGACGATCAGCGCTGTCGCAACAGCGGCGGCGCTGGCTTCTGTCGGGGTGAAGATGCCCGAATAGATGCCGCCAAGGATCACGACTGGCACCAGCAAGGCAGGCGTTGCGGCATAAGCTGCGCGCGCGATGCTGGAGCGGTCGTCGCCGTCATTCATGCCGATGCCGCGCACGCGGCAGATCACCAGTACCAGCACCATTAGCGAGGTTGCCACCAGAAGGCCGGGTCCAAGCCCTGCCACGAACAGCTTGCCGATGGATGTGTCGGTGGACACGCCATAAAGGATCAACGGGATCGAGGGTGGTATCAGCACGCCCAGTTCCGCCGAGCTTGCCTGAATGGAGGCGGCCATCGGTGCGGGGTAGCCGTGTTTGACCATCGCGGGGATCAGGATCGCACCAATGGCGAATGTGGTGGCGACGCTGGAGCCGGACACGGATGCGAACATCATGCAGGTCAGAACGCAGGAGCAGGCCAGACCGCCCTGAATGCCGCCGACCATGGATTTAGCCAGCTCGACCAGACGGTACGAGATGCCGCCCGCCGACATCAGGTTGCCTGCCAGAATGAACAGCGGAATGGCCATCAGCGGAAAGCTGTCGATGCCGGTGAACATGCGCTGCGCCACCAGCAGCATGGGCAGACGCCCCTGCACTTCAATTCCGATCACGGATGCCAGACCGATGGCCACGGCAATCGGCACGCCCAGCAGAAACAATATGGCCAGTGACAGGCCCAGTGCGGTGTTCATTGTGTGACCTCGGGCTTGGATTGGGCCGAGGTCCAGCCACCTTGCGCGCCCCGGATCATCGCAGCAAGGATCGCGATGATGATGAAAACCGACCCAACCGGCAGCGCTGCATAGGCCCATGCAATCGACACATCCAAAGCGGCGAGCTTTTGATTGGCGACCCGTAGGGTCATGGACCAGCCCTGCCAGAACAGGATGCTGAAGAAAACGACAGACAGCGCGTTGGCGAACATGAACAGGGCCAGCCCAAGTCGCGGCGGCAACATCTGCTGGATCACCTCGACCGAGATCATGGCCCCGTGACGGAAGGCAACAGAGACCCCCAGAAAGACCGACCAGATCATCGACGAGCGTGTAATCACCTCGGACCATGTCGAGGGAGATCCGAAAACAAAACGGGTGATGACTTGAAACAGGGCCAGTGACGCGGCGATCACCAGAAAAGCGATCGACAGGCGCATGGCCAGTCCGGTGCTGAAATCTTCAAATCGCAGGAACGCGCGCATCCGGGCCTCCGGTCAGGTCAATGAAAAAAACCGGCGCAGGTCCCTGCGCCGGTCTGTCTTGTATCGCAGAAATTATTCCACGGCTTTGATGCGCTCGACCATCTCGGTGCCATACTGGTCCGTATAGACCGCATAGGACGCCTCGGCCAAAGCCGCGAAAGGGGCCTTGTCGATATCGGTGATCACTTCCATGCCGTTTTCCAGCAACATAGCAACGCCAGCTTCTTCCAGACGGTTCACTTCGGCGCGCGTTGCGGCGGCGGATGCCTTTGCAGCCTCGTCGAACCAGCCCTTCTGCTCGTCGGACAGACCGTCATACAGAACGGGCGAGGCCAGAACGGCAGCAGGCGAATAGACATGGCCTGTCAGCGAGACATATTTCTGCACTTCCCAGAATTTCGACGCGGTGATCACGGTAACGGGGTTTTCCTGACCATCCACAACGCCCTGTTGCAGCGCGGTGAAAAGCTCGGGGAAGGCCATTGGCGTGGGCGAGGCACCCATGCCGCTGAACGCCGTCATGTGAACCTTGTTTTCCATCGTGCGCAGCTTCAGTCCCGCCAGGTCCGCGGGTGTGCGGACAGCGCGCTGCGAGTTGGTCACATGGCGAAAGCCGTTTTCGGACCATGCCAGACCGACAAGGTTGTTCTCGCCAATCTTGGCCAGCAGTTCCTGACCGATATCACCATCCAGCACGGCGCGGGCATGGTCGTAGTCGCGGAACAGGAACGGCAGATCGAGGGCGAAAATCTCGGGCACGAAGTTGCCCAAGGGGCCGGTCGAGGTCACGACCACGTCAAGCGATCCGATCTGCAGTCCTTCGATCATGTCACGCTCGCCGCCAAGCTGGCCAGCGGGGGCCTGTTCGCCCGTGAAGGTGCCGCCCGACAATTCGGTCAGCGTGTCGATAAAGGCCTGAGCGCCAACACCGTAATGCGAGGTCGGCGACAGCGCGTGCCCCACAACGATGTTCTGCTGCGCCTGCGCGCCGGTGGCCAGAAGGGCGGCTGCAAAAAAGCCGGTGACGATATGTTTCATAATGCTCCTCCCATGAGCTTTGGTTGTCGTTCTCAAGGTCATTCCGCCGCGATCCGCCCCATATGGGACGTGACCAGATCGGCAAAATCAGTATCGGGTGTGAACCCCAGCGCTGCGGCGCGGGGCGTCAGGATCTGTCCGGGCCAGCTTGCGACAATCGCCTCGATGGCCGGATCATGCGCGGGTTTGATCCGCGCCGCGACATCCGGCCCCGCAATGCTTGTCAGGGTGTCGATCATGGTGCCAACCGTGACGGTCACCCCCGGCAAGGTCAGTGTCGTGTCAGCACCGATCGCGTCTTGCTCCAGACCCGCCGCATGCAAGGTATAGGCCAATGCACGGTCAGGCGAGGCAAGGTGCAGGCGCAGGTCGCGGCCCACAGGCAGGATCGCCTCCTGCCCTGCAAGCGGCTCGCGGATGATCCCGCTGGCAAAGCTGCTGGCCGCCTTGTTGGGCGCACCGGGGCGGACGGAAATCGTCGGAAAGCGCAGGCTGCGCCCAAGGATGAACCCCTTGCGCGTGGCATCGCGCACCAGCAATTCACCCATCAGCTTTTGTGTGCCATAGGACGAACGCGGCGCAGGCAGGGTATCTTCGGAAAGCGTGTCATTGGCCGCACAGGAAAACACCGCGACCGAGGACGAGAACAGAAAGACCGGCGGTTTCGGCATCTTGCGGCAGGCATCCAGCAGATCAATCGTGGATTGCAGATTGACCGCCATGCCTAGATCGTAATCCGCCTCTGCCTGTCCCGACACCACAGCCGCCAGATGGATCACCAGATCGGGCGCATCCTGCGTGATCCGCGCCAGCACCTCGGGCGAAGACAGCGTGCCCGGAAGCGCATGGATACGCCGATGTGTGCTGGCCAGATCGGTCAGCGGCGCTTCGGCAATATCGGTGGCAAGGATCGCTGAAATCCGGCGCTCGGTCCCGTTCAGCAGCAATGTGTCGCGCGCCGCCAAAGCTGTCACAACCATCTGGCCGATAAAACCGGCCGCTCCTGTCACCAATATGCGCAAAGTCAGATCTCCTCCGGCAGATAAGCTGACACCGAATGACAGCGCTGTCAATCAATGGCAAGATCGGCTTCGAATCGTGGCTGGCGGGTTCTGTGTCCTGTCTGCCTGTCACTGTGAATCATCTTGTTGAAAGGGCCCTACCCCATCGTGCAACCAGTGAAACGGCCCAGAAAACCTACGCTCTCCGAGGTCGCAGCCCTTGCCGGTGTCAGCGAGATCACGGCATCCCGCGCCCTGCGCGCCAGCCCTGCCGTCACGCTTGGGACCGTGCAAAAGGTACAGCAAGCCGCCGATGCCCTTGGCTATTTGCGTAACCGTCTGGCCGGTGCGCTGGCAGGTGGGCCATCGAATCAGGTGGCAGTGATCCTGCCGTCGCTGTCCAACATCGTGTTTCCCGACGTGCTGAAAGGGCTGGAAGACAGTCTGGACCATGCAGGTTTCCATCCGGTGCTGGGCATCTCGAACTATGACCCGCAGCAGGAAGAGCACCTGATCCGCAACCTGCTGTCATGGCGTCCCGCCGGATTGGTGATTGCCCCCAGCGGCATGACCGAGGCCAGCCGCAACCTGCTCAGATCCGCCGACCTTCCGGTGGTCGAGATCATGGATATCGACACCGATCCGGTTGATATGGCTGTGGGCATGTCGCATCGCGGTGCCGGTGTTGCGATGGCACGCCACTTGACCGCGCGCGGCTATCGGCGGCTGGCCTATATCGGCCACGACATCACCCGCGACCATCGCGCCGGTGCCCGTCTTGAGGGCTTTCGCGCAGGTCTGGCCGAGTCGGGGCTGGAGCTTGCAGGCCTGCTCACACTGGACGCCCCCTCCTCTGTCGCCTTGGGCCGACAGGGCTTGGCTTCGCTTTTGTCGTCGCCGGGCCCCCGCCCCGATCTGGTCTATTTCTCGAATGACGACATGGCCGTGGGCGGCGTGTTCCACTGCATGGCTGCAGGGATCGCAGTGCCCGACGACCTTGCGATCGCAGGCTTCAACGGTCTGGATCTGGGCCAAAGCCTGCCTGTAAGGTTGACGACAACCGCATCACACCGCACAAGGATAGGCGAGACAGCGGCAGGCTGTATACTGGATCGTCTGGAAGGCAGGGACACGGCGCGGGTGACAGATGTAGGGTTCAGCCTAGTGGAGGGCGGGACGAGTTGAGTGGGGAGAAAACTATTAGGGTTCCTTGTGCATTAATCGATATTTGAGAGTAAGAAATTTCATCAATTGGCAAAACTGGAAACCAAAACTAACGCCATAATTGCATTGTACTTCATCCACTCTTTAAGCTATTGTAAATTGAACTTAGTTCAGAGGATAAACGTATGCGTGAACCACTATTTTTCTTCGATATAAGTAGCTTGCTGTTGCATCTTCGGAATGCAAACCATTTTACAGGCATTCAAAGGGTGCTTATTAACTTGGCAGTTAGCGTATCAAAGAAAGTTGGTGGAGAAAAAGTATACCTAGGATATTACGATAGAAGTAGTGGTCGTTATCAGGTTGTCTCAATTGCAGACGTGGGCAGTGACATCGTTTTTTCTGCCACTAGCTTGGCTGCTGCTTTCGGTGTGGGAGGGAAACGAAGCCGCACAATAAGGCCACTGTCTCGATATAGAACGCGAGCAGCCAAATACTATTTTCACAGAACCAAGCTAGTGTTCCGAGTCTGACACTTGCTACCTGTTTCCTCTGATTTCATCGAGTTTGTCCAGCGCGCGTCGTTCCCGAGCGAGGATGTCTTCGGCCGT
>Ga0163215_101400_pt1 | contig 14621 bp, 14 predicted proteins | sample SynspAceP_FD_185934 | JGI IMG/M metagenome (GOLD analysis project Ga0163215, IMG submission 185934) | Saline lake microbial communities from Ace Lake in Antarctica - Synechococcus sp. Ace-P (Hybrid Assembly) | ecosystem: Environmental > Aquatic > Non-marine Saline and Alkaline > Saline | place... | reverse complement strand
TCGGTCCCATCACCATAGATGCACGGTGCAGCCACGGATCGTCATAGAGCCGCCCGCGCATCCGCCGCCACGCGGCCCATGCGCCCAGACCCAGCATCGCAAAGCCCAGACCCACCATCACGCGGAAGCTCCAGAAGACAATCGCCACCGGCGGCTCATCCTCGTCGGGGATCGTATCCAGACCGTCCAGCGGCGCGTTCAGATCGTGCTTGAGGATCAGGCTCGACAGTTTGGGGATCTCGATCGCGTAGTCGATACGCTTTTCCTCGGGGTTCGGGATGCCGAACAGGATCAGCGGCGCGCCGTCGGGATGGCTTTCATAGTGCCCTTCCATGGCCATGACCTTGGCGGGCTGGTGCTCCAGCGTGTTGATGCCATGGAAATCGCCCGCCGCAATTTGCAGCGGTGCAACCACGATCAGCATCCACATCGCCATGGAGAACATCCGCCGTGCGATCAGATCACCCCGGTCGCGCAACAGGTGCAAGCCACCAACCCCGCCCACAACCAGCGCGGTCGTGAGATAGGCAGCCAGAACCATATGGGTCAGACGGTAGGGGAAGGACGGGTTGAACACGATCGCCCACCAGTCCTCGGGCACAAACTGGCCCACGTCGTTGATGCTGTAACCCACAGGCGTCTGCATCCACGAGTTCACCGACAAAATCCATGTGGCGGACATCAGCGTGCCGAAAGCAACCATGGCGGTGGCGAACATGTGCAGCTTGTCGCCCACACGTTCCCGCCCGAACAACATGATGCCCAGAAAACCGGCCTCGAGGAAAAACGCCGACAGGACCTCATACGCCATGAGCGGCCCGAGGATCGGCCCGGTCTTGTCCGCAAAGACCGACCAGTTGGTGCCGAACTGGTAGGACATCACAATGCCCGACACGACCCCCATGCCGAAAGCCACAGCAAATATCTTTTTCCAGTAGTTGAACAGAGTTAGATAAATCTCGTCCCGCGTGCGCAACCACAGACCGTTGAGCACCGCCAGATAGCTGGCCAACCCGATAGAGAAGGCGGGGAAAATGATATGGAAAGACACGGTGAACGCAAATTGCATCCGCGCCAGTGTCTCGGCCGTCATACCGTCGAACATCTTGATACCTCTTGATTACCTGTGCACCAACCGCATCAAAGGGCGCACTACGTTCTTCACGAACAGGACTATCACCAAACGGAAACCCCGATAAGGATGGGAAGGTTCCCCTCCCTACCGACCTAATCAGAGTTTCACTGTACGCAAATAGGGGCGAATTGTCTCATACCCTTGGGGGAAGGCCGCATTGGCCTGCTCCTCTGTCACGGACGGCGGGATGATCACCTTATCGCCCGGCACCCAGTCGGCAGGTGTGGCGATCTTGAATTTGTCGCCGGTCTGCAACGCATCGATCACCCGCAGGATCTCGTCAAAGTTGCGACCTACATTCATCGGGTAGGTCATGGTCAGGCGGATCTTCTTGTCGGGATCAATGATGAATACCGACCGTACAGCGGCTGTTTCACTCTCGCTGGGGTGGATCATGTCATAGAGCTTGGCAATCTCCAGATCAGGGTCGGCCACGATGGGAAAGCGCAGGGTAGTGTTCTGCGTGTCGTCTACATCCGCGATCCATTTGACATGCTCGGCCACGGTATCTGTGGACAGACCAATGGGCTTGACACCGCGCGCTGCGAACTCGTCAGCCAGTTGCGCGGTACGGCCCATTTCCGTGGTGCATACAGGCGTGAAGTCCGCCGGGTGGCTGAAGAAAAACGCCCAGTCGCTACTGATCCAGTCATGAAAACGGATTGCACCAGTGGTGGTCTGTGCGGAAAAGTCGGGGGCGATATCGCCGATTCTCAGGCTCATGTCGTATATCCTATATCTGAAATACCAGTTTACAGCGCTTCAGGTAGCGCGGGGCGTTTGCAAAAGCAATACATCGGATGTATCTTTAGGGTGCGACAACAGGATGCATGATGAAACTGACCAGCTACACAAATTACGCGCTCCGCTCACTCCAGCTTGCCGCGATCAAGGCACCGGCGCTGGTGCGCGTGGATGACGTGGTGAAAATCCACAACTTGTCCAAGCCGCACGTTATGAAAATCGTGCACCAATTGGGCAGGGCAGGATACCTTGACACCGTGCGCGGGCGCGGCGGCGGGTTTCGTCTGGCGCGGTCCCCCGACCAGATCATCGTCGGAGATGTGGTGCGCCTGACAGAAGGTCCGCTGGACGTGGTGGAATGCTTCAACCCCGACAAAAATACCTGCCCGCTGATCGGGATCTGCGTTTTGTCGCGCAAGGTGCATGAGGCAACAGCCGCCTTTATGGCCGTGCTGGATGATCTGACGATTGCGGACATCTCCGCCAACAAGGGCCAGTTGATGTCGCGCATAGCACCCCTCGAAGCCCCTATCTCCGAGACAGTCCCCCAATGACGGGCACTGACCTGTGGGTGGACCGCTTTCCGGGACTGTCGCGGCTGGAATCGCCGATCAAACAACTGCTGGTGTCCCGCAGCACCCTCATCGACGTGCCCAAGGGCGTGACCCTGTTCGGGCCGGGCAAGTCGCCGCAGAACATGCTTTTCCTGCTCGACGGCACCGTGCGTGTGCAGCAGGTATCCGACACCGGCCATGAAATCGTGCTCTACCGCATCTACGCAGGCCAAAGCTGTGTGCTGACCACCGCCTGCCTGCTGGCCTACGAGGACTACTCTGCCGAAGGCATCACGGAAACGCCCGTGCAGGCCGCCGCCGTGCCCCGCGATCTGTTTGACGATCTGATCTCGCAATCTAAACCCTTCCGCGACTTCGTGCTGGCCGCGTTTTCCAAACGCATCACCGATCTGTTCCAGATGATCGACGAGGTCGCGTTCCAACGGCTGGATGTCAGGCTCGCGGACAAACTTCTTACGCTGTCGGACGCGGATGATACCATTGCCACGACTCATCAGATGCTTTCGGTGGAGCTTGGCACAGCGCGCGAGGTCATCTCGCGCCAGTTGCAGGAATTCCAGCGGCGCGGATGGGTCGAACAGTCACGCGGCAGCGTGAAGTTACTCAACCGCAACCAGTTGAAAAAGCTGGCAGATCACAACACATAGATTTTTGTGCATGTTTTGTGACAATGTCACTTAACATACCCCGGCATAGGTCTATGCTGGATATATCTTTTATTGGAGACTCAAAAATGACACCTAATGTTGGTACCGTCGACCGCGTGCTCCGCCTTGCTCTGGGTATTGTCCTGCTCTTGGCACCGTTTGTCAGCGGCATGGCGCTGTTCACCTCTGGCGTAGCGACTGCGATTTCCGTAATCGCGGGCCTTATCATGATCGCAACATCGGCAATGAAGTTCTGCCCGATGTATACCCTCTTCGGCATCCGGACGTGCAAGCTGTGATCGAGACAGCTTTCACCCCGCTACAATCTCTCGGGGGCGGCGTCCTGATTGGCGTTGCCTCCGTGTTGCTGATGGCAACGCTGGGCCGGATCTTTGGTGCTACCGGTATTCTGGCAGGGCTGTTGCAACCATCGGATATGTCCGACTGGTCGTGGCGCGCGGCCCTCTTTGCGGGCATGGTCAGTGGCCCCGTGGTCGTCCTGTTGGCGACCGGCCAGATGCCTGCGGTCCAGGTGCCTGTGTCTCTGCCCATGCTGCTGATCGGCGGCTTCATCGTCGGCGTCGGCGTCACCTTCGGCTCTGGCTGCACGTCCGGTCACGGTGTGTGCGGCATGGCGCGTCTGTCCACGCGCTCCATTGTGGCAACAATAACCTTCATGATCACGACGGGTCTCACCGTCTATGTGGTCCGTCACGTTTTGGGAGGCTGAATTATGCGTCTGCTTGCAATCTATCTGATCGGCCTGATCTTTGGCGTCGGTATCTCCATTTCCGGCATGGCCAATCCGGCCAAAGTCCTGAACTTCTTCGACATCGCAGGAACATGGGACCCAAGCCTGATCTTCGTGATGGGCGGTGCCGTCGTCGTAACCTTCATCGGCTACCGTTTCGTGCTGAAACGTCCCGCCCCGATGTTCTCGGGCAAGTTTCAGCTGCCCACGCGCAATGATCTCGACCTACCGCTTATCGGCGGATCAGCCGTATTCGGCATCGGCTGGGGCATCGCGGGCTTCTGCCCCGGCGGCGCACTCCCTGCTCTGGGCACAGGCCGCACCGAAGTTTTCCTTTTCGTCGCGGCCCTTCTGGCAGGCATCTTCACCGCCAAGGCGCTGCAAAAGACAATCGCAAACCGGGCCACGGCCCGCGCTTAACCAGATCGAGGTATCCACATGACCTATCCCGTCGATATGACCGTAAAACCCGATGTCTCCGCCCATTTCGATGCGGCGACCAATACAATCACCTACATCGTCAAAGACCCTGCCAGCAATCACTGCGCCATCATCGACAGTGTAATGGACATTGACTACGCCGCAGGCCGCATCACCTATGACGCCGCCGACGCGCTGATCGCCGAGATCAAGGACCGCGGCCTGACGCTGGACTGGATCATCGAGACCCACGTCCACGCCGACCACCTGAGTGCCGCCCCGTATCTGCAATCCAAACTGGGCGGCAAAATCGGCGTCGGCGAAAAGATCATGGTCGTGCAGGAAACCTTCGGCAAGGTCTTCAACGAAGGCACCGAATTCCAACGCGACGGCTCGCAGTTCGACGCGCTGTTCAAGGATGGCGACACCTACAAGATCGGTGAAATGCAAGCCTTTGCCATGTACACGCCGGGTCACACGCCCGCCTGCATGGTGCATGTGGTGGGCGATGCCGCCTTTGCCGGCGACACGCTGTTCATGCCTGACGGCGGCTCTGCCCGCGCGGACTTCCCCGGCGGTGACGCGGGCGAGCTTTATGACAGCATCATGAAGGTTCTGTCCCTGCCTGACGAAACACGTCTGTTCATGTGCCATGACTACGGCCCGAACGGTCGCGCGATCGAATGGGAAACCACCGTGGCCGAGCAGAAAGCCAACAACATCCACGTCGGCGGCGGCAAAACCCGTGAAGAGTTCATCAAATTCCGCACCGAGCGTGATGCGCAGCTCGACATGCCACGCCTGATCATCCCCTCGTTGCAAGTGAACATGCGCGCTGGCGACGTGCCCAAGGATCGGGACGGCAACCCGATGCTCAAAGTCCCGATTAACGCGCTGTGATCGGGGAGAGATAACATGGACATCAAACCACTGGCCGCAGGGCTGAGCGTCAGCGCGCAGATTGCGCCTGCTGACATGCAGGCCATCAAGGATGCGGGCTTTCGCGCCATCATCTGCAACCGGCCCGACGGCGAAGGCGCGGACCAGCCCACCTTCGATGAAATCGCTGCCGCTGCGAAAAAGGCGGGGCTCGTGGCACGCTATATTCCCATCGTCTCGGGCAAGGTAAGCGATGCGGACGCCGATGCGTTTGATACCGCTATGGCCGAGCTGCCCGGCCCGATCCTCGCCTATTGTCGCAGCGGCACACGCTCGGCCACACTTTGGTCACTGGCACAGGCAACCAAGCGCAGCCTTGCGGACATCCTCGCCGCAACCAAGGCGGCAGGTTATGACATGGGCGGCGTGGTGCGGCGCATCACCAACGGCGGCAAAACGCCCACCGATACCGGTGACGCCAGCTATGACGTCGTGATTGTCGGCGCCGGTGCCGGTGGCATCGCCGCTGCGGCCAGCCTCAAGGCACGCAAACCGGACGTCGAGATTGCCATCATCGACCCCGCAGATATCCATTACTATCAACCCGGCTGGACCATGGTCGGTGGCGGCGTCTTTGACGCCGAACAAACATCGCGCACCATGGGCTCGCTGATCCCCAGAGGTGTGAGGTGGATCCAGGCTGCCGTCGCCGCGTTTGAGCCGCAAAACAACGCGATCGTCCTCGACGGCTGCCGCGTGGTGAAATACACCCGCATGATCGTCTGTCCGGGGATCAAACTCGACTGGAACAAGATCGACGGTCTGGTGCAAACGCTGGGCAAGAACGGCGTGTCCTCCAACTATCGCTATGATCTGGCCCCCTACACATGGCAGCTGGTCGAAGGCATAAAAGAAGGCCGCGCGATCTTTACGCAGCCCCCTATGCCGATCAAATGCGCAGGTGCCCCGCAGAAGGCGATGTATCTGTCGGGCGATGCATGGTTCCGTCGCGGTGTCCTCAAAGACATCGACATCCAGTTCAACAATGCCGGTGGCGTGCTGTTCGGGGTCAAGGACTACGTGCCTGCGCTGATGGAATACGTCAAGAAATACAACGCGCATCTCAACTTCTTCCATACGCTCGTCGCTGTGGACGGCCCTGCCAGAAAAGCATGGTTCGACGTGGCCAAGCCGGACACCGCGGTGGAACGGATCGAGATGGATTTCGACATGATGCATGTCTGTCCGCCGCAAACAGCGCCCGATTTCATTCGCGTCTCGCCTCTGGCGGACGCGGCGGGATGGGTCGATGTGGATCAAAGCACCCTGCGCCACAAGACCTATGACAACATCTGGTCGCTGGGCGATGTGATGAACGCGCCCAACGCCAAAACCATGGCCGCCGCGCGCATTCAGGCTCCTGTCGTGGCAGAGAACATTGCCGCCGATATGGATGGCAAAGCTCCGGTCGCGCAATACAACGGCTACGGCTCCTGCCCGCTCACCGTCGAGCGCGGCAAAATCGTGCTGGCCGAATTCGGCTATGGCGGCACCATGCTGCCCAGCTTCCCCAAGGCGATTATCGACGGCACCAAACCGTCCCGCGCCGCGTGGTTCCTCAAGGAAAAGATGCTGCCGCCCATCTACTGGAAAGCCATGCTCAAGGGCCGTGAGTGGATGGCCAAACCCGAAAACGTCACGGCAAAGTAAGCCGCCTTCACCCTGAACCTTCCGACTCCCCGCAATTTCTGCGGGGGGTTCACCCCATTCTGCGAGACTGTGATGAAACCGAACCTCCAGCGTTATTTGCCCATTCTGACATGGGGCCGCGCGTACAACCGCACCGCCCTGTCAAACGACCTTGTGGCGGCCCTGATCGTGACGATCATGCTGATCCCGCAGTCACTGGCCTACGCGCTGCTGGCGGGTCTGCCGCCCGAGGCCGGGCTTTACGCGTCGATCGCGCCGATCATGCTCTACGCGATCTTCGGCACCAGCCGCGCGCTGGCGGTAGGTCCGGTGGCGGTTGTCTCGCTCATGACGGCGGCCGCACTCAGCAATATCGTTGAACAGGGCACGATGGGTTATGCGGTCGCTGCCCTGTCGCTCGCCGGTCTGTCCGGTGTGATCCTGCTGGCAATGGGTCTGTTCCGGCTGGGTTTTGTCGCGAACTTCCTGTCGCATCCAGTCATTGCGGGCTTCATCACCGCGTCGGGCATCATCATCGCGGCAAGTCAGCTCAAACACATCCTCGGGATCAATGCATCGGGGCATAATCTGGCAGAGCTGGTGGTCTCTCTGGTGGAACACCTGAGCGAGATCAACTGGATCACCGCCACCATCGGCATCCTCGCCACAGCCTTCCTGTTCTGGGTGCGCAAGGGGCTGAAACCGATGCTGAAACGCTTTGGCCTGTCGGACACTCTGACAGGCGTTCTGGTCAAGACCGGTCCTGTCGCTGTCGTTTTTGTCACCACCGCAGCAGTCTGGATATTTGGTCTGGCGGACCAGGGCGTCAAGATCGTGGGCGAAGTCCCGCAGAGCCTGCCGCCGCTCACCCTGCCCTCCTTCTCCCCCACACTGCTGGGACAGTTGCTGCTGCCCGCCTTCCTTATCTCGATCATCGGGTTTGTGGAATCCATCTCGGTCGCGCAAACCCTTGCCGCCAAAAAGCGCCAGCGCATCGACCCCGACCAAGAGCTGATCGGCCTTGGTGCGGCCAACATCGGCGCATCGCTGACAGGCGGTTTTCCGGTCACGGGGGGCTTCTCCCGCTCGGTCGTGAACTATGACGCAGGCGCCGAAACACCCGCAGCGGGCGCATATACCGCCGTGGGGCTTGCCATCGCCGCACTTGCGCTGACCCCGCTGATCTACTTCCTGCCCATTGCGACGCTGGCCGCGACCATCATCGTCGCCGTGCTGAGCCTCGTGGATTTCTCGATCCTCAAGCGCAGCTGGGGATATTCCAAGGCCGATTTCACCGCCGTTCTGGGCACCATCCTGATGACCCTTTTGCTGGGCGTCGAGGTCGGCGTGTCAACCGGCGTAGGCCTGTCGGTGCTGCTGCACCTCTACAAATCCTCCAAACCCCACATCGCCGAAGTCGGCCAGGTCCCCGATACCGAGCATTTCCGCAATATCCTGCGTCACGACGTGATCACCGATCCCGCCATCGTTACCCTGCGCGTGGATGAAAGCCTTTATTTCGCCAACGCCCGCTATCTGGAGGACAAGATCCACAACCGTGTCGCCGGTGACAAGAATATCCGGCACGTCATCCTGCAATGCTCGGCCATCAACGCAATCGACCTCAGCGCATTGGAGTCTTTGGAGACAATCAACGAACGTCTCCACGAGATGAACGTGAAACTGCATCTGTCCGAGGTCAAAGGCCCGGTGATGGACCGCCTGCAACGCGCGCATTTCCTGTCGGAGCTGACAGGTCAGGTGTTCTTGTCCCAACACGACGCGGTACAGGCGCTCAAATCCGCCGCCTAAAGCACCCCGAGGTGCAAATTGACGGCGATCAGGATCAGGATCAATCCGCCAAACCAGCTCAGCCCCTCGCGGAACTTTTGCTGCCGGTTGATGCTTTGGGCCAGCGTGCCCCCCATGAAAGCGATGATGAGGTCGGAGGGGATAGCGGTTAACGGCACCAGTATTCCCAAGACCAACAACTGCGTCTGCACATCGCCCCCCTTGCTCGCATCGACAAAGGGGGGCAGAAACAATGCAAAGAACAGCACTGTTTTGGGGTTCAACACCTCGACCAGAATTCCCTGCCATATGATTGTCCTGACAGGCCGCTGCCGAACCTCTTCCACCTCCAGCTGCGCGCGCGCCTCTGCGCGCGCGTGCCAGATCATCGTCACGCCCAGCCACGCCAGATAGGTCGACCCCGCATAGCGTAGAACCACCACGATCTCCGGCACTGCCTGAAACAACTGCGCTAGTCCCATCGCGGTCGCCACCGCCAGAATCATCCCGCCCAGTGCCAGCCCAAAGGCCGAGGCAAGTCCCGCCACGCGGCTTTGCCCGACACTGCGCGACAGGACATAGAGCATGGAGGGCCCCGGCGTGGCACTCAACAAAAAACCAGCAATCAGGACTGCAATCATATTTTCGAATGGGGGCATTACTCAGAGACTGCTCTGTTTTAATCGTTGTTCGAAGGGGTTGCTAAGCGAACCAAAGCCAGCCTTGCCCTTAGGATCAATCTTGTCTTTGAAATAGGGGAAATCACGCACCAACATGCGTTCCAGATGCTCTCCCGCATAGAACGGCTCATAGCGCGGCGTGTCGTTCTTTCCCACCAACTCGGCAAACGGTTTGATCAGTGTGTCGTGGTTTGTCGCGACGAAATACGGCAGCGAATACCGCTCGGGGCTGAGGTTAAGAACACGGTGCGGCGTGGAGCGGAAGATGCCGTTGGTCCAAGCCTCCATCATATCGCCGATGTTGACGATCAACACATTGGGGTCCACCGGCACATCGATCCAGGTGTCATCCTGCGCCATCACCTGAAGCCCTTGGTTGCGGGTGTGTAGCAAGGTCAGACACTCGTAATCCGTGTGCGCACCCATGTTCACGGATTTATGCTCACGGATGTTGGGCTGCCGGACGTAATGCAGCAGTCTAAGCTGTGAGATAGGCTTGCTCATCTGGTCTGTCATACTGCCCGCAGGCAATTCCAGATGCGCCTCCAGCGCCGAGCAGACCAACCGGCCAAGTCCTGACACCTTGCCGTAGTACCGCGAAACCGCCTCATGAAAACCGGCAAGGGCCGGCCAGACATTCGGGCCCAACACCTTATTGCCCGCCAGATAGTCCGGATCATCCGCAGGCAGATCCAACCCCATGTCAAAGGCCTCGTAACTGCGGTTCACCTCGTCAGGGTAATCACCCTTCTCGGTAAAGGGTACATAACCGCGATGGTTAGAGCTTTTGGCGATATAGTAGTGCTGCTTGAACGCCTCGGGCTGCGCAAAAAAAGTCTCGGCGGTGCGATAGGTCGCCTCGAATAGTTGCCGGTCAATACCGTGATCGCAAATCCGGAAGAACCCAAAGGTCCGCGCCGCATTCCCCATTGCATCGGCTGTTTCCATAAAAGCTTTGCGGTCCTTGCCAAACAAGCCACGGACGCTGATCAGCGGCAAAACCGCGGATTTGTTGCGTGAGATTTCTCTTACCATCATCATAGTTTTCCCCAGGTTATGATTAATTAAAGATTAAGGAAACAATGTTAAAAAAGTCTTTAACTTAATCTTTTGCGGGGAAGTACAACGAAAAGGTCGCTCCTTTTCTAGGTTCTGAAATGACCTCGACCGTGCCGCCGGATTGCTGCATGAAACCCAGCACCATCGACAGCCCCAGACCCGTGCCGGTGCCCACGGTCTTGGTGGTAAAGAAAGGATCGAATATCTGCTGCAAAGCGGCCGGGGCGATACCTGTGACATTGTCCTGCACGCTCAGACGCACGTAGCGTCCCGGCGAGAGTGCCGTGACCAAGGCGCGCCGGTCGGTCAGGCTGTGGGTGATCTCTTCGGTTGTGATGCGTATGACATCGCCACCGGGTGATGCATCACGCGCATTCCCGACAAGGTTTGCAATCACCGCATCCAGATTATCCAAATCCGCCTCGATCGGGCTGATATGTGGCGCCAGCCGCAGATCCATCGCTCCAAACTCCGGATGCTGCGCCGCCGGAAAAAGCGCCCGCACAACGTGGTTCAGGTCAACGGACTTTGGCTCCAGACGCGTTCGCTGGGAAAACGCCAGCATCGACAGGATCAGCTTGGCACCTCGCTCGGCGGCACTCTGCGCAGCATTCAGCGTCTCCAGCGCCGGACCGTCAGTAATTTCTTCCTCCAGAAACTCCAGATTGCCCGAAATCACCGTAAGAAGATTATTGAACTCGTGGGCAAAACGCCCGGTCAGGCGGCCGACGGACTCCTGCTTGCGCGCGTTGAACAGCTCGGTTTCCAGCGCTTTGCGGTTGGTGGTCTCAAGGCTCAACTGCGCATGCGCATCCGCCAGATCGTGATAGCGCTGGCGCGACCGGTCCGCTTCGGCCAGCAGCTCCAGCTTGGCGCTGGTCAAAGCCGCAATGGTAATCAGCACCTCAAGTTCTGCAGGGCCAAATGCAGCCGGTTCAGGGTGCTCGCTATCGATGACACCCACTACCCGGTTTCCGCAGATCAGCGGCACACAGATCTCGGATCTGTGCCACATGGGTGTCCGCGATATAGCTTTCATCCAGCTGCAAATCATCAATCACAATCGCCTCTCGGCGTTCGGCAACCTGCCCCGTGATGCCTTGCCCAAAAGGAATCCTCAAAGGGTTCAATATGCTGCGGCCAAAGGGGTTCTTCTCTCCCAGTGCCGCGACCTGCACCAGTTCGGACTGCGCGTCATCCGCCTGATAAATCACACAATCGAGAAATTTGAGACGCCCGACCACATTCTGGGCAACATACCAAAACAGATCCTCGGCTGTGGGGATTGAAATCAGATTTACCGCAAAAGCGTTTAAGATACGCAGCGTGGCGGCTTCGTCCGGATCACTAAACGAATTACTGTTTGTCGTCGCATCCTCGCTCATATTTGCCGACCTCTCCAGACAATAACCGTTGCAACCTAGGGAGAATTCCAACGGACTTATAGGGAGTAATACAACGGAAGTCGACAAAAGGCACCAGTCCCGACATCCTCATATAAGTACCACACTTCACTCGGTCGCCGGTTTAGGCGCTAACAGTAAACCTTACCTATCTCTACTTTACAAACAAAGCATTGATTCAAAATGTTCTTTAAAAGGTAAGCTTAATTTTATTTACAAATTCTATCCACAAAATGTCAGAAATTCAACAAGAATTCAGGGAGATGCACGATCTCCAGTTAAAACTTTACATGACTCTGGGTAGCAATCAGGCGTCGGGAGGACATTTCGGAAAATTTGCGGTGTCCGCCCGACTCTAGCTACGGAGGAGGCTGCTATGGACGAACTCAAAACATCTGCCAAACAGGGTACAACACACACGCCACATGTGACCGCGGGCCAATACGAGACGCTTTATGCAGACTCGATCCGCGACCCCGAAAGCTTCTGGGCCGAGCAGGGCAAACGGCTCGACTGGATGACCCCCTTCACCAAAGTAAAGAATGTCGATTTCACTCTCGGCAATGTCACGATCAAGTGGTTCGAGGACGGCATGCTGAACGTCTCCACCAACTGCATAGACCGGCATCTGGCAACCCGTGGCGACCAGACGGCAATCATCTGGGAGCCGGATGATCCAAAAGACGCGGCCCTGCACATCACCTATACCGAATTGCACCGCAAGACCTGCCAGATGGCGAATATTCTGGAAGATCTGGGCGTACGCAAGGGCGACCGCGTCGTGATCTACCTGCCCATGATCCCCGAGGCGGCCTATGCCATGCTCGCCTGTGCGCGGATCGGTGCGATCCACTCCATCGTTTTTGCGGGCTTCTCGCCCGATGCTTTGGGTGCGCGGATCAACGGCTGTGACGCCAAGGTCGTGATCACTGCTGACGAGGCACCGCGCGGCGGACGCAAGACAGCGCTCAAATCCAACACGGATGCCGCGCTGCTGCACTGCTCGGACAAAGTAAAATGCCTTGTTGTCAAACGTACCGGTGGCCAGACCACATGGACTGACCGCGACTACGACTATAACGAACTGGCGATGGAGGCGGACGACCACTGCGCGCCCGTTGCCATGAACGCAGAAGATCCGCTGTTCATCCTCTACACCTCCGGCTCCACCGGCCAGCCCAAGGGCGTGGTTCACAGCTCGGGTGGCTATCTCGCCTATGCGGCCTACACCCATGAAGTCGTGTTCGACTATCAGCAGGGCGATGTGTTCTGGTGTACAGCAGATGTGGGCTGGGTCACCGGCCACAGCTACATCGTCTACGGTCCGCTGGCCAATGGCGCCACCACCCTGATGTTCGAGGGCGTGCCGACCTATCCCGACGCAGGCCGCTTCTGGGAAGTTTGCGCCAAGCATAAGGTAAACCAGTTCTACACTGCCCCCACCGCCATACGCGCGCTGATGGCCGCAGGCAATGATCCGGTCGAGGCACATGATCTGTCCTCGCTGCGCATCCTCGGCTCCGTGGGCGAGCCGATCAACCCCGAGGCGTGGAACTGGTACAACGAAGTCGTCGGCAAGGGCAAATGCCCCATCGTCGACACATGGTGGCAGACCGAAACCGGTGGCCACCTGCTGACCCCCCTGCCCTACGCGACCAAGCTCAAGGCTGGCTCGGCCCAGCAGCCGTTCTTCGGCATCGTACCCAAAGTTCTGGACCCGCACACCGCCGAGGAAATCACCACTACGCAAGCCGAAGGCGTGCTGGTTCTGGCCGACAGCTGGCCCGGCCAGATGCGCACCATCTGGGGCGATCACGACCGCTTCGAGAAGACCTATTTCAGCGACTACAAAGGCTTCTATTTCACAGGTGACGGCTGCCGCCGCGATGCGGATGGTGACTACTGGATCACCGGCCGCGTCGATGACGTAATCAATGTGTCGGGCCACCGCATGGGCACGGCGGAGGTCGAATCCGCCCTCGTTGCCCACGCCAAAGTCGCCGAAGCCGCCGTGGTGGGCTACCCGCACAGCATCAAGGGTCAGGGCATCTATGCCTACGTCACCCTGATGAACGGTCAGGAACCCACCGAAGAACTGCGCAAGGAGCTGGAGACATGGGTCCGCACCGAAATCGGCCCGATCGCCAAGCCCGACCTGATCCAGTGGGCCCCCGGCCTGCCCAAGACCCGCTCGGGCAAGATCATGCGCCGCATCCTGCGCAAGATCGCCGAGGATGATTTTAGCGCCTTGGGCGACACCTCGACATTGGCGGAACCCGCTGTGGTCAATGACCTGATCGACAACCGCATGAACAGAAAGGACGCGTGATGGACAGCTTGGATACACCACAAACACCCCCTGTCCTGATCCTGCTGGGGCCTCCGGGTGCCGGCAAGGGCACACAGGCCCGCATGCTCGAAGAAAAATTTGGCCTCGTGCAGCTGTCCACCGGCGATCTGCTGCGCGCGGCGGTGACTGAAGGAACAGAGGCCGGCAAACAGGCCAAGGCCGTGATGGAAGCTGGCCAGTTGGTCAGCGACGACATCGTGCTGGCGATACTCAGGGACCGCATGGCAGCACCCGATTGCGCGCATGGTGTCGTGCTCGACGGTTTTCCGCGCACCACCATTCAGGCCGAAGCGCTGGATGTGCTTCTTGCCGCAAACGATCAGCGCGTGAACGCGGCTGTATCGCTGGAGGTAGATGACGCGAAGATGGTCCTGCGGATCACCGGGCGCTTTACCTGCGGCCAATGCGGTGAAGGCTACCACGACACCTACAAGGTTCCCAAACAACCAGACACCTGCGACGCCTGCGGCGCATCCGACATGAAACGCCGCAGCGACG
>Ga0163215_101397_pt1 | contig 14657 bp, 7 predicted proteins | sample SynspAceP_FD_185934 | JGI IMG/M metagenome (GOLD analysis project Ga0163215, IMG submission 185934) | Saline lake microbial communities from Ace Lake in Antarctica - Synechococcus sp. Ace-P (Hybrid Assembly) | ecosystem: Environmental > Aquatic > Non-marine Saline and Alkaline > Saline | place... | reverse complement strand
TAACGCCAAATACCTTAGAAGGTGATGCCTTAACAGTTAATATGCCTGGCACAAATGGAGCCGCTGCTAACTTAGTAGACGGTTCAGGTAACGCAGATATTGAAGTAATAGTTTTAGACGTACAAGCTATTAATGGTGTTATTCATGCCATCAATAAAGTGCTTATTCCTAATACTACAAACTAAGAAGTCTTAGTCACTAAGCTTTCTTACTATTTTTAGGCCTGTTCTTCTTAAATGAAGAATGGGCTTTTTTTATGTGCAGTATCCAAGCTAACTTTCCCCTTACTTTCCCCTTACTTTCATCAGATAATTCTGATTTCATTTTGTAGCTTAGATTTTCATTCTTAGATACAAACGCACACAGCCTACATGAAATCACTACACTCAAAAGCACTGCAATCGTGCTTTTTGGCTTTATTATTGGCCATTTCTTGTCAAACATCAGACAACACAGTAAATCAATCCTTTGCAGTTAATTCCCATCCAACATGGGCAGAAAGCGCAGTGTTATATGAGGTCAATGTTCGACAGTTTACTGAAACAGGAACGTTTAACGCCTTTAGTAAGGAGTTACCAAGGCTTCAAGATCTCGGTGTCGATATACTATGGTTCATGCCCATTCACCCAATTGGAGAAAAAGAACGCAAAGGCAGCTTAGGTTCTTATTACGCTGTTAAAGATTATACCGCTACAAATCCTGAGTTTGGTAGCTTAGAAGATTTCAAATCACTTGTGGACAAAGCGCATAACATGGGTTTTAAAGTGATTATAGACTGGGTAGCAAACCATACAGCACCAGACCATAATTGGGTAAGCAGCAATCCAGATTTTTATGAATTGAATGAGGAAGGTGAAATATTTGGTCCATTTGATTGGTCAGATGTAGCCCAATTAGATTTTGATAATAAAGCATTATGGGAAGCCATGACTGCTGATATGAAATTTTGGCTAGAAGAAGTAAATATTGATGGATTCCGTTGTGATGTAGCTGGTTTGGTTCCAGTAGCATTTTGGGAATATGCAAAGCAAGAGTTAATTGAAGCTAAGGATGATATATGGATGCTAGCAGAAAATGAAGATGTTCCCGCTTTAATGAATACCGCTTTTGATGCCAATTATGGTTGGGGCATTCATGCTATGAGTAATCAAATTGTGAAAAAAGAAAAGAACGCCGCTGACCTAGTACGGCTAATAAAATCTCAAGAAGCGCAATTTCCAAATAACAGTTATGCCATTCAGTTTACTACAAACCACGATGAGAATAGCTGGAATGGATCCGTATATGAGCGTTACGGTGATGCTTACAACACAATGAATAGCTTAATGTATGTATTGCCTGGAATGCCATTAATATATTCTGGCCAAGAGTCGGGAACTGATCATAGGCTTGAATTCTTTGAAAAAGACCCTATTAAATGGAATAATTACGCCATGCAGAGCTATTTCAAACAATTAAATGAGATGAAGCATAGCATAAAGGCGCTGAATGTAGGCCCTAACGCTGGCTCTTTTGATATAATACCAACATCAGACACTACAAATGTGTTGAGTTTCCACCGAAAAAATGGTGACTCTGAGGTTTTTGGGCTATTTAATTTAAGTGCAAATGAAACCACTACCTCCACAAACTGGCCAAATAGACCACCCCATTTTGACAGCAGAACCAACCAAGAAGCATTTCCTTTTAATGAGGCAAAAACCCTTACTTTAGCAGCTTGGGAATACCACATTTGGTATAAAAAATAAATCCATCCACCGTTAATATCCGCATTATCATGAAAACCCTTAGCCTTCTTTTTCTTTGTAGTATATGTCTGATGGCCTGCTCTACTGCTACGATGGAGTTTAGCTCACCTTCTGGCAATATCGTTACAGATGTTTTTACTACTAATGGCGGAAAGCTTGGTTACACCATTTCCCATAAAAATAACGCTGTATTAGACAGCTCGTTTATATCATTTGACTTCAAAGATGCACCTTCTTTGGCAGAAAATCTACAAATAAAGTCTGTTAAGACTGTACATGAAGCAGAAACCGTTTGGGAACAACCTTGGGGTGAAGATCGCTTAGTAACCGATCATTTTGTTGGAAAAACTTTTACAGTCACAGAAACTGTGCCACCAAATCGTAGCTTTGACCTACAATTTAAACTCTATGATGATGGTGTGGGATTTAGGATTCATTTAAAAGGAGAAGGCGAAATCACAATTCTTGATGAACATACGGAGTTTCAGTTAATGGCGGACCATGAGGCATGGTGGATTCCTGGAGATTGGGACATTTATGAGCATTTATACAAGCACACCAAGATTTCTGAAATTGACGCCATAAAACTGCAGAACCATCCTAACCTAGCCCAAACATACATCCCAGAAAATGCAGTTAATACGCCTGTAACCATGCGAACTAAGGAAGGTCTACACCTTAGTTTTCATGAGGCTAATCTGACCAATTATGCGGGAATGACACTAAAAGTGGATAATCAAAGCTATTTATTAACTAGTGAGCTGGTAGGACGTGCGGACGGTGCGAAAGTACAAAGAACCCTACCCTTTTCTACGCCTTGGCGAACCATTCAAATTGCTGAAACCGCTGGCGAACTTATTGAATCTAAACTCATTCTGAACTTAAACGAGCCAAATAAATTGGGCGATGTATCATGGTTCAAACCAATGAAATATGTGGGTATTTGGTGGGAAATGCATTTAGGGAAAAATACGTGGGAAAAAAGCTCAGGTAGACATGGCGCTACAACTGAGAACGCCAAAGCTTTCATTGATTTTGCTTCTGCTAATAATATTGGTGGGGTTTTAGTGGAAGGTTGGAATACAGGCTGGGAACACTGGATTGGCTTTGAAGATCGAGAAGGAGTTTTCGACTTCGTTACCTCTTATGATGATTATGATATACAGGAAGTAGTGCGTTACGGCAAAGAAAAGGGTGTAGATTTAATTATGCATCACGAAACCTCAGCAGCACCAAGAACCTACGAGCAGCAGCTAGATACGGCCTATGCGATGATGCAAAGCTTAGATATTCATTCTGTTAAAACAGGATATGTGGGTAAAATTATCCCGAAAGGCGAGTACCATCACGGGCAATGGATGGTAAATCACTACCGAAAAGTGCTAGAAACTGCCGCAAAATATCAGGTTGCTATCAACGCTCATGAACCGATTAAAGACACAGGTATTCGCAGAACCTTGCCTAATGCTATCTCAAGAGAAGGCCTGCGCGGACAAGAGTTTAATGCTTGGGCAAATGATGGCGGCAATCCACCAAATCACCTTCCTACCGTTGCCTTTACCCGAATGTTATCTGGTCCTATAGATTATACACCCGGTATTTTCAATATTAAACTTGATCCGTATAAGCCAGATAATCAGGTAAATACAACCATAGCACAACAATTGGCGCTTTATGTGGTCATCTATTCCCCTATTCAAATGGCTGCTGATTTGATAGAATTTTATGAAGGCCAAACAGGATTTCAGTTCATTAGAGACGTGGCCGTTGATTGGGAAGAAAGCCATGTATTAAATGGCGAAGTGGGCGAGTTTGTAACTATGGCCAGAAAAGAGCGGGCTGGGAAAAATTGGTTTGTGGGAAGTATAACCAATGAGCAAGCACGTAGTATTGATGTAAATTTTGCCTTTTTAACTGCGGGAAAATCCTACAAAGCTCGAATTTACAAAGATGGCAAGGACGCACATTGGGATGATAATCCTACTTCATTAGCTGTAGAAGAAATGGATATCACTTCTAATACAAAGCTGACTATTGATCTAGCTGAAGGCGGTGGATTTGCTATTTCTCTGATTATGATGGAATAAGGGCAGTTACATTTCATTTGTTAACTAACTTAGCTGAGATAAAGTAAAGACGCAGTGTAATGCGTCTTTACTTTATACTACTCTTACTTCCTAGGAGCCCAAATCTCGTAGATGGCATCACCTTTAGAGCTAAGTCCGCTATGGTGCCATTCTCCTTCAATCAGTTCAAAGTTGAAGTCTAAAGAAGCACCCACTCTGCTGCTATCTCTAGAAAAGAAGTCGATATTTTCTACATACTTGCCATCAATAGTTGTGTAGGTACCGCCGCCGCTTCCGCTAAATCTTGTAGTCTCGGTGTGATAAGCAATCCACTGAAAACGGGTTCCCGACAAAATTTTCATAGTTTTTCTTGGTCCTTCTTCCCGTTTAGAGATTTCCCCATCGCGCTTTCTCCCTGCCATTAACCAAGCTCCGTTTAATTCTCCTGGGCTGCCATCGTCTATCTTTGTCCATGAATTTGTACTTCCATCCACTGAAAGAACGGCATTATCCAGCGAAATAACTGATTTTTCTGAGTCGTTCACCATGGTTGTATCAAAAGTGTTGAACTCATAAGAAGATATTAGGGTATCTGCAACAAGAGACCACTTCCCACCCATGGTGCCAATAAATTCATTGGGTTCTGAAGTGTAGAACGCGGCAGATAAAAAGCCATCAGCCATAATTTGTACCACCTTAACCTCTTGGTTATTCATTGTAATTGTGCTTTCCCAAGCGCCTAATAATTCAGAGGATTCAATAAGAGCCTTAGAATTGCTTGTACTTTTTTCCTTTTCGCTACAGCCTATACACACCGATAAACTTAGAATGAGTACAGAAAATGAGGACAACCTTAGATATTGATTCATAACTTTCATAAGCGATTACCTTATATGTAAATGATTTTTAGGGATATTCAGAATTCAAAACAAAATTAAACATTTCAAAGATAGTATCTTTTCTGTCTGTTTATCATAATTAGAAGGTTAGTCGTTCTTTGTAATCAGTATGATAGCTATAAAGCCTTTTACATCGCTGGAAAGTGATAGTTTTCATTGTATTCTTGATTCCATTTACTATTGAGAATCATTTGTAAGCTTTTCTTTGCTTAATTAACTAGTTGAATTACCATTAGATGGAAAATAATCACAATTGGAAGCAATTTTAAGATAAAATAGTCTTTTATATCATGAGGCCATTTATTATCTTAGTGCTGTAGAATTATGTCTACCTACTCTTGAAAATCTAAACCCTGTCTTCCCCCTATTATGAAAAGACAAGAATCAACTACTACTACCTTTCCTTTCCTAACCAACGAGCAAGCTCTTTGCTATAAAGGTTTCAAAGGAGGCATTTGGCAAGACGAAATTGATGTTCGTAACTTTATTCAATTAAATTATACACCTTATACGGGTGATGCTACATTCCTTGAAAAGCCAACAGACGATACGCAGCTGCTTTGGCATGAAGTGCTTCAACTCATGCTTGAAGAGCAGAAAAAAGGCGTATTAGATGCCGATTCAGAAATTGTATCAAGCATTGTATCTCATAGTGCTGGCTATATAGATAAAGCTCTTGAAACTATAGTTGGTTTACAGACAGACAAGCCACTGAAACGCTCTTTGATGCCATTTGGTGGTGTTAGAATGGCGCAAAAGGCGCTAGAGAGTAATGGCTTCACCTTCTCAGAGAAAACCAATGAAGCATTTAGAACTATTCGCAAGACGCATAATGAAGGCGTTTTTGATGGGTATACCGAAGAAATTCGTAAAGCTAGGTCTTCAGGAATAGTAACGGGTTTGCCAGATGCCTATGCTCGTGGTCGTATAATTGGCGATTACCGTCGGGTTGCTCTTTATGGTTTATCTCGTTTAGTTGCAGATAAAATTGAGCAATTAGATAGCTTAGAAGTGCATAGCATTACTGACAAGGTAATACGTCTTCGAGAAGAAATGAATGAGCAAATTCGCTCGTTAAAAGAACTTGGTGAAATGGCACAAAGCTATGGTTTTGATATATCTGAGCCGGCTACAACTGCTCAAGAAGCTGTTCAATGGTTGTATTTTGGCTATTTAGCCGCAGTTAAGGAACAAAATGGTGCTGCCATGTCTATTGGCCGTATTTCTACCTTCTTAGATATTTATATCGACAGAGATATCAAAGCCGGTACCTTAACTGAGGCTGGCTCTCAAGAATTGATTGATCATTTGGTGATGAAACTTCGCATGGTTCGTTTCATGAGAACACCTGATTACAACGAACTTTTCTCTGGCGACCCAACCTGGGTAACTGAGGTAATTGGCGGTATGGGTATTGATGGTAGAACTTTGGTAACTAAAAGCTCTTTCCGTTTACTGCACACCTTAAATAACCTAGGTCCTGCACCAGAGCCTAATTTAACCATTCTTTGGTCAGAAAATTTGCCACTGGGTTTCAAAAATTTCTGTGCAGAGATCTCTATAGCTACATCATCTCTTCAGTATGAAAATGATGATATGATGAGAAATTACTTTGGTGACGATTACGGTATTGCTTGCTGTGTTTCTGCGATGAAAATTGGTAAACAAATGCAATTCTTTGGCGCACGTGCTAACCTTGCCAAAACTCTTCTTTATGCTATTAATGGCGGGAAAGATGAGATTTCAGGTGCGCAAATAGCTCCTGCTTTTGAGCCAATAAGCAGTGAGTTCTTAACCTATGAAGAACTGATGCCTAAGTTCGATGCCATGATGGATTGGCTAGCTACCACCTATATGAATGCATTGAATGTCATTCACTTTATGCACGACAAATACTACTACGAACGTCTAGAAATGGCGCTTCATGATAGAGACGTTTATCGCACTATGGCTTGTGGTATTGCTGGTCTTTCTGTGGTTGCCGATTCTCTGAGTGCCTGTAAATTTGCTAAAGTGCAGATTATAAGAGACGACCGTGGTTTAGCTGTTGATTTCAATACTGTGGGTGATTTCCCCGTATTTGGAAATGATGAAGATGCTGTTGACGATATAGCTAAAGATTTGGTAAAACTTTTCATGAAAAAGCTGCAAAAACAAAGCGTTTATCGTGATGCTGTTCCTACCCAATCTATTCTAACTATTACCTCAAACGTGGTTTACGGTAAGATTACCGGTAGTACTCCTGACGGCCGTAAAAAAGGCGAACCATTTGCACCGGGTGCCAACCCAATGCATGGTCGTGATCACAACGGTGCTTTAGCAAGTATGAAATCAGTAGCGAAAATGCCTTATGAGTATGCCCAAGATGGTATTTCGTACACTTTCTCTGTTATACCTAAGGCTTTAGGTCGCACGGTTGAAGACCAAACTGCTAATCTAGTTCAATTGCTTAATGGTTACTTCAGCGAAGGCGGACACCATATCAACGTGAATGTTTTCAACAGAGAAACCCTGATTGACGCAATGGAGCACCCAGAACTATATCCACAGCTTACGGTTCGCGTATCTGGATATGCGGTAAACTTTAATAAGCTAACCCCTGATCAACAACGCGAAGTCATCTCTAGAACTTTCCACGAAAGCTGCTAGGTATTAGGACTGTGTTTTTGTCGAAATCGAGACCTAGACTTTGTGATGATGCTTGGGTCTCGATTCCTTTTTTCTTTTGGTTAATCTTTCAACTCACGGCTTATACTCAAAAGCCATTATTCACAAAATTGTATGCATAATGTTAATGGTTTTATCCATTCCCGAGAAAGCGCGGGAACTTTAGATGGTCCTGGTATTCGTTCTATATTATTTTTGCAAGGCTGTCCGCTCAATTGTTTGTATTGCCACAACCCAGATACACGTTCAATGAATGGTGGCATTGCCACTGATTCTTATACTGAATTGGCTAGAATTGCCAAGCAAAAAGATATGCTCATTCGTATGAATGGTGGAATCACCCTATCTGGCGGTGAACCTTTATGTCAGCCAGAATTTGTGAAATCTATTTTCGAGGGTTGCAAACAAATGGGGCTACACACGGCCTTAGATACGTCTGGTTTTTTGGGAAGGAAAGCTGATGATGAGCTACTTTCGCACACCGATTTAGTATTGCTGGATATTAAGTCCTTCCATGACTCAGATTATCAGCGCTTAACTGGAAGATCCTTACAACCAACGTTAGATTTTGCTGAACGCTTAGCTGTAATTGGCAAACCGGTGTGGCTGCGGTATGTATTGGTTCCGGGCTTTACCGACAATACACAAGCTATTGGTGAGTTAGCTGATTATGCTCATAAATTGGGAAATGTAGAGCGAGTAGAGATTTTGCCTTTCCATAAAATGGGTGAATTTAAGTGGAAGGAATTGGGCATGGATTACAAATTGGTGGATACGCCTGAACCAACTAAGGCCTCGATTGATGCAACAAAAGCAGCCTTTGAAAATGTGGGATTAGCAGTTTATTAGGTTTTTTAAAAGCAAAAGTGCAAAGAAGAATAACGTGATTGACACAGATTAAGGGATTTCGATTGATTTGGGAATTACTAGTGACTGGGTTCTAAGTATTGCTAATGCTATGAGGCAGTGCGAATGAGGGATTCAAAGCCATAATTGTAAATTGTGACAGATTGAATGAGGGATTCAAAGCCGTAATTGTAAATTGAGCTAAATTGAATGACACAGTTTGGCGTTCTAACTAAGTTACCAATACCTAAGTTTACCATTGTGAGCTACGTTTCTAATCAAAACCTAAAAACCTACTAGATTTGAATATCCCAGATGGATTATATGTTTATAGCTATGATTTGGGATTCGACCATTCGACCCCAACGGGGTCATATCTATGTGCAGGGTTCTTTGTTCAATAGACATTTGAGTTCTATAAACGTGTGACCATTTTAGGGGCTTAATAGATTGCTTGCGTTGTATTGAGATGATTGACGAGGATTCCAGGATATTTCGATTGATTTGGGAATTGCTAGTAGTCGGGAAAAATTTCGGCGAAGTTCTACCCATAGTAGAGTATTCTCCAACAGAGAAAGGAAAGCGTATTAAACCCTTGATTGACGAGATGGTTACTTTTGTCAAGCTTTATGAGAAATGAGCGGGTAATTTGCTGGAAATAGTTATTCGATGAATCAAGCGTACGGATAGAGCCTAATACATTGCAGTTCAATAGGTCATATATTTTATTCCATTGCGAAAATAAGGCTAATGTTATCATTGTGTAAAATTGATTTTGAACGATTCATTTATTGAAAAAAATGTGCTAAAATCTGCTTTCAAAATTCACATCCAACAATCTATTGTAACAGCAATGACAAATCTCTTTAGTACTGCTTCAGTGCTTAATAATTTCTGTGATAGTACTGGCAGGCTAACTCTCCTGACCGTAAAGAGCATAGCTCTTTTGGCTTTATTACTAAGCTTATCAACTGGAATGCCTTTATTTGCACAAGGTGTAACAACTGCCGGCATTGGTGGCATTGTTAGCGATAATGAAAGTGAGCCTTTACCAGGTGCTACTGTTCTGGCTATCCATACGCCAACAGGCACTCAGTATGGTACTTCAACAGGTGCAGATGGACAATATCGAATCTCCAATATGCGTGTTGGTGGACCCTATACCGTCACTATTTCATTCGTTGGATTTCGTTCTTCGGTTACTGAAAATGTTGTACTTAGTTTAGGTGCTATTTTTAGGCTAGACGGCACGCTTGGCTCAGAAAATATTGAATTATCTGAGTTGGTTGTTAGTGCATCACGCGATCGTCTGTTCAACTCAGATAAAACGGGTGCTGGCCAAAACTTGGACAATACCAAGATTAATAACTTACCAACAATTAGTAGAAGTATTAACGATTTTACGCGGTTAACGCCTCAAAGTAATGGAACTAGTTTTGCCGGACGCGACAATCGTTTCAATAACTACACCATTGACGGAAACGTTTATAACAACAACTTTGGTTTGGGCAATGCCCAATTTGCTGGCGCAAATCCAATTTCCCTAGATGCTATTGAAGAAATTCAGGTAAACCTAGCTCCTTTCGATGTTCGTCAGGGTGGTTTTACTGGAGCCAACGTCAACGCAATTACCAAAAGTGGTACCAACACCTACAAAGCATCAGCTTACCGTTTCTACCGTAACCAAAATCTAATTGGGGATAAAATTGGGGATGTCGAATTTGATATTGCTGATTCCTACACCGAGATTCTTGGTTTCACAGTTGGTGGACCCATTATCAAAGACAAGCTGTTTTTCTTCCTTTCCGCAGAGCAAGAAGAAGCCGATAACCCAGGAGATAACCGCCGTGCAGCGCGTCCAGGTCTAGATCCAGATGGGGTTAGTGTTTCTCGTGTAACTGCAGAACGCGCTGATTTTGTTCGTGATCAAATGCAGTCAATTTATGGTTATGATACGGGTGACTATGAAAACATACCATTTGCTAATACAGCAAGCCGTTTGAATGCACGTCTTGATTGGAACATCAATAAAAATCACCGAGCTATGGTGCGTTTCAACCGTTTTGAAAGCTCACGTGACGTGAATGTGAATGGAAATAGTATTCGAGGATTTCCTGCGATAGATCGCTACAGAAATACAAGCCGTTCGGGTATTGAAGCATTGACTTTCTCAAATACCAATTATGCTGTTGATAACAACATTACCTCATTTGTGGCTGAATTGAACTCTACATTTGGCAAAAATATTGCAAACAGTTTCAATATTGGATTCACTAGCATAACCGATCCACAAAGAAGTGTTCCTGGTGGACAGATTTTCCCGATGATTGAGATTCTTGAGCCTGATAATGGCACTGATCTTTATTATATGAGTTTAGGGAATGAGTTATTTACCGTGGGTAATTTGCTAGAGAATGACGTATTCAACATTACAAACAATACGGTTTTCCAATTAGGTAAACATACTGTTACTGCTGGTTTTAGCTTTGAAAGCATGTCGTTTAGAAATGCATTCAACCCAGTCTGGAATTCTTGGTATCGTTATGCTACTTACGACGATTTTGTGAATTCTGTAATCAACCAAGATCAAAATGTACGCCCATCGCATTTTGCCATTGGTTACACTTATGATGCGGAAAACCCGACGACCCTTCCTTTAGATGAAGTGAATTTCTCTCAGTTAGGGGTATATGTGCAAGACGAGTTCCAAGTAAACCCAGATTTACGCCTTACTGCTGGTTTACGTATTGATTTGCCGTTCTACCCTAGTGATTTGCCTAGAAACCCAGCTATTGAAGGGCTAAATCTAAATATCCCAGATCCTAGAAATCCTGGTTCAACCATCAGCCCAGATGTAAGCCGGTTACCAAATGTAAATCCATTATTCTCTCCACGAGTTGGTTTTAATTGGGATGTTAATGGCGACCGTAGCTTCCAATTACGCGGTGGAACTGGCATATTCTCTGGTCGTCTTCCGTTTGTGTGGATTTCAAACCAGGTGAATGCAAATGGCGTAACTCGTGGCCAGTTAGGTATTTATGACACTGATTGGGGAACAGCTGACAATCCAGAATGGACAGGTTTCCAATCGGATGTGGATGCTTATCGTCCAGATCCAGCTAGTCAGAATGCGGTAATTCCTTCAAATATAAATATTACGGACAGAGATTTCAGACTTCCACAAGTTTGGAGAACAAGCTTAGCTGCAGATAAGAAGCTAGGTAATGGTTTCCGCGCTAGTTTAGAAGGGGTATTTGGTCTCGATTTCAATAGTCCATTAGCCGTAAACCTTTCAAATCAACCAACTGGCAGTTCTGTGAATGTTGCTGGAAACAGCTATGAATTGTTTAATCAAAATGGCGCAGCTGGTACAGGCGTTCGTGAGATTTACTACCTAACAAATATTAATGAAGGTTCTTATGCTTCATTAACTGCTGAGATTGAAAAAAGCTTTGACTTTGGTTTATTCACTCGTCTGGCTTACACTCGTTCAAGAGCACGTGATTTTGGTTTAAATGGTGGTTCACAAGCAGCTTCATTATGGCCTAACGTTGTTCGCCAAGATCGCAACAATCCAGAAGGTGGATTCTCAAGATTTGATGTACCAAACCGTATTGTAGCAGAATTATCGCTAAATACACGTGATTTAGGCATCTCTGAGAAGTTCAACACCCTTATTTCTGTATTCTACGTAGGTGGCGATCAAGGTCGTTATAGCTACGTATATGACGGTAACTTTGGTGATGGAAACAGCACTCGATTAATGTATGTGCCAAATTCACTTGAAGATGCCCAACTAGTAGATATAGTTGATGGCAATGGAAATGTGGTTAGTTCAGCAGAAGCGCAATGGAATGCACTAGACGCTTACATCTCTCAGGATGATTATTTAAGCGATGTTCGTGGCGAAGTTACTGAGCGTAATGGTGCAAAATTGCCGTGGTTACACCGTTTTGATGTGCGTTTTGCTCAAGACATCAAAGTTTATGGTGAGTCTAAAATTCAACTTACATTTGACATACTTAACTTTGGGAACTTACTAAACAGCGAGTGGGGTGTTGCACAAGCACCAATTCAGTCTAATTTATTGCGTTACACTGGTGCTGATGCACAAGGCAATGCGCAGTTTACGCTGAATAATGCCCCAGGAACCAACGCACCTGCTACTGAAAGCTTCCGTGTTGTTAATAGTATAGATCAAACTTGGAGCGCTCAGTTTGGCGTGAGAGTATCATTTAATTAAGCTGTTATTAGAAAATTATCTGAACTAATTAACAGATGAGTTTCTTATTTAGGTCGCTTTCTTTTTATAAAAGAAGCGGCCTTTTTTTATGGGCTTTTAATTATGTCCACCAACAACTATTCGCATAATTTTTAAGTTCAGCACAAAAAAGCGGTAAAGCTGATAAATGAAATTTCGGCGCCAGTACAGAGTACTTTTTGTAGGCATCGGCGGGTACGATTCATCTTTGTAGCCCATGGCTATATCTTTATATCTTCGTAACATAATTTTAGTTTTTTAGCGGTGAGCGGTGAGCGGTGAGCGGTGAGCGGTGAGCGGTGAGCGGTAATTTTAATATTTTATTAGTAATTATTCAGTATATTGGTGTTTTTTTTATTCATAATTCATAATTCATAATTCATAATTCATAATTCATAATTCATAATTCATAATTCATAATTCATAATTCATAATTCATAATTCATAATTCATAATTCATAATTCATAATTCATAATTCATAAATTTTTAATAAAAATTATATCCTTGCGTAAATATTTATTCAGGAATTAAATACCACAGCGGGTTGGCCTTTGCTTTGTACATGAATACATAATGCAATAATAGCTTTATCCAATGCCCAGCCAAACCAGGTTCGCCAACGGTATAGGTTAAGTCTCTTCCCCACTCTGGGTACTTCTCATAATCGGGCACAACCGGGAAGACCGTCATCGTAGCCGCACTTCCATCTAGCATGCCATATCCTGCAGAAACAATACAAGCAGCGCCCATTTTCCCCATAGATGCTTTGTGATTATTTATCAATTTTCCCTTATTTATTGATTCGGCAATATTCTCTGCTACAATCTTTCCCATTACCCCTGAAGGCATTCCTGTTCTAGGAGGAGATGGAGAAATGGCCATTCCATTCGGATTTGTCATTGGCTTAGAAATGGCGTGAGGTGGAGCAAAGGCAATTCCAGGCGCATAAATAGTTGGGTATTCAGGATTATGATAAGTACTTGGCCAGTCGTTCACACTCCATTCTTCGTAAGGCTTTTTGGTGTAATCAGCATCGACCTTCATAAAGCCATTTGGCGCAAAAAGACGTTCGGTAATTTCCTTTCCCTCTTTATCAAAAGCTTTAAAATCTTGACCTGAAAATGCAGGTATTAGCATCGCAAAATCAAATTCAATAGATTTTTGCTCTCCATCTAAATTTTCATAATGAGCCAATCTATTTTGAACTTTGGTAACCCCGCTTCGTTTAATCCATTTTATACCATACTCAGATAGTATAGATTCGGTGAAAACCTTAGTTGAGGTTACATAACCGCCTTTTTCTATGAATGCACCACCCATGCCAAAATCACCCAACTCATACTCATTGGTTATCCAAGTAAGGTCGGCCATTTTCTCTAATCCACGTTTACGAATTTCAAAAGCTACGTTTAAAATATATTCAAATGCTGCGCCCTGACAGGTAGCCATAGCATGACCTGTTCCAATCAAAAAACGTTGCTTCTGCCCTTTTTCCATTTTTGCCAAAGATACTTGTAGCTCTTCCCAAGCGTGCTCGGCATGACCATAGGTACATACCGATGTAGTGTAACCTCCACCATGCGGGCCTAATCCCTCCGTTTTATCAAAGCGTAGCTGTGGCCCTGTAGCGTTTACTAGAAAATCATAATCTATCGTTTCTTTCTCACCTTGTTTCGGTCCGCTTTTATAGAAAGCTTCGATATAAGGTTTTTCTGATGTAGCAGAGCCTTCTGGATAAAAATTCTTTGCAGCTGCTTGAATAAAGCCAATACCTTGTTTTTTATACACGGGCTCTAGCGGGAAAATAACTTGATCTCGGGTCATTTGGCCAATACCTACCCATATATTAGATGGCACCCACTGGTAATTACCATTAGGGCTAACCACCACTACTTCATGCTTCTTTGATAATAATTTTCGGAGGGTAAGTGCGGTTGTGTGTCCCGATATTCCTGCCCCAATTACAACTACTTTTGCCATAATATGTGTATGCGTTTAAATAATAAAACAGATAGATTTATCTTAAATGTAGAAAAATGCTCACATATTTAATGTGACTTTGGTTACTATCAGTTATTACGATCTGCACCTTCCCTTAAAGGAATGATTATTAAGCAGTTATTGTATTTTCTTCTGATTCTAACATTGTACTCGTACTATATCAATACA
>Ga0163215_101395_pt1 | contig 14717 bp, 16 predicted proteins | sample SynspAceP_FD_185934 | JGI IMG/M metagenome (GOLD analysis project Ga0163215, IMG submission 185934) | Saline lake microbial communities from Ace Lake in Antarctica - Synechococcus sp. Ace-P (Hybrid Assembly) | ecosystem: Environmental > Aquatic > Non-marine Saline and Alkaline > Saline | place... | reverse complement strand
TTCTGGCGCGGAAGCGCTCTAAGGTACACGGAAGAGGGTAAGATACATGGCTAAGGCAGCTACCCCGGCAAGCAAGCCCGCAGCGGCGAAAAAACCCGCAGCAGCAAAGAAGCCCGCAGCGGCAAGTACCGCAAAGGCAAGCGCAGCTACCACAACCGCAGCGGTGAAATCCGGCGCGGTCGGTCGCGTCACTCAGGTGATCGGCGCCGTTGTGGACGTGACATTCGACGAAGGCACATTGCCGACTATTCTGAACGCGCTTGAAACCACCAATATGGGCAACCGCCTGGTGCTTGAAGTTGCACAGCATCTCGGTGAAAACGCCGTTCGCACGATCGCCATGGACGCGACCGAAGGTCTGGTCCGCGGCCAGAAAGTGACCGACACTGGCGGCCCGATTTCAGTGCCGGTTGGTGCTGAAACTCTCGGTCGTATTCTGAACGTGATCGGTGAGCCGGTTGACGATGCCGGCCCGGTGAAAACAAAGATGCGCCGCGCCATCCACCAGGACGCGCCGACGTTCAGCGAACAGTCAACTGAAGCTGAAATTCTGGTCACAGGCATCAAGGTTGTCGATTTGCTCGCGCCTTATGCTCGTGGCGGCAAGATCGGCCTGTTCGGCGGTGCCGGCGTTGGAAAGACGGTTCTAATTCAGGAACTGATCAACAACATCGCGAAAGCCCATGGCGGTTATTCAGTGTTTGCCGGTGTTGGCGAACGTACCCGCGAAGGCAACGATCTCTATCATGAGATGATCGAATCCGGCGTGAACAAGGAAGGCGGCGGCGAGGGTTCCAAGTGCGCGCTCGTCTTCGGTCAGATGAATGAGCCTCCAGGTGCACGTGCCCGTGTTGCTCTGACTGGTCTGACGATTGCGGAACAGTTCCGTAACGACGGCCAGGACGTGTTGTTCTTCGTGGATAACATTTTCCGCTTTACGCAGGCTGGTTCGGAAATGTCGGCGCTGTTGGGCCGTATTCCTTCCGCTGTGGGTTATCAGCCGACGTTGAGCACCGACATGGGTGCGATGCAGGAGCGGATCACGACCACAAACAAGGGCTCGATCACGTCCGTGCAGGCGGTTTATGTGCCGGCCGATGACTTGACCGACCCGGCGCCTGCTTCGACCTTTGCCCACTTGGATGCAACGACGGTGTTGAACCGTTCGATTGCCGAGAAGGGCATTTATCCTGCGGTTGACCCGCTTGATTCCAACTCGCGCATGCTTGATCCGTTGATCATCGGCGACGAGCATTATCAGGTTGCCCGTGGCGTCCAGGAAATTCTGCAGCGTTACAAGTCGCTTCAGGACATCATTGCCATTTTGGGCATGGATGAGCTTTCCGAAGAAGATAAGGTGACCGTGGCACGCGCCCGTAAGGTTGAGCGTTTCCTGTCGCAGCCGTTCTTCGTGGCTGAAGTGTTCACCGGCGCGCCTGGCAAGCTGGTCGATCTGGCTGACACCATCAAGGGCTTCAAGGGCCTGGTGAACGGCGATTACGACCATCTTCCTGAGCCGGCTTTCTACATGGTCGGTACCATCGAAGAGGCCGTCGAAAAGGCTCAGCGCCTGGCTGCTGAAGTCGCCTAATCATGAAATTGCCTGCGCAGGTCGGCCTCGGCTAACCTGCGCAACGCACCCGAACAGCACTGCGATAAAGTGAACGTCATGGCTGACAGCTTCAATTTTGAACTCGTATCCCCGGAACGGTTGCTTTTGTCAGTAACCGCATCCGAAGTCGTTCTTCCTGGCACAGACGGCGAAATGACGGTAATGGCGCATCACGCACCAACCATGACAACGATCAAACCGGGCGTGGTCACCGTGGTGACAGGCGACGGCAAGAGCGATCGTTATGTGGTGTTTGGCGGTTTTGCCGACATCCTGCCTGAGGGTTGCACGTTGCTGGCCGAATCGGCCATTGCAGTTTCCGATATCGATCGGGGCAATCTTGCCGAACGGATTCAGAACGCCCGCGAAGATGTTTCTGATGCATCAAACGATGCAGCGAAACAGAAGGCGCAGGAATATCTCGACCATCTGACAACGCTGGAAGCTGCGATCTAGTCATCGCAGGAGTGGTGAAAGTTTCAATCAGGCGGCCTAGCGGGTCGCCTTTTTGCATTTAGTAACAAGATCCTGTGGGTCTGATTCCCGGCATTGACGCCCAGGCGTCAATGCTACGATTGATGTTTGGCAACGCGGTCAAGAAAGGCTTCCGGATACCCCAGAGGACCTGTCCAGTCTTTGAGTGCACCATTTTCCAGCTCCAGTGCCAGGAACCGCGAGCCCTGCCAGTCGACATTGGCGCCATCGGCAGTGTGGGACCGAAAACCGAACCGGCAATAATAATCAGGCTGGCCTGACACAAATACCGACTTCCAGCCCTGTTCACGCGCCTGCCGTAGGGCATGGCGGACAAGCTCAGTGCCAATCTGCATGTCTCTCCAAGCCGGCAGTATGGCCAGCGGCGCCAGTGCCAGAGCCCGGTCCGGCCCTGTTATGGCGGTCAACAGGATGTGGCCGACGACCTTGCCATCGAGTTCAGCGACGAAGGAGAGCGTATCAGCCGGTGCTGAGAGCAGGGTCTCGGACAGACCTGTTATGGGAGAAATGTCGCTCAGCGGTTCAAGCTTCCGGATCGCTTGAAGATCAGAAGCTGTCCCTTCCCGATAGATGGCCTTGCTGGCAATGCTCTTTGTTTCAGGCATAGGTTACTTTCAAGGCGCGTTTCACGGCTGCTTTTGCATGGAGTCTGGTTGTATCATAGATGCGCATGGCGTCGCGGTCTGGTGTTACGATTGCCGTCAGTTCGCTGCAGCCCAGGACCACCGCTTCTGCGCCACGGTCATGAAGTTTATGGATCAGCTCACCCATGAAATCACGAGAAGCCGTGCTTTGCACGCCGCGGGTAAGTTCATCATAAATGATGCGGTTAACTTCCATTCGCTCCTCCGGTTCCGGCGTGACAACATTGGCGCCTGAATTCAACTGGAAACGTTGTGAATAGAAATTTGCCTCCATGGTGGCTCGTGTTCCGAGCAAAGCCACAGTCTTGTGTCCATCATTCAGAATTTCTGTTTCGGTTGGATCGGAGATGTGGAGCAGATCAAGACCTGATGCCTGTTCAATCTGGTTCGAGAACTGATGCATGGCGTTGTTGGCCATGACGAGGAATTCTGCACCGCCAGCTTTCAGACTGCGGCCAGCCTCGGAAAGAAGCGAAATCACATGTTCAAAATCACCTTTGCTGCTGCTTTCCCTCACCGTGCCATTGTTGACAGAATGCAGAAGGATGCGTGCGGTATGGTCGCCTCCCAGTTCCTTTTGAGTAAACTCATTCAGCATCCGGTAGTACAGGGATGTGGATTCCCAACCAACGCCGCCCAGCAACCCGATCAGCTTCATGTGTTGGCGCCTGCAAGGTGCGCAAAGGCGGCGACAACCTGATCATAGGCCTTGCGTTTGAAGGGAACAATCAGTCCGGGTAAATCCCGCATGTTTTTCCATTCCCAGGCGTCAAACTCTGCTTTTTCGCCAGCTGGTGGTGGATTGATACGGACTTCATTGTCGCTTCCGGTGAAGCGCATGGCGAACCAGCGCTGTCTCTGGCCACGGTATTTGCCTTTTAGGCCTATTCCGATGAGATGATCGGGGAGATCGTAGTCAATCCAGTCGGGTGCTTCGGCGAGCAACTCAATCGAACGCATTCCGGTCTCTTCATAGAGCTCACGCACCGCCGCCTGAAAGGGATCCTCGTCGGCGTCGATACCGCCCTGAGGCATCTGCCAGAGTTGAGGGGAACCATCATACTCGGTGTTGCCTTCCGCGATCCGGCGGCCGGCCCAGACCAAACCATCGCTGTTGAGTACCATGATACCCGCGCATAACCGGTAAGGCAGATCGGTTGCGGACTTAATGTGTGTCTTCTTGTCTGCCATATGCTTTCCGCCTATCTCTCCGGATCGTCAGCGGCAGCGGATGCCGAAACAATCTCAATGCCGCGTGCCTTGGCCTCATTGGCCCATGTCGCGATTGCTTCAACGCTGACTTCGAAGGCCGAGGCGACGCCGATAGCACTGCCGTTGCGTCTGGCTGTCCGTTCCAGATCATCCAGTTTGGAAAGAATGTAGCCGCGCTCCTGAGTGCCGTCGAGTACCATATCGGCTGCAGCGAACGGAATGCCCAACGTCTTGGCGAATTGATCGGTCAGGGATTGCGCCGAAGTGCCGTCATCAACAAACATGATGCCGCGCCCGGCGAGATCACGCATGACAGGTTCGAGCGCATCCGGGTCTGCCAGAAACCGCCCACCCATGAAATTGGTGATGCCAGTGTAATTGGTAATGCGTGCCATCGCGGTGTGCAGATCCGCCAGGTTGCTCGACGCCCCGGCCTCAATGGTCAGGGTGCCCGCGCCGGGATCGTTTGTCGGATAATCAAAGGGTTCAAACGGAATTTGAAGCAATATCTCGTGGCCAGAACGGCGTGCCTCCTGCATCCAGCGTTGCAAGCTATTGCCATTGGATGCGAACGCGAGGGTGATTTCTTCAGGCAGTGCCGCAATGGCATGCTGCGTTCCGGTCTGGCTCAGTCCAAGGCCGCCGACGATAATGACCACGCGCGCGCCACGGGCGCCGGACCATGGCCGGGCATAGATGTCAAAGGCGCGCTCACCGTCCGGTCCACGTACTGGAAGTCGCCCCTCGTCGGTGTCGGCGATCACCGCCGGGTCGGGCAAATGTGCCAGTCGTGGATTTTGGCCGACGCGGCCGGGAGGGGTGAGTAGTACGGGCCGCCCATCCGGGCGTCTTACCGGTACGATTTTGTTGATTTCCTCGCCATTTTCGCCAAGCGTGATGGCTATATCAGCACCGGACTGGCCATTTGCCGAGTTCAGGGCGCTGTCGGAGCTGGAGACAGGATCGCGGTCATTGATGCTACCGGACGGCACTTGCGGGTCGGGGCTTGCGTCAGCAATGTTTTCGGGATCGCCGGTTTCAGGCCGGTCCAGCATTACCGTGGTGTTGCCCGTCTCAATGCGCGCGCCGGACAGGGCGATCCAGGACGCGCCGCCGACCACAAGGCACAACGCCGCAATCGTCAGCAACGAAGTTGACCAGGCACGTTTGGGCCGATCCGCCGATTTGCGTTCCGGCTTCCGGTTCTGCCCGAGAGGTTGATGGATGTTGTCGCCCACGATCTTCTGTCCGAGTCCCGATGAGGCTTCATTGAATCAGTCCGCCGCCCCGCATGCAAGCCAGCTGGCACATGCGGGGCGGCGGAACAAAGGCAAATCAGTTCTTGATGGACGCCTGGTCCGGGGTCGGCGGGAAAGCCGGGTCGGTCTTTACGCCGCGCAGCAGGTCCAGCGCATATCCAAGCTGGACATCGTCCTTCGGATCGGGAGGAACATAGGCAATCGAGCCAGAACCGTTTTCGTCTTCGCTTTCGCCTTGGATGTGACCGCGGAGTTCGCTTTCTCCTGACGGCTTTACGCGGCCTCGGAGTTCCTCCGGCACAGGCTCCTCGACGCGGATATCAGGCTTGATGCCTGTTCCCTGGATCGATTTGCCCGATGGCGTGTAGTAAAGCGCTGTAGTGAGGCGAAGCGCGGTTTTCGCATCCAGCGGGATGATGGTCTGCACCGAGCCCTTGCCGAAGGATGTTGTGCCAAGAATGGTAGCGCGACGGTGATCCTGAAGTGCACCGGCAACGATTTCGGATGCCGAAGCAGAGCCACCATTGATCAGCACGATCACCGGCTTGCCGCCTACGAGATCGCCGGGACGGGAATTGAACCGTCGGGTTTCTTCCGGATTGCGGCCGCGGGTGGATACAATTTCACCGCGATCGAGGAAAGCATCGGAAACGCTGATTGCCTGATCGAGCAAGCCACCCGGGTTGAGCCGCAGATCAAGCACAAAGCCCTTGAGCTTGTCCTTGCCGACTTCCTCAGTGATCTGTTCAATCGCATTGGAGAGATCGTCATAGGTTTTCTCGGTAAACGAGATCACCCTGAGATAGCCGACATCTTCCTCGACCCGGAACCGGACCGCCTTGACGGCGATGATGTCGCGGACAACCTTGATCTTGATCGGCTGGTCTGCGCCTTCGCGAAGCACGGTCAGTTCGATTGCGGTGTTGACCGGTCCGCGCATCTTTTCGACCGCTTCACCAAGCGAAAGACCGCGCACGGCTTCGCCGTCGATTTCCGAAATGAAGTCACCGGCCAGAACGCCGGCACGTGCGGCAGGCGTTTCGTCGATTGGCGTGATCACCTTGACCAGCTCATCTTCCATGGTGACCTCGATACCGAGACCGCCGAATTCACCGCGGGTCTGGGTGCGCATGTCATCGGCAGCTTCCTGGTTGAGGTAGCTGGAATGCGGATCAAGCGAGGTCAGCATGCCGTTGATCGCGTTTTCGATCAGCTTGTCTTCTTCAGGCGGCGTGACATATTGAGCCCGAACGCGCTCAAAAACGTTGCCGAAGATGGCAAGCTGCCGGTAGGTCGCAGTTCCCGCCGCGTTGGCGGAACCGCCATAGGAGTTGATTGCGCTCACAGCTGTTGCGCCCATCAATGCGCCAGCTACCAGAAGTGTCACCTTACGTATCATTGCTTGCCTTTCTCGAAGACATATCGTCTTTCCACCAGGAACGTGGATCGACCGGTTGACCGTCTTTTCTAATCTCAATGTAGAGCGTCGGGCGCTCCGATGCCAGCGTCAAAGCCGACGAACCTGCAAATCTCGTCTGTCCCATCGTTGCCAAGGGCTCCCCGGCCACTACGAACCGGCCTGCCGAGACCTTGATATTTTCCATTCCGGCCAGCACCACATGGTGGTTTTCACCGGTATCGAGAATAATCACCTGACCATAGCTGCGGAATGATCCTGCATAGGCGATCCAGCCATCAGCCGGGGCATAAACCGTCGCACCTTTTTCTGTGGCGAGAACTTCGCCTGCCAAAGTGTGTCCGGTCCCGTCGTCCGCGCCAAAGTAACGCAGGGTATCACCCTGCGCAGGCTGGGACAGCGTACCGGTGAGCTTCGAAAATGCATATGCGGGCATAATGCGGTTTTTGTCAGGCACAGCGACTGCTGCGAAGGCGCGCGCCCGCTCCAGCTGCTCGGCCAGCTGCCGTTGACGCTCTGCTTCGGCTTTGCGGGCTGCTTCAGCCGCCTCCTGAAGCGAGGTGATTTCACTGGCCAGAGCGGCGATGACCGCTTCGAGTTTGCCGGACTGGACCGAAAGCGTCTCTGCCCGTTCACGCTCGCGCTCCAGCCGACGCTGACTTTCCTCCTGAAGTGCTGCTTTTTCCGAAGCGAGATTGGAAAGCCGCTGTTCCTCGGAGGCGTTTTGCTCAAGCGCCGATGCAAGTGATACGCGCTCTGATGCAATGGCCTGACGCAGGGCGGCCAACTCCTTCAAATCGCTTGCGAGGGCTGCGGTCTCGGCGCGGATTTCCGGCACGACGGCACCAAGCAGAATGGCGCTTCTAACCGAAGACAGCGCGTCCTCGGGACTGACAAGCAAGGCCGGCGGTGGATCGCGGCCGATCCGCTGCAGGGCGGCGAGCACTTCAGCGAGAACCGACCGGCGTGACACCAGAGACAACCGCACGGATTCCTGACGTTCCGACAGATCAGTCAGGGACTCTTCACCAGCCGTGATTCGCTGGTCCAGCAGCGCCCGCCGGGATGCCGTCTCGGCAAATTTTTGGTCCAATGACTGCTGATCGGTGCGAAGAGCTGCGATATCGGCTTCCAGTGCCGACAGCGCTTTTGCCGCAAGGGCAGCCTCGTCGGCGACGGTTTGCAACTCCAGCCGGCTGGCTTCTTGTTCTTTCTCAAGATCGGTGGCGACCGAGACGGAGTCCGGCTCTGGCTGCTCGATGGCGGATGCGGGAGCAGCCAAGCTAACCAACATCAGCGTCGCGGCCAAAAGGCGGATTACCAGAAATGGAAGCATAGTCCCGTTGACGGGTGACAGCCGTGCGTCGGCAGGCACGAACGCGCCAGACAATGGCTTTACGGGTCGGGAACTCCACATGGTTTTACCGTAGCGAATTTCGCGTTAACGCTCCATGAACCATTTTGTCCAGGTGGATCAAATTATTGCGAAGCGGCTGCGAGGTGTGGGTGTCCTACTGGTTTCAGCGACACAAGTCTGCGTTTATGCACGGTGATAGGGATGGCCCGATAAAATGGTCACGGCGCGGTAGAGCTGCTCGGCGACCAGGATGCGCACCAGCTGATGCGGCCAGGTCATCCTTCCGAATGAAATCACTGCATCGGCCTTGGCGCGCAATTCGGGATCAAGCCCGTCGGCCCCGCCGATGGCGATGACCAGATCGCGGCGGCCGTCGTCGCGCAGCTTTGCAAGCGTGTCGGCGAAGCCAGGCGAATCGGGTGTCTTGCCGCGCTCATCGAGAAGAATGAGGGCGGCGCTTTCAGGCATGTTGCGGGCAAGCTGTGCCGCTTCCTCGCGCTTGCGCAGATCGGCGGCGGACGCACGGCTTTCGGCCACTTCGATGGTCCGGACGAAATCCAGCCCGAGCGCGCCGCCCGATTTGGCGAAGCGATCAAGGTAGCGGCTGGAGAGCTCGCTTTCGGGGCCTGACTTGAGCCGTCCAACGGCAAAGAGTGTGATGCGCATGGTGCTCGATCAGGCCGTGGTGGTCAGTGGAGCTTTTCGTCGTCGACTTCGGGGGTCTGCCACATCTTTTCGATGTTGTAGAATTCCCGGATTTCAGGACGGAAAACATGGATGATGATATCGCCTGCATCAACCAGCACCCAGTCACCGGTCGCCAGACCCTCGACCCTTGGATTGCCGAAACCGGCGTCCTTGAGATCGCTGACCAGTCGATCGCAGATTGATGCGACATGTCGGCTCGATTGGCCTGAAGCCACGACCATATGGTCGGCCAAGGCCGACTTTCCAGCGATGCTAATTGCTACGACATTATCTGCCTTGGAGTCCGACATGATATCGCGGACCAGTTGAAGCTGACGCAGAGCGGCTTGTTCGTCGCTTCCCGTGGCTTGTGAGAAATCGCCTGTGGCGTTTCCCTTCGTGTGTTCTATTCTCAGGGTGGTTCCTTTCCTTGTCCTGAACAGTCTAACAATCGTTGCTCTCGTCAAAACGATTGCAACGCACCCGCAACATAGTCACGGGAAGGGGCATTTTTCAAGATGCGGCGGTCTTATTCGTCGCAAGCTCGCTGCGGATAGCACTTGAAGATAAGGATGAACGCGGGCCGTGGATGAAGGTCCAGGCGGGCGCCTTGCGGAAGGGCAATATAGCGGCGTCGGTTTCATCGACACGGGCATTGCTGAAGGTTTTGGCCATTTTCGATGACAGGTAGGCAAGCGTAGAACCCGGCCTGTCGATCACGGCGATCGGGAAAGTCTGGGCAATCCCGCGCCAGTCCTGCCATTTGTGAAAATGCTTGAGATTGTCGGCGCCCATGATCCAGACGAAGTTGATGCCGGGATTGCGAGCCTTGACGAAAGCCAGCGTCTGCGCGGTGAAATGCAGATTGTGGGTTGCTTCGAAGGCAGTGACCTTGACGCGGGGCCCCGGCGCGATTTTCCGGCTCTGGGCGACACGGTCTTCAAGACTTGCAAGTTCATTGTGGTTTTTCAGCGGATTTCCCGGTGTCACCATCCACCACAGCTGGTCAAGACCGAGGCGTCTGAGTGCGATTTCGGCAACCAGCTCGTGGCCCTGATGCGGCGGGTTGAAGGAACCGCCGAACAGGCCAACACTCATGCCCTGCTCGACGTGCGGCATCTTCAGGTAGGATGGGGACCTGGCGGACTGTTCGTTCAAGACCGGATCTGGCCCGTGCCGTGCACGCGGTATTTGAAGGAGGTCAGTTGCTCGATGCCGACCGGTCCGCGCGCGTGCATCTTGCCCGTCGCAATACCGATTTCCGCGCCCATTCCGAATTCACCGCCATCAGCGAACTGGGTGGAGGCATTATGCAGCAGGATGGCCGAATCCACTTCCGTGAAGAAGCGCTCGACCACGGCCGAGTCTTCGGCAATGACGGCTTCGGTGTGGCTGGACGACCACTGAGCAATATGGGCGATGGCGCCATCGATGCCGTCGACAAAACGCGCCGCGATGATGGCATCGAGATATTCGGTGCGCCAATCGTCCTCTGTTGCCGGTTTGCTTGCTGGCAACAGGTTGATGACCGCGTTGTCGCCGTGGATTTCGCAGCCGGCGGTGGCGAGGTCAGCGAGGATATTGGCGGCCAGTTCGCGATCCATGGCGCTGTCGAGCAGCAGGGTTTCGGCTGCGCCGCAAATGCCGGTACGGCGCATCTTGGCGTTGACCACGATGGCCCGGGCCATGGCAGGATCAGCGGACTTGTCGACATAGATGTGGCACAGGCCTTCAAGATGGGCGAACACCGGCACGCGGGCATCAGACTGCACCCGCGCCACGAGGCTCTTGCCGCCGCGCGGCACGATGACGTCGACCGCACCATTCAGGCCGGTGAGCAATTCGCCAACCGCGGCGCGATCGCTGACCGGGATCATCTGGATGGAGTCAGCGGGCAGGCCGGCGCTTTCCAGCCCCTCGACCAGGCAAGCATGGATGGCGCGGGAGGAATGGAACGAATCCGATCCGCCGCGCAGGATGACCGCATTGCCGGATTTGAGGCACAGGGCGCCGGCGTCGGCGGTGACATTGGGGCGGCTTTCATAGATCACGCCGATGACCCCAAGCGGGGTGCGGACGCGCTCGATCTTGAGCCCGTTGGGACGGTCCCAGGCGGCGATGACGTCGCCGACGGGATCGGCCAGTTGAGCAATGGCGCGAATGCCATCGGTGATCGCGTCGATGCGGCTGTCATCAAGTTTTAGCCGGTCGACGAATGAAGCTGCGATTCCACTTGCAATGGCGGCTTCGACATCCACCGCGTTGGCGTCGAGGATGTCTTGGCGGCGTGCGGAAATCGCATCAGCCATAGCGTTCAGGGCGGCGTTTTTCTGATCAGTTCCGGCAATCGCAAGCGGCCGCGCGGCAGCCTTTGCCCGGCGGCCGATGTCGGCCATCAACGCAACGATGTCTGCTTTGCTATCGGTTTTGTCGAGCATGGTGGTACTCCCGGCTTGCGATCAGGCTGGTTTCTTACGCAATCGAGGTGACGCCGTAAAGCCGGGACGCATTGCCAGCAATTTCAGCTGATCACCATGTCATCGCGGTGGATCATGGCGGCACGTCCCGAGTAGCCGAGAATGGCTTCTATTTCTGCTGATTTGCGGCCGGCGATGCGGCGTGCTTCGTCCGCGTCATAGCTCGACAAGCCGCGAGCGATTTCGCGTCCGTCGGCGTCGCAGACTGCGACCGGATCGCCGCGATGAAAATCTCCGCTGACATCCCTGACACCGGCAGGCAGCAGGCTTTTGCCGGAGCGAAGTGCGTTTTCGGCGCCGCTGTCGATTGTCAGCCTGCCTGCAGAATCAAGCTGACCGGCAATCCAGACCTTGCGTGCCGACTGAGGCGTGCCCGATGGCTGAAACCAGCTTGATCTGGCGCCTTTGTCGATGGCGGACAACGGGTGATCCGACTTGCCCGAGGCGATAATCATGGCGCAGCCCGCGCCTGTCGCGATCTTGCCTGCGTCGATCTTGGTCTTCATGCCGCCGCGCGACAATTCAGATCCGGCATCACCTGCCATGGCTTCGATGTCGGGCGTGATTGTCTCGATGATCTCAAGAAAACGGGCGTCGGGATCAAGATGGGGAGGCGCGGTGTACAATCCGTCGATATCGGACATCAGCACCAGCAGGTCGGCACCGGCCATGGTGGCAACACGGGCGGCTAGCCGATCATTGTCGCCATAACGGATTTCGCTGGTGGCGACGGTGTCGTTTTCATTGATGATAGGGACTGCGCCATGGCGCATCAGTTCGCCCATGGTGGCGCGGGCATTGAGGTAACGGCGGCGTTCTTCGGTGTCGCCAAGCGTCAGCAGGATCTGTCCGGCGACAATGGAGTGGGTGGACAGGCCCGCTGACCAGGCGCGGGCCAGCGCGATCTGACCAACGGCAGCGGCTGCCTGGCTTTCCTCAAGCCGAAGCGCGCCGCCGGGCAGGCCAAGCACGGTGCGGCCCATGGCAATGGCGCCGGACGAGACCACCAGAACTTCCGCTCCGGATTTTTTCAGTTCCGAGATGTCAGCGCACAGCGATTCCAGCCAGGCGGCCTTCAAGCCGCTGTTGCGATCGACCAGCAATGCAGAGCCAATTTTAATGACAATGCGTTTGTGCGCCGAGACAGGTTTGCGATGGGCAGCCATGGTCAGTTTTTCTTGCCGTCCACATTGGCCTTTTCGGTGTCTTCGGCCTTGGCGCTGACGATGATGTCACGCAGTGCCCGAAGTCCGCCGGTCATGCCTTCACTGGTTATCGCGGAGATCTCAAAGGGCGTGCGGCCGGCAGCTTTCTTCAGCGCCTTAACCTTCTCGGCGCGCGCCGTGGCATCGACCACGTCCACCTGGCTGAGCGCCACGATCTCGGGTTTTTCGGCGATGCCGTGGCCATAGGCCTCCAGCTCGTGGCGGACCGTCTTGTAGGCCTGGCCGACGTCTTCTTCGAGCGCGGAAACCAGATGCAGAAGCACCCTGGTGCGCTCGACATGGCCCAAGAAACGGTCGCCGATGCCGACGCCTTCATGCGCGCCCTCGATCAGGCCGGGAATATCGGCGAGCACGAATTCGCGACCATCGATGGTCGCGACGCCGAGGTTGGGGTGCAGCGTTGTGAACGGATAGTTGGCGATCTTCGGCCGGGCCCGGGTGACGGCCGCGAGGAAGGTCGATTTGCCGGCATTGGGCAGGCCGATCAGGCCGGCATCGGCGATCAGCTTGAGCCGCAGCCAGATGTTTTTTTCCTGACCTTCCAATCCGGGATTGGCATGGCGTGGTGCCTGGTTGGTGGCTGACTTGAAATGGGCATTGCCGAAGCCACCATTGCCGCCGGCTGCCAGCCGGTAGCGCTGACCGATCTCGGTCAGGTCACAGATCAGGGTCTCGTTGTCTTCCTCGTATATCTGGGTTCCTGCTGGAACTTTCAGGTTGGCGTTGTCGCCGCCGGCTCCGGTGCGGTTGCGGCCCATGCCGTGACCGCCGGTCTTGGCCTTGAAATGCTGCTGAAAGCGATAGTCGATCAGCGTGTTGAGGCCATCGACGGCTTCCACCCAGACATCGCCGCCACGGCCGCCATCGCCGCCATCGGGGCCGCCGAATTCGATGTATTTCTCACGCCGGAACGAGACGCTGCCGGCGCCGCCGTCGCCGGAGCGGATATAGACCTTGGTTTCGTCGAGGAATTTCATCTGGCTTACCGATCCGGGCTTTCAACACTTTAGCAGTTTACATTGCTGCATGATTTTCACCTCGAACCGTATCCGAAGGATTCATACAGACACCGGGCTGGCGTGCGCCTCCGGCTTTGCGTGCATCGATAAACGCCTCAGCACGCGAGGTCAAAGCCTATTGCGACAGGTGGTAAAGGCCCGGATCACGGCTGGTCAGGGTTTGATGGCCTTCGCACCGGCGAGTGTGGGGGCGAAATTGACTTTCACCCGGGCGATGGGGAGGCCGAATTTGGTGACCAGCGCGGTGTTGCGCAGCGTGCCATCGTCGGCAAGCACGAGCTTGTCATGAAACCGGACAATGTTGGGATCGCCGCCGGGATTGAGATCAACGCGATAGGTGAAGCGGGCCGTGTTGCCCGAGAGGCGGATGGTGGTTTCACCCAGTACATCCTCGCGGGTGCCGGTGTAGGTTTTCGAGCCGGTACGGGTGAAGATCCAGGTCTTGGTGTCGCGCTCGCCATCGTCATAGCGAAAATCCTCGCGCAGCGTCAGCACCTTGCCGCGTACGTGGCCGGTCAGGTCAACGCGGAAGCTGCGGCTCAATCCGGTAATGGCGCCGAAGGAGCCGTAGGCGTAAGTCTTGCCTTTGAAGAAATCCTCAAACCGGAGATCGGCGGCGTGAACCGGAAACGATGTGAGGACTGAAAAGAGCAGGAGGGCGAAGGGGCGCAGAAGGGGCATGATAAAATCCTTTCGGGGTCATGATCCTTCTACGCCGCCTCAGGCATGCTGGATTTGCCGGGCCAGCCGGTTTTTGCTCTACCGTACGCGCGGCTTGTTCTCATTTGACCAGCTGATCAGCGAGACCCAAGTCTTGCGGTCCAGCCTGAACCACTCAACCGCAGCACTCGCGTTGATCGCCAGAACATTGATCATGCCGGTTCCCTGGAACTGGAAGCCGCTCTTCTGCAGCACACGACGGGATGCCGGGTTGATCACCCGGCAACGGGCATCAATATGCTCTATGTCACGAGTGCGGAAGGCCATGTCGACCAGAGCATGAACCGCCTCGGTGGCGATGGCCGGATTGTCGGCGAGAATGGCAATTGCGTCGATGTCTTCGGCGTGGGGCGCGCGCAGGACCAGGCTTTCAGTCAGAAGAACCGGGCAATCATAGCTTGATGCCGTCCGTTCGAAACTTTCCGTGTCGCTTGTGCTTATACAATCGCTGAGGTTGTCTCTGGGCGCTCTTGCCCCGTCGCTTGGTCTGCTGCTGGGATCTTGTCTCATGATCATTCTCCGGTTTTGGACAAAAAGAAAGGGGAGATGGTGTCCCATCTCCCCTGTCCTTTTTCCGGTAGTCCGGAGGATG
>Ga0163215_101393_pt1 | contig 14849 bp, 15 predicted proteins | sample SynspAceP_FD_185934 | JGI IMG/M metagenome (GOLD analysis project Ga0163215, IMG submission 185934) | Saline lake microbial communities from Ace Lake in Antarctica - Synechococcus sp. Ace-P (Hybrid Assembly) | ecosystem: Environmental > Aquatic > Non-marine Saline and Alkaline > Saline | place... | reverse complement strand
GTAAAACAGCGTGAGATTGGGCTAAATAATTGGTATTTCACCTTAACTGGCCGAGTGATTGAACTGACTAAAGGTCAGCAACAAGAAGCCTTTGATGTAAGCCGCCGCGTAGTTGCACCTGATAAACGCTGCATAGCGGAATGTTTTGCCCATTGGCTCGATCAGCATGTTGCCTTGCTCGCCCGAGAGCTCGGCGCCATCCTCAGTGAAAAACTGGCTTTTGTGCCGCAAAATAATCCCTATCAATTACAGTTTGCTTATTTTACCCCCAGTGAATTGCTAAAGATTAAACAAGCCATTAGTCAATTTGACGGCTATCTCTCTGCTACCCTAGTGCGCGATTACGCGGCCAAACAACAAGGTCTGCATCAAATAGTTAATCGTGACATAGTCTATAACTCGTCACTTGACAGCTCAGAACTGCTTAACGCATTACAACAAGCCTTGCTGCAACTTGATGTCAACGCCAGTATTACCTATGAGCGGGCGCCAGGGACATTCGTCATTAGCCGCTTAAATATGCCTTATCTAGCCAGGTATATCTCAGCTTTAACTCTATTCAGCGTGATGTTGTTATTTATTGGTTTTGTCGGGTGGCGTTATCGTTGGCGTTATTACCATCAACAACAATTAGACAAATTAGCAAGCGCAGGGCAGATTCAAGCTTGGCTTGATTACGTTGACACTCTGCCTAGCAAGCTGAGCAAGGCACAGTGGTTGGCGCAAAAACAGTCTTATGCCACACAACTATCTGAGGCAAACGCTTATTTTGAAAACGCTCAAGTATTATATGCCAATAAGCAATATTCACTCGCCCAGCAGCAACTCCAGCACGCTTTAGCCCTGCATAGTCAACATGAGAGTGCTTTGCTGTTACAACATACCTTGCAAAGCTATCAGCGAGGGCAGGACTTACTCCAACAAGCACAACAGACAATTCAAACCGACTTGGACTTAGCCCAGGTTCAATTGCGCGAAGCACAAAGACTGAATCCAGATTTAAGTGCTCAATGCCAGCAACTTGCGCAACAATATAAGTTAGATTTAGCTGCCCAACTCAATTACGAAGCCGAACCCACTGCCGATTTGGTGGCTGACACAGCAGTAGTTAAACCTCAGCCTAAGCCATTAACTCAGGTGAAATTATTTATTTTCTTGGCGCTGTTGCTAGCCGCCAGTGCGGGCTACTGGTTGTATCAAAGTGATATAAACGTCTTTAATAGCCTCATTGATGGGCAGCAAATTCTCAATCAGAATAAGGAGGAGATCCTATCACTGCAGGCATCAACGGCAGAACAAAGTCTGCTCGAGCCTGAAACATCAGGCTATACACAACAGCAAACTCAAGATCTAAACGCTTGGCAACAAGCCAGCCAGATTGACACGCAAAACAGCTATCTCCTGTATTTACGGGATTGGCCAAATGGTAAATTTGTTATGTTGGCAAGTGCCGCGCTGCAAGCAAAACAGCAAGACAAAGAGGCGTGGCAACTCGCACAAGAGCAGAACAATAGCGAGGCTTATCAACGCTACTTAAGCATGCAAGCGCAAGGTCAATTTCGCACCTTGGCCAAACAGCACTTGAGTGCATTGCAAAAAGCCCAGCAGCAACAACAAAAATTAAGCGCCATTATCGCTGTGGCTGACGATGACTACTTTCAGCAAAAAAATTATCCTGAGGCGTTTTATTACTACCAACAAGGGGCAGAGTTAGACGCTGCCTATGCACAATATCAACTGGCAAACATGTATTACCAAGGACAAGGTACCGCGCTGAATTACCTTCTCGCCGCTAACTGGTATGAAAAGGCCGCTACACAGGGGTATGCAGAGGCTCAACTCACACTGGGTTATATGTATTCCAAGGGCCAAGGAGTCAAACACAGTTACGCCCAAGCAGCCTCGTGGTATCAACAAGCTGCACAGCAAGGTATCCGTAGTGCACAATATAATTTGGCTTATCTCTATGCTCAGGGCCAAGGTCTAACAAAAAACTATCAACAAGCAGCCCATTGGTATCAGTTGGCGGCGGAGCAAGGCGACGCTGACGCACAAAACAACTTAGGTAAATTATACGAACTGGGCTTAGGTGTGCCGGTTGACCTAAAAAAAGCCAAGGCACTCTATCGCCAATCCGCCCGCCAGGGTAATCAGCTAGCTAAAATCAATCTGAGTTTATTGCCTTAATCATTCCATCATTGCCTATTTCCGTTGCAAAAACAGCCCCACCAATCCCCCCTTCCTACCCCCGTAGGAGCTGCTTTAGCTGCGAAAAATCAAGGAAATAGGAGCTAAATTCGAGATGCTAGATTCTAGATTCTAGATTCTAGATGCTAGATGCTAGATTCTAGATGCTAGATAAGAGATAAGAGATGCGAGCGAAACAAAGATGTAAAAATGGTTGAACTACTAGTAACTCCGTTAGGGTAACTCCGTTAGGGGACGGACAGGGAGGCAGACATAGAGGACGCTGAGGGGAAAAATAAAAATATCATTGTTTAACAACAGTTTATGTTTGTAGATTAACGCTATTGTAGTCTGGTCACTTTTGTCTTTTTGAACACAATATTTTTTTGTATAGCCCACTGCAGCAAAAAATCTTTCTAAGCTTTGCATAACCTCCTGTATCACTATTTAAGGAGTTGCTTATGTCCCATTTACAATCAAAATTTATCCGATGCAAAGAGCTAAAATTATTTGCTATTTGTTGTCTAGCCCTGCTGCTAACAGCGTGCAGTAGCACTCCAGCTCAAGTCGTAAACGTGCCCGTTAATAGCGACGTGGCTGCTCCTGAGGTGATTGATGTGCAGTGTGTTGCGCAAGGCACTAATATTGCGCAGGCTGCTGCCACTTCAGGCTCAAGCGCCCAATATGTAAGTGCTGCTCGCTACCTACAATCATGTTTACACCAGCCTTTGCCTGAATTAGATAAATCCGAGGGGCGGGCTGTGATGCAAGTGATGGCCAATATTACCCTTAACTTTATTCAGGGCGGCGATATTGGCGCAGCCAAACTGCAAATACTTAAGTTTGATCAGGCATTCCCCCATCAAGATCTGTTGTTACCCGACTTTACCTCGTTTCGAGATACCGCAACCGCCTTACTGCATAGCGCTAGTATGAATACGGCCCAATTAGCTAACCTCAATATTAGTCGTGAATTACGTGCAGAATTAGAACGCCAGCAGTATTGGTTAAGCCATTAAGGAGTAAAAAATGAAAAGCTATTTAAGCGCCAAGACATTGATTATATTCAGCCTGCTAAGTTTGAACGCCACTTTCACTTATGCACAAGTTGATGCGGCATGGGATCCGGTGGCCAGCGACAAACTGATCACCTTGCCAGCTAATATTATTGAGAAACGAATAGAGCAAGATTTTAATGCCAGTCCGATGGCAATGCGTTTGGCTGAGTTAGATACAAGCATGCAAACCCAAAGTAGCCGTCTGCAAACCTTGCAACAAGATTTAAGTCAAGCTGACCAGCAACAAACCGCAGAAATTCAATATGAACTGGTACAACAAAAATCAGCTTATTTAGATTCCCTACAAGAAAGCCACCAGCTACGCAAAGACTCCTTAGTCAAAAAGCAGCGCTTGTACCAAGACATCCTCGCCCGCTTTCGTCAGCAACATGCTGGCACCAGCGCCGTTAAAATGACAATACAGCGTCAGCAAAAGGAAGCACAAACTCGCATGGAAGCGGTAATGTCTCAGGTCGATAAAAACCTGCTGCACAGTAATTACAACAATGCCTCACCTTATGCGGATGAGTATGCCGCCAACTTGGCGCAAATTGAACAGCTCAAAACCAAGATTGGCCAACATAGGGTCAATGCGGCACTGACCATTGAAGGTGCTGAAGTTAGCTCTGAAGAATACATTCGTGAGTTATTGCATGGGGCGGCGATGCATCAATCCTTATTGGATCAAGAAGCCTTAATGCTCAGCTATATGGCCCGCTTAGTGGCACTCGATGCACAAGCGCTAGAACACCAATTAGCTTTTTCAGGTAGTGATGAGTCAGTAAGCAAACCACAAGTTGCCAAAGCTAGCGCAGCAGTTGGCCTGTTTTTATAACATGATAAAAGGAAGCTAAAAATGAAAATAATGAAATCACTAAACCATAACGTAAGCGCACTTTGCCTGCTGTGTTGTCTTGCCGCGGCCTTTTCCGCCTCTGCCCAAAGCGATGCCTTATTTAGTCTTAAAAACCTTGAGCGAGAGCGCGCTGCGCTATTGGCGACCTTTACCGATGAGAGCCTCAGCAGTGATGTGCGTCAACAAAAGGTAGCCACTATCTATAAACGGCTGGTTGATATTGAGCGCATGGTATTGCGTGATGAACGCATTACCAACAGTGACAAACTATTGGTACAAAAAGCCTTCGCTAACTATGACCTGACATTTTTGGTGCATGCTAGTGCCGAAAAAAACACTCAGCCCTTGACTCAATGGATGAACACCTTGGGAATTAATGCCAATACCATCGCGCAAAGTACCCTAGGTTATCGCTAATGTATGCCTTAGATAAATTGCCTTTGCCAGCCAAAACATGGGGGCAAGGCACCCTATTTTTGCTAGGCCTAGGTATTATCATGTTGGCGGGGATCAGTTACCTCACCAATTTACCCTTGTCAGCAATTTTAGCTTGGGCCAAGGTAGTGTTTGGCTGGAGTTTTACCCTGATCTTTCTTGGCTTAACCATAAGCGGTGTGGTTGCTATACAAAAATTAGCCCATCCTGAGCAACGAGCTTATTGGTATGAAGTTGGCCAACAGGCCGCTAATGGCGTATCGACATTAGCCCTAACCTTTACCTTACTTGGCATCAGTTTGGGAATTGGCAGCTTATCGGAACAAACCCTCAGCCCCGAAAACATTCAAGATATTATTGCCCAATTAACCAAACAATTTTCCACCGCTTTTATGACAACAGTAGTCGGCTTACCTTGCGCGGCTGTCCTTCGCGCATGGCTAGGCATTCGCTATCAAGCCTTAGCTACCTCACAGAGTATTAATGAATTGGAGACCCACTTATGAAAACGCTATTTTTTGGCCTATTTGTCATCGCATCAGCTTACTATTTGGCCAGTCAAACTGAATGGGGTAAGGGTAAATTGACACAAACTATTATGCCCTCTACTAATTTTGCACAAGCTAGCGATGAGTTACTCCAAAAAATCCAAAAGCAAATGCAAGAATTCACCACTGCACTGGCAACTGAACAACAACAAAAAATGGTTGAGCTAAAACAAGATATTGCGCGGCTAAGTGAACAAGTGGATCAGCAAAATCTTAAAATAGCCGCTTTATTAAGCCTTAATAGTGAGGACAACAGCGCCCTCCTCGCCACGCAAGTAGAGGCGTCAGAGCAAGGAAAAGAGCAAATTCAAAACGTGGCAGTTCTGAGCAACGCTCCCCTTGATACTTTACAAGAAGGGCTTACCGCGGATAATAATGTGCCTGATAGTTCAGCTACTTTGCGCAAGAGGCAAGCTCACTTGCAAGATATCGCTTCACATATGGAGCAGGTGTCACTCAAAGTGGCAAGTAATAGTTACTAATATGCAGGCAACGACCCAGCATCAAGCCATTCCAGCGCCAAGCTCAAGAGTCTTTGGGCTGAAGGTGATTGTGGGTTTGGGCTTAATATTGTTAGTTTTTTGGACTTATCAGCTGCTGATTCTGTGGTTATGGCAACAACAACTGCATGAAAAAATTCAAAATTTTGATGCTCTGCAGATTATTCGTGCCACCAAGCAGGATTTAGCCAAAAAGCAGCAAACACCAGCTGAATTGCCCTTGAGCCTGAGTCTTTCGACCATTCCTTTACCGCCGATTCAAAACTCAACTCAGATGGCCGCTGAGCCCTTGGCTCAGCCCCCCCAATTGCGGCCACAAGTCACCTTTGCCCCGAGCCCAGCCAGCAAAAAAAGTCCTCCTAGTGAAAAATCACTGAGCGCGTCTTCTGCCAAAAGCGCTGAGCGGGTGTATCAACAGCTACAGTTTGAACCTGGTTTGGACTTGCAAATTTCCCTGCCCTCATCAGCGAAAAAGCGTAATGCCTTACTCAATTATTTGTATCAATGTGCAGGTGCGCAATTTGCCTTATTACAAGAAAATCAACTTGTGTATTTATCGCCACAACGTTGGGTCAGTGTTAGCCCATGGTTACGCATCACCAGCGGTGAATTAAGCCCCCAAGAACACCAATGGTTGGGCAGTAAAAAAGGCGAAACAATACGTATATTTCCCCAATCAATCGACCTACGCTTATCGCAATACATTGCCGATGCATTGCAAGGTCAAGCACTTAAGTCGTTTCGCGCCAGCTATATTATGGGCCCTGACTACTTAGGATTAAGCAATATTATGCTCAACAATCAAAATGTTACTGGCACTTGGTCAGTGCATCAAAGTAGCTGCACTAAATAATCTTCCAAAGCTTTGCATACTATCTTAAGTCAACGGGCCAGGAGCTTATATGACTAATTTACATTCTTACGATACCAGTACGCAAGCCATGACAGAGGTAGCCTTAGGCTTGTCTATGGCTTTTTTTGCCCTGTTAATTTTGGCTTTGCTGTCATTTCAAATGCCAACTAAAAAAGCACTGCAGCCAGCCCCAAAGACCTCCTTAACCGATAGCGAAAGGGTCAATATCAATCAAGATCCACTGGCCAGTAATACCCAGGCTAAACCTCGCCAATTTGTATTTTATTTTAAAGGTGGCTTCATTGGTCAAGATCTCAAGCCAAGCGCTATCAGGGAATATTCTGTCGATCAGCCATTAGTCTTGGTGGTCGAAAAAAACCTAACGTTTTCTGAGGTTGTCGCACTGCGCAGTAAAATTAACCACCCTAATTTGTCTATCACTCAACTCAGCGATGAATGGCAAGCCCAATTGGAGCAAATCAAATGAAAATCTTCTTTTACGCTATGGTCTGTGCACTGCTATTAAGTTTTGCTGGCCAAACGTGGGCATCGCCCAGCCAACAACAAATTAAGTATATGCTCATTGATGAAGCGCAATCCCAAGGGGTGTCTCCCGCTTTGGTATTAGCCATAGCCAAAGTGGAATCGGATTTTAACCCTAAGGCCTTAAGTCATATGGGCGCCTTAGGCGTAATGCAGATTATGCCCGCTACCGCTAAACAAGGGTTCAATGTAGCTAGTCATGAATTATATGATGCCAAAGTGAATATTCGTATTGGAGTGGCGTTTATAAAACAACTTATTGAGCAATATAACGGCAAAATAGATATCGCCCTGTCCCACTACAATGGAGGCTCGGCAGTAAGGCGCCCCAATGGTAGTCTCAATATAATTCCCGCCACACAAGGCTACGTAAGTAAAGTGCAACAGTTTGCCCAACAATATCGCCAACAAGGTTATGATCAAGCGATTGGCAACTTACCATTGGCAGACAAGTTAATGGCAAACAACTCTCGTCAGCCGATGTTTTCTTACGCCGAACTCATGGCCTTGGATGAAATAGACGATAGCTTGTCTGTTGAATTTACGCCTAGGCCCACACTCAGCAAACTCGCTCCCTCCCCTCGAGTAGACGAGCTGCAGCAACTGCGCGAGCACAACTTAACGAGGCTATTACCCGCCAAACAAAAAATGGCTAAGGTAGAACTTTTTGCACTCAACGACACTCAGCCTTACACCGGTGAGTTTGATAAAAAAACCCCGCCAAGCACAGAGCCAGTGATACGCAGCAAAGCGCTGCCGCAAGAGCTAAATAGTAAGCAACAAAAAGTGGCTCAGTGGGAGTCTATTTTTTAACTAAGATATTGTCTTATGGCTTTGAATTAGCTACTTATTTGGCTACAGTGGCGAGTATTACACCTTAAACGAAATACACTATGCCAACCACGGTGGGATTTGGAGTCAGCGATACTCTGCGCAGTATTTTTGAGGGTTTAAGCCAAGCAGAAGGCTCTTTTGGTCAAAAATACAGTGATAAGGATATTAATAAAGTCAGGCAGTACGTCAGTTGCCGCAATTACAGCAAAGCCAGTTTAGAACTGGTTTATTTATGCTGGGCCATTGTTCATGCCTACCCTGCTCGGCGAAATATCACCGCAATAGAAGCGTTTTTTTGGTTGGATGAAGCCCACACGGCTTCGCGCTGTCGCGCAGTATTCAGTCAAGGTTGGCAAGGAAAGGCGGGTCAAGTAGAGATAAATAAAGACTATTTAAGCCTTGTCGTAGGCCATAAAAAATTCACAATATCTCCTAGTAGAGTAAGTGTCCTGGCCGTATTGATGGAATTTATCGTCACGGTTGACCCAAGTTTTGTGCTGACCCTGCAAAACCGCTTATTTGAGGCAACAGTCAAAGATATTGAGCAACTCGCCACACAGATACAACACAGTATTTATCAGTTTTTAAAACAACATATGCCCGAAGCGCAAATTCAAACCCGCTATCGTTATTTTGAGTCTTGGCTAAGGCGCAATGCGCTTAACATCAACACCTTGGATGACCAAGCCATTATGACTTTTTGGCAAGATGCCGGTAATGACGAACAAGCACAAAGTTATGTCCTGTATGCAACCGCACTATTTGATGTATTGGATGCCCTAAGCGCCATGGACATTGTTGCGAATCAGCAAGCCGTTTCTTTTGCGCAGCGCTTTGGTCACGATGATGATAGCCATGAGCTCAAGCCTGAACATATAGTAGCGAGTCACCTAGACGAGGAAACGGGCGAAAATTTACAGGCCTTAGCTTTTCCAGAGCAGAGTGACAATGTTAACGTCAACCTACTTTGCCAAGCACCTAAATGTCTAACTCAAGAAGAGGCACTTAGCCTGCAACCATTAGTAGAATATCAGCCATTCATATCGCGCTTTTTACGTTCATTTTTGCGCTTACAGATATTTGCAAAGTGGCAAGCCGTATTAGTGCAGGCAAAACGCAAGTCTGCCCACACCGTTTTCGAAAAACTCAAAGAATTACCCGTACAGGGCTATGCCATGTATGAACTGGAAATGTCAGGCATCAGCAATACCCTAAACGACGCAAAAAACTGTTTGTTGGCGGTGTTACTGGAACTTGAACCCGAATTTGGCTGTATTGAAGCACTACACACCATGCCACCTGAGCAATTACCTGCGATCGCAGCTTGGTTGGCCAAACAGCGCAAAGAGCAAAGCCATTGGCCGAGTCTGATTAATCAGTTGAATTTGCAATTTGGGCCCTTTAGACACGCTGTCGACTCCTTTAAACACGCTTTAAAAGCTAACCATAAGGCTGGTTTTAAAACCCCGCCAGCACTTGATGAAAGCGAAAAGTACCAAGAGTCGTATCAATTGGTTTTGCAAGTAAGCTTATTGATTAAGACGCATCTCAAAGATATGCAGAAAATGTCACAACAAGACAGTCTATCGGGTATTTTTGCCTCTGATGTTTGCATATTCACTAGCAGATTTAACACACTTTATGGAGGTTCAATTGCAGACCAATAAAACCCCTCTTACTGAGGCACTATTTGTTGCTAAAGTGAATTACCGAGAACTCGGCAGTCAGGAATATACGCCAAGTATACACCCTGCTATTTTGTATAATGACCTGATAAAACTGGCTAGTGGTTTTCAACTTACTAACAGCCAAACCTTAATGGCTAAAATTAATCAAAATCTGCTTGTACGCCGACAATACGCTGACTTAGTCAAACGTCTGTGCTTTGCCAACAGCCAGCTTCATGCGGCCGCGGCCAGCGACAAACAAGGTATGCCAACACGGCAAACTGATAGCTTCAGTCTTACCTTTAAACGTGACAGCATGGCCCCCTCTCAAGTGTTTGCCTTATTGCATATAAACCATCCTACGGATGGGCAAAATTCTACAGGGGTTATTGTCCATGCCCTCACCCAAAAACACTGCGAGCGGATTGAATTCCCCTCTTTGATTGATGGGGCCACACAATATTTGTTTGATGAAAGCGACCCCAAATTGCAGTTCTTACTCGACGGGGACGCTGAAATCAGCATAATGCCTTAACTCGTGGTTAAAAGCGGAAGGGCAGAATGAAAGTACATGTATTTGTGGCAACCACCCAAGGGTTAGTCGCAATACAAAAAATCTATGCACAAGATGCCGACATTCGTTCTGTGGTGTCGATAAGAGGCACATCAACGGTTTCGCCCATTTGTACTGCCTATCATCACTTTGTAAAAAAAGGCGTGGGTATTATCGAAAACGACTTCGGTGGAAGCGCTTATCGCGTAAACATTGATGGCAATATCGATCAAGGCAATAGCTGGCAGTTAGCATTTTATCTGGCTCATGCCTTACATGCCGCTGATATGCTGGGAGATGGCGAGGTAGAAGCAGGTGATAGGGTTATATGCGCTTCTGGAGAAATCAATACCAGTGAAAAGTCAGTCCTAGCCGTTGAACAGATCCCTTTAAAACTGCAACGGGCAAAAAGTACCATAGCCAGTTGGCCCGCCGCTATTAACATTCAATTTTTATTACCCAAAGCCAACCTGATCAATTTTCAGGACGGCGTAAACCTACACAACAAGGACGTACAAATTGAATGGGTCCCGTCCCTCGAACAAGCATTGAAATTTGTTGATATAAAACCCGGGGCCCCGCCAATAGAAAGTTCGAAAAAGAGTGGAAGTACTAAGCACAAAAACACTAAAGTGATTCAAAAGACCAAGCGATTTTATCTTGGCTGGGCTGTGGCTCTGCTGGGTTTACTGACCTTAAGCGCTCTATTGTGGATGAAAGGTGCTGATAACGACGGGTCAGCGAATTTGACCCAGATGAGAGAATCAGCTCATTTGCTCGAGAACCAAACACAAAAGGCTGATGGCGCTCACGATACCTTGATTGCTGCCAGCGATGTACTTAAAACCGACACCAATGACAATAAATCTGCATCTTTACGATTATATTATACTGTTGCAGCCGACTGCCAAAAGAGACCATTTGCAGTAAAGGAATTAAGCGCAATCAATACGGTATTTGCCGCTGCGCCACATAAAAATCTATGTGAAATTCAATTTAGCCCCAGCATTAATTTCGCCACTGTCATAGCGATTAATACCCAAACACATCGATTTATCTTGGCGACAAAAGGCTCACGAGAATTTGGTATACCAGTGCCTAGCCAAGAGGCAAATTACTTCATTGTAGCGATTAAACCGTCACTATCAGTGCACGCACAACAAAAACTTCATGCATTTTTGTTTAATTTACCCCAAGACTATCAACTTGGTGTTCAAGACATCATGCAATTGGCCGATTTTTCAGGCTTTGAACTCAAGGTATTCAGTCATCAGCTTAATTAGGCAACTTACTGAAACGACTGAGTTGCTGCTTTAAGTTATTAATTTCATGTTCCAGCTCATCTCGTTCTTCGAGAAGATCCAGTATCAACGCGATGCCGCCCCAATCGAGGGCGAGATCCCGTTTGATACGCGTGGCTTTTTTTACGGTCACCAGGCTAGTAACACTGAATTGCCATTGCTCAATAACCTCACCTTGGATAGGAATGGCAATGCTATGTTCAACCAGTTCATACAACATAGCTGAATCAATATCGCTACCTGCACATAGCTCTTCGCTACTTAGCCAACGATCTTGTTCTGAAACAGTAATCTGCAACATGTTTATTTACTCCAAGTAGCACGGGGGTCAAATTGACTTTTTTCTGCTAACTCATTCCATAGAGTCTTGTTTGCTTCATCAGTTGAGGTAGGTACCACAATTTTAAGTACTGCAAATAAATCACCCTGTACTTTTTTATTGAGCAAACCCTTGCCTTTAATGCGTAAACGCTGTCCCGATTGACTATTGGCGGGGATATTCAGTTGAATATCACCACTTAAGGTGGGTAGCTTAACTTTGGTACCCAATATGGCTTCCCAAGGAGCAATGGGCACAACTATGCTCAAATTCCGACCGTCAACATCAAACATTGGATGGGGTGCAAAACGAATCTGTAAATATAAGTCGCCATTGTCCGCCTTAGTCGTACCCGGGCCGCCTTGGCCCTTAAGACGAATACGTTCCCCGTTAGCCACACCAGCCGGAATTTTCACTTTCAGCGACTTGGGCTGATCGCTCACTCGACCATTAGCATCTTGCTGTTGTAGGGTGAAGCTTACGGGTTTAACGCTATCAACTAAGGTTTCTTCTAAAAATAAGGGGAATTCGATTTCAATATCTTGCCCTTTTTGACGCATTGTTTGGCTACTCCTGTGCTGCCGTCCATGCTCAAAACCGCCATGCCTTGCACCAAAAATTGAATTAATAAAATCAGAAAACTCCTGATCGGTTTGCGGATCACTTTGTTGATAATTGCCTTGTCCATTGGCCGAACCATGCTGATTGCGCGATCGGTTTAGATGATGGCGACGCAGTTCATCATATTGTGCCCGTTCTTTAGCACTATGCAGCACTTCATAGGCTTCGCCGATTTCTTTGAATCTTTCCTCGGCATCAGCATGTTTGCTGACATCAGGGTGATATTGTCGAGCCAGCTTTTTGTAAGCGACTTTTATGGCTTTATCATCGGCCTCAGGTTCAATACCAAGTACCTTGTAATAATCTTTGAAATTCATTCTAGCCCCTAAAAAACAGCCCGGTGGGAAGTGAGTATTATTGATTAAATCAACTGGTGCAATTGTAGGCGCAAATTTAGCTTAGCAATTTGATCTCAATCAATCCAACCAGCTTACACTGAGTCTAGTTGATTGCTATCTGCCAATGAAAAAATAACATTCAATTCTAATTTAGCTCTAATAGTAGACCTTTATCCGTTGATTTAATTGCCTTTATTTGGCCTTGTTATGCAATCTCATACCTTAGTATCAGCTTGTAGATTTTTTAATCAGTATGAATAGGGTTTAATAGCTCCATCGAAACGCGGCAACTATCAGGCAACGTTTTAAACTTAAACCCTAATTAATTAAATACTCATCGAGGAATTGACCATGTTGAAAATCGTTAAAACTTCTATCGCTCTTGCCGCCGCTTCTTTCATTGTTGCTGGTAATGCTCAGGCCGATATCAACGAAGCTCTACAAAATATCTGCACTATCGTTAAAGCTGACGATAAAGGCGAATTACGTAAAAAAATGAAAATGGTCCAGTCTGACTACCGTTTACAATTACAAGATTATTACTCAGGTATCTCTTGTGGCGGTGAAAGTTTAATTCGTACTGCAATGTTAAATAACGCAGTTGAGACCGGTACCTTGATGGTCAAGAAAATGCCTAAGGGCGACTTAAGCGCACCAGAGGCTGATGGCAAAACCATCGCCGCATGGGCAACAGAGAATGGCATGGATAGTTCACCCATTGTTGCTGCCTTGAACGAAAGAATCTAAAAGATAGCGGCGAGCTTCTAGCCGCGGGCTGCGAGCCGCGAGCCACGAGCAAAAGAATAAAGCGTTTTAGTCTTATCTTTAGCTCGCCACTCGTAGCTCGTTACTCGCAGCTCGACTCTAATAGCTCGTCGCTGCTCCACCGTTCAACATGGTGGGTGGAGATTAATCTCTCCTCCTAAAAAATCGGCCTCTTTTGAGGCCGTTTTTTTTGCATTGAAAAGAGAGCAACAAGCAAAACACACCTGCCTTTGCTTTTATCTTTTTTAGCTCGACGCTAGTGACTCGCCGCTCGAAGCTCCATATCGCAATACCATCAGACTTGCCCTATCGTCTTGCTGCACAGCACTGTTGGCCAAGCGCCAAACACCATTAATTAGCAGGGCGAGAGGCATATTATTTTGGCTGACTAAGGCAATTTTATCTCGTTGCCACGGCGGGATTTTCCATTCTTTGTACCACTGTTTTAGCGGTTTCGAATGTTGACACCCTGTTGGCGTAAATCGTTGGGCGAAACCACCAAAATGAATTTTAATATCTCCCAATTGAGGCTCAACAACCAAGTCCCCATCATTGAGCTTGCCTGGGTGAAAGTTAGTTTTACTCAAACTGCCAAGCGGTGCTGGTAGGTTGACTATTTTTTGTCCCTGCCACAACAAGGTATGGGCTGGTATTGTCGGAGCAAGTGCTAATACATATAAATGCTGATTAAAGCGTCTAAACTGCCAATTGCCCCATTGAATAATGGGCTTAGCATCCTCTTTAGCGTCAATCAGCTCGGGTTGCAGTTTTTGCAAAATAGCTTGTGAAGGACTTGCAATACCTTGCTCATCTAACCATTGCCTCACCACTTGATGTAACCATGCGGAACTTAGTTTACTTAAGGCTTGCAGGCACAAGGTGTTATCACTCGTGCGTATTGCTTGCAGTTTCTCTTGGGCCACTTCTTCAAGTAAATCTTGCTGTTGAGCGCAAAGGGCTGCACTGCGCGACACAGTTTTAGCTATGTCAGGCCATTTTTTTATTAAACTAGGAAGAATGTCATGACGCAGAAAGTTACGCTCAAAATGGGTATTTTGATTCGACTCGTCTTCAACCCAAACTAAGTGTTGCTGCTTGGCATAGTCATTGATTTTTTGCTGATTAAGGGCTAAAAATGGTCGCAACAGATGAACCACTTTATTGAGTTGGCCAACTAACTTAGTACTATACAGCGCCATCGCCGCCAAGCCTTTAGGCCCTGCTCCACGCTTTAGCTGTAATAGAAAGGTTTCAAGTTGATCATCTTGATGCTGAGCCAACAAAATAACGCTGTTGTCTGGCGCAAGCTCCAGTAACTTTGCATAACGGGCTTCACGAGCTAGCGCCTCTAGACTTTGACCTGAGTCACTCCCTAGGTTTACCTTTACCCCTTGAAATGCCACCTTCATATCTAAGCAAATCTGCCGACAATGGGCTAACCATTCATCAGCATTCGGGCTAAGACCATGAT
>Ga0163215_101392_pt1 | contig 14874 bp, 11 predicted proteins | sample SynspAceP_FD_185934 | JGI IMG/M metagenome (GOLD analysis project Ga0163215, IMG submission 185934) | Saline lake microbial communities from Ace Lake in Antarctica - Synechococcus sp. Ace-P (Hybrid Assembly) | ecosystem: Environmental > Aquatic > Non-marine Saline and Alkaline > Saline | place... | reverse complement strand
TCACCCGATGCTTTTGCTTCAGGATCTTGTCACGATGAACGGCGTTGAACTTGTGCGGCATCTACAGCATCCTGAAACGAACAGAATGCCTCAATATCAGCTGTGCGACGATCCCTGCAACAAAGCCCACCAGGGATCACATGGCCAAAGGCGACCAGACCCAGCGTGGTTGTCCGGTCCACCGCCGTTTTGACAATGGCATTCCAGACCGCGTGCAACAGGGCCGCCGACAGGATGATGGCTATGATGAACGGCGACATCAGTGCTTCGCGCGGGGGGCTGTGCGCCTCACAGGTCGTTATCCCGTGCGCTCATATCCTCGATCAGGCGCGTTTCCAGCAACTGGCCATTGGCATAGAGGATCGGCGTGGCGACTGCGGCGATATCGCTGTTGAAATCGCGCAAGGCCCGCAATGTCTCTAGGTGGATGTCGCTGCTGGCAAAGCTGATCGCCTGCCCCGATTGCAACCGCATGAAGTGGCGCTTGCGGCTGTCGCGCTCGGCACGTTTCACTTCTGTCTTTTCCATGTTCAGCAGGCGCGCGCTTTCCAGATCATCGGAGATCAGCACATTTGAGGCCAAGGCAACATTGGCCATGATCGTTTCGTGCATGCCCTGCAATTCGGCCCAGCCTTCTTTGGAGAACGCGGCCTCCTCCTTTTTGAGGGTCTCCGCCATAACGGCCAGCCGCCTCGCCACCACATCGCCTGCCGACTCCAACCGGATAGCATATTCCAGCATGTCGCGCGCGGTGCGGTTATGGTCTTTGCCCATCCTATCGGCAGGCAGCCCCGCAACAAAGGCACGGATGCGGGTCAGACATTTGTTAACCTCGACGTCCATCGCCTGCACGGCCCTAATCTGGGCCTTGTCACCCGTGCGGTACAGGATCATCACGGTGCGAAACATCGCCTCGATCAGGCCGGTCATGTGCAGCACTTCACGCTTCAGAGAGGACAGCGCCTGCGCGGGTGAGACAAAATCAACGGGATCCAGCGCCGTCTGGAAACGGGTGAATACAACAGGGGCCACCGCCCCCGCCTGCTCTGGCAACAGCGCCTCCAAGGGGGCGCGCAGCAGGTTGCAAAACGGCAGCGCCAGCACCAGCAGCGACGCGTTGAAAGCAATATGAGCGGTGATCAACATCTGCGCGCCAAATCCCACCCTTAGCCCGGCAATATCCAGCGCCATATGGGCACCAAACAGCGTGACCACCGCCCAGATGCCACGCAGCACCAGATTGGCGACCACAATCCGCCGCGCCGCAATGGCCAGCCCCCGTGTGAGCCAGACCGGAATAAAAGCACTGCCCAGATTGGCCCCCAGCACCAGCGACAGCCCCGCCGCAAAAGGCAGTGCGCCGATCTGAACCAGCGTTACACACATCAGGATCGCTGCAACCGAACTGTGCAACGTGAACGCCAACGCGCCGCCAACCAGAAAGGCGGTGATATAGTCGCGCGCCAGATAGTCCGAGATTGCGGGCAGGAATGCGCTGTCGCGGATCGGCTCCATCGCGTCGCGCAGAAATTCAAGCGAGACAAGAACAAGGGCAATACCCATAACGATCCGCCCTGCCTGCCGCAGCTTTTTGGCCTCTGTCTTTACAAACAGCCAACCGCCAATCGCCAGCAGCACCGGAACAAGCCAGTCCATATCGAACGACAGTACCTGAATGACCAAGGCCGATCCCAGATCACCTCCCAGCACAATCGCCAGCCCAGTGCCAAACGGCAGCATGCCCCCCGCCGCAAATCCAGACGCCAACAGCGCCACCGCAGCCGAGCTTTGCAACACCAGCGCCAGCATCAGCCCGACGACGCCTGAACGGACCATCCCGTGCTGGTCCGTCATCAGCCGCTGGAAGGACGCGCCATAGCTCCGCTCGATCCCTGTGCGGACCAAACGGACGGCAAACAAGAGTAGCATTGTGGCCCCTGCGATATTAACCAGAAAGGTAAGGATCAGCATGGGGTGCGCGCCACCAGCGCAAGCATCTGTGCATGCAATTCAGGGGTCGCCGCCGCGATCACACGCCCGTCCGAGCGCAACGTGAGCGGCCTGCCCTCCCAATCGGTCATCACGCCCCCCGCCTCCGCGATCACTACAGAAACGGGCAGGTAGTCATAGGGCTGCAGATCATAATCAATCACCGCATCCACATGGCCCGCCGCCAGCAAGCCGTGGGGGTAGCAGTCATAGGCAAAGCGGCGCGTTTGGCCAGACTGCATCAGCTGTGCAAACAGCTCCGGATGGTCGCGGTAAATCTTGTCGCCCTCGTTTACATAAAGGGTTGCGCGGTCCAGCGCGGTCTGGCCGGAGGTGTGGATGGATTTGGCGTTCAGCGTCGCACCCTGCCCCTTGACCCCTGAAAAGACTTCGCCCAACGCAGGCATCCCGATGATGCCGATCTGCGGCACACCGGCCACCAGATGGCCCAGCAAAAACCCGAACAAAGGGTGGCCCGACAGAAACGAGCGCGTGCCGTCGATCGGATCAATAATCCAGATGTTCTCGCGGTCTTCACCTTCAAATCCATGCTCTTCCCCGAAAATGCCGTGGTCGGGAAAATGGTCGGCCAGATAGCTGCGGATCAGCGTTTCAATGCCCCTGTCTGCCTGCGTGACGGGGCTGTCATCGGCTTTGAACTCGGTCCCCAGCTGGCCGCGGAAATAGCCCATAGCGGCGCGGGCGGCGATATCTGCCATCTCGGTAGCAGCTTGGATATAGCTCTGTGCAGGGGTCTCAGATGTCATGGGTCACTCCGTTCGCCAAATGAATATCGATACCCCACACCGTGAGCGCTTGCGCCAGCACGCCAGAGGGCATTGCGTCGGTCACAATCTCGTCCACCCTGTCAGCGGGCACTGAACAATGCGGCGCAGTGCGGTTGAATTTATGATGGTCCAGCGCCACCAGTACCCGCGCAGCATTGCCAGCAACTGCACCGGCCAGCGCCGCCTCAGCCGCGTTCAGGCACAAAAACCCCTGGCGTGGCGACAGGGCATCGGTGCTCAGGATCGCCAGATCATAGGCAAACCGCGCCACCTGCGCTTGGGTCATAGCACCGAACGTCCCGCGCTCGTCGCTTTGCATCTCGCCGCCCAAAAGATGCACCTGATTGCCATTGTGACTGGCCAGAATCTCCGCCACCCCGATGGAATTGGTCACGACCGTCAGCAACGATCGCGCGCGCAGAGCCTGTGCCACAAACGCGGTGGTCGACCCCACGTCCAGAAACAACGTCATGCCGTCATACACGTGCGCGGCCACTGCCCCTGCAATGGCGCGCTTTTCGACCGGATGTGTGGCAATGCGCTGCATGAAGCCGGAGGCCCCCCGCGGCCCCGCCAGATGCGCGCCGCCATACATCCGCTCCAGCACGCCGGATTTCGCCAGCGCCTTGATGGTCCGGCGCACGGTCTCTTCGGAGACATCTAGCGTTTTTGCCAGCTCGGCACTGCGCGCACTGCCCCCCAGACGGTGCAGCGCCTCCAGCAGTTCAAGCTCGCGGTGAGAATGTTTGGATATCTTGGTCAAGCGGATGCCCTTTGCGTGGAGGTTTTCCACAAACTCCCACATAATACTCCGATCCCGCAAGTGAGATCGCACATACCTCCACAAATTCAGGCATGCGGTAGCGCGAGATGCCCAATACACCCTTTCAACAGCCGCCGTTTCACGCCTTTATCACGGGCAGATTACCACAAGCAGACTGCCGCAAAGGATTCGACCCCATGCCCGCTCCCAAGAACGTCCTGTTCATCGTGATTGACCAGTTCCGCGCCGATTGCGTCTTTGGCGCGCTGGCAGCGCATATCGACATCCCTAACCTGCGCGCCCTGATGGACGATGCGGTGACCTTCCAGCGACATTTCTCCGTCGTGAATCCCTGCGGCCCCTCGCGGGCCTCCCTGCTGACGGGGCAATATGCGATGAACCACCGCTCGATCCGCAATGGCACACCACTGCGCCATGACACGCCCAATGTCGCGACCGAAATGCGCAAGGCGGGCTATGCGCCGATGCTGTTCGGCTATACCGACACGGCGCAGGACCCCCGCGCCTATCCCGAAGGCGATCCCGCGCTGCGCACCTACGAGCATCCGATGACCGGGTTTCAGGAGGTGGTCGAGATGCGGTTCGAGATGTCCTATCCGTGGCGATCGCACCTGATGAGCCAGGGCTACGAGTTCGCAGACTACCGAGACGTCTTTATACCCGTGTCACCCACGGGGCGCGCGCCAAAGATCAATGATCCCGCAATGTACCGTGCGCAAGACAGCGATACCGCATTCCTGACAGACCGGTTTCTGGCGCTCATGCCCGCCTATGCGGATCAAAGCTGGTTCGCACATCTAACGTATATTCGCCCCCATCCACCCTTTGTGGCCCCTGCGCCCTATAACGACATGTATGCTCCGGCCACTATCCCGCCGCCCGTACGCCATCCGGACCCCGCAACCGAGGCGGCAGCGCATCCCTTCTTCGGCCCGACGCTGGCGCAGAAAACACCCGCCGGATGCGTCGTGGGCTTTCCCGATCTGGAGAACACGGACGAGACTGTCCAGACCCTGCGCGCGCTTTATTTCGGGCTGATCACCGAAGTGGATCATCACATCGGGCGGGTTATCGATTTTCTCAAATCCTCCGGCCAATATGACGACACGCTGATCATCGTGACCGCCGATCATGGCGAGATGCTGGGCGATCACCACAGCTGGAGCAAATTCACCGTGCATGATGCGGCCTACCACACGCCGCTTATCATCCGCCAGCCGAACAATGCCGCCCAAGCGGGTGCGGTTGTGACAGCCCCAGTTGAGACCATCGACATTACGCCCACAATCCTCGATTGGGTCGGCCTTGAGGCGCCAAATTCGATGGACGGGCGCTCGTTACTACCGCTGCTGCACGGCGAGATACCGGACGACTGGCGCGGGTATTCCTTCTCCGAGCTGGATTTTTCCGAGCCCGAATGCCCGACGCTCTGGGAGCGTGAACTGGGTACCGGACCAAGCAATTCCGCCCTGTCGATCCTGCGAGACGCGCGGTTTACGCTGGTCGAGTTCGCCGCCGATCTGCCACCTATCCTTTATGATAATGCGGCTCAGGGCGAAGCCTTGAATGTGGCCAACCTGCCCGACTACCGCGATGATCTGGCCCGACTGGGGCGCCAGATGCTGCGCCATCGCATGTGCTACATGGACCACACCCTGTCACTGGACACCATCACCAATGACGGCCCCCGCAGGCAAAAGCGCCACAAGCCTGCCTGATTACTCCAGCGGATAGGTCGGACGCGGTACGTTTTCATACGCAAGCGATGCGTAATCCAGCGTACACAGCGCGCCGCTGTCACAAACGATCACCCGTCCGGCAACCGGCCCGAAGGCTGCGCGGAAATGCTGCATGGATTTCAGCGCCACAACGGATTTGATCTCCGGATCAATGCCAAAGGTCGTGAACTGCGCAAGGTCCAGCATCTGGTGCGGCAGGCTGACAATCAGGATATCAATCCCCGCAACCTCCAACACTGCCGTCTGCCCAAAATCGCGCGTCAGACCGCCCATGATCGGCCCCGTGCCTGTAACCAGACCGCTGCCCGCCCATTTGAGCACGCCGATCACCCGCAGCGGCCCGCCGCCATAGTCAGGCGATGTCGCACCCCCAATGTCCAGCGTCACGGCATCGCCCAAGCTGTGCCCCGCCAGCACAGCCGCCGACGCGGGATCAACCAGCGGACCAAAACAGGCGTCACGCACACCGGCCTCCAGCAAGGCAGCCAGCAGGGCCGTGGCATCTGCGTATGCCCCAGCGCCCGGATTATCTGCATAGTCCGCAATCACCAGCGGGCCTGCCGCCCCGTCCCATGCGCGCGCAATGTCAGCCGCTTGCGCACTGGTCAGATAGGTGTTCAGCACGTCTGCGCGCTTTGCCCAGATATCATCCGCAAGGCCTTGGGCAATGGCGCGGTGCGCGGGCGTATCCGCGTCACAGGTGATTAGTACGGTCGGCCCGACTTCGGCAATGTCGGCACTGGCAAAGGCCCCGTTTATGCTGATGGCATAGACCCCCTCGCGTGCCTCGAACGCGCGGGCCAACGCGTGACGCGCGACCATAGGGCCCGCATCGGTGCGCCCGCCGTTGGCTTCCTCCAGTATGGGAACATGAGCGCGCAGGGTCACGGGCGTGATCGCACCCGTCAGCATGCGCTGCAACAGTTCGGCAGTGCGGCGACCGGTGGCACGGCTGTCGACATGCGGATAGGTGGTGTAGGACACCAGAATTTGCGCCAGATCGCACATGGCCACCGTGACATTGGCATGCGGGTCCAGCGTGACCGCAACTGGCAAATCCCGCCCTACGATAGCGCGCAGACGGGCCATTAACTCGCCCTCGCCGTCTTCGCAGAACTCTGTCACCATGGCGCCGTGCAGCATCAAAAAGATACCGTCCCACGGGCCTTGCGCGGCGGCCTCCATCAAGGGCGCCGTGATGGCATCAAACGCCGCGCGCGTCACCACGCCGCCCGGTCCAGCACCTGCGCTGATCACATGGCTGATCTGCCAGCCATAGTCGCGGCCCGTATCCAGTAGGCCTGCCAGCTCGGTGTTCTGGTCGCCGCGCGCGGCAATGGCTGCGTTGCCGTGCAACAAGAAACGGCCCTGAAATGCCGCAAGCGTGGTCGGGCGGATGTTGAACGTGTTGGTCTCGTGTGAAAGTTCGGCGCTGAGGATTCTGAAACTCACGGTTCTACTCCAGTGAAGGACGCAACCGCTGCGGTGATAGCGCTTGCGCAAACTGCGCGGTCAGCGGGGTGGCTGCGTTGCTGCACAAATCCGCCGTCAACATCGCCAGAACCGGCGCCATCATGATGCCGTATCCGCCCTGCCCCGCAAGCCAGAAGAAATCGGGCACGGTCGCGTCAAACCCCACAACAGGTACGCCGTCCACCACAAAACTGCGCAGACCAGCCCAGCTGTGCGTGATCCCCGTGATCTCCAGCGTGGTGCGCTGCATGATCCAGTCGGCCAGCACGGCAATATCCATTTCGTTGGCCCATGCATCATGCGGTTCCACCGGCGTGGCATCCCCGGGCGAGGCCATCAGTTTGCCCGCTTCGGGCTTCATATAGGCGTCGCTGCCTGCAAAATCCACTGCAGGGATGCGGGCACAATCCAGCCCGTCCGGCCCATCTATGATAATCGCAGTGCGCCGTTTCGGAACCATTCCAACAGGCCGTGCACCAGCCAGAGCGCCCACCACATCGGCCCATGCCCCTGCCGCATTGATCACGATCTTCGCCTGAAAGCTGTCTTGTGACGTTGTCACCTGCCAGCATCCTGCCTTGCGCGCCAAAGCCGTCACGCGCTGGCGCGTCTGCACAATTGCGCCACGCGCCTTGGCACCCTTGAGGTAAGACAAGTGCAGCGTGGCCACATCAATATCCGTCACACCCGCCTCGAACACAGCGCGCGCCACATGGCTGCTTTGCAGAAACGGCACCATGGCGCAGGCTTCCTGCGGTGTGATTTCAACGATTTCGGCATCAGCCGTAGACAGTGCCAGCACCGCATCCAGCGCGCCTGCCGTGTCGGAAGAGGCCACCGTCAGACATCCGCGCGCAGACAACAGCGGTGTGTCGCAAAACCCGAGCGGAGGGCTGACAAAAAACGCAACGCTGGCCGCGTTGATAGCCCGTACCGTATCAGGGCCATAGTTGCGGGTGAAGAGCGCGGCAGAACGGCCTGTGGCGTGATAGCCCGTCACATCTTCAGCTTCCAACAGCAGAACACTGCCCTGCGCAGACAGCTCATAGGCTGCCGATGCACCCGCCATACCCCCGCCAATGACTAAGAAATCATAGATCACCGTATCCGCCTTCGTAATTGGGCCACAGGTCTTTGCCTGAGCTATGCTTATCTGGCAGGCACCAAAAAAAGAAGCGTTATTCCCGAGAATGGAAAACGTTGACTTGCCGCGACTTATCCCTCTACCGTTAGCGGCAGGGGGATTTCATATCCAAAATTCAGATCAGGTCGGTGCAAAAAATCATCGACGGCATTGGGCGCCGCATCATGTGCCTTTGCACAGAAACCGGAACCTTCAACGCAGGGCTGTAAGCTCGGCTATGACCGCTGTGCTCAAGAAAATGACGGCTCCCTCGGATGTCCCTCGTGACCACCTTCACGGTGAAAAGATATCGTGGGCAGGAGACGCAAATGTATTACACTTCGCCGCTATTTCAAGACCCGAACCCCTAGCCCCGTGAACTTTACAGGTGCAGGCACAAACAACGAACCGCGGAAAAACCGTGAAACCTACAAGGAGACACCAATGAAGAAGTTACTCTTGTCGAGTGTGGCACTTTCAGCCTTCGCAGGCGCCGCATTTGCAGCATGCCCTGCCGTCACCGTATCCGACCCTATGGGCGTGGCAAAAGGTGCATTCCCGCAGCAATATGAATTGTCCGAATTCCAGACACTGGCCAATTGCACATTGGAGATGGCCGAGAACCCAGAGATTGCCGCGATGAACGGCAAGATACGCGGCAACCCCGATATGGCCGCACTGGCAGATCGTCTACCGTCCGAGCCGCTGGTTGTTGCTCCTTATGACATGGTCGGCACCTACGGCGGTACCTTCCGCGCAATGTCCAACGCAACCGAGGCCGGCACGTCCGACTTTATGTCGGTGCGTCACGTCAACCTTGTGCGCTACGCAGATGATCTAACAACTGTTGTCCCGAACATCGCCAAAAGCTGGTCGTGGAACGAGGATTTTACGCAGCTGACGTTTGTACTGCGCGAGGGCCACAAATGGTCCGACGGTGCGCCGTTCACGGCTGAAGACGTGGAATTCTGGTATGAAAACCTTGCCCTTGATCCCAATGTGATCGAAAGCCCGAAGGACTATGTTCTGGCCGGGGGCGAGCCGATGACTGTCGATGTGATTGACGCGCAGACCGTGCGTTTCAACATGCCCGCGGCCAAGCCCGGCTTTCTTGACCACTTTGCCAGCCATTACGCGCAAGGCTTTCAGCCCAAGCATTTCCTTGGTCAATATCACCCTGCAATCAACCCAGATGCGGATACACTGGCCCAGTCACTCGGCTTCGAGAACGGCTATGCGCTGATCAAGGCCTATTACGGCGGCTCTGACTGGATGGACACGCCAACCCCGATGCTGGCATTCCCCGACAAGGTTGCAAACCTGCCACTGGGCGCATCGCCCACACTGGAAAGCCACATCCTGATTTCCGAGACCACCGAGGGCCGCGAGTATGTCGCGAACCCGTACTTCCACATGGTCGACACAGCGGGCAACCAACTGCCGTACATCACCGAGATGGACGAGATTTTTGTGGGCGAAAGCGAAGTGCGCCTTCTGAAACTGGTCAACGGCGAAGTCGACTATAAAGCGCAGGCTTTGCAGCTGGATTATGTGCCGCTGCTGCTGGAAAATCAGGAAAAGAACGGCTTTGTTGTCGATCTGAAACCTGAAATCACCATGCCCACATTTGCGTTTAACGTTACCTCGGAGGACCTTGAAAAGCGTAAGGTTTTTGGTGATCTGAAGTTCCGTCAGGCGATTTCTGTTGCGATGAACCGTGATGAGATCAACGAGGTTGCCCTGTTCGGTCTGGGCACGCCCCAGCAGTACATCGGCTTCTCGCCAACACCTGATTTTGTGACACCGGAGTGGGAGCAGCATTTTGCCCAGTTCGATCCAGAGATGGCCAAGACGCTGCTGGACGAGATCGGCGTTGTAGACACGGACGGCGACGGTATGCGCGAGCTGCCAAATGGCGAAAAGCTCGTGCTGAACCTTCAGGTTGCCACCCAAGGCATTTCAATCAAGATCGTCGAACTGGTGGGGCAAAGCTGGCGCGAGGTCGGCATCGACAACACTGTAAAAGAAGTCACCACAGACGAGTATCGCTCGGCCCAGTCGGCCAACCAGCTGGATGTCGGCATGTTCGAGAAAAGCGTGCCGCTGTCGGTTGTGATGGGCAACGCGGAAATCTTCATTCCGCCGTTTGATGGCTACTTCAACCTGCGCACCGCGATGCTCTGGGGTGAATGGGTCCAGTCGGGCGGCGCCACCGGTGTAGAACCACCGGCCTTTGTGAAGGAAATGATGGACGATGTTGTGGCCTTTCAAGCCTCCGCAGTCGGCTCACCTGAATCTGCCGCACTGGGTCAGAAACTGGTCGAGAACATGACAGGCAATCTGCTGTTCATCGGAACGGTCAAGGCGCAGCAGCCGATCTACCGATCTGCCGCGCTCAAGAACTTTCCCGCGTTCAAGACTGCCTCCTATGCCTACTACCGGACGTACCCCTACCGCGCGGCACAGTGGTTTCTTGCTGAGTAAGCTGCTCTGACAAAAAATACCGGTGTGGGCCGATTGAATGGCCCACACTCCATCAAAAACATGTCGCAGGGCGCATAATCCAGATGGTTCAATTCTTACGCTTTGCGCTTGTCCGATTTACGCTGGCCATATTCACCTTATGCCTTGTGTCCTTCATCGTCTTCTCGCTGATGGAGTTGGTGCCCGGCGATTGCGCCGAGCGGTACCTCGCGTTTAAAAGCTCCCAAGGGGCGCAAATCTCCCTCTCCGACATCGAGGCCGAGCGCGTCCGGCTCGGCCTTGACCGCCCCTTTGTGGAGCGGTGGGGTAGCTGGATCATCAACGCTTTCCAAGGTGAATTCGGCGACAGCTGTATCCTACGCCTCAACATCGCGCAGCTGCTGGGCCAGAAGGTCTGGCTCAGCGTTGGTATCTGCCTTGGCTCGCTGCTGCTGGCCTACCTGATTGCTATTCCGGTTGGCATTATCGCTGCCACATCGCGCAACCCCTACCTGAACAACGGCCTGCGTCTGGTCAGCTATCTGGGTCTGGCGCTGCCGAACTTCCTGCTGGCGCTAATGATCATGCTCGCCGCTACTGTCTTTTTCGGCAACAGCCTGACGGGTCTCTTTTCGCCCGAATACCGCGATGCCCCGTGGGACTGGGGCAAGATCAAGGATTTCGCAGGCCATGTCTGGCTCCCGGTATTCATCCTCGGCTGGTCCGCCACCGCCTTTGCCATCCAGACCGTGCGTGCGCTGATGTCAGACGAAATCAGCAAGCTTTATGTAACCGCCGCTTCTGCACGCGGGGTCACGGGCAGGCGTTTGCTGATGCGCTATCCGGCGCGCCATGCGCTCAGTCCCATCATCAACTCATTGGGGTTTGACCTCAACCGTATCTTTAACGAACTACCGATTGTAGCACTCATCCTCACATTGACCGAAGCAGGATCGCTGCTGATCGAAGCGCTGGCGCGGTCAAACGACCAACAGCTGGCAGGTGCCATCATCTTTTTCCTGACTGGCACCATCGTGGCGATCAACTTTATCACCGACATTGTGCTAGCTTTGGTTGATCCGCGCATTCGACGCAGCATTCTGGGATAACGGCCATGACAAACATCTATGACAACGCCGTCGATCAATCCGCCAAGGATGCCTATTTCACCGCCTCTCAGGGCCAGTTGATCTGGACACGGTTCAAGAAACAAAAGGCCGCGATGGTTGGCGCTTGGGTCTTGGTGATCCTGATCCTGTCCGGCATCTTTGCGCCATTCCTCACCCCCTATGATCCAACAATCGCGGGCCGCGACAAAGATTACCTGAACGGCGCGCCCACCATCCCGATGTTTTGCGATGATAACGGCTGCTCTGCGCGGCCCTTCCTGCACGCGGTGGAGCGTGAACGCTCGCTTGCCACCAACTTTCGCTGGGTAACAACCGTGAATACCGACAAGCGGCTGTATATGCAGTTCTTCGTTGAAGGGTCCGAATACAGCTACTTCGGGGTCAAATTCGACACGCATTTATTCGGGATGGAGGAAGGCTATATCCACTTGTTTGGCACCGATTCCACAGGCAAGGATATCTTCTCGCGTACCTTCCACGCCATCAACACCTCACTGGCCGTGGGCACCATAGGTGTGTTTATCTCATTTGTGCTGGCGCTGGTGATTGGCGGGATATCGGGGTTTTACGGGGGTTGGGTGGACAGTATCATCCAGATGATCACCGACGCCGTGCGCACCATTCCTGCCATCCCGCTGTTTATGGCGCTGGCCGCCTTTATCCCCGACACTTGGAGCGCGGAGGAGAGGTTTTTCTTCATCTCGATCCTGCTCGGGTTCATCGGCTGGCCCACGCTGGCGCGCCGTGTGCGCACCCATTTGCTGACCGAGCGTAATCAGGAATATGTGCTTGCTGCACAGCTTTGTGGCGCCTCCTCCGGCCATGTGATCCGCAAACATCTGCTGCCCAGTTTCACCAGCTATATCATCGTCGATCTGGTGATCTCGTTCCCCTACATGGTCCTGTCGGAGACCGCCCTCAGCTTTATCGGGCTGGGCCTCAAAGACCCTGTGAATTCGCTGGGTGTCATGTTGCAAAACGTCACCAGCGCGGATGTTCTGCTGAATTATCAATGGTACTTCATTCCCGTGATCTTCTTTATAATTCTGGTTATGGCATTTGTGTTTGTCGGTGACGGGTTGCGCGATGCAGCCGACCCCTACGGAGACACCAAGAAATGAGCCGCCTGATCGACGTAGAAAACCTGACCCTGCAATTTGACACTGACGAGGGATGCATTACCGCAGTCGACGATGTGTCGTTCAGCCTTGAGGCGGGCGAGGTCATGGGGCTGGTGGGCGAAAGCGGATCGGGAAAATCGGTGACCGCCAAATCCCTGATGAAGCTGAACCCGCGCAATGCAGTCTACGGGCCGGATACCAAAATCACGCTGCATCTTGAGGACGGCCCCGTTGACGTCATGTCCCTGCAAAACGATCGCGAGATGAAAGTGGTGCGTGGCGGGGCAATATCGCTGATCTTTCAAGAACCCATGGCCAGCTTTGCCCCCGCGATCTCCATTGGCGACCAGATGGTGGAGCAATTGTTGATCCACACCAGTTTTTCCAAGGCACAGGCCAAGGAACTCAGCATCGAGATGCTGGACCGTGTCGGCATCTCTGATCCCTCCACCCGCTTTGGCCAATACGCATTCGAGCTGTCGGGCGGTATGCGCCAGCGCGCCATGATCGCAATGGCGCTGTCGACCAAACCCAAACTGCTTATCGCGGACGAGCCGACAACAGCGCTTGATGTGACCATTCAGGCCCAAGTAATTGATCTGATGAAAGATCTTGTGTCCGAATTTGGCATGGGCATTATCTTTATCACCCACGATCTGGGTGTGATTGCCCAGACGGCCGATAAGGTCGCTGTCATGTATCTGGGCCGTCTTGTCGAACAAGGCAGTGTGCGCGATGTGATCCGCAAACCTGCCCACCCCTATACGCGCGGATTGCTGGCCGCCCTGCCCAGGCTTGACGACATGGACGCCCCCCTGACCCCAATCCCGGGAGATATCCCCTCCCCGTTGGAGCGGCCATCAGGGTGCGTGTATCATACCCGCTGTCAGGAAGTTGTCGGCGCGCGCTGCTCGGCCGAGCGGCCGCAGTTTTCCCCTGTGCGCACTGATCATGCCGCCGCGTGCCATATCTATGATCCGAAAGACTGTGACGCATGAGCGACAGACCCCTGATCACCGCGCGGAACCTGTCTGTGCATTACCCCCTGCGCGGCGGGTTTATCGGCCCTGCCCCAGTTGTGCGCGCGGTTGAGAATGTCAGCCTAGAGATCGCGGCAGGTAGCTTCTTTGGCCTTGTGGGCGAGAGCGGTTCCGGCAAAACCACGCTGGGCCGTGCGATGCTGCGCGCAGCCCCGATCACACAGGGCGATGTGTTGTTCGAGGACGGCGAGGTGTCGTATGCATTGAAAAACCTGGGCAAGCAGCAACTGAAAGACTACCGCAAACGCGCCCAGCTGATTTTCCAAGATCCCTACGCCGCGCTGAGCCCGCGCATGACGGTGCGCGACATCATCGCAGAGCCGCTTGAGGTGATGGGCCTGACCAAATCCCGCGCCGAGACGGACGCGCGCGTGCGCGAGATTGCCGACAAATGCCGCCTCAACGTCGAGCATTTGCGCCGCTTTCCCCACGCCTTTTCCGGCGGTCAGCGCCAGCGGATATCCATCGCGCGGGCGCTGGTGTCAGGGCCTAAATTCATTGTGGCCGATGAAAGCGTCGCCGCACTGGATGTCTCCATTCAGGCGGATGTGCTGAACCTGCTCAAGGCCATTCAACTCGATATGGGTTTGACTTTCCTGTTCATCAGCCACGATCTGAGTGTAGTAGCCCATGTCTGCGATCATGTGGCGGTGATGTATCTGGGTCGGCTTGTGGAAACCGCCCCCACACGCCAGCTGTTCGCCACGCCACGCCACCCCTACACAAAAGCACTGCTATCCGCGATCCCGTCACTTGACCCCGATGACCGTGGCAAAGCGCAAAAACTTGAAGGCGAAATCCCGTCCCCCACAAACCCGCCCCCGGCTGCAAGTTCCAGACCCGCTGTCCCGCCGCAATAGACCGCTGCCGCGTCGAAGAACCCACACTGGAGACCGCAGCACCAGAGCACAGCGTTGCCTGCCACCGCTGGAAAGAGCTCGAGCTTTGATAAACCGACCGCACAGCCGCCCGGATCTTGCAATTACGCTCACAAATCAGCTGGTGCTTTTTTGATAAGTTACATGAGGTGATCAGCATCAGCACGTCGGGCCTGTTGCCGACGCGTATCGGCAATATCAGATAGGATTATAGCACTTCTGGGGGTTCTGTCGCAAATTTGTAGCTGAGTTGAGTGTAGGCTTGCACTGGACATAATTATGCTGCGAGCTGAGCAAACTGCTGAAATGCGGTCGAGCCGTTGGCATCGAATTGGCCCTTGCGGAT
>Ga0163215_101391_pt1 | contig 14887 bp, 15 predicted proteins | sample SynspAceP_FD_185934 | JGI IMG/M metagenome (GOLD analysis project Ga0163215, IMG submission 185934) | Saline lake microbial communities from Ace Lake in Antarctica - Synechococcus sp. Ace-P (Hybrid Assembly) | ecosystem: Environmental > Aquatic > Non-marine Saline and Alkaline > Saline | place... | reverse complement strand
ACCGGTTTGTAACTATACAAACTTCTGACAATGCACCGTCCAAACCCAACCCGGCGATGGTTCATCAGGCTTTGAATGAAACTGGGTTGGACGCCAGCGTTACGACACTGATTGGCGATACCAGCTTCGACATGCAAATGGCGCAGAACGCCTCAATAGCGGCTTTGGGAGTGACCTGGGGCTATCATGATCAACCAGCGTTGAGGCAGGCCGGCGCAAGTCATCTGTTTGACAGTTTTCCTGACCTTCGTGAATTTTTGCTGACTGGACTAAATGGCTGATACCTTGGACCCAATAGAAACAGACCCAGTTAAACGTGCTCAGGTGCATTCGGCACCTAAATTGCCGAAGCGCTTCTATAAGGAAGCGACAGTGGCAGAGCGCGATGGAGCGCATCACCTGCTGTTGGATGGCCGTTCGGCGCGAACGCCTGGGAAAAATCCGCTTGCTGTCGAAAACCAGGCGTTTGCCAATGGACTGGCAAATGATTGGAACGCTCAAAAGGACAATATCAATCCGGCTACCATGCCTTTTACGCGATTGGCTAATTCGGCAATTGACGGAGTGTCGGCGGCGCTAGATCCTGTTGCGGAGGAGGTTTCCGGCTTTGCGAAAACTGATCTTCTGTTCTACAGGGCCGGGCGACCAGAAGAGCTGGTTGCCTTGCAGAGCCAGCACTGGGACCCGCTTCTGGATCATTTCAAAACCCAGCACGAGGCCAGGTTTTTATTGACCGAAGGGCTTATGTATGTAGAACAACCAGAAGATAGTGTCGCGCGCATCTCTGAGCTGATCAGCGCCTACAAGAAAGACGCATTGTGTCTGGCCGGTTTGCAGGTCATGACCTCAATTGCCGGATCAGTTCTAATTGCGCTGGCTGCTGCAAAAAATGTTCTTTCAGTTGATGCGGCCTGGCAGGCAGCTCATGTGGATGAAGACTGGAATATTTCCCAGTGGGGCTCCGACGAGGAAGCTCAGGCCAGACGGATTTACCGCAGAAGTGAGTTTGATGTTGCTCATTTGGCGGCGGCGGCCTTATCCGACGAATGATTATCTTCTCTGACTGTTGTCTTGCATGGTATTGCTTTTGATAATTGAGGCAGTAACGAGACAAGAGCGGGATACTCATGACATCTGTATTGGCTGAACTGGAAGCCCGCCGCGAAAATACGCGGCTTGGTGGTGGTCAACGGCGCATCGACGCACAGCACGCCAAAGGAAAACTGACGGCGCGCGAACGCCTTGAAGTGCTTCTGGATGAGGGGTCCTTCGAAGAATATGACATGTTTGTGCAGCACCGCTGCACCGATTTTGGCATGGAAGACACCAAAATTGCCGGAGATGGCGTGGTGACCGGTTGGGGCACGGTTAATGGCCGTCCCATCTTTGTTTTTGCCAAGGATTTTACGGTTTTCGGTGGATCCTTATCGGAAACTCATGCGCAGAAAATCACCAAAATTCAGGACATGGCGCTGAAAAACCGAACTCCCATTATCGGGCTGTTTGACGCTGGCGGTGCGCGCATTCAGGAAGGCGTTGCCGCGCTTGCTGGCTATGGCGAAGTGTTTCAGAGGAATGTGTTGGCGTCTGGCGTTATTCCTCAGATTTCAGTGATCATGGGGCCGTGTGCCGGCGGCGATGTTTATTCGCCTGCCATGACCGATTTCATCTATATGGTGCGCGACACCAGCTATATGTTCGTGACCGGTCCCGATGTGGTGAAAACCGTTACCAATGAGACAGTGAGCGCAGAACAATTGGGTGGCGCATCGATCCACACCACAAAATCATCCATTGCAGATGGTGCCTTTGACAATGATGTGGAAGCCTTGCTTGAAATACGGCGCCTGGTGGATTTTTTGCCTGCCAGCAACACAGCCGAATTGCCTGAAGTGCCCTTGCAGGATGATCCGAACCGGCTTGAGCCGTCTCTGGACACGCTGATCCCGGATAGTGCAAACAAGCCGTATGACGTGAAGGAACTTATTGCCAAAACCGTTGATGACGCAGATTTCTTTGAGGTGCAGGAAAAGCACGCTGCCAACATTGTTGTCGGATTTGCGCGTATGGAAGGGCGGTCTGTCGGCATTATAGCCAATCAGCCAATGGTTCTGGCCGGTGTGCTGGACAGTGATGCCAGCCGCAAGGCTGCGCGGTTCGTGCGGTTCTGTGATTGTTTCAACATTCCCATTGTCACCTTTGTGGATGTGCCGGGCTTTTTGCCGGGAACGGCTCAGGAATATGGCGGCTTGATCAAGCATGGGGCAAAGCTGCTATTCGCCTATGCCGAGGCCACGGTTCCAAAAATCACGATCATCACCCGCAAGGCCTATGGCGGTGCTTATGATGTGATGGCTTCCAAACATTTGCGCGGTGATGTGAACTACGCCTGGCCCAGTGCCGAGATCGCTGTCATGGGTGCCAAGGGTGCTGTGGAAATCATCTTCCGCAAGGATATTGCGGATGCGGAGCGTATTGCTGAGCATACCAGTGAGTATGAAGACTGTTTTCTGTCGCCGTTTGTTGCTGCGGAACGGGGCTACATTGATGATGTTATCATGCCGCATTCCACGCGGCGGCGCGTGTCACGCGCGTTAAAGCTGTTGCGCGGCAAGAAACTGGAAAATCCGTGGAAAAAACATGACAATATTCCGCTGTAAGCCGATCAGGCGGCAGCGAGTTCGGTCCAGAGACAGGACAGAATTGTGTTTCAGAATTTAAAGCTCGCTTTGAATTCGCCGCTCGTTTGAAAGCTGCCATCAAAGCCTGATTGTATTTCACCGGAAAGACCCACAGATGTTCTTGCATCCGGGCTGGTATGCAGCACGCCAACGCCAACAAAACCTGACGCCTCTTCTGTTGTATCTGCTGCAAAACTGAGCGGTGTTCCGACCACAACTGCCTGCACATCTTCTGATCCGGCATCAAATGTAGCGTCAAATCCAACACTTAAATCCAGATTTGTGCGGCTGCCACTGGCGTGATCCCAAATCGTTGGCAGCTTCAATTGGGTTCTGAAATTGAGGATGGAGACATTCCGCTCCTCAACACTCAAAGGATTCAATACGCCAGTTTCGGTATATTCATCGATGTGAAGTCCAGCATAGCTGATGCGGGCGCTGATGGTCGCTGGTTTCAACGCGAAATACATGGGTGCCGAGGCCGTCAGCGACGGTGAATAGAATCAGCCATCGGACTTTCCTTCAGCGGAGGAAGATCCCAAATTGCGTGATATTTCATGATCCGTAATGCCTGCAATGAATGCGGTATGTATGTGAAGGTACTCAAAATCCCGTTTCCAGTAGATGCCGCCGAACAATGAATCGGTCGTCGTTCCTCCGGCATTTTGCGCCAAGGACACTTCACTCCTGCTGTAACCGCTCAGAACTCCGAACACATTATGATGGCTAATGTCACTGGTTTCTATGCCGGTGGCGATGCCGGCACTGCCATGGTTGAATTCAACCGCATTGTTGTTTCCGGAAACTTTTGCAGCGCTGCCAAAAAGACTTCCCCAGAGCCGTGGTCCTTGCGCGGAAAAGGCGGACAATGGTTCCAGAATGTGAGTGCTGTAACTGGACAAATATTCAAGAGTGGCAGCCTGCGGGTTTGGACCGTTATTCTCAATGGAATTGAAAACCGAGCCGACCAAGTCACTGATGATTGTACCACTGGCAGCAAAGCCGGTCGTGTCTACGGCTATCATTCCTTCGCCACTATTGATCAAGGTACCTGCACCTGCAAAATTGATAGTCTCAGGGGCGCTTTCAAGATCACTGTCGGTGCCGGAATGATCTGCAAATGTGAGCTCAGCGTTCACGCCGCGCCCAATATTCAGGACGTCAAGATCATCTTCATTCGTGCCGCCCGAGCCATCATTGCCGCGCCCGAAGTCTATCGCGCCGTCAATTTCTGACCCGGCCAACAGGGTCAGGGAATCGTGCCCGTCACCAAGAAAATAGATCGCAAAACCATCACTGCCGGTAATGTTGCCCGAATTGATGATAGATGCTGAGGCGCCTGGACCAGTTGATTCACGTAGCGATATGCCAACCGCGCCCGAAATGAAGCCTGTGTTCTGAATTTCCACTGTGCCCGTATCGGAATGGCCAGCAAAAATTCCATGTGACCTGTTGGACGAAATAGTACCGCTGTTGGTAATTGCTATGTGCCCAGTAGCGCCCTCTGTATAGGCCTCTATGCCGTCGGGGAATTCGCCAAAATCAAAACCGGCACCTAATATGTTGCCTGAGTTGCTGATGGTTATGTCGCCGTGGCCCTCAGCGAGTATTCCTTTTCCAAGCTTAACTTTGATGTCACCTGTATTGATGATTTCGACGTCGCCTTTTCCGCCAACGTCTATGCCATCGTTGAACACTGTAATGTCGCTGTCGTTTGTTATCCTTACAACGCCTGCTGCATTAAATCCCTCAACCAGAATTCCTTCATCGCCTTCATGGAATTTAGAACCAATGGCACCGGAACTTGTGATACTGATATCTCCGCTGGCCGTAGCTTCAATTCCGGCGATGTTAAAACCTGTTATGTCTGCGTTGTTGGTGATTGCCACATCTCCAAAAGCTGATCCAACAATGCCGGTAGCTCCCGCTTCAATTGCGCCACTATTGCTTATGGTGACATCTCCAAGCGTTGTGACTTCAGCCAAAATCCCGCCACGTTCGGTTGATTTGAGGTTGCCACTATTTGTAATTGTTACATTGCCGTTGGCCCCTATTATCCGTGCCTGGATGGCCGAGTAACCGGATTGAACGTAACCGTTGTTTTGAATGGCAATCGAGCCTGTTCCGGTGCTGTCAGCTTTAATGCCGTAAGTTGAAGTTCCGGTCGTTACGATGCCAGCCGTGCCTGCTGCGTCAACGCGAATAGTGATCCCCTGCGGTTCTGCAGAGAGAAAATTGATGCCGTCCACATCGGCAACTGGAGTTATTCCGGTTGCATCAAGGTTGTTCACATCGAGCGTGTCTATCGGAGGCGAAGTGAAATCCGTTCCACTTGCAATTCCGTTTGACTGGTCACCACTGCAAGTCGCAATAGAGCCGTCTGTTGTGCAAAAATCTGGGTCTGCATAGGCCGTGTTTGATTGAGACAGCATGCCAACACATAACGCCCCACTGGCCACTGTTTTTAGAAGAGAGATTCTGGGTGTGATAGTTCGTCTAAAATCAAGTTTCCCGCCGAGAGATTCGAAAACATATTCTTTGGGGAAATTTACGTTCATGAAAGTCCCTAGATCAATGATTCACCTTAACTGATCGAATTAAACCCGTTTAAATTTAAGAAAACACCGCTTCGAGCAACGTGTAAACCGAGGAAAATAGAAATTGCATGACGCCTGGAAGTTACATTTAGAATGGCTTGTTTTTTGAGTAATAAATTTTTCTTTGTAATTTTTAACTTCCTTGAGGAGACTTCCATTGAAAGAGCGGGAAATATTGTTCCTTCATCAAATAGCGAAATGAAATTGGTTTTTCCGGCCTGTCAAATCTCATGAATTTGCAACGATCTGCGGTCATGACGCAATTGCGTCATGACCCGATGATTGGTGATTGCTACTTGATCTGTTGTTGAATTTACCAAGGATGATCATTGATGTTCCGCATTGCCCGACTTTGTACCCTCGCTTTGGCTGCAATGAGCGTGCTGGCGATCCAGAATTCCGCCAGTGCCTATGAATACCGCAAGTGTCACATACGCTTTGTGGTTTCCGGCAGCGGCCTATCTAAAACAGAATTGCCGGGGGCTGATTTCTGGGCCTGGGGACGGGGGAAGCATCAGGCGAGTTGGGCATGGCAAATTCTTAATATTAAGGCCAAGTATTGTGCCATCGAACTCGCCAAACGAGATCGAAATAAATTGCCAGCCGAATGCGCCGCAAACGCGTACCAACTGAATAACTCATCGGCAATAGGAACTGGGGGGATCACCGGGCTGAATGTGACCCGGTTTCGAACACTTCTCAAGAAAACCATCTGTTCAAATCACCAGCGCGCGAACAGCCGTGTGCGAACCATTGCCGACACACGAAAGATTGAAGGCCTGACGGTGGCTATTGAGCCGATGGGTAACTCAACGGCCTGTCACTCAATCCGGGTTGTGGAGCCGCAATTCGTGACCCTTCATTGTCGAAAGACAGGCAGGGATACTCAGTTTGAATGGTTCTATAAAAAATAGGAATTATGGCTGTTGCTGCGCAGCGTGCATTGGGAAGCTGTAGGAGAAACACGTTAATTGACAGCTTTGGTATGAGAAACCAAATGTTCAAAACTGACCTTATTGCAATTGAGCGGGTAGCCGGTTAAACACATTTTTTACCGTTTCGGCTGGCTCAATGCGCGCACATCCTTTGAAAATCTCTTTGCCTGTCAGTCTGTTTTACATCTGGATTCCGCTGGTTTCGTACCTCGTTATTGTGTTCGTTGCGGCAACCAATCCGTCATTGTACAGGGCCGTTGCGACTGGCGAAGATGGCATTGTTGAATTGCTGCATATCGTCCTTGGTCTTGGTGGCTTTCTATTGGCGCTGAGGCTGCTCTACTGGTTCTGGAAACAGAACAACAAACTGGGAATTGCGTTCGCGATATTCTCCGCTTTTGTCTGTCTTTACATCGCGCTGGAAGAAGCCAGTTACGGGCAACATTTGTTTGGCTGGGAAGCCGATGGTGTGTTTCTGGAAGTGAACAAGCAGCAAGAGACAAATCTGCACAATATCAGTTCCTGGTTTAACGAAAAACCGAGGGTTATTCTGGAGCTGGCCATTATTTTGGGTGGTTTGTTGTTGCCGATTTTTCCAAACCTGTTCATGCGGTTTGTGCCTGCCGGGCTGCGTGGCTACGCGCCAACGGTGCTGTTCCTTCCAACAAGTATTCTGGTTGTCGTGTCTCGGTTACCCGAACGGCTTGGTTTGGATGGCGTGGAGGCACATATTGGCAGCATTCGCCACAGCGAAGTACAGGAACTTTATATGTTCCTGTTCATCGGCCTCTATATCTATTTTGTTTTATGTCTGGAAAGACACAAACACGCTAGCGAGTGAGCCGCTTGGCATGCCAAGCAATGTGGTCTTTCATGAAGCTTGAAATGAAATAGTAGGAATGGTCATAACCCTCATGCTGTCGCAGGGTGAGGGAAATTCCCGCCGATGCGCAGGCAGCTTGCAGGGCGTCGGGCTTTAACTGGTTTTCCAAAAAATCATCGCCCAGACCCTGATCAACCAAGATGTCTTCAACACGGCGGCCGTCCTCTATCAGTGCGACTGTATCTGACGACCGCCAGGTAGTTCGGTCCGCGCCAAGGTATTCTGAAAAGGCGTGGGTGCCCCATGGGCTGTTCATTGGATTGCATATTGGTGCAAATGCAGAGACTGACCGATAGAGCTCAGGATGCTTGAGCGCAAGCGTCAAGGCACCGTGTCCACCCATTGAGTGGCCGAAGATTGAGTCTTTTGAATCGCTTGTGACGAAATGCTCACAGATGAGGTTCGGCAACTCATCTGTAATGTAGCGTTCCATATTGTAATGTGTCGCGTAGGGCGGCTGTGTTGCATTCAAATAGTAGCCCGCACCCTTGCCGGAATAATAGGCATCGTCATCCGGCACATCATCACCGCGTGGGCTGGTGTCCGGGCAGATGAAGATTATACCGTGATGCGCTGCTGCTTCCCGGTATTCACCTTTCTCCATCACATTGGCATGGCTGCAGGTGAGGCCGGACAGATATGTCAGGGTAGGGCATGGATGGCCATCCAGCGCCTGCGGTGGCAGGAAGACCGAGAAGGTCATGGTGCAGAGGCACGCATCGCTCCAGTGGCTGTAGACGCGCTGAGCGCCGCCGTGTGAACGGCGCTCTTCAATCAACTTAATATCGGGCATGGTGTTTCCTAGTAGAGAACAACGCTGCGGATGGATTCTCCAGAATGCATCAGGTCAAAGCCCTTATTGATGTCTTCCAGGGGCATCGTATGGGTGATCATCGGATCGATCTGAATTTTGCCATCCATGTACCAGTCAACAATTTTTGGTACATCAGTACGGCCGCGTGCGCCGCCGAATGCCGTGCCTTTCCATGAACGCCCGGTGACCAGTTGGAAAGGCCGTGTGGAGATTTCCTGTCCGGCACCGGCGACGCCGATGATGATGGATTCGCCCCAACCCTTGTGGCAGCATTCCAAGGCTTGTCGCATGACATTGGTGTTGCCGATGCATTCAAATGAATAGTCAGCCCCGCCCCCTGTCAGATCCACCAAATGGGATACAAGGTCATCTCCGGCTTCTTTGGGGTTGACGAAATGGGTCATGCCGAATTTCTCGCCCCATTCCTTCTTGCTGTTATTCATATCTACGCCAACAATCATGTTGGCACCGGCCAGCCTGCAACCCTGAATGACGTTCAGGCCAATGCCGCCAAGGCCAAAAACCACGCAATTGGAGCCTGGCTCCACCTTTGCCGTATTGATGACAGCACCAATACCGGTGGTAACGCCGCAGCCAATATAGCAAATGGATTCAAATGGCGCGTCTTCACGTACCTTTGCCAGCGCGATTTCGGGCACCACCGTGTAATTGGCGAAAGTTGAGGTGCCCATATAATGCATGATTGGCGTGCCATCGATGGAGAAGCGCGACGTGCCATCCGGCATCAGGCCCTGGCCCTGTGTTGTGCGGATGGACTGGCAAAGATTGGTCTTGGGATGAAGGCAATACTCGCACTCACGACATTCCGGTGTGTAAAGAGGAATGACATGGTCGCCTGGCTTTAGTGATGTGACGCCAGCACCGACTTCAACCACCACGCCAGCGCCTTCATGCCCCAATATCGCTGGGAAAATTCCTTCTGGATCATCGCCGGATCTTGTGAATTCATCTGTATGGCAGATGCCGGTCGCTTTGATCTCGACCAGCACTTCGCCGGCTCGCGGACCTTCCAACTGAACCGTTGTGACTTCCAAAGGTTTGCCTGCTTCAAAGGCGACAGCTGCTTTTACATCCATTGTTTCATCCTAAGCGTTACATTTTTCGTAAAACTACACGGCTGGAACGCAGGTGCAACGGTTTTGTAACCTGCATGATGACAAGTTGGTGGTTTGTTGGCCTGTGGGAAGATTGAGTGATCTTTCACTTGTTTCCACGCCACCCAAGTGCCATATCGGAAAAAACAATTTCCCGACTTTAAAACGGAACCGCCAGATGACCCACGCTAAAATACCTGCCCGACTGGATGATGATGACAAGAAGCATGATGACGACAAGGAAAAGTCGCCTTCCGTTGACAAGCATCTGTTTGAGGCCCGCACAGTTCTGATTACCGGCCAGGTCTCACAGGAGATGGCGCGGGATGTGTCAGCACGCCTGCTGGCTTTGGCACAGGCATCGGATGATCCAATCCTCGTGATCGTCTCTTCGCCCGGAGGACATGTGGAATCGGGCGACATGATCCATGATATGATCCGTTTCATCAAACCGAAGGTGAACATCCTGGGGACTGGATGGGTGGCAAGCGCCGGTGCTCTGATTTATGTGTCAGTGCCAAAAGAAAACCGCTTTGCCACAACGAACACGCGCTTCTTGCTGCATCAACCATCCGGTGGAGCCGGTGGTGCTGCCAGTGATATCGAAATTCAGGCGCGTGAAATCATCAAAATGCGTGACCGACTCAATAAAATGTTTGCGGATGCGACCGGCCAGAAGATCGAGCAGATCGAAGAAGATACTGACCGGGATTACTGGATGAGCGCGCAAGAAGCGATTGATTACGGCCTTGCCGGTCAAATCGTACAGACTGAAGCTGATATCAAATAGGCTAGACCTGTTTAGGCTCTCCTAGAGCTTTTCAAGCCCCCTAAAGCTTTTCAACCCAATGACGGAGTGATCTGTCATTGGGTGTCCAGCGGCTTGGAGCCAAGCCGGTAAACCCCTTTGAAATTCTGGGGATCGGCTAGTTTGCCCTTGCGCCTGATGGCAAGCTCCTGATTGTCGGCAAGCAAGATCGCTCTTGCTCTTATGGGTTTCATCAACAAACGCCACTTCTTTTCATCATTGCCTGCCAATGCGCGCGCAACGTCCGATGGAGAGATCGTCTTGTCAGCGCCACACTGCGCTATCAATTCCAGGATTTTGGCGTCAATCAGATCATTCTGGTCCATAAAAAGACTCGCTTGCCCGAAGGCTTCTGAAGGCCGCACGGCGCGAGGCGGAAAAGAACTGCCTTCGCAACAAGACCAGCAGCACAAGAGTTGTTGAGATCATGAAGACTTCCGGACCGAGGAACCAGCCGAGGAAGCCCATGGCAAAAAAGAACGCGCGCAAGCCGCGATTGAAGTGAATACCAGCAAGGACCGTCATTTCAGCGGCGCTTTCGACGGACGTCTTCGCATAGTCCGTTTCAGCATGTTCTTTGGCGGGTACGGCCCCCACCAGCATTGAAGCATAGTTGAACAGTCGGTAGGCCCAGCCAAATTTGAAGAAGGCATAGGCATAGACCAACAGCATGCCTAGTATCTTGGTTTCCCATTCAGCCCGGGTCATTTCAATGGCGTAGGGCAGGTGACTGAAGACCGCCAGCACCTCTTCAGCACCATTCAGCAATGCAAAGGTGCCACCAATTGCAAAAATGGACGTCGAGGCGAAGAATGCCGTGCCCTGTTGCAACCCGGCCATAATAGACGTGTCCACAATGCGCAACTCTCGTAGCATCATTGTCTTCATCCACAATACACGCTGCTTATCCATCGCTGCAGAGAGCGATTTTTCCGCGATCTTTGAATAGTCAAGCAGATAGGCATAGAGAATCCAGGCTGCTGCAAACCAGGAGATGGCAATGACATCCATAAAGGGGAGTTGAGGCAACATGTTCATCCGGCGAAGATGCGGCCCGGAGCCACAAAACACAAGCTGTCTTCGCGTGGGTGCAGTGCAATATACTGTGTGAAACTGTCACTTGGTCAGTTTGGGGGCCATTTGCCGGATTTTTTGCACGCACCACATGTTGGCTGCACTTTTTCTGACCAGAGACGCCATGACCTTTCGAATGATGAAATTAGAGCTCAGTTCTTTCTGCCGCTGGAAAGCCTGCAAGTTGCTGAACCCAACATTCTGCCAAATTGTCGGCAACCGGATTGCAAATTTTGAATGGTTGTAAATGTACAGATCATTGTCCGTCGGTTGGGAATAATCAGCAGAAAACACAATGACAGGTGTCCAACAAAGCTGCATTGCCAATGCCAGTACGTTTACCTGAATCCGCTGCAAATCAGGAAATGTCAATGACATCCATAAGTAGAAAATCAGGAGGCATGTGCATCCGCGGGAGATGCCGGTTGGCTGCCGAACCACACATGCTTTGTGCGTTGTGCCCAGACGCGATTTGCAAAAACACCCAAGGCATTGGCCTCCAGTTCAGGCCTGCGTTTGGCGGTTAACTCACACCACTCATGGCTGTTCCAACAAGCAACGGCCGCACTTAGCTCTTGCAATTAATTGGTCCTCCCCCTACCATTGCAAGGGTATTCGACGCTTGAAGCGCCAGATATTTTGTGGTTCAATTTAAATCTTGGAGTTTGAATTGTCTCGACTGGCTGTCAATTGAACCTGTCAAAATTCAACGTCACACTGTTTGCATCTGGGCTTGACGTTTTTTCGACCTCTGATTGTGACCGGGGTCGGCATGACATTCCTTCGACGTTATTTCTTGGCTTATGTGGGTCTCAACATTTGTGACTGGTCTTTACCAGAGAGCATTTCCTGGTTTTTCGTCACAAGCGTTCAATTTCTGAATGACGCGGCAGAAGCCCTTGCTGGTGGGGCTGTATTTTCCAAATTGAATTGTCGACTCTACCGGGCTGCGGAGCAGGGGATGACTATCACTGCCGAACGACGATTTCCCATACAGACACAGCGCGGCATTGACTGCGCAACCAATGGATACATTCGACAATGAGAGAAGAAAGCAAACGCGCGCCGAAGGCAGTTATTCTGGCGGCTGGTATTGGATCACGCCTGCGCCCTCTGACGGATGATTGTCCCAAAAGCCTGCTGTCTGTCGGTGGGTCTGCCATCCTTGAACGGATAATCCGAAATTGCCTGAGTTCCGGCATTTCCCAATTTGTTCTGGTGTTGGGACATCAAGACGATCAGATCAGGCAATTCGTCAGCAAGACTTTTCGGGGCATTCGCATCAGCTATGTTTTCAATGATATGTACCGAGATACCAACACGGCCTATTCTTTGATGTTGGCAGCCAACGCAGTCGGGGGCTCAGAATTCATCAAGTTTGATGCCGATGTGGTGTTTGACGTCAAAATCCTGCGCCTCCTTATGGATAGTGACCTGCCAAATTTGCTTTGCATCGATCAAAATATCGCATTGGAAGATAACGATTTGAAGGTTCTTGCCGACGATCAGATGCGCGTGCTTGAAGTTGGCAAATCTGTAGATCCAAAGATGGCCATCGGTGAATCCATCGGAATTGAGAAGATCAGCGCCCGGGCCGGATCGCTGCTGTTTTCCGATCTTGCTAGGAGAATGAAAATCCCGGCACATCATCAGGACGGTTATGAGGCCGCCTATGCACAATTGATGGCGGTGGGAACCGTTTTTCACGCGCTTGATGTTACCGGGTTAAATTGGAATGAGATTGATACAGCTGAAGATTTTGCCGCCGCAAACGTCATGTTCCAATCCCCGATCACGACCGTCTCGCGCGGACAGCAACAGGCGCTGGACGAAGCTGCAGCTAAGGCCATCACCCAAGGCTGACCCATTGGGTACAATATCGCTAACCGTTGCATGCCTTTCAAAAGGCAATCGGCGGACAACCGCAGTTATCGTTTCGCCATTTCGGCACCCGATCACTGCATATTGGAAGGACAGAATATGGGCAAAGGAAACAACATCCGCGGGAACAAGGAATCCCGAAAACCCAAAGCGGAGAAGCCAAAAGCGTCTGCTACCGCAAATTCTACTGCGGGAAAACCTGATCTTACGATCGCACGCAAAAAGGTGAAGTAGAACAGTTGGTTTGATGGTCAGGCGTCCAAGGCTTGCCAGCAGACCCACAAACCAAAATGCTACTAGCGCCAATTGCGGAAAGTATTTCGCAATTGGCGCTGTGCGCTGAACCCATTTTTTGATCTGTTGGGGTGGTGTTGCCGGGGCGCCACGAAGCCAAAAGGGTGGCTCAACCATGGCTCCCATGTACGATAAAGCTTCTGTGTAAATGACAGAAATACGCCGGAGCAAGCCGACACTGCCGCTGTGCTTGGCGGAATTCGATATGAGTCAGCATCCTCAGTGCGGAATTTGCAACACATGGCGGTTCTGTGTGCTGCAAGATGGTTTATAGTCTGCCGGACAAATCGCCCCCTTTCAATTTCATCACTCACACCCGAAATGATGTGTTGAAAAATGTCCCTTGCGCCTAAAGTTAAAAAAGTCTAAAGGACGTGCTGCATCGCAATAATCACTGTCCTTGGGGGGCTGGTGCGGACTTGTGAACATCCTGTTTTCAATAGAAGATTAAAAAATGTATCAACAGAATGGACCGTCCTGTTGGGGCGCCGCACGTTGGACCTTAGGTGTCTCAGCATGCGTATTGCTGGTGTTTTTTCTTGTGAGTAATAACGGCAATCAGTCTGTTTCAGACCCCGCTGCTATTGCTGCCCAATAGGCTCTTACCAAATCAGTCTTTAGGAACTAGGTTCAGGGCTCGAGGAATTTTACCGAGGCCTCTATCGCGTGAAGACATTTTCCAAATCAGTTGCTGATCTCGTCGCTGAGGCGGAAGCTGAAATTACAGCGCTGACCCCGTCACAGGTCCAGGCCCGCATAGCGGGCGAGAATCCGCCAGTTTTAATAGATATCCGTGATGTCAGAGAATTGTCTGCCTCAGGCAGGATTGATGGCGCCGTTCACGCACCACGCGGAATGCTGGAGTTTTGGGCTGATCCCGAAAGCCCCTATCATCGCGATGTTTTCAGTCAGAATGAGAGTTTCGTGCTGTTCTGCGCTGCTGGATGGCGCTCCGCGCTCGCCACGAAAACCCTTCAGGATATGGGGATGACGGGGCTTGCTCACATGGATGGCGGCTTTACGGCTTGGGCGGAAGCTGGCCTGCCGATTGATACCGAAAAGAGCTGAGCGCTGTTTGTAACGCGCAGTGGATAAGTTTTGACTTCCAACAGGTTCTGTTGGGAGAGGGGGACATGTATGCTGTGTCAATCGGAGATTCTCCAATCGCTCCTCACTTGAACGGGTATTAGAGGTCGCATGCCACTTAATCTCATCAAACTGTGTGTCGGCGCTGAATCCATTGAAGATTTAGACCGCTGGATCTCGCATCGGGCCATGCTTGCAAAGCAGGCAGGGATTGAGCCTGAACACGCGCACACAACCCGTATGATGCCGAAACGGCGAGATGAGCTGCTGGACGGTGGCTCGCTCTATTGGGTGATCAAGGGCAATGTACAGGCGCGGCAGCGTTTGCTGGATGTGCGGCCCTTTACCGATTCAGCGGGTATCAGCCGATGTGATCTGGTCATGGAGCAGATTGTCAGGCCAACTCAATGGCAACCCAAACGGCCTTTTCAGGGGTGGCGTTATTTTCGTGCGGAAGATGTGCCAGCAGATCTCACGGAAGATGCACAGACGCTGAAGGATATGCCTGATGAGATGCGCAATGAGCTTCTGGAATTGGGTTTGCTTTAGACCGTGAGCCTAGGGTGCGGACCCTTTATGGGTGGTAAAATAGTCGGGATCGGTTTGTTTGCAGACTAGGAGCAAAGAAGCAGGAAGTCTGAGGACTTTCAAGTCTTTGCGACGCGGGCTGAGGCAAACAGGCCCGATCCTTGATGGACAGAAAAATGGCTGCGACCTGC
>Ga0163215_101390_pt1 | contig 14896 bp, 13 predicted proteins | sample SynspAceP_FD_185934 | JGI IMG/M metagenome (GOLD analysis project Ga0163215, IMG submission 185934) | Saline lake microbial communities from Ace Lake in Antarctica - Synechococcus sp. Ace-P (Hybrid Assembly) | ecosystem: Environmental > Aquatic > Non-marine Saline and Alkaline > Saline | place... | reverse complement strand
CAATCACGCCATCGGGAATGGTTTCTAGCAATTCTCTCAATATTTCTTCTGTATTTCTTCTTTTCTCAACTTCAGAATGAAGTTCTTTCTCGGCTGCTTTCCGATCCGTTATGTCGTATCGGATTGAAACATATCCATCTATTTTTCCAAGCCGATTTCGTTTTGGGACAATGGTCGTGTCAACCCAATATATCTCTCCGCACTTACCCTTGTTACAAATCTCGTCACGCCATGGCTGCCCACTCGATATAGTGCGCCACAGCCCAATGAAAAATTCGTGACCATGATATGAAGAATTTAGAATTCTGATATTCTTTCCGATAAGCTCATCGTTTGAATATCCGCTTATTTTGCAGAATTTATTATTGGCATATCTTATAATTCCCCTTCTGTCTGTAATAGATACAATAGTATTCTGATCAAGAGCTTCTTTATACGCATTCAATTCATTGCGCACTTCAAGGTTATCCATTGCGCAGAACGAGTTCAGAGGCAGTGATGGAGTGATTCCGGCCTCATGATCTCTGCCCTCATCTTCGTTTTGAATATTCATCGCAATAGCTCCCCCATAGCGAATCGCAATAAGCGCAATTTATGCACCTTACCGTACCTTTAATGACTGTTACCGTACTTATAAATTGGTTAACAAAGCTTTACTTGATTTTGTGCGGCAATGATTTAGAGCGAGGCCCTCGCACAGAAGGTGAAATTAGTTGTCAGAGAAAAATCGCGGAGATTTCGAGGTAAGAAACAAAGTCATTCAAGCCCTGCGTCCGGATGCAATTTCTTTCTTGGAAGAGCGTGCTGTTCTCCGACGGTTATCCCAAGGGCAAATCCTCCATAGGGAGGGAGACAAGCTTACCCACGCAATATTTCCGCATGAAGGCGTCATTAGCATGATGGCTGAAATGCAGGATGGGCGAAGCGCCGAAAAAGCATCGGTTGGCAATGAAGGGTTCGTCGGAATTTACTGCATACTCGGCGGTGGAGACAATCCCAGCACAGCAGTTGTGCAAGTGGAAGGGTACGCATCCTGGATTTCGATCAATGACCTTGATGAGGCATACGCACACTACCCATGCGTCGGTGCCGCGATGTTGCAATATGCGAAAATGTTGACCATTCAATTGATGGAGTCCGTCGCTTGCAACACCCTTCATGGGGCTGAACAACGGGTGAGCCGATGGCTGTTGAGCGCTCATGATCGTGTGCGTTCTGAATCATTCCGGTTGACCCAGAAGGCGATTTCGGAGGTTCTGGGTCTCCGGCGCGCCACCGTCAACTCAGTTTGCAAAGCATTGGCGGAACGAGGAGCTATCAATTATTCACGAGGCACGGTGACCATAACCGACCGCAGTCTGCTCGAAGCAGCATCCTGTGAATGCTATGGTCGTATCCGTAAGGTATTTGAGAATGGCGGCACGACCGGAATAACGAGCTCAATTCTTACAGGCCTCAAGACTCCGATCATTTGTGAGTAAGCGACAGTCACACACGTGTTTCAGCCTGTTCCAAATGAAGTGCCCTCGATTTTGGACCACCCGGCTGGGATGTTTTCCGAGGTTAACGCTCAGGCTGTCTGAGTGATGCCGAAGCGGTTTGTCAGTGATATCAGCGCAAATATTTCGTGCTCTATAGGAATGTGGAATTTCGGTTCTGTGAATTCGACGGAAAATCATCCGGCGGCGGTCTTCAAGAGTTTTTCACCCGAATATGGACAAAGCCGCCCATCAAATTGTGTCACTGAATGGCTGCTGTGGGCCGGAAGTACCGGTGCTGCAGAATTCAGCAAGAGTCTCAAACGGGCGGAAAGTGTGAATTCGCTGCATCTGCACAGAGGTCATGTCAATTTGTGAAAAGCGGACATCCACTCGACGGAGATTTTTTCCGAGATACTGCGTCGCCGAATGATCGCTCCGAACCCCGTTTGACAGTTTTTTGGTTTGCAGCTGCCGACAGTTTGGCCGCCATTTACGCGTCTTAGCGGTATGCAGATAATGCCATTCGCGCTCCGGCAGGCTTTCCTAGAGATGGCCAATGCGGGAGAATGCTGACCTTTGGACTGCATGGGCAAGCGGGTGCCGTGCACCCTGCGATTGATCTGATCCGCGATGAAACACCATATGAAGCTTTGTTGCATTCCAAGTCGCCTTCAGCGTGCGACAAATTGATGCGAACGATTGGTTGGCGTCGTTGCGCCGCATCGCTTGGCTTCTGGCGATGTAATGAGCGTAATCAATTGAACCGTCATTCAATCTCTTAATGTTTGCTTGCAGTGTCATTGTCTGGTTCCTCTGGCTGGTTTCTTCAAGCAACATGACACCGCCAGCCCGGCTCCGCTTGAAGGCGGCCCTATGAAAACCCTGTGATTTTCCTGAGATTCGCACCAATTCCGTCAATTTGCTTGAGAGGGTCTTGGAAATGCTGTCTTGTGGGCCAATGCGCTACAGCTTTTCCAACTGTGTTCTCGACGCTGATCGTCACCTCCTAATCAGGGATGGCAAGCAGATAAAAGTTGAACCGCAGGTGTTTGATCTGCTGCACCTGCTTGTTCGGAACGCGGGTGTTTTAGTGACGCGCGATCAAATCATCGACGAAATCTGGAGCGGCCGTATCGTTTCCGAAAGTTCGATCAGTGCTCGAACAAATGCAGCCCGCAAAGCGGTTGGCGATAACGGCAAAGAACAGTCAATTGTCAAAACCGTACCTCGCCGTGGCTTGCAACTTGGCACGCCTGTTTCAATGGATGGTGAGGAAGAACCTGCGGCTGCGCCTGCCCTTAGTGATCGTCAAAGGGTGCGCTTTGCGACGTCTGATGATGGGACAAAGATTGCCTATGCCACCTCTGGCCGTGGACCAAAGATTATGCGCGCTGGTCATTTCCTGACCCATTTGGAAATAGACTGGAACAGCCTAATCTGGCGACCATACCTTGATGCTTTGGGGCAAGATCATACTCTCATACGCTACGATCAGCGCGGAACGGGACTGTCTGATCCTGTTCTTTCCAGTCTCGACCTGGAAAACCATGTTGCTGATCTAGAAGCTGTCGCCAATGCCGCCGAACTTGAACGGTTTCCGCTAATTGCCCTTTCCCAGGGCGTACCGGTTGCTGTTCGGTTCGCTGCGAAATACCCCGAACGTGTAAGCTGTCTTGTGCTGTATGGCGGCTATACCGAAGGTCGTGCGCTCAGGGACGACGTCCAGTCGAGCGAAGCCGCAGACGCGATGTTGACTCTGATGCGCGAAGGTTGGGGGAAACCTGAAAGTGCGTTTATGGGAGCCTTTACATCGCTGTTTTGCCCAGGAGCATCGCAAGACCAGCTTGCCGATCTGGTGAACATGCAATTGGCATCGACCTTACCCGAAAACGCAGGCCGGATCAGAATGGCGATTGATCGGTTTACCGTCGTCGATCAGGTGGAAAACATTCAGGTTCCAACCTTGGTCATACATAGCCGAAACGACTCGGTGCACCCTTTGTCAGAAGGGCACAAGCTCGCGTCGAACATCCCCAATGCGGAGCTTGTTGTGCTGGAAAGCACCAACCACATTCTGTTGCCCGGCGAACCGGCGTGGAGTGAATGGGCTAGAGAAACCCTTGAGTTTCTGGAGCGAACAAGCGGCTTGCGATAAGTTCTGCCGGCATTGTCAGAACAAAATCCTTGAACGGGGCAGCGCGGCCGCCTAGCGTCGCGGAATGCCCCAGAGATCTCCGTTTCGGTACTTCAAAACCTCGCCCGAAATCATCCGCCTGGCTGTAATGATGTATGTGCGGTTCCCTCTATCGTTGCGCAACGTCGAGGATCTGCTGCACGAGCGCGGCATCGAGATCAGCCACGAGACCGTGAGGTTCTGGTGGAACAGGTTCGGTCCGGTTTTCGTCGCAGAAATCAGGAAACGGCGAGTTTTGGGAATGCGGTCAAGCGGCTGGCGATGGCATCTGGACGAGATCTTCGTGAGGATCAACGGCCAGCAGCACTATCTTTGGCGAGCCGTCGACCACGAGGGAGAGGTGCTTGAAAGCTTCGTGACGAAAACGCGGACAAGAAGGCTGCTTTGAAATTCCTCAAGAAATCCCTGAAACGGCATGGTCGCGCTGAGGAGCTGGTGACGGATCGCCTCCGCTCCTATGGCGCTGCGCTCAAGGAGCTAGGTATCCGAGACAGGCAGGAAACCGGCCGTTGGAGGAACAATCGTGCGGAGAATTCGCACCAGCCATTTCGAAGGCGTGAGCGGGCGATGCTCCGTTTCAGGCGAATGCGAAGTCTGCAGAAATTCGCCTCTGTTCACGCATCAGTCTTCAACCATTTCAACCAGGAGCGCCACCTCTACAGCCGACAGAATTTCAAGCTTAACCGCGCAGCTGCTCTCGCCGAGTGGCGCAACCTGTGCACGGCCTAACAGATTGCCATTCCCGGAAAACTGAGCCGAGTTCGCTTTAACATGACAAGACCCCCGGCCGACATCGAACTTGCCTGCCTGGCCGATATCACCGAAGAGAGCGCTGCGAAAAATGCCCGTCAGTTTGGCTTTGCCCGCTCCACCGGTGACTGGAAAACACTGACCTGCGATCCGAACATTGATCTGGTCGCTATTACCGCTCCGAACAAATTTCACGAACCGATGGCACTGGACGCCATCGCGCACGGCAAATCCGTCTATTGCGAAAAACCGCTCTCCACGACCTATGCTTCAGCCTCAAAAATGACAAGAGCGGCTGAGGCGTCCGGTGTAACCACACTTGTCGGGTTCAATTTCCTGCGCAATCCGCTCCTGAAACTGGCGCATGAAATGATCAACGCCGGAGAGCTTGGCGAAATCGTCGCCTTCCGCGGACGTCACGCCGAAAGCTATATGGCCAGCGGCATGGAGCCGCACTCGTTTCGCACCGACCCGCAGGGCGGCGGCGCTCTTGACGACATTGGCAGTCACATAATTTCGCTTGCGCGCCACCTGATAGGTCTCTTTTCGGAGGTTTCGGCAACGCTCAAAACCATATACCCGGAACGTCCGGTATCATCGAATTCGCGGGAAACCCGCGCAGTGGAAGTCGATGACATGGCCCACGCAGCCATCCGCTTTGCCAATGGCGCATCGGGCACGATCGAAGCCAACTGGGCTGCGACCGGAAAAACCATGGACTTGTCTTTCGAGATCACAGGCACAAAAGGATCGGTGCTTTTCAACCAGGAACGCATGAACGAACTGCATGTCTGGTCTGAAGCCGGCCCAGGCCGCTCCGGCTTCAAGAAACTCGAAACAGGCCCGGATCACCCGCCTTATGGCCGCTTTTGTCCGGCTCCGGGTCACCAGCTGGGCTTCAACGATCTCAAGGACATCGAAGTCGCGGAACTGATCGATGCGCACATCCGGGGACGTAACGGCTTCCCCGATTTCAGGGAAGCGACTGAGGTTCAGTCAACCATCGACGCGATCAAGCTGTCCTCCAAAACCGCGCAGTGGCAAAGGATCAGCTAGCACCCCTTGCTGCCCAGACCATCCCGCGGCGGATGATTTCCGTCACCTGCGGCACTTTCAGATCATCAAGCGTGTGCCCGATCGAGCAGTAGAACACCCGGCCCTTGTCCCAACGGCGCTTCCAGACGACAGGTATGACTGTGCCCTCGATCCACCACAGGTGATCACCGGAAAAGGTTGTGGTTGCCAGAACCTCGTTGGATGGATCGACCAGCATGTAATATTGCTCTGAATGCAATCTGAAGCTCTTGATGTCCTTGACGATCGGATCACCAGGCCTGGTAATGGTGACGTCATAGTCGACGAAATCATCCGACGGCACCGGGTTATCCGGCCAGCCCGGAGGATGGGCGACGAATTGTCCGCCGATCAGGAAATGATAGCTCGGGTGGTCGCGGAAAGCATCGCCCATATGACCGTGCCAACCGGCGATGCCGCAACCATCGGCAATCAGTTTCAGCAGGCCGAGCTCCTCATCCCGGGTGATATTGCCGAACTCGTCCTGGTGCGACGACCGGGCGCTTGACCAGATTGGAACGATCAGATCGACATCGGCCATGCCCTCGGGATCGGCCAGCGGCGCAAGCGTGGTGTGGGTTACGACCTCGAAACCTTGCTGTTTCAAAAGCGCTTCGCACCAGTCGCCAAAGCTGGTTGGTGCGTGGCCTTCCCAGCCGCCGACAAATAGAGCCGCCTTCATCGTGTCTGTCCTTTCATGAATGCAAGAATAGAGGCCATGTCCCGCTGACCATAACCACCGGTCTGCGCCGCCTTCAGGACATCCAGCGTGGTTTGGGTCTGCGGCATGACGACGCCGAGTTCATCGCCAAGCGCCAGCGCGAGCGTCACATCTTTCTTGGCGAGGTCGACGGTAAACGAGACGTCCTGTTCAGCCTCTTTGAGATAGTGCGCGCGCCTGTAACCAAGCATCGGGGCTGCAGCGGCGGAATTTTCGATGACATCGAAGGCGTCACTTTCGGTGATGCCGGCCTTGCCAGCCAATGTCAGGGCCTCGGAAACAGTCTGGTTCAATCCGTGAATCAGCATGTTCACCGCCAGCTTCATCACGGCGCCGGCGCCGGTTGATCCAAGCCAGATCGTCTTGCGGCCCATGGCGCCAAACACATCGGCAAGCGCCGGATAGGCGTTCTCGTGGCATCCCGCCATGATCAGCAACTGCGCGTCTTCGGCTGCCTGGGTGGCGCCGGACACCGGTGCATCAACAAAGGTCTTGCCCACATTGGCGGCGGCGCTTGCAAGATCGCGGACGAGACCCGGACTCATTGTCCCCATTTCGACCAACAGTCTGGCGCCGGGGTTTTGTATCAACCCCGTTGGTCCGAGATAGACCGCGCGGGCTGCCTCGTCATTGGCAAGCATGGTGACAACGGTTTCGGATCCGGAGGCAAGGTCGGCGAGGCCTATGGCGGCTTTTGCATCATGCGCTTTCACAAAGGCCTGGGCGGGATCGGCGCTGCGATTCCACACGGTCACATCATGACCGGCGCGGACACAATTTGCCGCCATGTGGCGTCCCATCCGCCCCAAACCTGCGAAGCCGAGTTTCATCTCAGGCAGCCTTTTCACCGTTTGGAACGATGCCCGAAATCGCCTGTATAAGATTGTCTTCGGTGACTTCTTCCGAGGTGAACTCGCGCATGATTCTGCCGTGATGCATCGCGATGATCCGATCGGACACATGCAGCACCTCCGGCATTTCCGAGGAGATGACAATCACCGCATAGCCTTGTTTGGCCAGTTCCCGGATCAGGTTGTGAATCTCGGACTTGGACCCGACATCAATGCCGCGTGTCGGCTCATCCACGATCAGCACCTTCGGGTGCATGGAAAGCCATTTGCCGATGACTATTTTCTGCTGGTTGCCGCCAGAAAGGTTACCCACCATTTGCCGCCAGCTTGGTGTCTTGATCTCCAGCTTGTCCCGGTAGAGATCGAAAATCGCGATCTCGGCACCGTCTGATACGAAGGGACCGGCGGTCAAATCGCTGACCTGAGGCAACGTCATGTTGTCCCGGCAATTCATCCCCAGCACCAGACCCTGTTCCTTGCGGTTTTCTGGAACCAGCGAAATGCCGTTTTCAATGGCTGCGACCGGCGAGGAGATCTTCACCTCCTTGCCCTCAAGATAAATCGCGCCCCCGGATGGCGTGCGCAGCCCGAACAGGGTTTCGGCGATTTCCGTTCTCCCGGCGCCGACCAGTCCATAAAATCCGACCACCTCGCCCGAATGAACCTTGAAGCTGACGTCCTGAAACAGTGAATCGCAGGACAGGCCTTTGACCTCGAGCGCGACATCTCCGAAATCCGTATGTTCGTGATTTTTCGTAAGGTCGAGGCTACGGCCGATCATCAGCTGGGTGACCTCATCCTCGTTCGTGTCGGCAGTGATAAGCGTGCCGCGATAGGTGCCGTCGCGCAGGACGCTGATCCGGTCCGAGATTGTGAATATCTCTTCCATTCGGTGGGAAATATAGACAATCCCGACGCCGCGGTCCTTCAGGTCGCGGATGATGTCAAACAGGACGACCTTTTCCGCATCGGTCAGCGACGCTGTCGGCTCATCAAACACAACGGCCTTGGCATCCACCGTCAAGGCCCGGGCAATCTCCACCATCTGTTTGTTGGCAATCGAAAGATTGCCAACCGTAACCTCGGGGCCAAAGCCGCAGTTGAGACGTTCAAGAATGGCCCCGGCCTTGGCAAAAAGCGTCTGCTTGTCGACCAGGCCGAATCGTTTGCGCGGCAGTTCACCAAGGTAGATATTCTCGGCCACCGACATTTCCTCGGCCAGACTGAGTTCCTGATGGATGAGCACAATTCCCTTGGCCTTTGCCTCAAGCGGTGTCCGCATGGTGACCTGCTGGCCTTCGATGAAGATCCGCCCTTCATCGGGCTGATGCATGCCGGCAAGAACCTTCATCAGGGTGGATTTGCCTGCGCCATTCTCGCCCAGAAGAGCATGAACCTCCCCGGGCAACACCTCGAAGCTGACACCATCCAGCGCGCGCACGCCCGGAAATGTCTTGACGATACCCTCAAGACGGAGGGATGGCGTTTGCGTACTCATGTCCTGAGCTCCCCTTTGCCCTTGATATTCAGCTGACGGTCGAGAAACAGCACCGCAATCAGGATCAGGCCGATGACCAAGTTGACGGTCTCAGTGTCAGCGCCGATGTGGCCAAGACCCTTGCGCAGCAACTGAATGGCGATCACGCCACCGAAGGTGTTGATCACGGAACCGCTGCCGCCGGTGAGTTTGGTGCCGCCGAGCACCACTGCGGTGATGGCCCAGAGCTCATAGAGTTCGCCATCATTGGGGTTGACCGACCCGCTGGCGGAGTAAAACACGACACTGGAGAGCGCGGTCAGAAAGCCGATCAGAATGAAATTCCAGAGCATGTGCGGCCCGACCTTTATGCCGGCATTGACCGCTGCGTCACGATTGTCACCGACCGCGTAGGCATTGCGACCATGGACGGTCTTGGTCATCAAGAACCAAACCCCGAAGGTCAGGGCGATAAAGGCAATTGCCGGAAACTCCAGGCCGAAAAAGCTGGATTCGGTCATGTCGACAAGGGTCCAATTGAGCAGGAATGTCGGCTGCTCGCCATTGTACATGAACACCAGCCCCCGATAGCCAAGCATGGCCCCCAAGGTGACGATGAAGGCATCGACACCGGTTTTCCAGACGATCAGGCCGTTGATCGCTCCAAGTGCCATTCCGGTGAGCAATGCCAAACCCCATGCGACGGGAATGACGCTCAATTCACCGAGGCCGGCGAGTACAGGCCAGGTCTGCGAATCCAGCATGACGATGGCGCTGAGAGCGAAGATCGCGCCGACCGACAGATCTATGTTTCCGTTGATCATGATCACCGTCATGCCCAGGGCGATGATGCCGATCGGAGCTGATTGCTTGAGCAGCAGTAGCATGTTGTCGAGATCCATAAATCGGGTCTCGGACAGCGACAGGAATTGGCCTGCCACCGAGAAGAAGATGAGTTCAAGAACGATAAAGCCCCAAATGGCGCCGCGCTTGATCAGCTTGGTACGGTTTGAATTGTTCATATCCGCCCCCTCAAGCGATCGGTGACAACAGCCGGCCACGCTTTGCAGCGATGTCCAGCCATACAGCAAGAATGATGATGAGCCAGGTGATGACGTACTGGACGTAGAACTCAAGCCCGACGAGTAGCAGTCCATTCTGAATGAACCCCAGGATCATAACCCCGATCAGGGTCTTGAACACGGTTCCCGAACCGCCCAGCAGGGACGCTCCGCCCAGGATGATCGCGGCAAGAACTTCCAGCTCCAGCCCCTGCCCGACCGTGTTCTGGCTGCCCATCGAACGGCTGGCCTGAAGCACCCCGGCTGTCGCCACGCAAAACGACGAGATCAGATAGGTCATCAGCACAACACGCGGCCGGCGGATGCCGGAGAATGTCGCGGCCACTCCATTGCCGCCAACCGCATAGACCTTGCGGCCGAACGGTGTCTTGGCGAGCAGTATGGAGAGCAAACACGCCAAAACCACCAGTATGATGATCGGAACCGGTACGCCCAGAAACGACCCCTGACCGATAACGGAAAACCAGGTGCCCTCCTTGTCGGAAATATCCATGTTCTTGCCGCCGCTATAGGTCAGCGTCAGGCCATGGATTGCCGACAACATGCCAAGCGTCACAATCAGTGAATTGAGTTTGAAATAGCCAACCAGCAGACCAATGATCCCACCAAGCGCCATGGTCATGGCGAACATGGCGGGGATGGCCAGTTCCGGGCCGATCTTGTCATGCAGATCGAGAACAACGATTGTCGAAAACGACATCATTGAACCGACCGACAGATCAAGGTTCCCGCTGATGACGACAAAGGTCACACCAAGCGCCATCACGCCCAGAATTGCCGATGAGCGCACCACACCGAGCACGTTGTCGACCGCAAGAAAGCGGTCATTGAGCAATGCAAAGCCGATCATGAAAATCACGAATGCGACCAGAATACCCTGGCGCGCCAATAGCTTGCCGATTGTGTTAAGCCGTTCGTCCGCCATCCTGTCTTCCTCCCAACGTCTGATCCGTTTCTCAGACCAACGTCATGCCTCCGTCGATCATGACGATCTGTCCCGTCATGTAATCGCTTTCCTTCGACGCCAGAAATGTTGTGGTGCCGGTAATGTCGGCCGGCGTCGCAACGCGACCACGCAGGATGTCGGCCGAAAACTCCTCAATTGCCTGACCTTCACGCTCAGCGGCGCCGATCTCCATCAGATCCTTATCCAACTGCCGCCACATCTCCGTTGCAACCACGCCGGGACCGAAACCTGTCACAGTGATGTTGTGCTTCGCAAGATCGCGAGCACCCGACTGCGTCAGCGACACAACGGCCCACTTTGATGCACAGTAAGGTGCAACATTATCGAACCCCTGGCGGCTGGCAATCGAAGCGGTGTTGATGATCTTGCCGCCCCCGCCCTGGGCGATCATCTGTCTGGCCGCCTCTTGCATGCCGATGAGAACGCCCAAGCCATTAACATCCATGATCGTGCGCCAATTGTCGTCGGTCACATCAAGGAAGTTCATCGGCTTGTTGATGCCGGCATTGTTGAACTTGACATCCAGCTTGCCGAACACATCCACCGCTTTGGCAATCATTGCGCGCACCTGATCGCGCCTGGTCACATCCACTTCGGCCCAGGTGACTTTTCCGCCGTGCCGCTCCGCGCGTTCCTGATTGGCGTTGCTGACGTCTTCGGCCATCTTGCCATTGATGTCGGCGAAACAGACATCACCGCCTTCATCCAGCAACGCTTCGCCGATTGCGCGACCTATCCCCTGCGCGGCACCCGTCACAAGACATGACCGACCGCTCAGGCGTCCATTGGAAACACCAGGCATGCTTGCCCCCCGAATATGTATGAAGATCAGGCACAGGGCGTAAAGCCGCCCTGTGCCTTCTGTAAAGTTCTCAGAAAACCGGCTTGGTGTAGTCTGCCATGTTGTCCTGAGTGATCTTCGGCGTATCGAAATAATTGAGAAACGGGACTTCCGTGCCGTTTAAGACATCGATCGCTGTTTTCAGCGCGGCCTTGGCGTCATCAACCGGTGACTGGTAGATCGACCCCCAGTATTCGCCGCGTTCCATGGCTTCATAGCCCACAGCAAAGTTGGTCGCGCCAACGAAGATGATACCTTCGCGTCCAGCCGCTTTGGCGGCGTTCAAAGCGCCTACGCCCATGTTGTCATCGCCGGAATACACGCCGTCGATATCATCATACTTGACCAGAAAGGCTTCCATGACCTTTTGCGATTTTTCGCGGTTCCAATCGCCAGGCTGGGTCTCCACGAGGGTGACATCCGGGCAAACTTCAGGGAGCCGGTCTTCAAAGCCCTTGGCGCGCTCGATTGCGGTGGTGTAACCCGGCTGTCCGGAAATCTGGAGGACCTTTGCCTCGGTGTCGATGCCCATTTCCTTGAACTTATCGCACATGATTTCGGCGGAGCGGGTGCCCTGGGTGATGTTGTCCGGGCCCGAGAAGGACTTGACGAACTGGTGGCCTTCTTCGGCAATATTCGAGTTGGTCACGATCACGGGAATGCCTGCCTGCTGCGCCTTGCGCACAGCGGGGATAACAGCCTTGCCGTTGGTCGGCCAGATGATGATCGCATCAACCTTCTGCTGAATGAGATCTTCCATTTGTGCGATCTGGCGGGCGACATCGCCACCAGCGTCAAGCACAACAGCTTCAATATCCGCATTGGCGTCTGCCGCCTCGATGAACGCCTTCTCATAGGTGGTCTGATAGCTGTCCACGCCGACATTGTTCTGCGTAATGCCGATCGTCATTTTGTCGGCAGCTGCAGCCGAGCCAGCAATCGATAAAGCGGCGATGGCTGTGGTGGCAGCCAAAAAGGTGCGTAGTTTCATGGTTTTTCCTCCCGGGCGCAAAAGCCCTCGTGTGTTCTCCTCATAGCCCCGGCCACTCCAAACCAAGGCTGTCACCCGATAACTCAGGTGATCCCAGCAACAATGACGAAGCGCGGCCTATGAGAGAGTCCATAATATATCCATTTTGAGAATTTTTATGTTCATATTGAATTTCTTGAGACTGTCGAAAGTCTCTCAGTTTGAACATTTTGTATGGAGGTCAACATGACAAGCCCGAAAAGACCACGTTCGAAAGACCGTGAAGACCATCTTCACGGAGGCAGAGAGGCAGGGGTTTATCACATGGGAGGTTCAAGCGCGCAAACCTTGGCGTCATCGCCACAGGTAAAAGCCGAAATTCTTCAGGCAATTACGTTCCTGAATGATTTCGACGATGAACTTGAAGTTGTCGTCGATGTTTATGCGCCGAATCCATATTTCCGCATGTCCCTTCATCTCATCCGCAGTCACCTTGAAGCAAAGACGGTCACGCCGACATCGTTGATCGGGGCTGCGGGCGTTCCCTATGCCACTGCGGCCCGTCGCGTCAAAGAGATGATTGAGGCGGGACTTATCGAGCAGCGTCCCCGCACGCGGACCGGCAAGACCTTTTCCATCCATCCCAGTGACAAGCTTCTCGAATCCTGGATGCAAATGACCGGTCGGCTGAAACGGCTGGCCCAGAAGAGTTTCGATTTCAGCGAAAAACGAACTGATACCAGCGACTACTATTTCGGCAGCTCCTACATGGCGGCCCGGTCAATCCCTCCGCTTCAGGTGCTTCCAGAGCCGCTCAAGCTGCCCGGCGGAGTGCGGGTTCTGGTGCATGGCGATCCCACATTCATGGTCATGGATGCGCTCAAGCGGCAGTTTGAGCAGACCCTTGGCGCACAAATTCATCAGCGGGCATTTTCAATCGACCGGCTGCACGAGGAAGTCCTGCGCAACGCCGACCGCAAATCCAGCCGCTACGACATTGTCGCGGTCGATCTGCCCTGGATCGGCGAACTCGTGGAGAAAGGCATTCTCATGCCTTTGGATGACGCGCTGGATCTGCAGCGCCTTGACCCCGCCGACTTCCATACAGCCGGCTGGAAGGCGACGCATTGGGGCGGTCGCCCCTACGGCGTTCCTGCCCAGACGACGCCGGAACTTCTGTTCTACCGCAAAGACCTGTTTGCCAAAGCCGGTCTTGAACCGCCGACCACGACCAGCGAGCTTCTCAATGCCGCCAAACAACTTCACGATCCCGGCCAGGGCCGTTACGGCATCGCATGGAACGCGGCCCGCGGCACAGCACTGGGCCACACGTTCCTGATGACGCTTGCGGATTTTGGGAAACCGGTTTTCGACTTACCTGCCGTTGCCGGAGGCTTTGACACCGATCATCTGGACACGGAACCATATAGCCCCCAGATCGACACGGATGCCGGACTGGCCGCCGCCGAATACCTGATGGCATTACTCGACTACTCACCTCCCTATATCCTTTCGATGTCCTGGTACGAACGGGTTCGTCCCTATGCGGCAGGGCAGATTGCCATGGCCTATGGCTACACCCTGCTTGCACCCTATTTCGAACTGGACCCGTCATCCCCGGCCTGCGGGCAAACAGGGTATGTTCCACATCCCTTCGGACCGGGAGCATCCCCGATTGCGCCCGTCGGCGGTTACGCCATGGCGATACCCGCGAATATTGCCCCCGAACGGCTCTCCGACGCTGCAGAAGCCTTGATCATGTTTACCTCGCCCGAGGCCCAGAAACTCTACATCCAGAACGGCAGCCGGACCAATCCGCGCTACTCGGTCAGCGCAGATCCAGAGGTCCGGCGATCATCCCCGATTTTCGAGGCGGTCGACGGCATGTCATGGCGCGACGAGCTGCAATTCTGGCCACGCCCGCCGGTCCCCGAAATCAGCCACATCATCCGCATTTGCGGGGAAGAGCTGCACGACATGCTGCGCGGGCTCGTCAGCCCCAAACAAGCATTACGCAAGGCGCAAGCACGCGCTGACGCAATCATCAAAGAAAACAGCGACTAGCTCAACGAGGAGGAAACCATGGACCCCAATCGACTCAAGGGAAAAAACATTCTGATCACCGGCGGAGCCCAGGGAATGGGTGCGGCCAATGCAGAATATTTTGCGGCTCAAGGCGCCAATGTCTGTCTCGGTGACATCAATGTCGATGGGGTCAATGAGGTGGCAAGGCGCATAAATGAAGCCGGAAACGGCAAGGCGGTTGCGCTGAAACTGGATGTAACCAGCCGGGAAGACAATGCGGCAGCCGTCGCCAAGACCGTGGACGCCTTCGGGACCATCAACGTCGCGCTGATGAACGCAGGCATCAACAAGCCGCGCATGTTCATGGACATCGACGAAGACAACTGGGACGCGATCATGAACATCAACGCCAAAGGCATGCTTTTCGGCATGCAGGAGGCGGCCAGACAGAGGATGGCGCAGG
>Ga0163215_101387_pt1 | contig 14981 bp, 13 predicted proteins | sample SynspAceP_FD_185934 | JGI IMG/M metagenome (GOLD analysis project Ga0163215, IMG submission 185934) | Saline lake microbial communities from Ace Lake in Antarctica - Synechococcus sp. Ace-P (Hybrid Assembly) | ecosystem: Environmental > Aquatic > Non-marine Saline and Alkaline > Saline | place... | reverse complement strand
TTGATGAACGAGTTATCAAAAGTCGTTCGCGTGATGAAAAAGCTTGATGAAAATGCGCCTCATGAAGTTATGTTGGTTTTGGATGCTGGCACTGGTCAAAATGCCATCAGTCAGGCTAAGCTGTTTTCCGAAGCAGTTGGTGTGAGCGGCATAACGCTAACCAAACTGGATGGAACCGCCAAAGGCGGTATTATTTTTGCGATTGCAAAACAGTTTGGAATTCCTATTCGTTACATAGGTGTAGGTGAGCAAGTTGATGATTTACGTCCTTTTGCTGCCCAAGAATTTGTGGATGCCTTGTTTGATAGTGAATAAGTGGCAATTAGGCCTTTCTTCTTTCTAATCTAAGGATGCTGAATTAGCGTGGAAATCGAATTTCAACGAGTGGGTAAAAAGTACGAGAGCGGACAAGAAGCATTATCGCAAGTGAGTTTTCATTTGCGTCAAGGTGAAATGGCGTTTCTTACTGGGCATTCTGGTGCGGGTAAAAGTACTTTAATGAAACTCATGATGATGATTGAGCGCCAAACTTCTGGGCAGATCTTGGTTGATGGTATCGATTTACGCACTTTGAGCCGCCGAGCTATCCCGCATCATCGACGTCGGGTTGGTGTTGTTTTTCAAAACCATCAATTGTTATTAGATCGAAGTGTTTTTCATAATGTGGCGCTGCCTCTGCAGGTGAGTGGCGCGGACCCTCAACAGATTGCAAAGCGAGTTCGTGCCGCATTGGATAAAGTAGGCCTACTGGATAAAGAAAAATACAATCCAATGGCGTTGTCCGGTGGTGAGCAGCAGCGTGTTGGTATTGCCAGGGCGGTGGTGAATAAACCGCAACTGTTGTTAGCCGATGAACCAACGGGTAATTTGGACCCTAAATTATCCGCAGAGATCATGAATCTCTTCCAAGAATTCAATCGAGTCGGCGTGACTGTCTTAGTTGCCAGTCATGACTTGGCTCTTGTGGCGCGTATGCGTCATCGCGTATTGACCTTGAATCAAGGCCGAATGGTGAACGATGGAGGGTTTGGCTAAATGGCACAAAAGCCGAATCAACGTGGCGCGACACGAGAGTCGATTAGAGCCACCAAACATCATTGGCCAACACGTACCTCCTTTCACCCCGGTAAGTATTTCCGTCAGCATCAATCGACATTAATGGAAAGCTTTATGCGGCTGGTGGGTTACCCGTTGGCCAGTATTATGACGGTGATGGTTATTGCCATTGCGTTATCGTTGCCAGGTGGTCTGTATGTTTTATTAAAAAATGTGCAATCTGTTACTGATCAGTGGGAGCAGCAATCAGTTATTACGCTCTATCTTTTCCCTGGCTTAGAAGACACGCAAGCATTGGCGTTATCGCATCGTATTTCCGCGCAAGAAGAGGTGGCATCGGTTGAGTACATCTCTAAAGAAGAAGGCCTTAGGTATTTCGAACGATCAAGCGGTTATGAACAGATTATGTCTTCTTTACCAGAGAACCCGTTGCCGATTGTCTTACGAGTCATTCCCAAAGAAGCGGTAGATATAACGACCTTGTCCAATTTACAAGCGTTACGTGACCAATTGGATGCACAAAAAGAAGTGGAATACGCAGAACTGGATGCACAATGGTTACAGCGCCTTGCCAATATACTGAGTTTTGGTCAGAGATTTGTGTATGCCTTATCTGTCTTGTTGGTGGTTGCGGTGTTTTTGATCGTAGGAAACACGATCAGAATGGCGGTGGAAAGTCGTCGTAATGAAGTTTTGGTGATGAAGTTGGTTGGCGCGACCGATGCGTATATTCGTCGACCATTTTTATACATGGGCTTTTGGTTTGGTGTGCTTGGTGGTTTTTTTGCCAGTCTATGTATTCTCCTGCTTAGCTGGTGGGTAAGTGCACCAGCAGAAAGATTGATCGAGCTCTATCAAAGCGGTTTTCAACTGCAGACTTTTAATGCAGATGAGATTGTTTTATGTTTAACTATTAGTGCATTTGTTGGTGTGATTGGCGCGTGGATTGCCGTTAATCGACACATAACAAATATTGAACTGCAGTGAACATAAAGGGCTAAAATCAGTATTAAGACAATAGCCATGATTTATTCACATTTATGTCACACACACGCAGACTTTACTTGATAGTATTTTGTCATACACAGTATGAACAATTAGAAAGGTGGAAATAGAGATGGGTAAAACTCTCCAACCTACGGATATTATGATTCCAGGTCAGAACCTAGAGTCCTACATACAAGCCGTTAGCCGAATTCCGATTTTAACCGCTGACGAAGAAAAAACCTTGGCAGAGCGTCTTTATTATCAAGAAGACCTTGAAGCCGCGCGTACCTTGGTTATGTCGCATTTAAGGTTTGTTGTACATATTGCAAAAAGTTACTCTGGTTACGGATTAGCGCAAGGTGATTTGATTCAAGAAGGTAATGTTGGCTTAATGAAAGCGGTAAAGCGTTTTAACCCTGAAGTGGGTGTGCGCCTTGTTTCTTTTGCTGTGCATTGGATTAAAGCCGAAATACATGAATTCATTCTGAAAAACTGGCGCATTGTTAAAGTAGCGACCACGAAAGCGCAGCGTAAAATGTTCTTTAATTTGCGCAGTGCGAAAAAAACGCTGTCTTGGTTCAGTAATTCAGAAGTCGAGTCTGTCGCTAGCGATTTAGGCGTAACGCCTGACGTGGTTCGTCAAATGGAAGGCCGTTTAAGCTCTTCTGATATGGCATTCGATGCTTCAGCAGACGATGATGATGAAAGTGCTTTTAAAGCGCCGTCACAGTATTTAGAAGATCATCGAGCTGACCCAGCAACCTTACTTGAAAACGGTAATTGGGAAGAAGACTCGAATCAGCGACTTGAAGTGGCTATGTCTGATCTTGATGAGCGCAGCCGTAATATCCTTGTCCAGCGCTGGTTGTCTGATGCGAAATCAACCTTACATGAGTTGGCCGATGAATACGGTGTGTCAGCAGAACGTATTCGACAACTTGAAAAGAACGCAATGAAAAAGATACGTCTTGCGATGGGTGATGGTCAATTTGATTGATGGTTAACCGCCTGTTAGTAAAGACGATTAAGCCCTCTTCGGAGGGCTTTTTTGTGGCTGTATTTTATGATGAATATATTTGCTTTAAGGTCACTGGCTTTGTAATTGGTCGCCAGGAACAAATCGCCATGTGCGAATGATTTCCAGTTTATCCACTTCTTTTTTTAGCTCCGTTGGAAAAACTTGAAAAGGTTCGGCTAAACGAACGATTCGCATGGCGGCATCATCTAATACTCTAACGCCTGAGGAGTGAAGTACCTCGATATCGTCTACATTCCCATTAGGCAGTAAAATAACGGCTAAGCGCAGCTCACCATAGAGGTGATTGCGTTTCGCTTCTTCTGGGTAGTGTATGTTGCCAATGCGTTCGATTCTGCGTCGCCAATCATCTAGGTATTGAGCGTCCATAGCCGCTTTGGCTGAAACAGAGGTGAGTCGTCGTATTCTTGGGCGTTTTGCATAGGATTGACGTTGTTGATCAAGTAAGGCTTCTAACGTTGCAATGTCATTAGACAGATGACTCGGAATTTGTGTTTCACCACGAAATTGTTCTTCAAGGGTTTTGGGTTCTTTCTCTGATTCCTTGGCTATTTCAAAGACGGCTTTTTGATTATTTGTGGCTAATAAGCTTGGCTCGTCAATCGGTTCTGCAGAAGCCAGTTGAGGTTGTACGGGGGGCGAAATTTCTTGAATCGTATCCGATAAAAAACGTGAGTTTTCTGTGGTGGTGAGCTTTTGCTTACGCAGCTCAGTACCACTTGCTTGTTGATTTGCTTGGGCAATGAAGTCAGCTTCCTTTGGCGCTTTTGTTGTATGTTGAACCAAGGTCACTTCAAGCGTTTTTGGTTTAGGCGCTGGTAATTCAAAATCGAAGCCAATCACCATCACCATTAGCACATGGGCGCTAATGGCGATGAAGAGTGCGACAGAAAACTTGTCTATTGTTCGCATGCTGATATTACTGAAGACGCTTTTCTATGGCTTCTATCAATGTCATGGCGATATTTAAGTCAAATTGAGTGTCTAATTCACGAACACAGGTTGGGCTAGTTACATTAATTTCGGTGAGATAATCACCGATCACGTCTAAGCCGACAAACATGAGTCCTTTCTCTTTTAGTGATGGGATAACTTGATCGCAAATCCAACGGTCACGATCTGTTAGTGGTCTACCTTCTCCACGACCGCCTGCGGCTAGGTTACCTCGGGTCTCGCCTGATGCTGGAATACGTGCGAGCGCAAAAGGTACAGGTTCTCCATTCACAACGAGAATACGTTTATCGCCTTGTTTTATTTCAGGGATAAACTTTTGCGCCATAATTTGTTCAACGCCCATGTTCGTTAGCGTTTCAATAATAACGCTAACATTTGAATCGTCAGGCTTAATGCGGAAAATAGAGGTACCGCCCATGCCATCTAACGGTTTGAAAATTACATCGCCATGCTCTTTATGAAAGCTTTTTAGTAAATCGGCGCGTCGAGTCACCAATACCGGTGGGCAGCATTGTGGAAACTGGGTGGCAAACAGTTTTTCATTGCAGTCACGTAAGCTTTTAGGATTATTGACGACAAGTGCGCCGTCTCTTTCTGCTTGTTCCAAAATCATGGTGCTGTAGACGAATTCGCTATCAAAGGGTGGATCTTTTCGCATTAAGATCACATCTAGCTCGCCTAACGGCATTTTGCTTTCTTCGCCTAGATCATAAAAATGAGCCGGATCTTTATGAACCTGCAGTGGACGAGTCATGGCGTACGCTTTGCCATTGTCTAGAAATAAGTCTTTTTGCTCCATGTAAATAAGTTGCCAGCCTTTTTCGGCCGCAGCCCATAGCATGGCGAGTGACGTGTCTTTTTTATAGTTAATGGATGAAATTGGATCCATAACAATGCCGAGTTTGATAGTCATAGAGTGGTTCCTAAAGCGAAAGCAACGTTTGGATACGTTGAAAAGTCTGTTAATGGGTATTGATGCTATAGAAATATGGGGGCACTGAGAAGAAAAAACACCCATATCATGCAGATAGTTGCCTTGATGAGCAAGAATACCGAGCGGTAGGAGCAGGATGAAAAAAATAACTCAGCGTAGACCTTTTTAATGGCGACGCTGAGTTATTTTTAAAGAATTACCAACTGCCTGTATTGCCACCGGCATCAAGAAAAAGTTCACTTTCTTGTGTGCTTTTGGTGTCACTGTTTTGTGGGGCTTGAGGTGCCGTAGGCGAATTCTCTTTTATCGTATTTTCAGCGGCTTTTAATTCGTCAACGGCGCTTGAGCGAGGTGCGGGAGGTGTTTGTTTTTTATCAAACTCATCATCAAAACCAAGCAACTGAGGGCGATAAATACGAAAGGCACGCATTAGCTCACCTTTTGCATTAAAGAGGCGAAATTCAGAGAAGAGTTCATCATAGTCTGCGTTCACGTAGTCTTGGCGAGCTTGGAACAGCTCATTTTCACTATCAAGTACGTCTAGCAGTGTACGACGGCCTAGGCGAAATTGTTTTTCGTACGCTATTTGAGACTCTTTTGTGGCAATAACATATCGTCGGATGTGTTCTTTCTGGCCATTAGTGGCTTCAAAAGCCGCCCATGACAATCGAACGGTGAGTTCTGTGTCTCGAATGGTTTGACGTCGTATTTCTGTTGCTTGAACATTTTTCTGAACCGCGACTTCTTTTTTACGTTTGTGTGCACCACCGCTGTACAGGTTATAGTTTAGGCGTACCATGGCTATCAAGTCTTCGCTTGGGCCAGCATCACCGTCTATATTATTATTCCATGTCCGCTCTACGACAAAGTTCACGCTAGGGTAGTTATCGGCATCGGTAACTTTTTGCAGACTTTCTGTGGCGGCAACATCCCAATACGCCCCTTCGATTGCTGGATTTTTCTTCAGTGCTTCATTGATGGCAGAGTCAAGGTCCTTTGGCAGCAGGTCGTTATCAGGTACCGGGTAAATAAGATTTTTAGGCGGAAACTCTCCAACGATATTGTGATAGTTACTTTCTGCATCTATCAGGTTGTTGATTGCCGCGAAGTGATTCGCGTGTGCCTTAGCAAGACGAGCGGTTATTTGGCTCAGGTCTGATTGACGACCAATGCCAGTATCACTTTTTAGTTTGATTTGCCCGTAAATGCGTTCGTGTGTTTTTAAGTTCAGTTCGGCAAGCGTAACGAGTTCACGGTATCGTAAAATGTTGGCGTAAACTTGAGCGACTTCGAGGGCAGTATTTTCTACTGCAATCAGCGCAGCCCAGCGATGGGCCTCTGCTTCACTGGACAATCGTTCCACTTCATTTCGTGTCGAAAAGCCATTGAAAAGAGGTTGGTTTAGCGACAGTGTTAATTCTCGGCGAGTTAGGTCGATGTCTTCCGAGGTCGTGTTATCTGCGTAAGTGGTTTCGTGTCCTATCCCTGCGGAGATGTCTGCGCTTGGGTAATAGCCGGAACGACGCGCTAACTCAGTATTTTCTTTAAACTCGCGGTATTCTGCAATAGATTGCCGAACAGTCGGGCTATTTTCTATTGCGGTGTATGTTGCTTCTTCGAGTGAGATTGCTTGTGCGGTTGCTGGTAAAAAAAGCGTCCCTGTATAAACCGTGCAAATCATAACTATTCGGTAAAACATGCGATTATTTGTCCTTTAATATGTTTAGCTCAAATCTTAACGCTATTTATGCGGTGAATATGTAGCGATTCTGTTAGTTGTCTCTACATTAGGCTTTTATATTAATACCGTTAAATATCCCCCCAGAGAGTATTGATAACACTAAGCGCAACCACTGGCGCGGTTTCTGTTCGAAGCACTCTTGGGCCTAGCGTAATGGCATTAAACCCTGATTTTTCAGAGAGTTGCACTTCATTCTCACTCAATCCACCTTCTGGGCCAATCAGTAAACACACTTGATTGTTTGTCGGGCATTCAAACTGATTGATCGGCTTAGCACTGTGATGATGTAGCGTAAGTTTTAACATATTGTTACATTTATTAAGCCACTGGTTCAATTCAATAGGAGGATAAACCGTAGGAACCACGCCTCGACCACATTGTTCTGCCGCACTTGTTGCCACTTGTTGCCAATGCAATAGTCGCTTTTCTGCTCTGCCATCTTGTAGTTTGACTTCGCATCGCTCGCTGAATAATGGCTGAATTGCATAAACACCTGCTTCGACCGCTTTTTGAATAGCATAGTCCATTCGTTCGCCTCGGGACAAGGTTTGTCCAATAGTGACTTGAATAGGAGATTCATTGTGCAAAGCTTCAAAGTCGACAATACGAATATTGGCACTGCGTTTTTCTACGTCGCATAAGATGGCGTTGTACTGTCCGCCTTTGCCATTAAAGACACGAAGAGAGTGATCGGATTTCAAACGTAACACTTTGCATAAATGCTGAAATGAGGAATCGGGCAGGGCAAGGATCGTATTCTCATTGAGTTCTGTATCGATAAAAATTCTTGGAATACGCATACTTATCCTATGTTTCCTGATGTTTGAAAAAGAGATAAAAATAAAAAAGCCTTCTTCTGTATCCTTCCTCTAATAAAAGAGAGTCATACAGTAGAAGGCTTTATAACGGAAAATTAGAAAATTATAAACCAGCGGCTTTACGTAATGCGTCTGCTTTGTCTGTTTTTTCCCAAGTGAAATTTTCGTCTTCGCGACCAAAGTGCCCGTAAGCTGCTGTTGGCAGGTAAATTGGACGTTTTAGATCGAGCATTTTTATCAAGCCCGCTGGACGTAATTCAAAGTGCTCGCGAACCAATTGTGAAATAACCGCATCGCTTACTTTGCCAGTACCGAACGTATTGATACTAATGGATGTCGGCTCTGCGACACCAATGGCGTAGGAAATCTGGATTTCACATTTATCAGCAAGACCCGCAGCGACGATGTTTTTCGCTACATAACGACCCGCGTATGCCGCAGAACGGTCAACCTTGGATGGATCTTTACCAGAGAAAGCGCCACCACCGTGACGCGCCATGCCGCCGTAAGTATCAACAATGATTTTACGACCGGTTAGACCACAATCACCAACGGGTCCACCAATGATGAATTGCCCCGTTGGATTAATGAAATACTTTGTGTCTTTTGACAGCCATTCTGCAGGGAGTACAGGCTTGATGATTTCTTCCATCACCGCTTCACGAAGATCAGCTTGTTTAACTGAAGCACTGTGTTGTGTTGAAAGAACAACCGCATCAATCGCGCAAGGCTTACCATTTTCATCGTAGCGGAAAGTAACTTGGCTTTTTGCATCTGGTCGTAGGAAATCTAACGTACCGTTTTTACGGACTTCTGCTTGGCGCTTAACCAAACGGTGCGCATAAGTAATTGGAGCAGGCATTAGTACGTCTGTTTCGTTGGTGGCAAAACCAAACATTAAACCTTGGTCACCTGCGCCTTGTTCGTGTTCTTCCGCTTCATCAACACCCATCGCAATTTCAGCAGACTGTTTACCAATGGCGTTCATGACAGCGCAGGATTCCCAATCAAATCCCATGTCTGAGCTGTTGTAACCAATGTTACGAATCACGCCACGAGCGATTTCTTCGATATCGACCCAAGCGTTAGTGCGTACTTCACCCGCCACTAATACCATACCAGTTTTGACAAGGGTTTCGCAGGCAACGCGGGCTTCAGGATCTTCGGCTAAGATGGCATCAAGAATGGCATCCGATACTTGGTCGGCAATTTTGTCAGGATGGCCTTCTGAAACGGATTCAGAAGTAAATAAAGAATATTCGGACATATAGAGTGTTCCTCTTTAGCTGAGTTAGTCGCTAAACAGGCATAAAAAAACCTGTTTTGCATAAAAATGCTAAACAGGTTCTTGCGCATCTGTTTAGCTGAGTTTATATAGCGCCCGCAAGCCGAGACAAATCGACGCTTTTATAGTCTGACGATGATGAACTAGAGCTGGTTAAATATCAACCCAGTGAGGCTGTTTTAATGAGGCAAAAGACCTAGTTTTTGTTAAGATGGTGCAGATTCTTGTGTGATTTCATTTTCTTTGCTCAATCTTTGGGCGTAATGATAGAGCCAGCATTGCATGGTGGCTCTATCCCGTAGAGAATGTTCCTTCATTGTTCGTTAAGCTATCAGGAGTGGAATAACCATGCCGTCTCGGAAACAACTCGCTAACGCCATACGCGCATTAAGTATGGATGCCGTACAAAAAGCTAACTCAGGTCACCCAGGTGCCCCAATGGGTATGGCGGATATCGCTGAAGTATTATGGAATGATTTTTTAAAGCATAACCCGAACAATTCTAAATGGGTTGACCGTGACCGCTTTGTCTTGTCTAACGGTCATGGCTCCATGTTGATCTACTCTCTTTTGCACCTTTCTGGTTATAAATTGCCAATTGAAGAGCTAAAACAATTTCGTCAGCTTCACTCTAAAACACCAGGTCACCCAGAATATGGTTACACCGATGGCGTAGAAACCACCACGGGCCCTTTAGGCGCGGGTGTTAGTAACGCGGTAGGTATGGCGATTGCTGAGAAGACCTTAGCCGCGCAGTTTAACCGTGAAGGTCATACTGTAGTTGACCACAATACCTATTGCTTCCTTGGCGATGGCTGTTTGATGGAAGGCATTTCCCACGAAGCGTGTTCACTAGCGGGTACATTGAAATTAGGTAAATTGGTCGCTTTTTGGGATGACAACGGTATTTCTATCGATGGTCATGTTGAAGGCTGGTTTACAGACAACACACCACAACGCTTTGAAGCTTACGGCTGGCACGTTATTGCAGACGTAGATGGTCACGATCCAGTGGCTATTAAAGCGGCGATCGAAGCCGCGAAAGCAGAAACCAATAAACCAACCCTTATTTGCTGCAAAACAGTGATTGGTTTTGGCTCGCCTAACAAATCTGGCAGCCATGATTGCCACGGCGCACCGCTGGGTGATGCTGAAATTGCTGCCGCGCGTGAATTTCTTGAATGGCCTTATGCTCCTTTCGAAATCCCTGCTGATGTATATTCTGGTTGGGATGCGAAAGAGGACGGCGCGGCTCGTGAAGTTGAATGGGACGCGAAATTTGCAGCGTATCAAGCGGCTTTCCCAGAGTTGGCGACAGAATTTGAACGTCGTGTTATTAAAGGTGAATTGCCGGCGGATTTCGAAGCCAAAGCACAAGCTTTTGTTCAAGAAAGCCAAGACAAAGGCGAGAACATCGCTAGCCGTAAAGCATCACAAAATGCGATCGGATTCTTTGGCGCCATGTTGCCTGAATTGCTAGGTGGCTCTGCAGATCTTGCTGGTTCTAACTTGACGCTATGGTCTGGTTCAAAAGGCATTCAAGATGATCCTGCTGGTAACTACATTTATTACGGTGTTCGTGAATTTGGTATGAGCGGCATCATGAATGGTGCGTCTTTGCACGGTGGTTTTATTAACTACGGTGCGACCTTCATGATGTTCATGGAATACGCACGTAACGCGGTACGTATGTCTGCTTTGATGGGTATTCAAAACATCTTTGTGTATACCCATGACTCCATTGGTCAGGGTGAAGATGGCCCAACTCACCAGCCTGTTGAGCAGTTGGCTAACTTGCGTATGACACCAAACATGACGGTTTGGCGTCCATGTGATGCGGCTGAAACGGCGGTTGCTTGGAAATCTGCCGTTGAGCGCCGTGATGGTCCAACGTCACTGGTTTTCTCTCGCCAAGGGTTGCCTGCTCAAGCACGTAATGCTGAACAGTTAGCAGATGTTGCGAAAGGTGGTTATGTTCTTCAGGATTGCGCTGGCACGCCAGATCTTATTTTGATTGCGACTGGTTCTGAAATCGGTTTAGCAATGGCGTCTGCTGAAGCATTAACAGCGAAAGGGTATAAGGTGCGTGTTGTGTCTATGCCATCGACTAATGTGTTTGATGCTCAAGATGCCGCGTATAAAGCGTCTGTACTGCCAAGTAACGTGACTAAGCGTGTTGCTATTGAAGCGGCGCATGCTGACTACTGGTACAAGTATGTTGGATTTGAGGGCGCGATGGTAGGTATGACCACATTTGGTGAGTCGGCTCCTGGCGGAGACCTTCTAAAATACTTCGGCTTTACCGTAGAAAATGTTGTCGAAACTGCCGAGAAAATCTTAGCAGTGTAAGTGCGTTGCTTGATAAGAAAAGAGGTGTGCAATGTGTACGCCTCTTTTTTCTTTTATTAAGGAAGCGGGTGGTGACGTGTTTACCACTCTCTTTGCGATGAAGTAGTAGGAATATGTTGCGAGTCGCTATTAATGGTTATGGCCGCATAGGTCGTTCGGTATTACGAGCGCTCTATGAAAACGGCTACCGCGACCACATTCAAGTGGTTGCTATCAATGAGTTGTCTGATATTCAGACAATCAGTTACCTTACGCGCTATGACACCACTCATGGCCGCTTTCCTCAGTCTGTATCGACTAAAGACAATGCATTGCTGATTGGTGATGATGCTATCTTATGCTTTTCCTGTGCTACACCAGAGGAAATGGATTGGGCGTCTCTTGAACTGGATATGGTGATTGAGTGTTCAGGGAGTTTTTCTGATCGCTATGGTGCGCAAGCCTATTTGGATGCGGGTGTGCCAAGATTGTTGCTTTCTCAGCCAGCGGCCGCTGATGTGGACGCAACCATTGTCTACGGCTTTAATCATCAGGATATTCAGCCACATCACGATATTGTCTCGGCGGCGTCTTGTACCACGAATTGTTTAATCCCTGTATTGGATATTATTAAGCAATTTTCTGGTGTGGTGCATGGCATGACTCAGACGATTCACTCTGCAATGAATGATCAGCCAGTTATTGATGGATACCATAAAAAAGATTTACGTTTGACGCGCGCCGCGCTGAGCTCAATTATACCGGTCGATACGGGGCTAGCGAAAGGTATTACGCGCATGATGCCTGAGCTAGAAGGCAAAATGGGCTGTAACGCGGTACGTGTACCGACGTTGAATGTCTCTGTTATTGATTTAGTGTTGCGTACAGAGCGGGACGTGACGGTAGAACAAATTAATCAGCAATTAGAGCAAGCGGCAAACTCAAAATACGCAGGCTTAATGGGCTTTACTAAAGAAGCGCATGCTTCAGTAGATTTTAACCATGATCCGCGATCGGTGATTATTGACAGTACACAAACTCAGGTCATTGATCAGCGAATGGTGAAATTACTATGCTGGTTTGATAATGAATGGGGCTACGCTAACCGTATGTTGGATGTGGCTACGTATTGGGCGGGTGTGATTAAACAATCGAATTTAGATTAGTGCATTGGCACATTAAACAACGAGGACATCTTACATGACGGTAATTAGTATGAAAAACGTAGATCTGACGAATAAACGAGTGTTAATTCGTGAAGATCTAAACGTACCAGTAAAAGACGGCAAAGTAACCAGCGATGCGCGTATTCGTGCCGCATTGCCAACCATTAAATTGGCGTTGGCGGCGGGTGCGAAAGTCATGGTGATGTCTCACCTTGGTCGTCCAACAGAAGGGCAGTACGAAGACGCTTACTCGCTTCAACCTGTTGCTACACATTTAGCAAGTTTATTAGGGCAAGACGTTCCTCTTGTCAAAGATTGGCTGGATGGCGTTGAGGTTGAATCGGGTCAGTTGGTCTTGGTTGAAAATGTTCGTTTTAATTTAGGCGAAGCGAACGATGACGATGCCTTATCTAGAAAAATGGCGGCGTTGTGTGATGTGTTTGTGATGGATGCGTTTGGTACCGCGCACCGCGCACAAGCGTCCACTCATGGCGTGGCGAAGTTCGCCCCCATTGCTTGTGCAGGACCATTATTGTCAGCAGAGCTAGAGGCGTTAGAAAAAGCGTTGGCAAAACCTGCCCGCCCGATGGCGGCGATTGTTGGCGGGTCAAAAGTATCGACTAAACTGACCGTTCTTGAGTCTTTATCTGACAAGGTTGACCAATTGATTGTGGGTGGCGGTATTGCGAATACCTTCTTGGCCGCTGCGGGTTTTCCTGTTGGCAAATCGTTGTATGAAAAAGACTTAATACCGCAGGCTAAAGCCTTAATGGCGAAAACCAGTATTCCGCTACCTGAAGATGTTGTCGTTGCGACGGCGTTTGCTCCCGATGCGGTAGCGACGGTTAAAAATGCCGCGGATGTTGCGCCTGACGATATGATTTTAGACATTGGGCCAAAAGCAGCGATTGCCTTTGCGGCGTTGCTTGAAAAATCCCAGACGATTATCTGGAACGGTCCAGTGGGTGTGTTTGAGTTTGATCAGTTTGGTGGTGGTACCAAAGCATTAGCGATGGCCATTGCGAACAGTAAAGGTTTTTCAATTGCTGGTGGTGGCGATACATTGGCTGCGGTTGATAAGTACGATATTGCGGATCGAGTGTCCTATATATCAACGGGTGGTGGCGCATTTCTAGAATTTGTTGAAGGAAAAGTACTTCCAGCTGTTGCGATGTTGGAATCTCGCGCGCAAAATTAGTATCAAAGAATGACAAAGATTGTTCTAAATAATAAGGCGTAAAGCCAATATCACTGGTTTCACCAAATGTTGAATGGTTGTTCTACAAAAAGTGACACCGGTGATCATAAAACTAGAGAGTGCCCTATTCGACAGTCGTTGAGTAGGTTACTAACGATAAGGCGTAAGCCACATGACCTGTGATAAGTAAGGTTATGATAAAAAATTCGAGTGAGCTTAATCTCTTAACTCAATCCGTTATAAATAGAATATAAGAAAATTGCAGAGGAAATTTATTATGCCTTTAATTAGTATGCGTCAACTGCTGGATCATGCCGCGGAGCATAGCTATGGCTTACCAGCCTTCAATGTGAACAACATGGAGCAGGTTAAAGCCATCATGGAAGCCGCTAACGAAGTCAATTCACCTGTTATCATGCAGGCGTCGGCAGGAGCTCGACAATATGCGGGTTCGCATTTTTTGCGCCACTTGATTTCAGCTGCCATTGAAGATTATCCACATATCCCTGTGGTAATGCATCAGGATCATGGTACATCTCCAGCTATTTGCCAACGTTCAATCCAGTTAGGTTTCTCATCTGTAATGATGGATGGTTCCTTGATGGCTGACGGAAAAACGCCGGCTAGCTATGATTACAATGTCGATGTGACTCGTCGCACGGTTGAATTCGCTCACGCTTGTGGTGTGTCTGTAGAAGGTGAACTGGGGGTGTTAGGCTCGCTAGAAACCGGTGAAGCGGGTGAAGAAGACGGCGTTGGTGCAGAAGGCATTTTGACCATGGATCAAATGCTGACCGATCCACAAGAAGCCGTTGATTTCGTTAATGCGACGGGTATCGATGCTTTGGCTGTAGCGATAGGCACGAGTCATGGCGCCTACAAATTCACACGTCCTCCTACTGGCGACATTCTTGATATCGAGCGTATTGCGAAGATCGTTGAATTGTTACCGAACACTCACATTGTATTGCATGGTTCTTCTTCTGTACCTCAAGATTGGTTAGAAATTATCAATCAATTTGGTGGCGAGATTCCAGAGACATATGGTGTACCGATTGATGAGATCGTAAAAGCGATCCGTTATGGTGTTCGTAAGGTCAATATCGATACAGATTTACGTTTAGCGGCAACAGGGGCTATTCGTCGTAGTTTGGCTGAGCACAAAGGCAACTTTGACCCACGTAAATATTTAACAGAAAGTATCAAAGCGATGAAGGCGGTTTGTATTGACCGTTATGAAGCGTTTGGTTCTGCCGGTCAAGCTTCCCGTATCCAAACTATGGATCTTGAAGAAATGGCGGTGCGTTATGAGCGTGGTGAATATTCAGGTGGACGCAATTTTTAAGCGTTATTTGAAAAGAATGTCGCTTTAATGATGGCGAGCGAAAATAGGAAAAAAGATATCTTTTTAAGTTTTTTAATAAAAAAGTAAAAAAACTATTGACCGAAAGATTCAATTACCTATAATGCTCGCCATT
>Ga0163215_101386_pt1 | contig 15009 bp, 5 predicted proteins | sample SynspAceP_FD_185934 | JGI IMG/M metagenome (GOLD analysis project Ga0163215, IMG submission 185934) | Saline lake microbial communities from Ace Lake in Antarctica - Synechococcus sp. Ace-P (Hybrid Assembly) | ecosystem: Environmental > Aquatic > Non-marine Saline and Alkaline > Saline | place... | reverse complement strand
CGCCAGCCTTCACCCGGTTTCCGACCTGGATGTGGCGCAACAGGGATGTGGATGCGTTTGTCAACTTCCTGCGCCAGCACAATGCCAAAAAACAGCAAGCCGAGCGGGCCGGATTTTACGGACTCGACCTTTACAACATGAACGCCTCCATCGCGGCGGTGCTGTCCTATCTCGACAGCGTCGATCCGGAGGCGGCGGCCATCGCGCGAAAACGCTACGGCTGTCTCGAACCCTGGTCACGCGAGCCCGCTGCCTACGGGCGCGAGGCACTGACCAAGGGCTATGCGATGTGTGAGGAGCCCGTGACGCAAAGCCTGATGGACATGCTGCGCAAGCAGCTGGATTACGTCCGCAATGATGGCGACCGCTTTTTCGATGCCACGCAGAACGCCCGTCTCGTCGCCGATGCGGAGCGCTATTACCGCATCATGTATTACGGCGCGCATCATTCGTGGAACCTGCGCGACAACCACATGTTCGACACGCTGCAGCGCCTCATGGCCTGGGAAGGTCCGGACAGCAAGGTGGTCGTCTGGGCCCACAACTCGCATATCGGCGACGCGCGCCACACCGACATGGGCTCCGAGCGCGGCGAGCTGAATCTCGGCCAGCTTTGCCGCCAGGCCTATGGCCGTGATGCTGCGCTGATCGGTTTCGGCACCCATTCGGGCACCGTTGCGGCCGCATCCGACTGGGATGCGCCGATGGAAGTCAAGGCGGTGCGCCCGTCACGTCCCGACAGTTACGAGGCGCTGTGTCATAAGGTCGGACAGGAGCGGTTCCTGCTTGATTTTCGCTCCGGCGAGAATGCCGAGCTGCGCAAGGCCTTGTCCGCCCGGCGGCTGGAGCGGTATATCGGCGTCATCTACCGGCCCGAGACCGAACGCTGGAGCCATTATTCCTACTCCAGCCTTCCCGACCAGTATGATGGCTTCGTCTGGTTCGACCAAACCACTGCCGTGGTCCCGCTTCCGACAGAGGTCGCAGGCGGAGAGGACGAAACCTATCCGTTTGGCCTTTGATCGGCACTGATCCCGGTCGCGTCCCGAATCCACGTTGCCGAAGGCTCAGTATTTTCCTTCTTCAAGCACGTTGGAGCCGTGTCCCAGCTTGTCCAGGCCTTCGGCCCAGTAATCGGCTACCAGCGGATGGCCGAGAAGGTATTCGGCGGTATCTCCCTCCCGCCGGTCGCGCGCCAGCTGCAGGGTCTCGCCCCAGCTACCGGCGTCCGCGTCACCGCGGCCGATCCACATCAGGGCGACGAGTTCCGCACGCTGGTCATCGTTCAGGCCTTCGAACTCCTCAAGAATTTCCTCGCGGTTAAGATCTCCGGGCGTTTCCTGCAGTGCCTCGGGACCGGCATCGTCGGTGGCATTACCGCCGGTATCCGGCATCACCGTATCTTCTTTAACCATCAGCGCGCGAATCCTCAGAATCAGGTTGCGCAAATATCCGGGTTCTATGGTCAGCTCATCCATCGTTCAGGTCCTTTCAAACTCCAATTCCTCGCAGTTCGCACCCGAGGCAAGAACAGCCACAACCCTCCGGTCACGTATGTGACCGCATGCCTGGACAATCGCATCTTGACCAAAAAGAACTCTGCCCTACCCAAACATGGCGCAGCCCCTTCTTGAAGACTGCTTCTACCTAGCACGGTTCGGACGTGGATAATTTGATGCACGTCAACAGCTCGAGCTAGCCCTGGCGGCAAAATGGCAACGGATTTTTCTGGTTCGCCGGCCGCGATGAGGGATTGCGCACAAGTGCGGACATCTGTCCGAGACGTTCGAGATCGAAAGTGGGCTGACGGCGAGCGCCGCCATGGCCGGAGCCGGCGAAAAAGCGAAAACTCCATTTGACGGAAGTCAATGCCAGTTACGATTGCAGTCGTTACGGTAACTTTAGCATGGGTGGTTTGCCGGTTGCCGGAATCTCGCCACCAAAACAGTCGATAGACAATATGCAGGATCAATCCTGCCTGCAGGCAGCCAATCGAAGCTGCAGTTTCTAAACGTTTACGTTTTCACGGAGGCCGGATTATGCAGGACGATTCCATAGCCGCTAATGGGCGCAAGACGCCGCGCGTCCTGGTGTGTATCGATCTGGCGAGGGAAACGCAGGAGATCATTCCGCCCGCCAAGATGATTGCCAGGGCGCTAAACGCCGAACTTGCGTTTGTCCACGTCATTGAAACGCGTGGCGGGACCGAGAGCGGCTCGCGCATAGACCCGGTTGAGTGGGACATCATGCGCCGCGAAGCAAAAGCGCATATAACGCGAATTGCGGAAGAACACACAGAAGGTGACGAGGCGCTGGCCATCCGCCTGCTCGAGGGGCGGAGCGCCGAGCAGATTTGCGCTGCGATGGCGGGCAGGCCGCAGGATATTGCCGTATTGTCCCGGGGGCACGAGGACTCAAGCACCCATATTGGCGAGACGTTGCGCCAAATTCTGGACTGCGGCGTCAATTCCCTTCTTCTGGTGCCGGTCGGCGCCGAGCCAAAGCGGGGATTTTCGAAAATCCTCGTGCCACTTGATTGTTCGGGCCGATCAGAACGCGTCCTGCCGGTTGTTGAGAAGATCGCCCGTTCGGAAAATGCCGAAATGGTCCTGGTTCATGCGATTCCCGAACCAGTTCTTTCCGGCGCCGGAACTGGCGAGCCCAACGACATGGAACTGAAGGCACAGGTCAATCAGCGCAACAAACGCGTTGCCGAGACTTATCTTGATCAGCTGTGCGGGCGCATGCGCGCGGACGGCCTGCGCGTCAGGAGTCTGGTTGTCATTGGTGGTGATGTCCGCCGTCAATTGGCTGCAGCAATCGGCGAGCAGGCGGTCGACCTTCTGGTTCTGGCATCGCATGGACATAGTGGTTTCGCCGACGTGCCATTCGGCGATGTCGCCAATTACCTGATCAAAAGCTCCAACGTTCCGACCCTGGTAATAAGGTTCGGCACCAATGCCAGTGAGGGGCATGCCTTTTCGGGTGCGCGTTCAAAAGGCGCTCGCGGCCTTGGCACGCTGGCACAATGAAACCGGAAAACCAACATGCGCAATCCAATCCGCTGTCGGAAAGGGCGCGCGTCCTGGCCAGTTCCGGCAGACATGGGCCACCACCGCCGGGACCGCTTGATGTTCTGAAGAAAATCGATGCGCTTCCGGAATGGCTGGAAAACCTCAGGCGCTTCTGTGTCGAGCCGAAGCCCGAACAGGCCCGCGCCGCTGACTGGCTTCTCGACAATGACTATCAGATTTCGCGGGCTATCCGCGAGGCGCGCCACGACATGCCCGCCGATTTCTATTGCCGACTGCACGTCATGGCCGACGGGGGAGAAGACCTGCCGCGCATATTCGCGATTGCCCATGAGATACTGGCCGCCTCCGGGTTTCAGGTCACCATACCGGTTCTGGTCGAATTCCTGGGTGCCTATCAAAAAATCGTGCCGCTGACGACGGCAGAACTCTGGGCGCTTCCTTCGATGCTGCGCCTTGCCGGTTTGGAAATACTGGCAAGCGGCTTCAAAGAGCTGGACGAGAGCCTCGAACCGCCATTCGAGTTCAGCCGCTTCGTTGCCGAAAACCGGCCACCGGATTCAACTGGCTGTGTTTCCCAGGCCATCACTGCAATCATCGCGGTTCGCGGGATCGAATGGCGCGATGTCATCGACAAGACCAGTATGCCCGAGGCGCTGTTGCGCTCGGATCCCGCCAATGTCTACGCACGGATGGATTTCGAGACGCGCGACAGATACCGGCAGGCAGTCGAAACACTCAGTGCCGGATCGGACACGGGCGAAATTGCAGTTGTTGAAACCGCCCTCGAACTTGCGCGCGCGGCGCACGATCAATCCCGCTTCCGCCATGTGGGATATTGGCTGATCGATGCCGGCCGCCCGGCGCTTGAACGCAAGCTCGCCTGTCGTGTTCCCATTCGTGAACGTTTCCGACGTTTCGTTTCACAACACCCTGGCAAGATCTACGCTGCTGCTCTTGTGGTTTTCGTGGCGATGGCGCTGGTGATGCCTGTCCTGCATATTGCCGGCACAGGAGCTGACCTGCCTGCTCAAATCGGGGGCGCGCTGTTGTCGTTGCTGCCGGCAACGCTTCTCAGTATCGCGATCCTGCACTGGCTCATCGCGCGCGTCACGCAGCCGCGCCTGCTGCCAATGATGGATTTCCGCAAGGCCATCCCCGAGGACTGTCCGACCTGTGTGGCAGTGCCTGTCATCATCAAACAAGTAGAGGAGATTGCCGAAACCATCGAGCAGCTTGAAATTCGCTATCTTTCAAACCGCGATCCCATGCTCCGTTTTGTGCTGCTCTCCGATTATGCCGATGCTCCAAACGAGCACCTTCCGCAAGATGAAGACATCAGAGAGACATTGATCGGCGCTATCGGCGCACTGAACGCGCGTTACGCCGACGATAGGGGCGATCCGTTCTTCTTGCTGCACCGTCCGCGCCGGCACAATCCATCGGAAGACTGCTGGATGGGATGGGAAAGGAAGCGCGGCAAGCTCGAGCAGTTCAATGCATTCCTTCTCGACGGGAAAACGGATGCTTTCGAATGCCATGAAGGTCAGATCAGCCGATTGCAGGGTACGCGTTTTGTGATCACGCTCGATGCGGACACGGCCCTGCCTCCGGGGTCCGCGGCCAAGTTGATTGGCGCGCTCGCACATCCGCTGAACCAGGCGGTGATCGATCCGCACACCGGCAAGGTCGTTTCCGGATACGCCATTGTCCAGCCAAGAATCGAGATCTTGCCGCTCAAGGGGCCGGCTACACTGTTTTGCCGCCTCTATGCCGGCGACACGGCAATCGACATCTATTCGCGCGCGGTCTCCGACGTCTATCAGGATCTGTTCGGTACCGGGATCTTTGTCGGCAAGGGCATCTATGATGTCGCGGCTTTCAAAGAAAGCCTCGCTGGCCGGGTGCCGGAAAACGCTGTGCTCAGTCACGATCTTTTCGAAGGCCTTTACGGACGTTCGGCGCTGGCAACCAATATTGTCCTCTACGAGGATTTTCCAGAGACTTATGTTGAATATGCCTTGCGGCTGCATCGCTGGATGCGCGGCGACTGGCAGCTGCTGCCCTGGCTTGGGCGCAAGGTGCCGAGCGCGGACGGACAACCGGTCCCCAATGTTCTCTCCAGTCTCGACCGCTGGAAGATCATAGACAACCTTCGCCGCAGCCTGCTTGCGCCGGCTTTACTGCTGTTTTTCGTCGGCGGTTGGCTGCTGCTGCCGGGCAGCGCCTGGGTCTGGACGGTGTTCGGTGTGCTGGCGCCGGGGGCCTATCTCATCGGCGAGCTGCAATCGATCATCATGGGTGGTACGCGGCGGAGTTTCTTCGGCGATCTCGCGTCCCGGCTCCGCGAACGTTTCGGTCGCTGGTTTCTCACAATTGCCTTTCTGGTCAGCGATACGCTGCTCTCACTTGATGCTATCGGGCGGACACTCTGGCGGCTGGTCGTAAAAAAGGATCATTTTCTGGAATGGCGTTCGGCGGCGCACACAAGGTCTCTGCCCGGGAACAGCAACTCGCGGCTTAACACCTGGCGTATGATGTGGCCATCGACTGCCGTCGCCCTGCTTCTTGCTGTGGATCTGGCAATTCACAAAGCGTCCGCCCTGCTGCCGGCGGCGCCCATTCTGGCGCTGTGGATGCTGGCGCCGGAGATTGCCGTATGGCTCGGCAAGCCGCGCAAATTCAGCCAGGAGACCTTGGACAACCGCGATCGGATCTTTCTCAAGCACATCGCCCGCCGCACCTGGCTGTTTTTCGAAACTTTCGCCGGCCCGGAGGACAACTGGTTGCCGCCGGACAATTTTCAGGAAATGCCAAAGAGCGAAATCGCTCACCGCACCTCGCCGACCAATACCGGGCTTTTTCTCGTCTCGGCAAAGGCCGCGCACGATTTCGGTTTCGTCGGGACTTCCGATTTCGCGGTCCGAGTCCGCAACGCTCTTGAAACAACCCAGAAGCTGGAATCCTATCGCGGCCACATCCTCAACTGGTTTGACACACGCACCCTGGCGCCGCTTGAACCGCGCTATGTCTCGACCGTCGACAGCGGCAATCTCGCTGTCAGCCTGATCGCGTTGCGCACGGGATGTCGCGAAGCCGCTGACGCGCCAGCAGTCGGTAAAGTGGTCTGGGAGGGTTTGAAATGCACCTTCGAATTGCTCTTCGAGTCCGTCCGGGCGCTGCCGGCACCTGAACTGGGTGCTGTCGCCCAATGCGAAGCGGAGATCGAGCGCGTGCTTGGTCGTGCCACGGACTTGGACGCGGACTGGTATACCTCTCTCAGGCTTCTAACAGACACGCTTTGGCCTGCTCTCGACCGAGCGGTTGCCGAATGCATTTCTGCCTCCCCCGATGCAACCGAAAGGCGTCTTGCCGAGGTCCATGCCTGGCTTGAGCGCGCCCACCATCACATCCGGGCGCTGGCGCGCGAGACCGATAGCCTTCTGCCCTGGTTTGCTGCGGCAGCCGATGCGCCGCGAGGAATTGAAACGGTTGCTCAGGCCCTGCTTGCCGTCCTGCCGCCTGCGATGCCGATGACAGAACTTGTAGAGCATAAAATAGGTGCCGCCGAAATTCTCGAGAATGCCGGCGCGGACGAAGCATTGAGTGCGGTTCACCGCAATTGGCTTGAACGGATGAGAACCGCGATCGAGAGCGGTATCGGAGCGCAGCAGTGTTTGCGCGACGACCTGCTGGAGCTCGCGTCGCGGTGTGAGACGATGGCCTACGGCATGGATTTCGCCTTCCTCTACGATGCTGAGGCGCGCCTGTTTCGGATTGGCTACAATGTCAGCAACGGCCAGCTCGATTCCAATCACTACGACCTGCTGGCCACCGAAGCGCGCATCGCCAGCTTCTTTGCCATCGCCAAGCACGACGTGCCAATCGAACACTGGTTTTCGCTCGGGCGCCCGGTCACCCGGTTGAAGAACCGTCCGGCGGTGCTGTCGTGGAACGGGTCGATGTTCGAATATCTGATGCCGCCGATTTTTCTGCCCGGTCAGCGCGATACGCTATTGGGCGAAAGCGAGATGGCGGCGGTCGAATTTCAACGTGCCTATTCGCGCAAACGCGGTGTGCCCTGGGGCATTTCGGAATCCGCATTCGCCACCACGGATTCAGAGGGCAACTACCAATATCGCGCCTTCGGCGTTCCGGGGCTTGGGCTGCGGCGCGGCCTGACCGATGATCTGGTGATCGCACCCTATGCGAGCGCCTTGGCATTGTGCTGCTGGCCCGGTGCGGCCGTGCAGAACATGCGGCATCTGCAAGAGCTCGGCGCCGTCGGCATCTACGGGTTCCACGACGCAATAGACTATACGCCGAGCCGGGTACCTGAGGGGAGAGCCTTCAGTCTGGTCCGCAACTACATGGCGCACCACCACGGCATGACCATGGCCGCGATCGCCAACGCACTAGGCGACGATATCTTCGTCCGCCGGACGCTGTCGGGGCCGCGGATGCAAACAGTCGAACAGCTGCTGCTCGAACGTGTGCCCTGGGATGCGCCGGTTGAAAAGGGACGCCTCGATGAAGAACGGCTAGCTGCCCGCAAGGAACGCAGCGTCCAGGCGCTTTCGCCCTGGGTACCTTCGCGCCAGGCGATGGTGCCGCAGATGCAGATACTCGGCAACGGGCGGATGGCGTCCTGGATATCGGAATCCGGTGCAGGCGGCCTGATGCTGGGCGACACCGCCCTGACTCGCTGGCGGCCCGACACCACCAGTGACAGCAGTGGCTACTGGATCTATGTGCGCGATGCGGAGACCGGCGATCTCTGGTCGGCAGGGCGGCAGCCCACGGGTGTGGCAAGTACGGATTCGACAGTCATATTCCACCAGCACATGGTCGAGTTTTTCCAACGCAACAACGGTGTTGCGGTGCGCATGGAAGCATCTGTTTCGCCCGCCGATGATGCGGACATTCGTGAGATATCGGTCACCAATGAGAGCGACAGGCCGCGCCGGATCGAGTTCACCAGCTACGCGGAAGTCGTTCTCGCTCCGCCGCTCGACGATGAGCGTCATCCCGCCTTCAGCAAGCTCTTCGTGGAGAGCGAATATCTCGGGCCGCTTCGAGGCCTGTTGTTCACCCGCCGGCCGCGGCGGCCGGAAATGAAACCGCCAGTCCTGCTGCATGCGCTCGTGGCCAATGACCCGGAAATTACTGTCAACGGATATGAGACCGACCGCGCGCGTTTTATCGGCCGCCTCGGAGACCAACGCCGCCCAACAGCGCTTTCAAGCGGATTGACGGAAACGGTGGGCTCGACGCTCGACCCCGTCATGAGCCTACAAACGGTGATCGCCCTCGAGCCGGGCGAAACCAGGAAGTTCGCATTTGTCACTGTCGCCGGAACCTCGCGCGGCGAGGTGCTCGAAATCGCCGAACGCCATGCGATGCGGGCTTTCGGTCCGATCCGGCGCGATGCCGGTCGTGCGGCGGCGCGCGAGGTTGACCGTCTCGGCATCGATCCGGCGCATTTGCCCGAGCTTCAGGTGCTCGCCTCGCTTTTGCAGATGCCGCACCCTGATTTCCGCGAAGCCCCGTCCGGGATCGGCGCCAACGATGCGCGTCAGCCGGACCTCTGGCAATTTGGCATTTCCGGCGACTGTCCGATCTTGCTGTTGCGCATCGCAGGCGAAGTGCCCTCGCAACTGCTCGAACTTCTCGTCAAGGCGCAACGCCTGTGGCAGCGCAGCGCCATGCGATGCGACCTCGTGGTGCTGCGCAACGAACCGGCGGGCTATGAGGCCCCACTGCGCGAGCGCATACTGACCATCCTGCGGGATACCGGCACCTACACGAATCTCGGGACGGCAGGCGGGATTCACCTGATCTCCGCCGCCGCCATGACGCCCGAAACCCTGCAGCGCCTCACCGCATCCGCAGCGGTCATTCTTGACGATGACGATGTCCCGCTGACGGTCAAGCTCGATCGTGTTCTGGACCGCCGCGCCTCCGCCCCGCTCTTCATGCCGGCCGGCGCGGGCGCCTATCCCGAAATTGCCGAAATTTCCCGCCCGAATGACCGTTCCTACGACAATGGAATCGGCGGTTTCGAACCGGAGAACGGCGATTACGTCATCCACCTTGGCGCAGGCGAGAAAACGCCGGCGCCCTGGTGCAACGTGATCGCCAATGACGGGTTCGGCACCATCGTCAGCGAAGCTGGTCTCGGCTTCACCTGGGCGATCAACAGCGGAGAAAACCGGATAACGCCCTGGTTTAACGATCCGGTCAGCGACACACCCGGCGAAGTGCTTTACCTGCGCGACGAGCAGGACGGCGCGACCTGGACGCCGACGCCGGCGCCGCTGGGTGCGGATAACGCCTGTCAGGTCCGCCACGGTGCGGGATGGACGGAATGGAAACGCAACAGCCGCGGACTGGAACAGACCCTCCAGACCTTCGTGCCCACCGGCGATCCGGTGAAAATTGTCACTCTGAAACTGGTCAATCGCACCGGTGCTGTCCGGCGCATCACGGCAACCTATTATGCTGAATGGCTTCTCGGTGCGATGGCGAGCCGTACCAAGCCCTTTACGACCTGCGTGTATGATCCGGAAAGCCATGCCATCCTGGCCGAAAACGGGTGGAACCCGGAATTTTCCGGGCGCGTGGCATTTCTGACGGCGACCCTGCCTGCACATAGCGTGACCGGCAGCCGTTACGACTTCCTCGGCAGCGAGGGGGATGTTACAAATCCCGCGGGATTGCGGAACTGGGATCTCGGCGGACGGTTTGTGCCGGGTGGGGATGCCTGTGCTGCCTATCAGGTGCATCTCGACATCGACCCCGGTGCGACCAGCGAAGTGACCTTCGTTCTGGGCCAGGGCGCGAGCCAAGCCGAGACGCTCGAGCTGGTGAAGAGGTGGCGTGTGCCAGCCCAAGCCACCAAGGCCTTTTCCGATGTGGAAGCCCTTTGGGATAAGCGGCTTAACTCGGTGCAGGTCAAGACGCCTGACCCCGCGTTCGACCTGATGGTGAACCGCTGGCTGCTCTACCAGACAATCGCTTCGCGGCTGTTGGCGCGCGCCGGATTCTATCAGGCAGGTGGAGCCTTCGGTTACCGAGACCAGCTTCAGGATGTCCTGGCCCTGCTGACGAGCGAGCCGGAGCGGGTCCGCGCCCAGATCCTGCTTGCCGCCGCGCATCAGTTCGAGGACGGAGACGCCCAGCACTGGTGGCATCCGCCATTGGGTCGCGGCGTGCGCACGCATTGCTCGGACGATTTTATCTGGCTCGCCCACGTCACGGCCCGCTATATCGAGGCGACCGGCGATGACGCGATCCTTGCCGAAGAGGTGCCGTTCCTCAAGGCTGAGCCGTTGAAGGCGGAAGAACAGGACCGGTACGCATTGTTCGAGACCGGGATGACTGCGACGCTGCTCGAGCATTGTACGCGTGCGCTCAACCGGATGAGGAGCACCGGTTCGCATGGGCTGCCGCTCATCGGCACCGGTGACTGGAACGATGGCATGGACCGGGTTGGCGACGAAGGGCGCGGCGAAAGTGTGTGGCTGGCATGGTTCCAGATTGCGACGATCAAACGCTTCGCGCCGCTTGTGGAAAAGCACGGCGACGCGCGCCACGCAACCGAACTGAGAACCTATGCCGAGGGTCTCGCGGAAGCGGTTGAAGCCAGTGCCTGGGACGGAAATTGGTATGTCCGGGCCTTCGATGACGAAGGCAGGCCGTGGGGCTCTCATCAAAATGACGAATGCCAGATCGACTCCATTGCGCAATCCTGGTCGGTTATCTCCGGCGCGGCACCGGATGAACGGATGCGAACCGCAATGGCGTCCGCCCGGTCACGGCTGGTCCATCAAGACGAGCGGCTGGTGCAGCTGCTGGACCCGCCCTTCCATCAAACCCCGCGCGATCCCGGCTATATCCGGGCCTACCCGCCCGGCATTCGCGAGAACGGCGGACAGTATACCCATTCGGCGGCCTGGTTCGGGCATGCGCTTGCAGGGCTCGGCGACGGCGATGGCGCCTGGCAGGTGTTCGATATCATCAATCCCATCCGGCGCACCGAGAGCGCCAGCGGCGCACGGCACTATACACGCGAGCCCTATGTGCTGCCCGGCGATGTTTACGGGCCGGGACAAAATCTCGGGCTCGGCGGGTGGTCCTGGTACACCGGTGCAGCCAGCTGGACCTGGCAGCTTGGCGTCGAGAAGATCCTCGGTCTACGGCTTGTGAACGGTAGCCTGACCATCGATCCCTGCCTGCCGCCTGGCTGGGGCGGGTTCGCGGCGACGATTAGCACCGGCAAGGGCAGTATTGAGGTGACAGTGGAAGATCCGGACAAGCTCGGCCGTGGAGAGATGAAGCTTTCCGTCGATGGCCGGTCACGCAAGACGCAGGTCCCGATCCCATTCCCTGGCGCTGGCAAAACCCGGAAGGTCCGGGCAAGGGTGTGTCAGAGGAAGCTTGGATGAGCTGGGCAGGCCGGCAAAATAGTTTTGCGAGATGAAAAAATGTGGCTCCTTTCGTTATTTCAAGACAAGTCCTGAAATCATCCGCCTGGCCATGATGATGTATGTCCGGTTTCCGCTGTCATTGCGAATTGTCGAAGAACTCCTCCATGAGCGGGGCATTGATACCAGCAACGAGTCTGTCAGATCTTGGTGGAACCGGTTTGGGCCGATGTTTGCTGCCGAAATCAGAAAAAACGGACCCGGCAACTGCAGTCTTCTCTGACCTAATAGGATGAATTCGCCCTCGATCCAGCCCGCTGGTATTATGCGGTGTTTGGGGTTGAGGAGGACGACATGGATATCTCGATTTTCGGCATTGCAACCATTCGGAATGCATAGTTGTCGAGCAGCCATAAATGTCCAGTTTGGAGATGCTGTGTGCGATAGGAATTCGTTGAACGAACGGCAGCTTTGGAGCCGGAAGCGCTAGTTTCAGCAGCTTGACCGGACGCCTTGGTAGAGCTCGCAAGGGAAACCGGTGAGATCGCGCCGAATGTCCGCTATCACTATTCTGAACACCGGAAGCGGTCAGTCTGCAGCCGGCCCCATCTCGGTCGTTCACCGAAGTCGGAGAAAGTGTTCGCAGCGCCGGGTCGCATAACAAGCGTTCCGGAACAGGATGGGTAACAACATGGATTTCGAGCTCGATCGGAGGCTGAGGCCAAGAACGGAAGTGTCTGGTAAATTCGGGGCTATTCAGACCTTGATGCCAAGGCTTTCATAATAGGCCACCGACGCCTTGAGGCAGGCAATCACGCTGACCGCCTTTTCGTCCGGGAATCCGTCGGTAAAGGCGATACGGGAAGCGTCATCAATACAAACATGGACGCATTTCCAATCCGACGCCACGCGAATTGCTCTGGCCCGTCCTGTCGCCCGTAATGCGGAGGCCGATGCGGTCAAACCGGCCCAGGCGCTTGATGTCGAGGTGAATCAGCCCACCTGGCTCGCTGTATGCATACCATACAACCGGCTCGGCGGGCTCGAGGTCCTTCATGCGCGACAGGCCGGCACGTCTGAGAACCCGGCTGACGGTGGCGGGGCAAACGCCGGTTTCCATGGCTATGTGCTTGCCGGTCAGGCGCTCGCGGCGCAACGCGATGATCCGCTCCGCCAAGGCCTGATCAATCTGCCTGGGAACGATCTTGGGCCGGGATGAGCGATCCATCATCGCAGCATGGCCCGCAGCCTTATAACGTTCGAACCAGCGCAAACGATCTTTGACGTTACGCATAAACGCCTGCAGCTTGCGCATTTGTCAGCCCTCCGTCGAGAACACCAAGGCCATTTCCTCTCGACGCAAGGGGGTCAGTCGGGCATTCTTGTGGATGTTCATTCGGAGCAATCCCGGAAAAATGTTGTGTGTTAACTCCAGTCTCCTAAATCTGCTCCGAGTGGACAAACTATTGAAAGCTTACATCTAGGCAATCGTCACGCGATCAATTGCGGAACACCGACATTATTGATTGTTCTTGCTATAACTCCTTTCGAAAGGCATACTTTAGGTTGAGCTTGGGGGGTGTCATGTCATCTGTTATAAGGGTAATTGGAGCTCTTTTTCTTACTGTATGGGTCGCCGGTTGCGTGGTTCTTCCGGCCCAGGAGTTGACGACCTTCTCAGACAGCCTCAACGGCGCAAAAACCGCTGGCGACCTGATTTTAGATGAGGTAGCGCACGCTTTCCCGGACAGCGAACGGTCGGACAAGCAACTCAAGAGCTGTGCCGCGAACAAATACGGTTACCGGCCTTGTTTCCGCGTCGATTTAGCGCTTGGCAGCGACAGCGCGCGTGCAAGCGAACCTGTTGACATCAAGGTCCGGCGGTTGGCGCTTGAGGTCATCGCGGCCTACGCCCAGATGCTGGCGGATGTGGCAGAAGGGCGCTCGGTGAAAATTGTTACGGCGCGTATCGATCAATTGGCGGAATTGACGACGGCGGTTATCGGACTGGTGCCGCAGGCCACCTACCTTGCGGGAGATCTTCCCATCGCTGCCATCAAAGGCATTGTGACAAAGCTTGAAACTGCGCGTTCGCAATCGGTGGCAGCCCGCTCGATCGTAGTTGTTGAGAAGGATATTCGCAGTCTTATTCAGCTGATGATTAATGACACACCGGCGCTTTACGCTCTGTACGTGGCACAGTTCCGGGGCAGCGTGAAAGATACCGCCGTGGCATTGGCCAGAGCCCGGGTTGATGGAAACGCAGATGAGGTCAAAAGACTTGCACAGAAGCTGGAAAACCTGCGCAACCCGCAAGGCACAGCCAACAAACCGAAAGTCTTTGAGGATGCCCTGACAAAGTATGTGAAGCTTCTTGATCGGACCAACAAGAGCATCAAAGCCCTGGTTGAGGCGATAACGCTTTCAAACCTCAGCCCGATTGAGCGCGGCACAGAGTTCATCCGACGGGCGACTGAAACTCGCATCTTGATCGAATCGCTCGAGAAAGACCTCAAACTGCTGAGAGATGCTGGACGCTAAGAAGGGGAGAGCACCATGTCGAGTTTCAAATATGATGACGACCATTGGATCGCATTACTGGGAAAGGCAACGACGCATGAGGAGATCGACGAGATAGACGCGCTTTGGAGCGCTGCCATCGAAGCGCAAAAGACTGCAGCCCTTGGCGATCTTCGCAAGAACACGACGAAAATGTTGGCGGCCATCGAGACAATGATCGGTCACATCGAACATCTCGCGCAATCACTGAATTTTCGAGACGATCCGGTGATTGCAAATATGAAGGAGGAGATGGGAAATATCCATGCGGAACTGAGCGATCCCGATGTCGTCCCGCCAGCCATTGATCCCACCGTACCCGACCCTGGAGATGAAAGCACGACTTTCGAGGGTGCGACGACCCAACCTACAAGTCCCCCGACAGCAGTCCTGACCGCGCCCAAACCGGTGAATTCGACAAATTACGCCGATTTGGCCGATGAATACGTCAAGTTTTTCCGCGGCGCGCACATCCGGCCCAGTCGCCAAAGCGAGGTGAACACACTGGCCGACACGGCTTGGAAGAACCGTGCCAGGTATCAGGGCATCGGATCGCCGCTTGGGATTCCGTGGTGGTTTATCGCTGGCATCCATCAGATGGAATCGACTTATAATTTTGAACGCCACCTTCACAATGGAGACCGTTTGACAGCCCGGACCACCCGGCACCCGCCGGGCCACCCGGTGACCGGCGCGCCCCCGTTCACCTTTGAGGAAAGCGCGACGGATGCGCTGAAGATGAAGGGGTTCCACACCGAAACAGACTGGTCGCTGCCTCGTGCGCTGTACCGGCTTGAACGCTACAATGGCTGGGGTTATCGCCCGAGAAGGGTCGCGTCGCCTTATCTCTGGGGCTATTCCAGCATCTACAAATCTGGAAAATACATCAGAGACCATGTGTTTGACGCGAATGCCGTAACCCGGCAATGCGGAGTAGCGGTGCTTTTGCGCGAACTGGCCAACCGTGGCGTCCTGACCCTGACTTCAGCCCA
>Ga0163215_101385_pt1 | contig 15017 bp, 18 predicted proteins | sample SynspAceP_FD_185934 | JGI IMG/M metagenome (GOLD analysis project Ga0163215, IMG submission 185934) | Saline lake microbial communities from Ace Lake in Antarctica - Synechococcus sp. Ace-P (Hybrid Assembly) | ecosystem: Environmental > Aquatic > Non-marine Saline and Alkaline > Saline | place... | reverse complement strand
GTCAGCATCCCGGGCGTGTTGGTCATGACGTAATCGGCTTCGGCAAAGTTCATCGTGCCGCAATCGAGGGTGCAGATTTCGGGCAGGCAATCCTCGATATGCACAAGGCGTTCTTCGGCGCTGACCATGTCGGTCGCAGGGCGAAGCGGCAGCGGGGCAGAGGGTGGCCCGAACACCATGTCGCCGCCCATACCAGCGGTCAGGTTCAAGACCACATCGACGTCGGCATCGCGGATACGTTCGGTCAGCTCACGATACAGCGCCGGATCACGCGATGGCACCCCAGTGCCCGGATCACGCACATGACAATGCACAATCGCCGCCCCAGCCTTTGCCGCAGCAATCGCCGACACCGCGATCTGTTCGGGGCTGCGCGGCACATGCGGCGAGCGGTCCTGACTATTGCCAGACCCCGTCACCGCACAGGTAATAAAGACATCGCGGTTCATCTGCAAAGGCATTGGGCGTTCCTTTTCTATCTCGCACATATTCTATACGCATTGCATTCCCATGATGTGCAGAGTTGGACGAAAATATGCGAAAATGGACAAAGATATTACCGGATGCGATCAGGATCGATGTGCTGCTTTTTGTCGGTTTTTCAAACCATTGTTTGGCAAACACGCTGGAACCCTACCGCGCTGCAAATACGATCTCTGGCCGGCATATCTACCAATGGCGGTTATTGTCTCTTGAGGGTGGGTTGGTGAGGTCGTCTAGCGGTATGCTTGTTCAGACCCTAGCGGCGACAGCGGAACGTCCAGCCTGTGACTTTTTGATGGTCACCTCCAGCTACGGGCATCAGAAATTGAGTGCCATCAAGCAACTATCCGCACTGCGCGCATTATGCGCCAAGGCAAGATGTGTAGTTGGATTGGACACTGGTGCATGGCTATTGGCGGCGGCTGGGCAATTAGATGGCCGAAAAGCCACGATCCATGGCGATGTATTCGAGAGCTTTACGGAAACGTTCATGCAGGTCCATACCCGCAAAGAACGTTTTATCATTGATGGTGATCGCATTACCTGTGGCGGTGCTATGGCATCGTTTGATTTGGCATTGAATCTTATCGGCGATCAATGTGGCGAGGCTATAAGGCTAGATGTCGCCGCTCTCTTTCTACATGAGACCAGTCAACCTTTTGGCGATATACAGAACAAGTCAGTTCGATCCAAACTAGTATTACGTGCTCTTGTAATTATGGACCAAAACATCGAGGAGCCGAAGCCAATACCTGACATAGCGGATCGTTTAGGAAGTTCGATGAAAAACCTACATAGACGGTTCGTGCAGAATTTAGGTACGACGCCAGGTAAGGTATACCGGTACAGACGGCTAGTTGCTGTCAGAAGTTTAGTTGAAAATACAAATCTTTCTATTGCCGAGATTACAACGCGTTGCGGCTACGAAAGTGCAAGTTCAATGACCCGAGCCTTCAAGCAGCAGTTCGGAACCACACCGGTAGCATTAAGGATTGTTGCCGGCAGTTAGGCCCCAGACCCATTGATCTATAACCTGAACAGGATGGTTGCTGCGAGGGCGATTGCAGACAGGAATACCTTTGGGCGACGGTCGTATCGGGTGGCGGTCCGTCGCCAATCCTTCAGACGACCGAACATGATCTCGATCCGGTTGCGTCGTTTGTAGCGACGCTTGTCACATTTGACGAGCTTGTCGCGCGACTTTCGTCCTGGGATGCAAGGCGTTATTCCCTTATCTACAAGGGCTTCACGAAACCAATCCGCGTCATATCCTCGGTCTCCCAGCAACCAATCGGCGGCTGGCAGGCTGCTCACCAGAGCGCGTGCTCCGGTATAGTCACTCACCTGACCAGCGGTCATAAAGAACCGAATGGGTCTTCCAATCGTGTCGGTGACGGCACGCAACTTCGTACTCATGCCGCCCTTTGTTCGCCCATCAGGCGTCCACGCCCCCCTTTTTTTAACCGCAGGCTTGATGCCGTGCGGTGTGCCTTGAGGTAATTGGCGTCAATCGAGATGGTCTTGTGGTCGGGTGCCTCGACAGCCAATCCCGTCATAATCGGCGCGAACACACCCATGTGGCTCCACCGTTTTCACCGATTATAAAGCGTCTTGGGAGGACCATACTCCTTCTGCGCATCGCACCACCGCAGCCCATTGCGATTGATGAAGATAATACCGCTCAGCACGCGCCTGTCGTCAACGCGTGGCACACCATGACTCTTCGGGAAATACGGCCGGAGCCGCGCCATCTTATCTTCGCTCAGCCAATAAAGGTTGCTCATGATTACCCCTCAGTTTGGGAAGCTTGAATCATGCAGCACTGACTGCATAAACCAGTTTAAAGGGTCCAGACCCTAAGGCGTTTATGTAGCCATTACGACAGAACGGCCGATGCCGGCGCTGCCACCGATAATGATGGCAGCTTCGGGCAGATTAGGTGATAATGTCTCAGTCCTTATGGGGGAGCGCTACTTTGGCTTTTTGGTAGCTTTGGCTTGTTCCGGCTCAGCAGCTTGAACAGGCGCGGTTTCGATCTGGATATTGTCGGCTCCGAGCTCGTGCTCGGCTTCGTGCCAAAAACGATCAGCTTCGCCTTCAGGACGACCAGCCGCATCCCACAACTGATAGGCACGTTCGGCGACGTTACTTTGATCTTCAGTGCTCATATCCACAGTCGATCTGCAAAACACAATTTATACGATAGTAACTGCAAAAACGCTGATTTGTTCCTTCAATCAGGCTTCGGGTAAGCTGCTATATTGTTGCTGATCTTCCCATTCAGCCACGCCCTTCAAAACCTTCGCACGGTAGGAAACTTCGCCCTCACAATATGCGATTAAGGCCGAAATATCCTGGGACGCCGGCGGGTTTTGCTGGATCTTCCCAACATTAAATAGGTTCACCAAAATACGGCCGCCGATAGGTGACGTCCTTCGGCCCCTATCCTGGTACCAGATTAGGTTGCGGTCCGCCGGGCTGAGGTCAGACACTCCATGCGTTTGATTCCGCACGGCGGAATGGAGAGCTTTCATTGCCAACCAAGGCTTCACATCTGAAATCAAGGAAACAACATCGTTCATCGGATCCATGAACGAATACTCAATACGTGCGATTGCATAGCGGAATTTCGCGTTCGATCTAACCATCAGGCAACTAGTCTAAATAATTCATAAAAATACCGAGTACCCATCCAATAAGCGCTCGAGTTTAACATAGACATTCAGAGGGCATTGCCAAGTTGTTCAGCTTGCATGATCAGGCTATTTCAACATCATGAAAATCCCAACCAGTATGCTGCGCCTGAAGGGCTTCTGGTTCCCTCGCGAAATCATCGCATACGCTGTTTGGGCTTACCATCGCTTCGCAATGAGCACGGCCGACGTCGAAGACCTGCTGGCCGAGCGCGGTGTGATGGTTAGCCGGGAAGCGATCCGGTTGTGGGTCAATCGCTTTGGTCCACATTTCGCAAATTGCGTCCGGCGCGATCGTCCTCGCCCCAATGACAAATGGCATCTGGATGAGGTCGTTATCTCGATTCGAGGGAAGAAACATTGGCTGTGGCGTGCCGTCGACACGGAATGGGACGTCGTCGACATTCTCGTGCAAACGCGACGAAACGCTCAAGCAGCCAAGCGGTTTTTCCAAAGGCTGATCAATCAGTTCGGCGAGCCGAGGGTCTTGATCACCGACAAGCTGCGCAGCTATATCAAGCCGAACAAAACATTGGCACCGGACGCTGACCACCGCGCCCACAAGGGATTGAACAACGCCATCGAAGGATCACACAGGCCGACCCGGAAACGAGAGAAGATATTCGGCCGTTTCAAGTCACATCGGCAGGCTCAGAGATTTCTGTCCGCTCACGATCAGATCAACCTGACTTTCCGTCCCCGCCGATTTCAACTCACCGCAAACTCATACCGCCAAGCCCGAGCTGACGCGTTCAGCATATCGGCAGAATACACCATCGAGATGGTGGCGTAATTTACAGACCAGCAACACCTACGACACGCGGCCAACAACTTGGCAATGCCCTTGGCCGCATTTGGGCTCAGGATCGCGTTTTTGGGAGGTGGGATCGTCACCTCAATCATTAATCCGAACTGGGCAGCAAGCATTTCAGATGTTGGTTCTCCATCGCAAGCTCCGTCTGCCAGGAACAAATCAACCGGACAGTCGACTTGATCCAAGAGACCTGGTAGCGCTGTCGGATCGCCGACTTCATCCTTGGTCAGATCCGCGCAGACGATCTCGCCGCTGACAAGATCAAGACCGAGGTGGAGCTTGCAACAAGAACGCCGTTTGCGCTTGGTTTTATTCTTTTGCTCAAGCCATTCGCCCTCGCCGAAGATCTTAAGGCCAGTACTATCTACGACCAGATGAACCGGATTAGATCGGGCCGTTTTGCGCGTCGCGTGCAAAGTCAGGCCCTCGCCCCGGCGCGAGAGGGTGGAAAAATCCGGCACCGCGATCGCAACTCCCAGCAAGGCGGCGATACTGCGCATCAGGCCTTGGGTTTGACGCAACGCCTGCTTGAAGACCACTCCCAAGGTCAGACAGATCTCGATTGCCAGATCCGAATGCTTTTGCTGGCCACCGCGCGCCGTCCGTCGCGGTGCAGACCACAAACGCAGCCCTTCCTCGCTGACCCAAACCGTTAGATCGGCACGTTGGCGTAGGCTTTCGTTGTAATCCGCCCAATTCGTTACCCGGTATTTCTGCTTCGTAATTCTGTCCCGGCGGTCAGCATTGAATTTGTATGGCATAATCAGCATCCTGAAGGGAAAAAGCAACCTCAGTATCAGGGTGTGAACGATACCTGCAACAACGCCCCAATTCACCCTCCGTGCAACAACGCCGGCCGAGGCTGGTTTAGTGCGACTGTGCAGTTGGCTGATCAGCAATGTCCTGTAGCCAGTCGAGTATGGCCGCAATCTCTGTCCGGTTGCGATCCACATGAGGGGGGATGACGATAAAATGCCCCTCTTGGGTCATCAAGCCGTGGTGCGAAGCGCGGACCAGTCGCCCGTCAGCGAGGTAGGTCTGGGCAAGTATCTCGGTGACAAGGGCGTACCCCTGACCCCGTGCCGCCAGTTCCAGAGCGGCCAGAGATTGATCGACCGTGAATATTGGCAAAGGCATCGAATGGCCCGGCGCATGAAGGGTGAAGTAATGCTGCCAGGTGTCCACGACGCCGGCCATTTCGATCAGCGGACCTTGTAGAATGGCGTTCTGCCCCGTGGCCAGATGTGGCGCGCAGACAGGCAAAACCTCGTGACGGGTCAAGGGAATAACATCTCCTTCCGGCCAGTTGCCGTTGCCGTAGCGGATATGGATGTCGATCATCGCACTGTCTTCGCCTTCGGCCCAAGACGTGGAAAACAGGCTAAGTGCAATGCCCGGATGCCGGGCACGGAAAGTGTGGATCCGCGGCACCAGCCAGAGGGCGTTCAGCGAACTGACACAGCGCAACGTCACCCTCTGCCCCTTAGAGCGGCCGAAGACACCCGCGGTGGCGGCGTTGATATCGTTAAATGCTTTCGTGACCACCGGCAGATAAGCTTGGGCCAGCAACGTCAGCGTCAGGCTTTTATGCTTTCGTTCGAAAAGCTTGTATCTCAAGCGCTTTTCCAACGCTCTGATCTGATAGCTGACCGCCGATGGTGTCAGATGCAGTTCTTCTGATGCACGGGTGAAATTGCCCAATCGTGCTGTCGCTTCAAAGGCGCGAAGCCAAGGCAAGGGAGGGAGCTCTGAAAACATGCTTGATTATTGCGAGGTACCGCGAATTTTTTCAAGGCTCTTGCAAATTATTTTTCGTTAGGGGGTCGCCGCGATTATTTGCCAGTATGTTTCTGGCACTTGAAGCGGAGCGGACCAATGGCGACTTACGATTATATTATCATAGGTGCAGGTTCTGCAGGCTGTGTGCTCGCCGATCGTCTAAGCGCATCGGGTCGACATACGGTGCTGGTCTTGGAAGCAGGATCTCGTGACCTGTCGCCGTGGATCCATCTGCCACTTGGATACGGCAAAACGTTCTTTGACGATCGTATGAACTGGAAATATAGCAGCGAGCCCGAAGACGCGCTTGCCGGCCGGACGGGATACTGGCCGCGTGGCAAGGTCGTCGGGGGTTCCAGTTCGATCAATGCACTTGTCTGGGCACGTGGTCTGCCTTCCGATTTCGAGGATTGGGCCGCGTCCGGTGCGACAGGTTGGGACTGGAAAGCGGTATCCGCTGCCTATGACCAACTGGAAACGCGCGTTGCACCTGACGGAACATATCAAGGTGCTGGCCCTTTGCATGTGCAGGATGTGTCCGATCAGATTCACAAGGTAAACCGGCACTTTTTCGCAGCGACCGCCGAATTAGGGATGCCGCAGACAGATAACTGCAACGCACCCGGAGCTGAAGGTGCCGCCGCTTATCCCATTACCACCAAAAAAGGTATGCGCTGTTCGTCCGCACGCGCTTTTCTGGCACCGGCGCTGAAGCGCCGAAATGTGACGTTGGTGACCGGCGCTATGGTCGATCGCATCGGCTTCGAGGGCCGCCGCGCGACGCAGGTTCACTACCGTTTGTCCGGCGCGCTCAAAACCGTCAATGCTGGCCGAGAGATCATCCTAAGCGCGGGTGCCGTCACATCACCCCGACTGCTGCAACTGTCGGGTATCGGGCCTGCAAAACTACTGGCGGACATGGGTATTGCGGTCCGTCAGGACGCCCCGCATGTGGGCGGCAACCTTCAGGATCATCTGGGCATCAGCTATTACTTCAAGGCGACCGAACCGACTTTGAATAACCAGCTTCGCCCATTTTGGGGTAAGGCAATGGCTGCTGGACGCTATATCATATCGCGACGCGGACCTCTGGCGCTGTCAGTCAATCAGTGCGGCGGGTTTTTCAGGTCAGATATTGCGATCAACCGCCCCGATCAGCAGCTCTATTTTAATCCTGTCAGCTACACGACGACTCCGGACGGTACGCGCAATGTCGTCAACCCAGATCCGTTTGCCGGCTTCATCATAGGATTCCAGCCATCCCGCCCCACCAGTCGTGGTCGCATCGATATCAGCGCAGCAGATCCTGCAGCCGCGCCGCGCATCCGGCCAAATTCACTCGACACGTCCGAAGATCGCGATGCCGTCATTGCGGGCGGGCAGCTGTGCCGCCGGCTGGCATCGACCAGTTCCATGTCCAAGCTGATCGATAGTGTCTTGGGACCAGATATCCGTCAGATGAAGGATGATGATATCCTGCAGGATTTCCGCGAGCGCTGCGGGACGGTCTTTCATCCTGTCGGGACCTGTCGCATGGGTTCCGATCCGGCCAGCTCTGTCGTGGATTCTAACCTGAAAGTGCATGGTTTTTCGGGGCTACGGGTCGTGGATGCCTCTGTCTTTCCCAATATCACCTCGGGCAATACCAACGCACCTACCATCATGACCGCCTATCGCGCTGCCGATCTGATACTGGAGTCCGCATGACCGCCATTCCTTATTCCGCCTCTGGTGCCATGCCCAAGACGGGGCGCGGCCAGTACGATACCGGGCCGCGCATTGTCCAGCTTGAAACATTTTGCACCCCCATTGTCGGTTTTGTTCGTGTCACGACCGACGATGGCGTGCAGGGCTGGGGGCAGGTATCGACCTATAATGCGGATATCACCGCTCAGGTCTTTCATCGGCAGATTGCGCCGTGGGCACTGGGACGCGGTATCGATGCGCTGGAACAGATCGTCGAAGAGATTCCCGAGCGGGAGCACAAATACCCCGGCACTTATCTGATGCGTGCGTTGGCAGGACTGGACACCGCAGTCTGGGACTGGCGTGGTAAGAGCGCGGGGCAGTCCGTTGCTCAGTTACTGGGGGGCACACCGGGCAAACTCCGGGCCTATGCCTCTTCAATGCGGCGTGACATCTCGGCAAACGACGAGGCGCAACGCATGGCCGCATTGCGAGACACCAACGGTTTTGACGCCTTTAAGGTGCGGGTGGGTTCCGAATGCGGTCATGACATCGATGAATGGCCGGGGCGTAGCGAAGACGTCGTCCTTGCGGTGCGTCGGGCGCTAGGAAACGGCGTCGCTCTGCTGGTCGATGCAAATTCCGGATTTTCGCCCCTCCGCGCAATCGAAGTCGGCAAAATGCTTGAGGCAAACGGTGTCGAGCACTTCGAAGAACCATGCCCCTACTGGCGTTTAGAGGATACCGTTCAGGTCACCCGTACGCTGGAACTGGACGTGGCTGGCGGCGAACAGGACTGGGATCTGGAAAACTGGCGGCGCATGATCGACATGCGGGCCGTTGATATCATCCAGCCCGACATCCTGTATCTCGGCGGTATGACGCGCAGCATGCAGGTTGCGCACATGGGGGCCAAGGTCGGACTGCCTTGCACGCCGCATTGCGCGAACCTGTCCATGGTGACGTTGTTCACCATGCACATGATGCGCGCCATTCCCAATGCTGGCCGCTATCTGGAATTCTCGATCGAGGGGGCAGATTATTACCCGTGGCAGGACGAGCTGTTCACGGTCAGTCCCTATGACATCAAAGACGGCTGCGCGCAGGTGACGGATGCGCCGGGCTGGGGCGTGGAGATATCGCCCGAGTGGCTGTCAAAATCCACCTATCTTTCAAGTGAGGCCTAAACATGAATGCCGAAACGCTGATCTCCACGGCCTTGTTGCACGGAGCCCCACTCGGCTGATATCGGTCACGGCTTATTCTCTTGAGGATGCTGTATATTCCGCACAAGTTCAACGCTGATCGGCGTGACAAAATTCCGAAGCAAAAGCAGCAGGTGACCAACTGGTCTGAATACAACGAGGGCCTGCGGCGGCGCGGTGATCTGACGGTCTGGATCAGCGATAACGCGCTTGCGTTATGCTCAGCACCACCGCGAACGACGCCCGGCGGTCAGGGTCTATATTCGAATTTGGCGATTGAGCTTTGCCTGACGCTGGGCATGGTCTTCAAGCAGCCACTGCGCCAGACCGAAGGCTTGATGCGTTCCATTGCCAAGCTGCTGGGTGTTGATATCACGGTGCCGCATTTCACGACCATGTCGCGCAGAGGCAATGGGCTGAGCCTGTCTGCTAAAGCTGCTTCAAAGAATGCCAACCCGCTGCATCTGGTCGTGGACAGCACTGGGTTGAAGATCTTCTGCGAGGGAGAATGGCTGGAGAAAATGCATAAAACCAAGTGTAGACGGCGCTCTTGGCGCAAGCTGCACCTTGGTCTTGATCCTGTCAGCGGCCAGATCGTTTGCTCCAAACTGACCACAAATGACATTGGTGGCCCGACCGCCCTATCGGCCCTGCTGGAACAGATCGACGCCCCCGTTGATCTGTTCCTGGCGGATGGTGCTTACGATGGTGAGCCGACGATTGACCTTCTTACCGAACGCTTCGGTTCGGCGATTAAAGTCACGATCCCACCTCAGAAGAACGCGGTCCTAACCCCCGGGGCGGCCCAAAACCCGAACATTCGTGATAGCCATATCGCGGACATAGCTGCCCGCGGTCGAATGGCATGGCAAAAGTCCTCGAGCTACAATCAGAGAAGCCGCGTTAAAACCTTGATAGGACGTTGGAAGACCGTGATCGGTCCAAAGCTCAAGGCGCGATCGTTCGAAAATCAGAAGACAGAGGCCAAAATTGGTGCCCGGATTCTCAACCGGATGACCGAACTTGGCCGCCCTAATTTCGAACGCAGCGCCTGAAATCCGTCTCGGGTAGGGCGCGTTCCGACGAATTCACCCTCCGTGCAACAACGCTACCCGAATCAGCGATCTTAAAGCATTGCGGTAATGTCGGCGGCGCAAATCTGTCGGCAGAGTGCAAGCCACTGCTGCCGCCGTTATGATCTCTGCTAACGCTCTATCCTTTGACGCACGGCAGCCGAAACCGATCAGCGCAGGCGACTGTCAGCAAATTTGCCATTGATACTCGGCCTGAGGACGCGATACCTGACATCATAGGGAGCCCCCAATGCGCAATTCCGGTAGTCTGATCGAAAAGTCTGACGCTGACACGCCGCAAGGACTGGCTTTTGCAGTAGCGGCTTACGTCCTGTGGGGTTTCCTGCCTCTTTACATGAAACTGGTGGCGCATATGTCCGCCGCCGAGGTGGTGACGCACCGGGTTATTTGGTCCTTGCCGATCGCGGTCGTCGTGCTGATAGTCCTGCGCCGCACGTCCGATGTGCGCATTGCGCTGAGATCTCCTAAGGTTCTGGCAATGGGGTGTGTGACAGCGGCATTGATTTCCGTAAACTGGGGCATCTATGTCTGGGCCATCTCGGCGGATCATGCGCTAGATGCGGCATTGGGATATTACATTAATCCGTTGTTCAGTATTCTGCTCGGTGCCGTACTGCTGGGAGAACGCCTGTCGCGGTCTCAAATGGCTGCAATCGCCCTAGCCGTAGGCGCCGTGCTAATCCTGACATTTGACGCAGGCGGCATCCCTTGGGTGTCCCTTGGCCTGATGTTCTCTTGGGGATTCTATGCCTTGGCGAAAAAGAGCTTGCCGATCGGGCCCAATCAGGGGTTTTTGTTAGAGGTCCTGATCCTGATCGGACCGGCGCTGGTTTATTTTGCCTATCTGGCGGGCACCGGACAGTCGCATTTTGCGGTGGGATCCGGAATGGATACATGGCTGCTGATCGGCTGCGGTGTAGTGACGGCCGTGCCCCTCATGATCTATGCAAATGGCGCAAAACTGCTGCGGTTGTCGACCATCGCCATTTTGCAATACATCGCGCCCACTATGATTTTCCTGTTTGCAGTTTTTGCGTTCAACGAACCGTTCGGTCGGGCACGAATGATCGCGTTTCCGATGATCTGGATCGCGCTCGTGATTTATACCGTATCGATGCTCAGCCAAATGCGTCGCAAGGGCGATGGAGATGGACGTCGAAAGGCCAAACCGCATGCAGGCGTTGAGCCGGCATCGTCAAGTTATCGGCCCTTCTGGCAGCGAAAGCCGGGGTGCTAGATTTCAGGCCGCCTTCAACTCATGCGTGATGTCGTCCCAAATCCAGTTGGCATCGGCTCTGGTCTGGCGATAGGCCGCAGCTGAAAGTGCATGCGGCGCGGACGGAAGACGGTTTAGGACTGATCATGAACGGAAAGAAAACGCTGGGCTTGTCTCGGCGATTTGAACCTCCCCATAATCTTTTCTCTCCGTCGGGTGGGGCGATGTGACCCTTCGGATCGATTGTTGAGGCCCTTGTGGCTGCGCTGCTCTATTCCCGGTGCGAGGTCTTTTAGGGCGGCCCCATAGCTTCGGAGTTTGTCCGTGACAACAACCCGCGGTTGGCCAAACGCCCTTGAAGAGTTTGCGAAAAAACCGAGTTGCGGCCTGTTTGTTACGCTGAGACTGGACCAGGATGTCCAGTACATCGCCTTTGCTGCCTACAGCACGCCACAGCCAATACTTCTGCCCTTTAATTGGAAGGACAACTTCGTCCAGGTGCCATTTGTCCGCCGCACTAGGGCGATCCCGGCGGATCACGAGGCCAATGTTGGGCTGCAAGGCCTTCCATTCCGCCGCCGCAACTCTGGCCGGGATCGAAACAGCTCACATGATCCGAAAGCGACAGTTAGGCGAAAGTAGCCTTTCAGCGTTTCGACAGTTTGCAGGGCTGGCAGCAAAGTTATGTCCGAAACTCTGGCCTGCTCAGCCCAGCAAAAAGTTTGCGACAGAACCCGACTGGATGGGGTTATCTGCTGAAGTGAATCACCGAGCGGATGCTCTTGCCTTCATGCATGAGCTTGAACGCCTCGTTGATCTCTTCCAGCCCCATGGTGTGAGTGATGAAATCGTTCAGCTTGAAATCTCCGTTCATATAGCGATCAACATAGTCAGGTAGCTCCGACCGGCCCTTGACGCCCCCGAAGGCCGACCCGCGCCAGACGCGGCCTGTGACCAACTGGAATGGACGGGTCGAGATTTCCTGACCGGCACCGGCGACGCCGATGACCACAGACTCACCCCAGCCCTTGTGGCAGCATTCCAGTGCCGACCGCATGACATCGACGTTGCCGATACACTCGAAAGAGTAATCCACACCGCCATCGGTCATCTCGACGATTACTTCCTGGATAGGTTTGTCGTGATCTTTTGGGTTGATGAAATCGGTTGCGCCCAGCTTACGGGCCAGATCAAATTTGCTCTCGTTAATGTCGATCACAATAATTCGGCTGGCCTTAGCCATCGTCGCACCGATCACGGCGGACAGGCCAATACCGCCCATGCCGAAGATCGCAATGGTGGAGCCTTCTTCGACCTTAGCGGTGTTCATCACTGCACCCATGCCGGTGGTGACACCGCAGCCCAGCAAGCAAACTTCTTCAAGCGGTGCCTCGGGGTTCACTTTGGCGAGCGAAATCTCGGGCAGCACTGTGTATTCCGAGAAGGTCGAGCAGCCCATGTAGTGCAGGATCGGCTGGCCATCCTTAGAGAAGCGGCTGGTGCCATCGGGCATCAGACCGCGTCCTTGGGTTTTCCGGATTTTCTGACACAGGTTGGTCTTGCCGGATTTGCAAAATTTGCACTCGCCGCATTCCGGCGTGTAGAGCGGTATTACATGGTCACCCACGGCCACGCTGGTGACACCCTCGCCGATGGATTCGACGATGCCACCTCCTTCATGGCCGAGAATGACCGGGAACAGGCCCTCGGGGTCATCACCGGAAAGGGTGAATGCATCGGTGTGACAGACGCCTGAGGCAATGATCTTGATACGCACTTCGCCGGCCTTGGGCGGCATAACTTCGATTTCTTCGATCGAGAGTGGTTCGTTTGCAGCCCAGGCGACGGCTGCTTTGCATTTGATGATATCGGTCATTGGTCTCACTTCGCGGTTTTGAGTGGATTTTCGGGTGACGTTGTATTGGACGGTGGTTTACACTGTTCCGCCGGGGCGATAATAAGGTTAAAATGAAAAACACTATTACCCACTGGCAACAATCGCTGCCCCGTTCGGAACGAAAAGACCATCATGCACAGCTGGGAGGGGGTTTCAGAGTTTGTTGCCGTAGCCGAAGGCCAGAGCTTTACTGCTGCGGCTCATCGCTTGGGGATTTCCACCGCTCAGGTCAGCCGCCAAGTCGGCGCGCTTGAGGCGCGGCTGGACACTAAACTGTTCTATCGCACTACGCGCAAGGTCAGGATCACTGAAACTGGCCAAGTGTATTACAACCATTGCCGGCAGGTGCTTGACGGGCTGGCCGAGGCCGAGCGCGCGATTACCGATCTGCATCAGAGCCCAAAAGGTCGGCTGAATCTGACTGCGCCAGTGACATTTGGCGAGAACCGCATCGCCCCATTGGTCAACGATTTCCTGCAGCGCTATCCAGACCTTGAGGTGAACCTCAAGCTGACCAACCAACTGCTTGATCTTGTAGCGGAAAGCTATGATCTCGCAATTCGGCTGGGTGAACTGGAAGACAGTTCCATGATGGCAAAACGGTTGGCCTCTCGCAGGCATTACACTTGCGCTGCGCCTGAATATCTTGCCGCTCACGGAACCCCGCACACCCTGTCCGAACTTGATGCCCACAACTGTCTCCAAGGCACTTTGGACTATTGGCGGTTTCAGGAGAAAGGGATGACGCGCAATATACGGGTAAAAGGAAACCTGCGCTGCAACAGCGGCTCGTCACTGGTTGATGCAGCACGGAAGAACTTGGGGGTCATCCAGTTGCCGGATTATTATGTTGAGGCAGAACTTCGGGCCGGGCGGTTGATCTCTGTCCTGGATACGTATCGCGCGCCGGACGATGGCATATGGGCGATCTATCCGCAAAACCGGCATCTTTCGCTAAAGGTGCGGCTGCTGCTTGACCACCTTGGGAAAGGGTTGCGATGAGCTCAAATTTCGTCGTTCAACAACTTAAGAGGAAGTCCGGATGATCGTTAGGGAGCCGCCAAGCGCGCTGAAGCTGTTCTTTGTCATGCAGGGATCGATCGTTCCGAAAATCACCAGCAGGATTATCGGGGTCGCTTTGCTGACAACGATTGTGCTGCTGGTGGATCAGCACGTTATCGCATTGCCGCGCATTTCCATTTCGGCCATGGGAATTTTCGGCGTCGCGCTGTCTCTGTTTCTCGGTTTTCGCAATAATGCAGCTTATGATCGCTGGTGGGAGGCCCGCAAGCTTTGGGGCGCGATGATCGCCGATCTCCGAAATTTGGGACGGAATCTGCACGGAATCTAAGCATTTTTGTCAGAGAGGGGGAAGATCGTGCAGAAATCCTGTCTCTCGGCGTGGCATTTAGTCATCTGCACCGTGGCTTTCTGCGAGATGTCGACGTGAGTGCAGAGATATCAGGCTGGATCGGCGAGACGCAATCGAACGCCCTGATTGCGCATGCCAACCCCGCGGATGCGGCCTTGCGGGAGATGGCCGACAGGCTTGGGAAGCATGGTGAACGTGGGGCTATCAGTGGTTTTGGACAGATGACAATTTCCAACACGCTATCAACCTTGGCGCAGTCGCAAGCGGGATGTGAACGCATTGCGACGACGCCGTTGCCATTCGTCTACTCCCTGATGGTGCGCCGCACGACATACTTATATTGTTGGTTGCTGCCTTTCGCACTGATCGAGTCGACGAACTGGTTCGCGCCGGTATTCGCGGCGGTGGTCGCCTATGTTTTCTTTGGCCTTCAGGCCGTCACCAATGAACTGGAACTTCCGTTCCGCAACGTCCAGAACGGCCTCCCCCTCGACGCGATGTGTCGTGTCATTGAGATTTCAGCATGTGAAGCATTGGACCAAAAGGCCCCACCAATTCGGACTCCAGAAAACTACGTGCTAACATGATGGGGCTGGAAATGTTTGTTGCAGCGCAGTTTTGGTAAGGCTTTGCTCGGCGTCAAGTTCGCAATGCGGACCTTCACGGGGAACGCAGCGAATGTGTAGCGCGACAATCTGCATGAGAGCAGCGCGACAATCAGGATGATAATCCTTGGCCGCGACGGGTTGAGATTGGCTGATCAGTTTGTCGCGGGCAA
>Ga0163215_101384_pt1 | contig 15034 bp, 18 predicted proteins | sample SynspAceP_FD_185934 | JGI IMG/M metagenome (GOLD analysis project Ga0163215, IMG submission 185934) | Saline lake microbial communities from Ace Lake in Antarctica - Synechococcus sp. Ace-P (Hybrid Assembly) | ecosystem: Environmental > Aquatic > Non-marine Saline and Alkaline > Saline | place... | reverse complement strand
AGGCAGAAACCAGTTGCCAAAAGTCATAGAAGGAATCAAGTTCAATGACGGTGTCGAAGTGACCGGCACCACAGAAACCAGCGCCGCCTGATGATGCGCGTCACCCAAACTCAACCATAGCTCCATCAGATCCTGCAATTGCCTGAATGCAGCAGGTAGCTCTGCGAACGGTGCGCCATTCCGAAGCGCACCTGGCTTGCGTTGAAGAACCGCCAGATAATGCCGCCAATCATAAATCGTGCGCGCCAGGTTCTTGTGTGAGCGGTCGATGATGCGTGAGTGTTCGCACAGGATATAGCCTTCGGCTGCTACAACGAGCCGTTCGGGATAGACGCGCAAGCTGACCGGTCTGTTCGCAAAAGACGCGGGCACACTGTAGCGATTGCGCTCGAAGTTAATCAAACATGTGGGCGAGACGCGCTTGCTGTGTTCCACAAAGCCATCAAAAGCGCGCGGCAACGGCATCAGCGCAGCCTGCTCCTGTGTCCAGACATCAGAAATACTTCCGGGCAACCCTCTATGCGGAATCTCGTGCCACAGTTCTATGCAGCGCTGTTCCAAGTCCGCCTTGTGTGAGTTCAAGTCGGCTGAATTGCTGCACCCTGCACTAATGTCCGCAATGCCGGTTGCGGGCGCGGCGTTCGAGTACCCTCGCGAACGGCAGCAATGGGCCGTCCTTGCCGGAAATGGTCCGTCCTGATGCGAACATGCTGCGACCGATCTAACGGAAGCAGAGAGCCCACTTTACCAATATTTTGTGCCACAGCTAAGGGCCGCTTTCGGGGAACCAGAAGATCACCTGCGAAAAACACGGCCCGAAGCAGCGGTTGGCTATCTTTTCAAAAGGCGGAGTGCCCATTGGCCAAAGCCCGTATTTTCTCAGGTTCCAATATTTTCACCGTTCGACGTCAACTCGGTCGAGCAAAGCGAACACTATCTCGCTGCCTGTCTGACAGCGGAAAAGCTAAGTCGTAAACCCAGTTAAAAATGAATGCATAAACCAGATAGAACGCGACGAAGGCCAAATCCATGACAAATGCCTGCCACAACCCGATTCCCAAGACAAACGCGAGGAGTGGTAGTGTCACTAACAACAGACCTGCTCCAAATAACATTGCATGAAGAATGCGAAGGATGATCGTTTTCTGAACGCTACCCTTCCACCACCTCATGCCCCGATCGAAAAGCACGTTGTAGAGATAGTTCCAAAGGGTCGCGATGGTCGCTGCAATAATGGCGACGACACCAATATCGGCAGCGTGCATTCCGAACCCAAGGGCCCCAAGCGGGATGACAAGCAGAAGGCCAATAATTTCAAAGCTGATTGCGTGGCGAACGCGGTCACGAGTTGTTCGCATGATACTTCCCATCTGGTGACTGGGTCGTCCCAGAAAATTGCCCTTGATGGGGGAGGTCGTCCTCGCCAAATACATTTATGTATCGTGCCGTAGTTGTCAACTCAGCGTAAAGAATTAGAAAAGACTAAGGGACCGACGAGACATGGTAGTTTGTTTCGCCCGTTCTTAAAGCGGACCTATAACGGTGGTCTTGTCCCAGTTTAGTTCCGGTCTCTTTCGAGCAATGTTTGCTATGAAGGAGATAAAGAATGGCAAAGAGATACACAGACGAGTTTCGGCGTGATGCGGTTCGCATGGCGACCACCAGTGGATTAGCGCGGCCCCAACTTTCATCGGATTTGGGGGTTGGGCTTTCGACGCTGAACAAATGGGTTCAACAGCATCAACACGATGACCTGATGTCAGGACCGCATGAAGACGTGGAAAAGGAAAACACGCGGCTTCGCAAAGAAGTCCGTCTGCTGCGCGAGGAGAGGGGCTGAACGGGTATGGTCGCCAAGGCAGGGAAACACTTTAAGCTATTTCAACAATTCCTTTCGCGCGCTCACGCAGGACGAATTTCTGGATTTTGCCGGTCGAAGTTCTGGGAATGGTCGTGACCACGAACTTACCGGGAACTTTGTAGGCTGCGAGCCTGTCTCGACACCACTTGCGCAGCGCGTCGGTGTCGATCTCAACGCCCAACGTTGGTTCTACAAAGGCGCAGGGGGTTTCGCCCCATTTATCATGGGGCATGGCGACCACAGCAGCAATTTCGACGCCGGGGTAGCTGTAAATCACCTCTTCCACCTCGATTGAGGAGATATTCTCTCCGCCTGAAATAATGATATCCTTGGAGCGGTCTTTCAGCTGGATATAGCCGTCGGGATGGATCACGCCCAGATCACCAGAATGGAACCAGCCGCCCTCAAACGCTTTTTGCGTGGCTGTGGGATTGCGGAAATAACCCTTCATCACAACGTTGCCGCGAAACATGACCTCGCCCATTGTCGCACCGTCACGTGGAACGGGCTGCATCGTTTTAGGGTCCAGCACATCAAGCCCTTCAAGAGGCAAATAGCGCACACCTTGGCGTGATTTTAGCCGGGCTTGTTCAGCAAGCGGCAGGAAAGACCAGACTGCGTGCCAGTCGTTCACAACTGCGGGCCCGTAGGTTTCGGTCAGCCCATAGAGATGGGTCACGTCAAAGCCTGCGGTCTTCATGTCGGCCAATAGCTTTTCAGGTGGCGGGGCTGCGGCTGTGAAAAACTGCACAGTGTGATCAAGTGCGCGCTGCTGATCTACGGGCGCGGAAATCATCAGCGACATGACAATCGGCGCACCGCAAAGGTGTGTCACATTCTCATCGGCCAAGGCGTTCCATATCGGCGCGGCGCGGACTTGGCGCAGGCAAACATGGGTGCCGATGATCGCAGACATTGTCCACGGGAAGCACCAGCCGTTGCAGTGAAACATCGGCAGGGTCCATAGGTAAACCGCATGTTTGGACATTGAAGTGGTGAGCGCATTGCCCTGCGCCAAAAGATAAGCGCCACGGTGGTGCGAGACGACGCCCTTTGGGTCACCCGTTGTGCCAGAGGTGTAGTTGATCGAAATTGCGTCCCATTCGTCTTCGGGCATAAGCCAAGCGAAGGCAGGATCGCCATCTGCAAGAAATGCCTCGTAATCGGTCCCATCAAAGACCTCCCTTGCACCTTCATATTCGGGGTCGTCAACTTGGATCACCAACGGCTTGACGGTGGCCAAGGCCAATGCCTTCTGCATCAGCGGCATGAACTCCGCATCGACGATCAGGATCTTGGACATCGCGTGATCAAGCTGGAACGCGATGATCGCCGCATCAAGCCGCGTGTTGATCGAATGCAAAACCCCGCCGCACATAGGCACGCCATAATGACATTCCAGCATGGCAGGCGTGTTGGGCAGCATCGCCGAGACGGTGTCGCCTCGTGTGATCCCACGCTGTGTCAAAGCCGAGCCGAGCTGCCGCGAGCGAGAATAGAAATCTGCATAGTTGCGGCGCAATGCCCCGTGAATAATCGCCGTATGGTCGGGGAAAACCGATGCTGCGCGTTCCAGAAACGTGAGCGGCGTCAGTGGCTGGTGGTTTGCTGGGTTGCGGTCTAGATCGGTGTTGTAGGGGTTCATGTTAGACGTCCTTCCACTTGGCTGCACGCTTTTCGATGAACGCCCCGATGCCCTCTTCGGCATCATGGGCCAGCATGTTGTCGACCATCACTCCAGAGGCATAGTCGTAAGCCTCGGTAAGGGTCATCTCGCGCTGCGCATAAAAAGCGCGTTTGCCAGTGGCGAGTGTCATGCTGGATTTAGACGCAATCTTGCGGGCCATTTCCTTGGTGGCGTCTTGCAGCGTGGCCTCGGATGCAACGCGGTTGACCAGCCCGATCTCGGCGGCGCGCGTGGCGGAGGTCATATCGCCCGTTAACAGCATTTCCATCGCATGTTTGTTGGACACGTTGCGCGATAGGGCAACCATGGGTGTTGAGCAGAAAAGCCCGATGTGAACCCCTGGCGTGCTGAAATGTGCGGTCTCGGCCGAAATCGCCAGATCACAGCTTGCGACCAATTGGCAGCCAGCTGCGGTGGCGATGCCTGTGACTTCGGCGATCACTGGCTTGGGGCAATTGACGATGCCTTGCATCACGCCAGAACACATGGACATCACGGAGGCAAAATAAGCTTGGCCGCCGTCCGCATTGGCGCGCCCTGCGGTCATCTCTTTGAGGTCGTGACCCGCGCAAAACGCAGGACCATTCGCAGCCAAAATAATCACACGCACCGCTGGATTACTGCCCGCCGCGTCAAAGGCCGCCCCAACTGCTCCAAGCATCGCCTCGGACAGCGCATTGCGTCGCTTCACATCATTGAGCGTCAGGCGCAGAATGCCCTCGTCGCTCAAGTCACTTAAGAGAATATCACTCGATGTCATGGGGCGGCTCCTTTGGCTTAGCTTAGCGGATGTTAATTTCAACACTATCCGCAAGCGTGTTGGCGATAAAGCAATAGCGATGTGCGCGATCCTGCATCTCGGCCATTTGCGCGTCTGTGACGGAAAATCCTGTATCGAACCGCACCACAGGATGCAGATCAATCTGGGTCACCGACATTAGCCCCTTGGAGTTTTTGCCAAGATGCGCCTCGGCATAGTCGTGATAGCTTGCCACGGGCCAGCCTGCTTTTGCGGCCAAGGCAAGAAACGTCATCATGTGGCAGCTTGAAAGTGCAGAGGCCAGCGCCTGCTCGGGGTTTGTATTGGCAGGATCGCCGCCCCAATCGGGGGCGGAGTCGACCGTAATGTCGTAGTTCCGGTTCATCTGCACAGTATGCGCGTTAGAATAGGCGCCCGTCACAAACTGGGGCTCGGCGCGCTGCCAATGCAGCTCGATGGATAGATCGGACATATTAGGATCTCTTTTCAAATGAGCAGTGTTGCAGTGCGCATTTTCCTAAGACAATGCGCACTGCGTGAGGTGCAAGTGCGTTACGCCGCTGCGATCTGCTTTTTCGGGTCGTAGAATGGGCGCTCGACGACTGTCGCTTTTGACAGGCCCGCTTTGGTCACAACTTCCACTTCTGCCCCAAGCACTGCCGCATCGGCCGCAACCAGCGCCAGCGCGATGTTCTTCTTGAGGCGTGGTGAGTAAACCGCCGAAGTGACCTTGCCGATCTCTACGCCACCTTGCTTGATTGCCCAGAACGTCGTGTTCGGACCCGTCAACGGGGCGCAATCAATAACCAGACCAATCTGCTTGCGCTTCGGGCCTTCCTCTTTGATGCGCGTTAGTGCGGTCTTGCCGATGAAATCCGCTTCCATATCGAGGTTCACAAGGCGGTCAAAGCCCAACTCGTAAGGGTTCGTCTTGTTGTCTGCGTCGGCGTGATAGGACAGCATGCCGCCTTCAATACGGCGGATCGAGGACGTGTGACCCGGCTTGAGGCCGTGATCCTTGCCCGCAGCCATGATCCGTTCCCAAAGCACGTCGCCTTTTGAACCATCGCGCAAATAGAGTTCGTAGCCCAATTCACTAGACCAGCCAGTGCGCGACACGATCAGCGGGATGCCATCCAGTTCAACTTCACGGAGCCAGTAATATTTGAGGTCCATGATACCAGTCCCGAACAGTGCTTGCATGATCAGGCCAGAGTTAGGCCCTTGCAGCTGAAGCGGTGACACGTCAGGCTCGCCAATCTGCACGTCCATGCCTGCATGCACGGCCACGCCCTGCGCCCAAAGCAGGATGTCGCTATCGGCCAGAGAAATCCAGAAATGGTTCTCGGCCAAACGCAGCAGGATTGGATCGTTGAGAATGCAGCCTTCCGCATTTGTGATCAGGATGTATTTGCACTGGCCCACGGCCATCTTTGACAGATCACGGCAAGTTAGCGTCTGCACGAATTTCGCAGCATCCGGCCCTGTGATTTCGACTTGGCGCTCGACGGCCACATCGCACAGGATCGCATCGTTCACGAGATTCCAAAAATTCTGCTCGGGGTTACCGAAATCACGCGGGATATACATATGATTATAAACAGAAAAGCCCTTGGCGCCCCAGCGAACTGTTGCGTCGAAATATGGTGATTTGCGGATCTGTGTGCCAAAGCCAAAGTCGTCTGCTTGTGTCATTTCTTGCCCTCATAGCAGGTGGCCTGACAGGCCAGTGAACTGTTGTAACCTGCGGATGATTTAGAGTGAAACCGGCAATTACTAGGGACTGATTTTACGGTTTGATTAGACCAATCAGACCGTTTATCGGGCCGCAACGAGACCGTTCAGGCTTTAATGCCTATTTCTCGATCTTTGCGATCAATTTGGCCAGATTGGGCTGGCTCTTCTTAACCTGCCGCGTCGCGATGTAGGTCATGTAGCGCTCAATCGAAAGATCAGCGGACAACATCTCGTCCATAAGGGCCTGAAATGCGGCAAGGTTTGGCGTGACGGTTGTCATCACGTAATCCATGCCTCCACCAGTCGCGATGCAATCCGTCACCTCGTCCAACTTTCGGATGTGATCCTCAAAGCGATCAAATTCCGCTTTTCGGTGCGAGCTTAGCGAAACGGTCACCACGACTTGCGTAAAATCAATAATACGCTCCAAAGCCAGTTCTGCGTGAAAGCCACGGATAAACCCCGCCGCTTTTAGCCGATCCAGACGCGCCCAGCACGGCGTCGGCGACAGGTTCACCAGCTCGGCAAGACGTGTTTTACTCAGGCGCCCATGCTGCTGGACCGCGCTAAGGATACGAATATCGGTTCCGTCGAGGCCTAACTTTTTCACGTTCTTGCGTCTTTCAGTTATTTGAAGTGTAGGTGACCCAATTTTTTGCAGTAGATGAGCCTACCTACATAGCCTCAGTTAAAAACTAGAAGTCAGCATTCGCTTTTCCGACCAATTGCGCGTTGATCTCGCCAGCAACACCTTACGTCGTTATCAATAATCGATTTCCACCGCTGAGCCGACCTTGGATCAAGTGCCGCGGTTGGCAGCTTAGTCCGCCTTGTGTCAGTTCAGACGTGCTGCAGCGAACGGCAACCGATTTCTGAAAAGCCATTCATGCAAAGCGCGGCGAAGGTGACCGAAGAGCCCACACCGGACCTGTTAATTTTGCGCTGCGTGCGCTCGCAGCGTGGAAATTGCTGCAACTGCTAAAATTCTGTTGTCGAAACGCGGCGTGAAAACCAGCCATTCGAACAATTTGCAGCGAAGGAATGATAGCCAAGGATCAAAGTGCGGACTTTCCCGCCGTTCGCTGCAACTGTGAATTGTTCGTCATTTTGACAGGTACTCCGACCCCATAGGTAGTTAGCAGACTATCGCTGCGGTGTGCGTCGAGCCAAACTCTGCGATCCAATCATTAACGAAGAATATCCTGTTTGATATCATAAATATTATTACTGGGATGAATTGTCGCTTGCAGAACCTTTCATGTAGTTGCGAGCTTTTGCATGTTGGCAAATGCAGGCATCGACACCTCCCTTATTCGATTATAAATCGCCTTCACCTCCGGGTCAGTTCGATCGACCTCGCGGCCAGCACGACCAAAGCCATCAAGGCGACACAACGCGATCCACGCTTTTATTTCAGGATTTTGGGACCATGCTAATTGGTTCATCGAGCTTGGAATTTGCGACACCAACCAACTTTGAATTGTGTCCGTCATGGGCACTGGTATTGCGAGTGCGTTTTTTGCCTTATCACTGTCAAAGCTCGTCTCAATCTTAGCGATCAAAGCGGCGCTAAACGTGGGTTGGTAGAGGCGGACCATTTGCAGTGCTATCCGGTCATCATTAAAAATTGGCCATGTGTCGGTATGACCAAGTGCCCGTGCAGTACAGTCAATATACAAAGTATCCCGCTTTGCAGAACAAGTCCCACCGACGAGCTTAAGGAGATTTGGTTCAATGGTCTCGACATGGCCCATACGAATGATATCGGTCACTTCTCGAAGTCGTCCAAGTTCCGCCATGGAAACCGTTGGTCCGTGCATTATACTCGGGCGAACCGTTGGATCAAGACGCATCCACAAGTTTGCGGTTTCCATCCTGTCAGCGAGATCATCTATGGACGTGGCTTCTTTCACGGCTTCCATCTGGCGCATCGTTCCGCCGTAACTTTCTTGATAAAACGCGCCACTTGGCTGTGTGAAGGCACGGTTGATCATCCACGGATCGCGTGGCACCACCCAGCGTATCTGGTTGGAATCTGCACCATTTTCGAGTAACCAAAGGACGCTATCCATCGCTGTCTTGCCTGCGCCCAGTATCGTGAAAGACCGATGAAGGTGCGCCTTTCCAGGTAGAAAGTTCGGTGGGATGCAGGCAACATCCGCAGAGACATGGAAATTTCGTTTATGTGTCAGTGGGATGCCGTTCTCGAGCAACCTTGCGTCAACGAACCGGCGGCGCACGTCAATTTGCGTAATTTTATTGGAGAGCAGTTGGCGGATTTCACCGTTCCCTAAATGTTCGGACATTGGCAAAAACCGTACGCGGCCAGATTGAAGCAATCGATCTCGCATAACAGTGTGGAAATAGTTTGCGACCTCTTGCCCCGATGCAAGTTCTTCGTAACCTTGATTGAGGCCGGATTGATCTATGCTTCCGCGGCCTAAACTGAGCGATGACACACCATAATAAGATGAGGGTTGGTGAAGGCGAACGAAAGGATAGGCCTCATTCCAATGACCGCCCGGCTTGTCCCGCCGATCAACCAGCGTGATATGCGCGTCCGTTTCATCAAGTAGCGTATCTGCAAAAGCAAGCCCTGACGCCCCCGCACCAGTAATCAAGTAGTCAGTTTCAAAGCTGTCCATTTCGAATTCCTAAATTTGCCTCTGCATAATTGGTCGTATCGCTAATACAGGCATAGCAGAAAAGCTTTGGAAATACTATTTGCTATTGTTTGGGGATATTTGGACCTTCGTGGCCCAAGGTAAGAACGGCGGCTCTGGACCGTTTCTGACACATCCAGATTTCTTCGGGTGCAAAATACCGCAGTTGCAGCACCAGTCTATATGGGCTCTGAGCCGCCTAATGCTTGCGCAGCATGGTGTTCTGTTGAGCCATCACCGATCCGGCCATTCGCTTTCTTAGGAAATTCTTGGTCTTTCGGATCGTTATGCGATTCTGCTGACATTGTCGTTTTGTCTGCAGTCATTGCGAATTTTTCGGGCCGTGGCGGCACGGAGCCCATGTTGCATCGTTGCTGCAGTGAAGCGAATAGTCGCTTCCGGCAATCAGATGAGCCGACGCACAACATTTTTTGACCAAGTCATATTGAGAAATCAAGCAACCGAGGTGTTCAGCCGTTGAATAATCTCCGATAAACGTGACCAGCTTTGAAGTGCCATTGGGAAAGTCACAGCCGCCTCAACGAACTCCCATGAATAGCTGACGATTGCAAAGATGGTACCCGGTGTGACCGCCACATGTGTGGTCGCGTACCAAAGATTGAAAACGACCAATCCCAGAAGAACGGCAAAGACAGAGCCGTAGAGCGCAGATTCTGCGTCTGAAATCCGAACTTCCATGCGGCGCAAACGTAACAAATGCGTCAAAAGGCGTGGGGCGTTGCGGGCTTCTAGGATCGAAACCTGTCGTTCAGTCTGCCCGTTGAAGACGCCGTTCAGCAGAAAAAAGCGCTTATGGAACAACCCATAGATTGCCAACATGATCCCCACAGCACAGCCTGCCGCCAGCGCCAGTGTGACGTCAAACGCGCAAAGCACGATGACAGAAATAATGATCTGAACGACGGCTGTCATGACCAGCGGCACTTCGACCTCCAGAAAGTCCACCAACTCACGTCCCATGCCAAGTCGCGCATTCAGTATCGATACAGGTTGAGCAGATGCACGCGTTGCTTGGGTTCTCCCTACCTCAACGCGCACCGTTCCAAAAACGCGTGTGTCATAGATGCGGCGGATCACGCTGACCACGATCAACGCCGCCATCACGCCTGCCAGTTGAAACAGAGCCGCAGTTTGCCCTGCCAAAAGCCCGTCTATCGCGAAGCCGCTGAACAACGGGACCAGCGCGATGAGCGCGGTTTCACACAATGTCAGCGCCCATGTAGCGCCAATACGTAGATAAAATACGCGTATGAGCGTCCATGGTTTCAGCAACCAGCCTTCAGGTATCATGGTTTCAGGCCATTCAGAATGAACGCGCTGATGGCATCCCTTGCGAGGTTGTCTCCTGATGGCGACGACAAGCTGCGCAAGCCCTGACCTTCCAGCGCATCAAGGATTATGCAGGCCACCATGCGAGGGACAATCTGGGGAGAAAAGACACCGGATTTGTTGCCTTGTTTAATGCAACCAGCCAGTGCCGCAATTAGCCGGTTACGGTTGCGGCCAAACACATCGGCGATGGCTGGGTTACGCAAGCTTTCGGTCAGTATTTCCGCACCAAGAAGCGCATTCTCGGGGAGTGAGACGTAAGCGGCATAATCAGTGATAAACCACTCCAGCGTGGCGCGGGGATCATCGTTGTCCGACAGCTGATCGATGAAGCCTGACAACTCCTGCCCTTCAATTTCTGCAATGAAGACCAGTATCGCCTCCTTGCCCTTGAAGTGGTTGTAGAGGTTCCCAAGGCTGATGCCCGCTTGCCCCACAATGTCACGCACACCGGTCTGGTGATATCCTTTCTCAAGAAAGCAGGCGACCGCCGCTTCCACAATTTCAAGCTTACGCGGGTGTATGGGTTGGGGTTCTGCAGACATGGGTTGACGATCCTGTACATGAAATCTAGATAATGAACGATCGTTCGTTCATAACATCAAGTGAGTCGCTAAGAAAGGGCTTTTCATGACAATAGATAATCTCGTTGCGTTTTTTGAGTTACACCAGATTATGTGGATCGTAGCCGCGCTGTTCATCATCAACCTCACAATTACCGGTATCGAGATTGTGTTGGATCTGGTCACCTCCAAGGAGCGGCGTTGGAAGGATACAATGGCCAACTTAGCTATCTTCACCGCCCATCAGGTCATCGAGAAGACCGCATTTGCCTCACTCGGGTTCATAGCGTTGTTGCCGTTTTACTATGTCACACCACTTGCGGTTCCGATGACAGCGTGGACATGGCTTCTGGCATTGCTGGTGGCGGACTTCACCTACTATTGGATGCATCGCCTCGAGCATGAACACCGCATCCTTTGGGCCAGTCATAACGTTCATCACAGCTCGAACGACTATAATCTTACCGTCGGTTTCCGATTGAGCGTGGTGGAAGGCTTTTTTGAGTGGGCGTTCCTGATCCCGATGATCCTGATCGGGTTCAACCCGTTTCAGGCCATCGTCGGGTTGGTGCTCGTGGCGCAGTATCAGCACTGGGTACATACGGAACGGGTCACGAAGCTGGGTTGGCTGGATGAGGTCTTCAACACGCCTTCCGTTCACCGCGTCCACCATGGGTCCAATCGCCAATATATCGACAAAAATTACGGCGGTATCCTGATGGTCTGGGACAAACTTTTCGGAACCTTCGCACGTGAAGAAGAAGAGGTGATCTATGGGCTGACCAGCGACATCAAGACCAACAATCCAGTCAAGATCACATTCATAGAGTTCGGGAATATCTGGCAGGACGTGAAAAAATGCCGGACAATGGGTGATCGCTTGCGGATTATTTTTGGCGGCTTGTCCTGGCGTCCGAGTTATTTCAGGTCCGGAACTGATACCAAGATGGGTCCAAAGACATGAGGAAATATGTACTCATTCTGACATCTGTGATGCTCGTCATAGGTATCGGAGCCACATTTTGGGTGGTGCGCGGCCTCTCTGACTTTGATCTTGCGCGACACAGCATAAGAGAAGTCTCGTTTGAGCTCGATGACGCGGTGTTGTCAGGAACGTTGGTGATGCCTATGGATGCCACGAACCCACACTTAACAGACATAAAACAGCGTCAATGGTTCATACCGTTAGACGCTTTTTTTGTGAGCGTAGGTTCGGTGCAGTATCAATATAGAGTAATAAATTCAGATACTTGGATTAGATTTCGGTCGTCCAAGCCCAAAGATGATCATACGCTTTAACTGTCAACAAGCAGCAAGGAGCGCATATGACACATCTAGAAAAGCTAACGTTCAAATCGGTCACTCGGAACACCAAACGTGATCCTGTGATAGCCCGGCGTGAAAAACTGATAGCTGGGCTGAAAGAGCAAAAGTTGGTTCACGCCGCAGCACTCAAAGGCGAAGATCACCGCGTTGAGAAATCCAAATGGATGCAAAATGAGCTGGGCGAGCGCGTACTGACAAAAGCAATGCGCGGCGTGCGTCCGTGGTTCTTTGAACAGGACAACGGTTGGTATGTGCAGTGCCGCTACGGGGCACGTGTGGTTGCGGCAGATGGCAGCAACAATGCTGTGTTCGTCAAAACACTCAAGGATGTGGGCGCGGTGTTGGATGCCTTTGTGTCGGCAGCTGGTGCAGGCGAACTGGACCAAGCCATCAGTAAAACAGCTGAACGTGCTCCAAGCCTCAAGCCCGGAGCGGCAAAGGCGTCCGCAAATGCCTGACGCAGACGCCATCAAAATAGCAGCACTTAATGATCAGGCTCGGCGCTCATTTCAGGGATGCCGAGTTATGATCACCCAAGGAGTGCAAGCGCTGGGTGAGGCGTCCGTTGCTGACGTTCTACAGGCAGTTCAGAACTTCGACGCGTTCACAGCTGACAACGATCCATATGGCGAACATGACTTTGGGCAGATAACGCACCAAGCACATTCGGTGTTCTGGAAGTTCGACTATTACGATTTGGATTTGACCATGCACAGCCCTGCCCCTTCAGACCCAGCTGTCACTGCGCGAGTGCTGACGGTGATGCTGGCTGAGGAGTACTGACTGCATTTGGGGTGGCAGCATTGCCGTGATCATGCCAGCAATAGGGTAGTCAAAAACTGAGCCCTATTGCATGCCCTTCACAGCCGAAGAACTTAAAGCGTTCATCACAAAAAACATGCGCATGTCGCATGTGTATCAGCCCGTCATGTTGCGTGTACTTCTGGAGCGAGGTGGCGAGGCATCGGTAACGGACATCGCCACAGCTCTGCTCAGTTATGATCAATCTCAGGTCGAGTATTATGAACTGCGCACAAAGAATATGGTGGGGCGAGTGCTTGCCCAGAACGACGTGATCGAGCCGATAAAAGAAGAACGTAGGATCGTCGGATATCGGCTGAACGCAGAAATCCTTAATAACACAGACCAAGCTGAGCTTCTGCGGCTTTGTGAAGAGCGTTTAAAAGGGTATTTGGATAAACGCGGCAGCAGCATCTGGCAGCATCGCTCAATAGCTGACGGGTATGTGCCGGGGTCTGTTCGCTACAAAGTTCTTAAACGCGCCAGATATCGTTGCGAACTATGTGGCGCGCACGAAGATCAGATCGCATTGCACGTGGACCACATCATTCCACGCGCAAAAGGCGGCTCAGACGACATCAGCAACTTCCAAGCGTTGTGCCTGACCTGTAACACCAACAAACGAGATACCGATGACACCGACTTCAGAGGCATGCTTCAGTCCTACGGGGATAGAGCCGATGACTGCTTGTTTTGCCAATTAGACACAGATCGCATTGTTGCCGAAAATGAGCTTTGCATTGCGCTACGCGACGCCTTTCCGGTAACGCCTCTACACACGCTGATCATCCCTAAGCGCCACGTAGCCGACTATTTCGACCTGTATCAACCTGAGTTTAACGCCATACAAAGCCTGCTCGCCGAGCAAAGGCGACTCATTCAGAGCGAAGATCCATCAGTCACAGGCTTCAATGTCGGCATAAATGCGGGCTCTGATGCTGGTCAGACAATCTTCCATGCCCATATCCATCTTATTCCGCGCCGACTAGGCGATGTTGAGCAGCCGCGCGGCGGTGTGCGTGGCGTCATTCCAAGAAAGCAGTCATACTGATCGGCATACATAGGGAAAATCGGATCGAATATGCTGAAATACGTACCCGGCGAAGGTGTAGGACTGCTTGAAGAGTGGCCCTTCGAGAATCCGTTGAGCGATTATCAAGTCAAAGAAGGCGCGCCAAAAGCATCGGGACGCATTGACGCCGGTGGTAAAGGACACACAACACGCGCAGGGATATGGCGTTGCACTAAGGGCGTGTTCGAGTGCACCGAGCAAGGTGACGAGCTTATGACAATCTTGTCCGGTCGCTGCCGTTTAACCGACATGGCAAGCGGACAAATCAGCGAGCTCACCACAGGGGACAGTTTATTTGTTCAGGATGGGAGCCGAGTGACCTGGGATATCATCGAGGATGTGACGAAGGTGTTCTTCGGTCACAAGCCAGACGGGTTTTGAGGACTTGCATTCTGTATGATTGAATTTCGCCAGCTACCTGATGATCATCCTGACCTTGCCTCCTCACCGTTGCTGCGAGCAGCACTGCTGACTTTAGGTTATGCCCAAGACCATAATGGGATTGGGCTTACCCCCAACAAAGCCTTCAAGCGCGTGTTTGTTCACTGGGCAGCCGAGCACTTCGATTGGCCTGAAATGGGCTATGATGAGCTGTTCAGCGTCAACAAGGTGCTCAACGAATACGATCTCCCGCCCTTGGAACTGCTGCATTTCTTGCTCGTAGAATTAAAGCTGGGGCGGCATTACAAAGGACAGTTCAAGATCACCAAACGTGGCGCTGAACTGCTTGCCCATCCCGCTCAGTTCGTTGATGCCTTAATACCGTTTTACCTCATGAACATGGATCACAGCAGTTACAGCCGCAGCGGCGATCAAGCGGCAGGGAACTGGGACGTTTGGTTCAATGTGCTCAATGTCGAAGCTGAAGATGGCGGTACGGAAGTCGAGCTGTACGAAGTCTTCTATGGAAAACTCAGTGACGAACCGATGGCGTGGCGCGCGACGTCGTCATTCTACTGCTGTGTGCTGCGCCCTCTTTGTTGGGCAGGTTTATTGAGCAGTCAGCAAGACAAAAGCGCGCGACGCTCAGCCGCCTCATATTTCAAAACCCAACTTTGGCGTTCTTGGCTAACACTGGACACTGATGACAGCTTAGACTCAAGTTTCAAATGCAACACCCCAGCCCAACGGGCATAGGATGTTGTTATGAACAGACAAAACAAGCACCTCAATAGTGAGGAACGTGGCGTGATATTCGCTGAACATCATCGGGG
>Ga0163215_101383_pt1 | contig 15081 bp, 8 predicted proteins | sample SynspAceP_FD_185934 | JGI IMG/M metagenome (GOLD analysis project Ga0163215, IMG submission 185934) | Saline lake microbial communities from Ace Lake in Antarctica - Synechococcus sp. Ace-P (Hybrid Assembly) | ecosystem: Environmental > Aquatic > Non-marine Saline and Alkaline > Saline | place... | reverse complement strand
CAACGAAGATGATTCGTTTGATTGGGATCAAGGCTTCCGTGGTAAACACCAATTCTGGTTCGCTATCCAAGGCGCTGATAAAGCTGGACGTGTAGCTGAGATGGATGGTGCAGGTGGCAATGAAAATACTTCGCCTTTTGCGTCACCAATGATTGCTAACGTAACTTATGTTGGTGCAGGTATTAACGCTACGCCTGAAGGCGATGGCAACGAAATGTTGATGTTCCGTGATAATACTGCCGGCTTCTACTACAACTCTATTTTTACTGATTTTGGCTCTTCAAATGCGGGTATTGCTGTAACTGTTGAAGACATCGACAATGCGGGTAGCAGACCCTTTGATAGCCGTCAGCGTCTAGAAAATGATTCCCTAATCGTTGGCAATTCAGTGTGGTTTGGTTTTAAAGCAGGAAACGAATTAGCTCAATTTGCACCACAAGACTTCGTTCAAACTATGCTAGGCGCCCAAGGCAACCAAGTAGCAGACCCTGCACTTCGTGGCTTAGGTCGTACTGTAGAGGGTAAAGGTTTAGATCCTCGCCCGAATGCTGGTTCTCCTGCACTTTCTATTGCACTTAAAGACATGGACGATAACTTTTTCCGAGCTACAAACTACGCTGGCGCTTTTTCTCCTAACGATAACTGGATGAAAGGTTGGACTACACTAGACGAATACATGTATCTATCTGATGTTACAGAAGGCTCTAAAAACCGTGTTACAATAACTGATGCTGACCTAGTAGGTGGCCAGACTTATACTTGGACAGCAGATAATATCTATGTCCTAGATAAATTAGTATTCCTTGAAGAGGGCGGAAAGCTATTCATTGAGCCTGGTACGCGTATCGAGGGTGGTAATGGTACCAATCTAGACGCATCTGGTTTAGTTATTGCCAGAGGTGCTCAAATTTTTGCAGAAGGCACACCTTCAAATCCAATTATTTTCACTTCTGTTGATGATAACGGCACACTTGACGAAACCAGTCGTGGTCTTTGGGGCGGTATTGTTGTTCTTGGTAGAGCTACTACAAACAACCCTCAAGAAGAAGAAATTGAAGGCGTAGGTACTATTACCCCAGATGGTGATAACCGTGCTTTTTATGGTGGGAATGATGATAACGACAACTCAGGTGTAATTAAATACGTGAGTATCCGTCACTCTGGTAAAAATATTGGCTCTGAAACTGGCAACGAGATTCAAGGGCTTACTCTTGGTGCCGTTGGCGCTGGTACAACTATCGAATATGTAGAATCTTTTGCTTCTGCTGACGATGGTTTTGAGTTCTTCGGTGGCACGGTAAATACTCGCTACTTAGTTTCTGCCTTCAACGAAGATGATTCGTTTGATTGGGATCAAGGCTTCCGTGGTAAACACCAATTCTGGTTCGCTATCCAAGGCGCTGATAAAGCTGGACGTGTAGCTGAGATGGATGGTGCAGGTGGCAATGAAAACACTACGCCTTTTGCCTCGCCTATGATTGCTAATGTAACCTATGTTGGCGCTGGCATTGCTGCAACGCCTGAGGGTGATGGCAACGAAATGTTGATGTTCCGTGATAATACTGCTGGCTTCTACTACAACTCTATCTTTACCGATTTTGGATCTTCCAATGCTGGTACAGCTATCACCGTTGAAGACATCGATAATGCCGGAAGTAGACCTTTTGATAGCCGCCAGCGTTTAGAAAACGATTCTGTAATTGTGGGTAATTCTGTATGGTTTGGCTTTAAAGCGGGGAACCAATTAGCACAGTTCGCACCTCAAGACTTCGTACAAACTATGCTTGGCGCCCAAGGCAATCAAGTAGCAGATCCTGCACTTCGTGGCTTAGGTCGTACTGTTGAAGGGAAAGGGTTAGATCCTCGTCCGAATGCTGGTTCTCCTGCACTTTCTATTGCACTTAAAGACATGGACGATAACTTTTTCCGAGCTACAAACTACGCTGGCGCTTTTTCTAGAAACAACAATTGGATGAAAGGTTGGACTACCTTAGATGAGTATATGTACTTAACAGATATAATTACATCAATATCTGAAGATGAAAATATTTCACAGCTACCATCAGCTGTAATATTAGATCAAAACTATCCAAACCCATTTAACCCAACTACTACTATTAACTTCTCTATCCCACAAGCAGAAAATGTACGCTTAAACGTATATGATATCATGGGTCGTGAAGTGGCTAGCCTTGTAAACACAAGACTTAGTGCGGGTTCTTATAATTTCAATTTCGACGCTTCTTCAATGTCAACAGGTATGTATATCTACCGCTTGTCTGCAGGAAACGTAGTTCTTACCAGAAAGATGACGCTTATTAAGTAATTAATGAGTTAATCCAATGGATCGCAACAAAAGGGAAGGCCGGAAGGTCTTCCCTTTTTTTTATAATAGGTTTATAAACCTTCCAGCATTGTAAGTTCTAACAAATAAAAAAGGCGCTGATAATAGCGCCTTTTTTATTAAACTGAATTTTAAGACTTATACCTTATCGGTCATTTTTTCTTGCAAGAGCCTCTTTAAGGTCTCCAAACGGTACAGTAATTTGCATTTTCTTGCCATCTTTGTATCTGATAACAGCAACCATCTGCCCATTGTCGTCAAATACTTTACGTATTCCGCTTTCTTTACCGTTCTTGTACTCAGTAGCGATTCTTAATTCACCGCTCTGGCTATAAAAACGATAATCGCCATGGCGTTGTCCGTTAAGAACATTTGCACGTTCTTTTAACTCACCTGTAGCGTAGTAAACTTCATAGGTATCTAAACCGAATTCGCCTTTTATTAAGACCTTACGTTCGTTTTGACTCATAGCAGGAGTTGCGTAGGCAAACATGACTAAAATTAACATAAACCATTTCATAGCGAACTCCATTAACCCGAAAGGGTGTTAACATTTAATTAACATAAATTTAACAATTTCTTAACATTAAACAAAAAACAAAACCCACAATAGTTATAAAGTGGGTTTTTAATGTTTTCTGCATGTTACGTAATTGTTAACCCAAGGCCTGTCGGACCAAACGTTCTTGCTCTACCAAGTGTGATGCCATTTGGCCAACGGCTGGTGATGCCGATGCTAGTCTTCCAGCGTAATGAAGTTTATGCTTGCTTGAGAGTTGCTCAGATAAGCGTGGATAAATAAAACTCCAAGCGCCCATATTTTTGGATTCTTCTTGGCACCATACAATATCTTTAGCATTTTTGTAGGTCTTAAGTGCTTCAGAAATATCATGGTCTGGGTATGGATAGAATTGCTCTAATCGCACTAATGCCACTTCATTTTGCAAGCCATCTTTTTCTCTTTGTTGGTATAAATCGTAATAGACCTTACCTGAACAAAGAACAACACGTTTAACCGCTGAATTATCTTCAATTTCTCCATCAACAATCAATGGTTTGAATGAACCGTTTGCTAATTCCTCAATATCATTTACAGCCAATGGGTGTCTTAAAAGACTTTTTGGTGTCATTAGTATGAGTGGCTTTTTGAATGAAGCATTTTGCTTAGCCTGCTTGCGCAATAAGTGATAGTACTGTGCAGGTGTTGTAAGATTACAAACTTGCATATTATCTTCAGCACACATTTGCAGAAAGCGTTCCAGACGAGCGGAAGAATGCTCAGGTCCCTGCCCTTCATAACCATGAGGAAGGTTCAAAACAACGTCAGATCGCTGTCCCCACTTCTTTTCAGAGGCGGAAATAAATTGATCTACGATAATTTGAGCGCCGTTTACAAAATCACCAAATTGCGCTTCCCAAATCACTAAACTCGTATCATTAGTTACTGAATAACCAAATTCAAAACCAAGTACAGCAAACTCACTTAAATGAGAGTTGTACGCGTAATAGGTTCCTTGCTTCTCAGCCACATGGTTTAGTGGTATAAAATTGTGATTTGTTTCAGTACCATGAAGAACCGAATGTCTATGCGAGAATGTACCTCTTTCAACATCTTGGCCACTTATTCTAACGGTATAATCTTCAGTCAATAGCGTACCAAAGGCTAAAGCTTCAGCATAACCCCACTCTATTTTCTTTAGGTTTTTTGCTACAATTTCAGCACGTTTTGCTAAAATGCGCAACAATTTAGGATTCGCATCAAAGTCTGGAGGCACCGTATTTATACGTATAGCAATATCTTTCAGCTTTTCTACGTCATAGGTTGTATCTGGGAACTTAGGTAATTCCTGTTGCTTAGCTTCATGTCGGCTTAGAAGTCTATCTGTGACTTCTAAAGGTTTTGCATTTTTTGCATCTTCAAAAGCTTCTTCCAATATTTGTTCAAAGTCGTCAATTATTTCATCTACATCTGCTTGAGAAATTTTGTGCTTACGCATTAAGGTCTCAACATAGATATCACGCACTTTTTTGTGTTTATGTATAAATTTATACATCCCAGGCTGAGTAAAACCAGGCTCATCGCCTTCATTGTGTCCGTGTTGACGGTAACAGATAAGGTCGATGACAACATCTTTAGCGTATTTCTGACGATATTCTAGCGCAAGTTTGATTACGTGAACAGCAGCTTCAGGTTCATCTCCATTCACGTGGAAAATCGGTGCTAAAATGGTTTTAGCCAGGTCTGAAGCATACTCCGTAGAGCGACCGTCTTCAGGAAGTGTGGTAAAACCAATTTGATTATTGATAATCAAGTGAATAGTACCACCGGTTTTGTAGCCACGTAGTTGAGACATATTTAGCGTCTCTGCTACTACACCTTGGCCTGCAAAGGCCGCATCACCATGAATTAAAATCGGTAGATATTTACTCTCTGGATTTTCAAAATCGGAATGATCAATTTGTGCTCTTGCAGCGCCTTCAACTACGGGGTTAACCGCTTCCAAGTGTGAAGGGTTAGGTAGCAGCTCTAACTCGATATTATGACCGTTACTACACTCATGCATCCCTTTTTCTCCCAAGTGGTATTTAACGTCACCAGAACCTTGAATAGTATCCGGGTCAATATTCCCACCAAACTCAGCAAACACTTTTCTGTAAGGCTTATTCAATGTATTAACTAACACATTCAAGCGCCCACGGTGAGCCATTCCGAAATAAGCTTTCTTGACCTCGTACTCTCCTGCTTCCTCTAGCAAGTAATGCAGCATTGGGATAAGTGTATCTGCACCTTCCAAAGAAAAACGTTTATGCCCAATAAACTTTTTGTGCAAATACTGCTCAAATGCCATTGCTTGGTTTAGCTTGTGCAGAATAACTTTTCGATGGTCATTCGTAAATTCGGTTTTATTGCCTGTAGATTCCATTCGCTCACGAATCCAACTCAGCTCATCTTGGTCAAGAATATGCATGTATTCAGAACCGATGTTGCCACAATAGGTTTCTTTCAACAAGCTACTAATCTGGCGTAAAGTCGCTTTTTCATAGCCACCTAAACCACCACAATAGAACTCACGGTCTAAATCCCACATACTTAAGCCGTGGTATTCAAGCTCAAGCTCAGGCGAAGATCTTTGGGAACGATCTAATGGATTTATATCGGCAAGAACATGGCCTCTTCTGCGATATTGGCCAATTAAATTCATCACAGCAGTAGTCTTTTTATTCTACTCTGTAGTAGAAGATTTACCGTCTAAAAAGCCTGTATAATTATCACGGCCAAAAGGAATTGGCTCAGCGGCTATACCTAAATCACTAAAGATATCTCCATAAAAATTATCTGCGCCGTTAAGTAATTCATGTATTTTCTTTAAGAACCCGCCTGATTCAGCGCCCTGTATTATTCTGTGATCATAGGTGCTAGTAACGGTCATTACCTTGCTAATGCCCAAGTGATTCAACACTTCCTGGCTCATTGCATGGTACTCAGCCGGATAATCTATAGCGCCGGTAGCAATTATTGAGCCTTGACCTTCCATCAAACGAGGCACGGAAGACACCGTGCCAATCATACCCGGATTGGTTATAGCAATGGTTGTTCCTGAATAATCATCTAGATCTAACTTCCCAGCGCGTGCACGGCTAATTAGGTCGTAAAAAGCAGCCAAGAATTCGGCAAAATTCATGCTATCAGCAGCTTTTATATTTGGAACAATAAGGCGCCTGTTACCTCTTTTATCTTCCAAATCTATGGCAATTCCCAGGTTTATATGTGCAGAAATAACTCTAAATATGCCGTTATCGTCTTTTTGATAAGCATGATTTAGCGTCGGGAAATCCTTTAGCGCCTTTACAATAGCCCAAGCTATATAATGGGTAAATGTGGTTTTGAATTGACCAGAATTCGCTTGGTGCTTGTTTATCACCTCACGATCTTCGATCATCATTTTAACTGGCACCACACGTAAAGAGGTTGCTGTTGGTATGGATAAACTCTGATCCATATTCTCAGCAATTTTAGCAGATACACCCGTAATTTTCTTGAGTTCTGTACCAACTGGTGGTTCACTAGCCACTTTCTTCTTAGGCGCCGGTTCTGGAGAGCTAGTAGTAGCTTCTATCTTTTCATTAGGCGCTACGTCAATAGGTGTAGAATCAGTAGTTTGAACCCCTTCTAATTCATCGAAATAGGTACGCCAATAAAGCGGTATTTCATCGGGGTTGCTCTTATATTGTTTGTACAGCTCTTCAACAAGAGCGGCATTAGGACCAAAGACAGCTTCTAAAGATTTCAAAGTGTTATACTCGAGGAAATAGACGGTTAAAAGTATGTTCGAAATGACGCCAAATATACGCTTTTCATTTTAAAGAATCGTGTGCAAAATTCTTGTGGAAGCGTTATCTGACTGTCTTTGATAAAGGTACTATCTTTCAACTGCACGTATTGCTAAAAAAAATAAAAAAATTCATGCAAAATCAGGAAAATGATAGCCAAGAAAGTGTATCTGAAGAAGTAGTATCAGACTTCAAATCGCTTACTAGGCAAATGGTTCATCTAATTAGAGAGGCCGTTGGCGCTGCTACAACTATGCTTGTTTGGGTTAATCACAGTAGGCAGCAATTTGTCTTGGCGGGAAGCTCCACCACCAAAGTGAATACCTTATTCCAAGATAGAACGCCATTTAATGAACATTTTTTACATCCCTACCAGCAATTAACGCAATCGCTGCTTTTAAATGTAGATAAACACCTCACAAGGTTAGAGTTGGATCATTATTTCAATGGCGTTCCTATAGATTATGTTGGCCTATTCCCCATAGTATCTCAAGGCGAGACAATAGCTCTATTTGTTTGTGATTTTGAGCATGAACCCCAAAGCGATATCCTAAAACGCTGTGAAAGACACGTTCAGACCTACGCCAGGGTATTAAACAACTATATGCAGCTTACAGAACTTCAAAGGGATGAAGAGACCTGGGCTGAGCATGACACGGAGCTTGATGGGCTTGTTAACGAAGCCGACGAAATAAAGGCAACCATTGCAGCTTGTGACCAGATTGCGCAGGCCAGCAAAGCCGAACGTGTATTATTTGTGGCTCAGCATAACAGCAAATGGACTTGTATTCACCAAATAGACCAAGATCTAAACCTGAATCCAGACCTATTAGGCGCCATTGTGGCCGAAGACTCTTTTGTGATGGATACCCTGCAAGCTGGAGAATCCTCTTTAGTGGTTCAAAATGAAAACCGCCCAAGATTGTTACATATTAGAGAAAATTTACAGGGATATAGCTGCCTTGCTATTCCGTTGAATTTAAAATCAAGACGACAGGGTATTTTTCTAATCGCCGATAAAAATCCTTATTTAATAAATGACATTAAAAGGCATAAGATTAAAGATGTTGTAAGAGTGTTATCCCTTCGCTTACAAATTACGCTCACAGATTCGTTTAAAGCATACCTCTGCAATACCCATGATATGGTTTCAGACGCGTGGCTAGAATCACTTACCAAGTATGAGAAGCAATTGCCTCTTCCTTTTATAGCCCTCTTTTCCCTTAAAAACATTGCAAATTTCAAGGTAAACAGAACCAATTCTATTATTAATAAGCTAAGGCAAGACCTAGTTGACACGCTTATGCCCTTTCACGCGGGTTTAAGCGGATTAACTACTGAACATGCAGATTTTGTGTACGAAAGTATGATTTGGAATACCACCGAAGCAGAGCTTTTAGATTGGAAGAACACTATATCTAATAAATTAGTAACGGTTTTTTCGAATTATTTCCCGCAGGGAACAGAGAAACCGCAGCTGCAAATGCGCTTTAAGCAACTAAAATTAACTGAAGACTGGTTACAGCAGAAAAGAAGTCTATTATGATTAGGTTTCAAGTTTGGGTGGAATATGCCTATATTGCAAGCTTGATATTTACGTCTTCAATTTAAAATTTCATTTAAAGGTCGTCTGTGGCAAAAAAGAAGAAAGATTCCACCTCATCAGGTATCCCATCACGTGAATCCGAATCTCTGGACCGCTATTTACAGGAAATAGGCAAAGAAAGTCTAATAACTCCGGATGAAGAGGTTCGTCTAGCGAAACTTATCCAGGCAGGAAATCAACGTGCGCTTGAATCGCTAACCAAAGCGAATCTTAGATTTGTTGTATCTGTTGCTAAACAGTACCAAAATCAAGGCCTATCTTTAGGAGACCTTATTAATGAAGGGAACTTAGGCTTAATAAAAGCAGCCAAAAGATTTGACGAAACACGTGGTTTTAAGTTTATTTCTTATGCCGTTTGGTGGATTAGACAGTCTATTTTACAAGCATTAGCTGAACAGAGCCGAATTGTTAGGCTTCCGCTTAACCGTGTTGGCGCATTAAACAAAATTGGTAAAGAGCTTTCGAAGCTTGAACAAGAATACGAGCGTTTGCCTTCTGCGGCTGAGCTGGCAGAAAGTCTTGAGATGACCGTAACAGAAGTTGCTGATACACTCAAAATTTCTGGTCGTCACTTATCAGTAGATGCTCCATTTGCTCAGGGTGAAGACAATCGTCTATTAGATGTACTCGAAAATGAGGAGACACCATCCCCAGACAACGAGCTAGAAGGTGAATCTTTACAAGTTGAGATCGAAAGAGCTTTAGCTAAACTAACTCAAAGAGAAGCAGAAGTAATTCGTCTGTACTTTGGCATTGGTCGTGAACACTCATTAACGCTTGAAGAAATTGGAGAACGCTTCGATTTAACCAGAGAGCGCGTTCGTCAGATTAAAGAAAAAGCACTGCGCAAATTGCGCCATCACAATAAAAGTGCTGCACTAAGAGCGTATTTAGGTTAATTAACCTAAACAGTATTCTTTTTGATTTTAAAAGCCGTTCTTTGAACGGCTTTTTCTATTTATAGCAATGTTAGCGGCTTCCCTGATTACACTTTTTTGTGTGTTTTATTTCAGGTCTTTATTTTACTTAGCATCTTAAACGGTATAAAGCGTATTTCAACCATCTTACCCACAGATAGATAATGGCAACGCCCTAAAATAATCGCCAGCTAAATAGTACCTTATAATGTTGTATTAAAAATCCCTTTTGCGCATCACTTGCTAATTTTACTATGAAGCTCAACGCTAATTTACCTCTGTTTTGTTTGTTCCTACTGAGCAGTTTATTCATCTACTCTGTTAGCTACAGCCAAAAAATAGGATTTACTCAATACTCTCTAGAGCAAGGTTTGAGTGAGGCTGAAGTTCGTCAAGTTATACAAACCAAAGACGGTTTTATGTGGGTAGCCACTAGGTATGGCTTGAATCGGTTTGATGGCAATACTTTTGACACCTATTACACAGAAGATGGGTTGGTAGATAATAAGATTCATAGCCTCTTTGAAGATCAACACCAAACGCTATGGATTGGAACAGCAAACGGTATCTCAGCTTATAAAGAAGGCCTTTTTTACACGCCTGCTGGTTTAAGAATTCTAGAAGGAACCATAATTGAAAGCCTTTTTGAGGATGTGCAAGGTCATATTTGGATTGGCACTGATGGTATGGGTGCCTATAAATGGAATCCTGATACTAAAGAGCTCATAAATTTTACTACCGAAACAGGCCTCAGTAACGACCGAGTAAGAGATATCCTACAAACTAAAGATGGGGTTATATGGCTAGGTACTAGAAACGGTCTAAATGGCTATCTAAACGACACATTCAGGCATTATTTTGAAAGTGACGGCTTAGCAGACAATAAAATACGCGCTCTTGCAATCTCTGTTACAAATGAACTGTTAATTGGCACTAGAGGCGGACTTTCTGTCTTCAAAAATGGGTTATTTATTAACTATGGCCCAGAAAATGGCCTGTATTCTCAAAAAATTACCTCTATTGGTGTTGGCACAAATGGTATTACTTGGCTGGCTACAGAAGATGGTATTACCAGCATGATTGGAGATAGTTTCAGAATTTATAATCTGCTAGATGGGCTGCCCGTTAATATTTACCAAAGTGTTTGGATAGATAAACACAATCAAGCGTGGTTTGGCAGTTTTGGCTCGGGTTTAATTAAGATGATTGGCGACCAAGTTCTGAGATATGATTCTGAGTTTCCATTTCCTGAAAGAGTTATTAGGTCTATTGCTGTGAAAGATCAACGCAACCTATGGCTTGGAACTTATGGTGGGGGGCTTGTAAAGTTAGGAAAAGACAATTCCGTGCGTACATATAGAATGTCTAACGGCTTAACAGATGACAAAGTTTATAGCTTATATGCAGATAATGACGATCTCTGGATTGGCACACAAGGCGGACTAGATTTATTGACAAATGATAGAATCATAAATTTTTTCCCAGATATACTGCCTTTCAGAAAAATACGTGATATTGCCAAAAATGAGAATAGTCTGTGGTTAGCAACCTACGGAGATGGCTTAATTAACTTTGATATAAAGAGCCAAACCTACGAGCAGCTTACGGTTAACTCGCATAATTTGCCTAATAATACCCTTGAACAAGTACTTATAGATCAGCAAAAAAATATATGGATTGGTACGTATAGCGGTATTGCAAAAATCTCCAGTGATTTAACAAAAACAACTACCTACACCATTGAAGATGGGCTACCAAACAATGCCGTCACCAATATTAGCGAAGACCGTTCAAATAATATTTGGGCTAGTACCTACAAGGGCATTGTTAGAATAAATGGTGATGAAGTTTTGGCTTTTGACGAGTTCTCTGGTTTGCCGGGCGGCCTCTGCTTTTTCATTATACAAGATAAATGGGATGACGCCTTATTTTGGATAGGAACCAACGTTGGCCTAGTTCGCTTTGATATAAATGCGTTTTTTGCAGGAAATGATGCTTTTATGATTTATGATGAAATGGATGGTTTACTCAGAGGAGAGTTTAATGAGGGAGCCGCAGCTTGGTATAACGACCGTTTGACCATTGGTACGGTAAATGGAATGATGTCTATTGATACCAGAGAATTTATTCCTGAAACTCTTCCCCCTTCCATTTTATTGACTAGTACCCAAGTAGTTGGCGTGCCCATAGACTCACTTTCACGATTAAGCTTAAGCCATGATCAAAATTTCCTAACCTTTGATTACAAAGGCTTTGACTTTATATCTCCTGCAAAAATTAGTTATGAGTATAGACTAACACCAATAGAAAAAGGCTTTAATAAAACAAATGAAAACCGGGTTCGGTATAGCGCATTACCACCAGGAGATTATTGGTTTGAGGTACAAGCCATAAACAATAGTGGGTTAAAAACACCTGTGCCTGAAAGATTACATTTTGTAATTCACCCTCCATTTTGGCAACAGTGGTGGTTCCTAACTATTTTAATGATTCTTGTAGCTGGTGTTATTGTTTTCATCTACAATTATTTTCGAATTAATCGATTAGTAGACATTGAACGAATGCGAGTACGTATAGCCTCTGATTTACATGATGATGTTGGGGCAACACTAACAGAAATTGCCCTGAATACCGATTTTTTAATGGCCACTAACGCTTCAAAAGATATGGAACAGCCTCTTTTTGAAATTGGTGGTTTAGCCCGGAATGTTGTTTCCAGTTTAGATGATATTGTCTGGTCTATTGATGCCAGAAATGATACCGCTGGCGACCTAGGAGATCGTATCCAAGACACTGCGAGCCATGTATTTAGAAATCAAAAAACAAAATTACATTACGAATTTGACTCCTCAAATACGGCCAAAACATTACCTGTAGAAGTACGGGAAAATGTATTTTTAATCGTAAAAGAAGCGCTTAATAATGCATCTAAATACGCAAATGCTTCAAATATTTGGGTGCAAATTGCTTTTTCAAAAGGTCAACTTGAAGTACGAATCAAGGATGATGGAATTGGTATAAATAACCATATCAATGAGCGAAAAGGTAATGGTATGCTTAACATGAAGATGCGAGCGCAACGTATAGCTGCAATTTTGGATATTAAAAGTAATAATGGTACAACTATCCGTTTATCAAATATTCGGGTATAGTTAAAAGAATAATGGAGTATTTATGATCCGTGTTGGCATAGTAGATGACAAAGCAAACATTCGCACTTTAATAACCATGTTCTTGGACATGCAAAGTGATTTTGAGCCCGTTGCTGCCTATGAGTCTGTAGAGCTAATGTTAGAGTACCTCAAGAATCATAAGCTTGACGTTATCCTCATGGATATTCAATTGCCAGGAATGAGTGGTATAGAAGGCATTAAAATTATCAAAAGAGACTATAGCGAAATTGAGATAATAATGCTCACCATCTATCATGATTCACATAAGATTTTTGATTCATTAATGGCTGGTGCCTCTGGTTACCTACTAAAACACACCTCGCTACCCGAGATCAAAGAATCGATTGAGCTACTTATGAAAGGCGGCGCTCCTATGTCTCCGCAAATTGCAAGAAAGGTAATTGAACACTTTAATACACCGAAAATACGCCCCGACTCAGGTTTAACTAATCGTGAGCAGGACATAGTGAACGGTTTAGTTGATGGACTTAGTTATAAACTTATAGCTGACCGTTTTAATATCTCGTTAGATACGGTTAGGGCTCACATCCGAAATATCTACAAAAAGCTGCACGTAAACTCAAAAGCAGAAGTCATAGCAAAATCACTAAAAGGCGAAATCTAACACATAGCATATAGCATATCGTTACCACTTTAAACGGAGACCGTCATGAAACAGCAAATTAAACTACTAACACTACTTATAGGTACTGTGTTTCTAACAGGCTGCTACACAGAATTGGCGGTACTAAATACTTCAGAACCCGGGTATACTTCTAAAGCGCGTGACTTTACCAATAGCGATACTGAATATAACAGACTATCTGCTGTTAGAGATTACACTACCAACCCAAACGCCGAGAATATCTATTACGAAGACGAGCAAGCAGTTGGTGTTTTTGTAGACTACGACAATGTACCTGCTTCTGGGTACATGGGCGTAAATCCAGATATCAGCAACAGAGAACTCGCTGAGTTAATTGTAGACTCCAGAGACAATACACGAAATTTGGCTTGTGATCCTTTATATTTTGATGAATTTAATTGCCAAGACCAATTTTTATTTCAAACTGGAAATAGGTTCAATCGCTTCGGTATGTTCAACCAGTTCAACAGATTTGGTATGGGTGGCATGGCCTTCGGCAACTCATTCTATGACCCTTTCTGGGGAAATAATATGTGGTGGAACTTTGGCCCTGGCTTTGGGTTCTTTAATGATCCTTTCCACTCACCCTTTGCTTTTAATGGAATGGGCTTTGGTGGCTTTGGTTTTTCGCCATTTGGCTGGGGCAATAATTGGGGCGGTGGTAATAACGGTGTTTTTGTACCCGTTGATAACAACAACAACAACCTTGCTAATAATGGCCGAAACGCAAGAGGTTCTAGTGTAGGTCGCGCCTTTGTGAGAGATAGATCAGATGCTAGGGGTAATGCTAAGATTGATAATTCTAGTGTTAGAAGTGCTAGAACTACGGCAGCTACAAGTTCAATAGCTGGCATGAGAAATTCTTACACTACAACAACAGGTGTAAGTAGAGCCGCACGCACGCCAAGTACAAGTCGCATATCTACAACAAATAGATCCTATACCAGACCTAGCTCCGCATCTACCTACAATAATACGACTACACGTAGAAGATATTTCCCTTCAAATGCGGCCGCAAGCACTGCTAGAAGCTCATCTACTTACAATAGTAACACTTCTAGATCTTCTTACAGCAGAACCAATAACCGCTCATATAGAACCAACTCTTCTAGCTACTCTACACCAAGAAGTAGCAACGTAGGTAGTAGAACTAGATCTTCATCATCATCTTCTGTAGGCAGATCATCATCTGGTTCAACGTCTAGGGGATCTTCTTCTAGAGGCTCTACTACCACTAGAGGTAAAAGAGGAAACAATTAAACCTAGACATACGCATGTATTCGTAGGTTCTAAGACAAATTTTCAATAAAATAATTACACTTCTAACCGCTAAACTTGATAGATGTTTTGGTTTAGCGGTTTATCATACAACTCTTTATTACTCAAATCACAAGGACTCCCATGAGTATTTCTGGTTTCAATAGGGCTAAATCCGTAAAATATTCTGTTTTTCCCCTACTTATAATTTTATTTTTTACGATAGAATTATCTGCTCAAAATATATTTGATGCTATTCGTTACTCTCAAATAGGAACAGGAAAAGATGCTTGGTCTTCCGCACTTCCGGGTAGGGGCGTTTCTCAATATGCTGGCTCAGGTACCTTCATGGATAACCCAGCTGCTGCAGCTTTCGCTGAAAACAGCCATGTTGATTTCTCCTTGGTTTTTATTAATGCGCAAAGTGAAGGCCAGTTTTTGGGGAATAATTTTGATAATTCTAATGGAAGACCGGCTATTGGGAATCTTCACTATTCCTACAAATACCCAACAAACAAAGGTAGCCTGGTTATCGGTGGTGGCTATAATAGAGTAGCTCTTTTTGACAGATACCTAAATGCTGCAGGCTTCAACGACACCCATTCTATCACCGATTTATTTGCGCAAGACGATTACTACTATAATGCTGCCTTTAATACCTTTGCCATAGATACTTTACAAGGTGGTTTTCCTGAATCTGCTTTAAGAATAGACGGGTTTAGAGGCATAGATCAATATGTTGAGGTTATTGAGCAAGGCCAAATGGGTGAATGGAGCTTATACTCAGCGCTAGAGTTTAGAGAAAA